>MDTD01145947.1_pt1 | contig 51536 bp, 28 predicted proteins | sample 811221 | NCBI WGS metagenome assembly MDTD01 (sample SAMN05326646, study PRJNA326480) | marine metagenome | isolation source: seawater | place: Pacific Ocean: South West | collected 2011 | reverse complement strand
TTGATAGCCTGAGATGTGGTGCCGCCAAGCATGATAGCCTCTCGGCGAGGTTCAGCATGAGGCGAATTGGCTCTATTGTGTTGATACTACACAGGAAAGATGCAATTTTATAGCCGTTTCGCCCCGAAGCCTTCTTTTCATGGCTCCTTCCTCGCGGATCCAGATTTGGACCATTCAGATATTTTAGGCAACAAAAAAAGCCATGGTGCACCCGTTACTTGGCTCACTGAAAAGGACCTGATCTAGTGCTAGCCAGCGTACGCTCGAAAGGGAAGAATCACGGCTCGGCAATGTGAATCCTGGTCGTCGGTGACCGACTTCTTACAGTCTTCTGTAGCCGAATCGCTTCTTGAGGCCAGCGAGAAAGCTGTACAGCGAATAGGCTCCGAGGCCTTCGAGGACCAATATGAAGATCCTGAGAGGGAGTCGAGCCCAGTAGGCGGGTTCGTAAAGGTAGGACCACTGTTCCGGTGGGAAACCACGGAGCAAAACGTCCGATAGGAGCCGGGGGATATTGGCCACGTACGAAAGTGGTGGGAGCAAAGCATCCTGGGTGATCCCGTCCAATCCAAGCTTCATATCGCACCAAATGAGATAAGCTGAAGCACATACAAAGACGCAAAGGCCAAAAAGAGGCTTCCATACGGCATGGTGAGCTTCGTTGTAAAGGAAAAGGATGTGCCTGATCAGATCGGACCGCGATCGATAGTACTGGTAGTATCGATCGATTACATCACCGTTCGACTCAAGTGACTTCAATTGGGACAGAGCTTTCCAGGTTGCTAATGCCGTCTCCGGGCCAAGTTCTTCGTTTTCGCACTCGAAAGGTCTCTCGTAGACTATCCTTACTCTCCCGTTTGTCCGTTCTATGTTATCGGGATCCAGATGGAATAGATGATAGTATGTCGCGGAATTCCCGGGCACAGGTCCCTTTCGAATCAAAGCCTTGCGTATCGTCGTGTTGGAGATTAATGGGCTTTGGCTGTCGAAAGAATCTTCTACCTCAAGGTAATCGATATCGCAGTCTTCAATTATGACTCGTGGCCCGACTGGACAGGTTAGACTCAAAGGTTGCCGGCCGGAGGCAGTACCGCTGCAATCACGAAACAGGGCTGATACTTGCGAGTTGGACGGCCACTCGATGGTCCCCGAGGTCCTAACAAATCGGAAATCTTTGATCGATTTATTCAAGTAGCGTCCCGTCTCGGATGGTTGAATTGCCTCATCAATGAAAAGAGCTGTAGAAGCCTCAAGGATCGTACGAGAGTGGTCCGCCTTGTTTCGAGATGCGAGCCTCTGGCGGGCCATCTCATTTTCTAAACTCCGTATTGTTTTGTCCGAAAGTCGGCCTTCGGGTTTCCCCATTGCCCCATTACCATCAATACAATCACCAATATAGAACAAATCGCTTTCTTCCGGGTGATTCTGACGTTTTGCGAGCCAGCCATGATACTCTTTCGGTGTCCTTTCCTTTCTGAGAAAAACTCGGTCTGTGTAGGATAATGGCATTTATGAATCGCGTTGGGTCCCCCGGTCGGTCCAGCACACAAGCACAGCATTTGCTGAGTGATCAGGTTGACTAGGGGTATCTCTTATTTGAACCGTATCCACTTATCCATATCAGTCCTTAGCAGTCTAGAAAATTGAATCTTGGACGCCCGCTCGCCGACTCCGGGGGCTGAAGGTGAATGATCCGGCCCCTTGCCCTGCGAAGACCGGTTACGCTGGACCGTCTCTCTCAGTCTTCTCTCTCCAAAAGCTGGATCCCTTCGAAAAGCCGGGCTGGCTGAACTCCAAGGCCTCTGGCTATGTGGTAGACGCTCCGGAGAGTTGGTGCTACTTCACCTTTTTCAATCCTTACAAATGTGCGGACACTCATGGATAAGCCCGCGACCTCCTCTTGGCTTAAGCCCTTTTCCTTCCGGATATTACGAATGATCGCGGCCACCTCGCGAATCAAATCCTCAGGGGAGGTAACGGGAATCTGCCCTTTCTTCACCAGAGAATAATACTCCGGTGTGGCAGAAAACACCATGGCATGAAAGTCTTGACATAAAAGTCATGTGAAATGCTATTGAAACAATAGCAATCGGGAGGAGATAGTATTATGGCAGAGAACGAGCAACAACAGTCGCAAGGACCCAAAAAATCGGTATCATACGAATCACGTAGCTTTCTGGACCATCTACTGATAATCTGTTTCACATGGGGATTCGGATATCTTTGCTACGGTTGCAAGAAGAAGAAGGTCACACGTAACTATTAAGAGCGGAAAGTCTGTGAGGATCGCGTTCGTAGCTCCCCTGATAATGGTGGTTAACCTGATCGGCGGCTCAATCGCAGTAGCCTTGAGGCTATTAACGGGAAAATCGGGCCTAGCATATGCATGGATTAAGACCTGTCTTGGAATTTTCTTATGGCTGACCGGTGCTCGGGTCCGGGTCGCAAGAAATGGCGGAGAGAGCATAGAGCCTGGGACGATTCTCGTCAGCAATTTCATCGGGATGGATACGCTCCCGGCGTACCTTGTGGCTTTGCCTGGGCATATTTGCCTTCCGATTCGCTGGTTCAATTTCCTAACACCGATCATAGGGTGGGCGATGTGGTCGATCGATCAGGTGGCAGTGCCGAAGGGTCGCCCAAGGCTATTTCAACGGAGAATAGAGAGGGTTCTGTCTAACGGTGGGGTCTACGTGCATTTCCCTTCATCGGGAAACGGAGACCTGAACGGTACATCGAGATTGCTGCGGCGCTGGTCCGCATATGGGTACAAGATTCGGGAACTTACGGTAAGCCGAATACCATTGGCGGACACACTAATTCACGAAGAACTCCAGTTCAAATTGTCGGAAACAATCAGCCGAGACCCAGGGGAACCATTCTTGGACAAAAAGCGAACGATCTTGAATCCTATTGATTTACCGCAAGGATCTGAGATCAATGTATAGACTCCGCAACCAAATCGGTCCTTCCGAAAATTCGCAGTCTATTATATTCTGCAAACGGACACTGTGGTATGCTCAACGATGTCCGCGGGCAATTCGTCGAGAGTCTCCGTTTTGCAACGAACACCTTGTAACAAAAAAGGATCCTTTTCGACTTCTAAAGCGGGTGGGACTTTACATACTCCTAGCGCTTCTGTTTCTGATTCATTCGACAAGCTGCATTAGCTATCAGGTCCCCTCTGATCATTCTAACCTCAAGGTCGGGCCGAGCTCCGCGAGTGACCTCAAGCTGTATTGCGACGATGGAGCTCGTTACCTGACAACGGAGAATGGTGAAACATGGTGCAAGTCAACTGTCGATGAGAAGCGGTACGCAGAAGCTGTGATTCATGCGCGAACAACGAAACAAAAAGGTGATGCTCCTTCGGCTTGGAATGTACTTGGTCTGATTACACTCGGTTTGTGGCCGATTATCAACGATGATGTGGTTCAGACAGAAATCAAGGTGCTGGACCGAAACGGTAAGATAAGAGACGAAGGAGTGTATCGAAGTAGCTCAACAGAGATCCTAAGCTGGTTCGTCATCCCGGTTTGGTTTGTGGTCCCATTTTCTGATGGTCTGCGTGCCGGAACGAATAATCCAAAGGCACGGGGCATATGGGGGGCTCACAGAATGTTGATTCAGCCCGCATTACCCGAGGTCGCTAGGTTAGAGGCGCTACAAACTGTCCAGGACGAATTGGCAGAGCGACTATCAGCTGATCGTGACAGGTGGAGATTACTGAAGAATAGTTCTGTAACTTTGGCGGATTTGTACGCGGCCCAGGAGCAATTCGAAATAGAATTGTTCCAAAAGAGGGTGCAATTCGTTATTCGCCTGGTAATAGACAAATATGCCGGAATATATGCTGAAAGGAACATGCGTTTGAATCCTGATTGGCCCGTCGTGTTTTCTGGCAATCGTGAGTGGGGGGAATTGAAATACCTTTTCACGGGTTTCGCTCTCAAGGAGTCATCTCCCGCCACCAGAAGCTGGGAGGTGATAGAAGGGCGCCAGTGCTTTCGCCGGCGTTTGTATACCGGAAGTCACTGCCTTCGTTGGGTGGAGCCAGATGGAAAGACCTTTTTCCTTGTGCTTGTCCCGGATGGTGAGCGCTATTTGATCCCGGCGGCAGGTGTAAACGGGGTGCCATACCGCAGACAGATGCGCATCAATATTTCTACCTTGCTGGCGTACCTCAATAGCTACCCGGAGCCGGACAAGCAAAGCAACCCGGAAGTTCTCAAATTGCCTGTCCCGGGCCATTTCTTCGAGCTTGCGGAGCAAAAGATCTCGGAAAACTAATGGCTCGTGCCGACCTCCTGGCCGGGACAGCAGTCCAGACCGGGTACAAAAATGTGCTGCATTCTTTGATATTATGTAGTATTATCGAATGAAGTTCTGCCCGCTTGTTCGGGCAGGCCTTTGAGTCGGGGCTGCACCTGCCAGGCCTTCTTTGAGTAACTGAAATGCGTATTACTTCCTCTCACATCTCGACATGGGCAACTGAGAATCAGAAGGAAGCCCAGCAATCCTTGCCCGCTTTGATTCGGCGACTCTGCGCCGCAGCGTCCGGAGTCCACAGCATTCGGTTTCCGTCTGGCGATGCCACGATCCTGGCCGGCTGGGATGGAGTAATCGAGAACGGTAGCAGTCACCGTTTCATTCCGTCAGGACAATCGCGCTGGGAGATTGGTTGCAGCAAAGACTTCAAGGCCAAGGCGACCCAGGATTATGATAAGAGAACGGGAAAAATCGATGAGGTAATAGCTTCGAAGGCATCTTTTGTCTTTGTTACTCCATTTTGTTGGCCTTCGGACACCAAAGAGAAATGGGAGCAGGAGCGCACAGAAAAGGGCCCCTGGCGGGAGGTCCGGATTATCGACGGTGTTGACCTTGAGAATTGGTTGGAGGATGTCCCACATGTCGCCCTTGAATTTGGCGAACAAATAGGGGTAATGGGACCGGGAGTCCAGAGTATCAGTGCCTTCTGGAAAGACTGGGCCGGTCAGCTTGAACCTGAACCTACACTGCACTCATTCTTGCGTGGCCGAGAAAAAGCCGCAGAGGCGCTGCGAAACCGCGCACTGGATCTGCAATCTCCGCCGACTATCGAGTTTCTCCAGGTCAGGGCGGATACTACTCTAGAATCTGTCCTGTTTTCTGTAGCAGCCTTCATCGAATCTGATTTCGCTGACCGGGCGCTGGTCGTAACGGACAATGCCGGGTGGTCTTTCGTTGAAAAAAATGAGCATGTTGAACTGGCTATCGCAAAAACACAAGATGTAGCAAGACAAGCACCCTACAGATCCGGTATTTGTGTGATCGAACCGGAAAACCGCGCTGATCAAGCCCCCAAATCAGAGAATCGAGTCAGTGTACTGCGCCAGGAGGAGAGGGAGTTTGAAGCAGCGCTCGGTGAAATGGGTATCGATGAAGTGGAAGCCGAGCAGCTCTCGCTTCAGTCCGGTCGGTCCTGGTCTGTGATTTCCAGGCTCTTATCCAAAAACGCTGCGAGACGAAGGCCGGAATGGTTACTCAGCGAAGATCCTGTCATCCTATCGTTACTGGCACTGATCGATCAATGGGATGGTAACAATGAAAGCGATTGCAGGTGCATCGCCAGTTTGACGGGCAGGGATTATCTCAGTGTAGAGACAGAGCTTGAAAAGCTTTCACTAATTGAAGACAGTCCAGTATTTCGAGTTGGTTCCATATGGAAGACCAGGGCACCCCTCGAGTTGCTTTCGTTATGCGCGCCCAAGATTTCGGACAGGATGCTCGGTCGTTTCTTTGAGGAGGCGACGAAGGTACTGAATGAGTTACGGAATGTCGGGGAGGAAGACTGCCTCTGGACCGATCTGGCGGCATATTCTGATGAAGGCTACTCAGTCAGTCTGCGGCGATCGGTGGCGGACGCAATGGTCCGGCTCAGTGCCCGGTTTGATGATGCGAACGGCCGTTCAACGAAAGCTGTAGAAAGAACAGTGGATAGCATCGTCTCCCACCTACTGTCCGGCATGGATCGCAAGACCTGGTTTTCGCTGTCCCATGTTCTTCCGGCCCTTGCGGAGGCCTCTCCAAAATCATTTCTGAATTGCCTGGAACGGAGTCTCGGTAATGAAGCCGAATCTCCGCAATGTCTATTTGACGCAACGAACTGGGGGCGATGCTGGCATGCCGATCTACTCCGAGCTATGGAGATCCTGGCCTGGAGTCCGGACAATTTGCCTCGTGTTGTCCGACTACTGGCCCGAATGGCTGACTGGCGCATTGGAGGCAATTGGGTCCATTCTCCCCAGAATTCGCTGAATGAAATACTACGGTGCTGGGCTCCACAGACGAGCGCTGATCTAACAGAGCGCCAGCAAATGCTTGAGCTTCTTTCTCGCGAATACCCGGAAGTTGCAATTGGTTTGGTCTGTTCCATTCTGTTTATCGGCGGACAATCCGGTATCCCGGGGGCCCGACCCAAGTGGCGAGAGGATGCCTACGGAGGTCGTATATTCGCATCGGAAGGGGAGATCAATGCTATGCGACAGGTTGCTGAAGATATAGCGCTTCGGCTCGCTGCCACACGACCATCCATGATCGGTCGTTTGCTGCAAGAAACAGTCTTTCGTTTTCCCTTATATGCTCGAAAGTTACTACCCATTGTTCAAGGGTATGCGGAGGACAGTGTTCCGGATGAGCAGCGGGAGCAGGTTCGCGAAGCTATCCGCAAATGGATACATTTCCAGCGAAACTTCTACCCTGACGATAGTCCTGAGCAGGCGGAGGTAATAGAGCAGATGACTGTGGCATCTGAAGAACTGGAACCCGCAGATCTGATCATTCGCTTTCGTTGGCTCTTTTCTGATAGTCCACCAATTCTGATAAAGGATGGATCCGGCCCTTCATTCTGGATTTCGCGGCTGATTGTGCCCCGCTTGCAGGCATTACACAGGATCCATGAACAGCTTGGTTTCGCTGGTATAGAGCGGTTTTTGGATCACCCTGATGTTTCGGCTGCCAAAGTGGGGGACACTCTGGCAATTCTGCTTCGGACGATACCGGATAAAATTGGAGATTGGATCATCGAGTCCTCGGACCATTATTCTCGCAAAACAAAGATTGGACAGGCTATTTCAGGCCTGTTCGGCGGGTATCGGTCGTCCAGAATAGATCGGTTGAGGGAATATGTGCTTCAGTATGGCCGTCAGAGTGAATGGGCCGATGCAACCACTGTCAAGTTCCTGACACTTCTGCCTCTCAGGCCTGAGACCTGGAGAATGCTCTCTGGTCTGGAGGAAGAGGTCGAACTGGAATACTGGAGGCGACTGGACCAAATCTATTGCGACAGTGAAGAGGAATTGCATCTTGCTACTGAAAAGCTTCTCGCGGTCGCTCGCCCTTACGTTGCTCTCAAGACGAACTACTACAGCGACTTGAGGCACTCCAGGGCCAGTCAGCTCGTAGAGGCACTGGTAGCTATACTCCATACGGAAGAGCCGGAGAAGGACTCGTTTCCCGATACTTACCTGTTGATTGAGGTTTTCATTCGGATTGCTGAGTCCGGCGAAGTTCCGGAGAGCAAATTGGTGAGCCTTCAGTTTGTTTATTATTCTGTTCTCGCCAACGGGCCCAGAGCCGCGACGGCAGCACTGATGAAGCGTGCGGCTGCTGATCCTGAATTCTTTGTCCAGCTCGTAAGCAATATGGGCCCAAAAGACCCTGATTGGCGATCTGAACTACCGCTGGAGCAGGAACAAGTATTTGCGAATTCCCGGCGTATCCTACGAAGGCTGGAAACTATTGGAATCGATGCCAGCAGCAAACGACCTGAGGAAGAGCAGCTCAAATCATTCCTGAGCGAGGTGATGCGCCTGGCGAAGGAGAGAGGCTGCCTGGACAGGGCCGAAAGAGAGGTCGGAGCGATCCTTGGACGGCAGTATCGCCGGCACACAGGGCATTGGCCTATGCCAATTCTTGCAGATTTCCTGGAGACCGCTGTTTCAGAGGACCTACGCCATGGGTTCTTCGGAGGCATCCTCGAAAGCCTGGGTGTCTCAATGCGGTCTCCTACGGCCGGCGGGGCCCAGGAGCGCGGCATTGAGGAAGACTTCCGCAGGTTGAGCGCACATTACAGGATCTCTCATCCGCGCTTTTGCAGGCTCCTGGATTCTGTCGCCGATATATATGCCCGGCAGGCGGAGCATGAGGATCTATCGGCCAAAATGCTTATTGAAGGGGTTTACTGATCCGAGAGGGCTCTAGCAGAAGTCAAAGAGGATAGAATCTTGAGAACTGGATAATGCTCTATGCCTTGGTCATCATTACTCTCGCCGCCTCGTGCGTCGATCCTTGGACCGATTCATCAATGTCAGATATGCCATTCAGAATTCGGTCCCGGATCGATTGTTGCCCCGAATTCCAGTCTCCCTAGCTAACGCCTACTTGAAATCGGACAATCCAGAAAAAAAACAACATTGATCCGTTCACCTCGAGCCACCGGTTAACGCGAAATACTCTCTACGGAGCTCGAGCCCACATTGGAGCCTTCATTTCTTCATTGGAGAACTGGGGCCAATACAACGATTGGCCTTCCCTTTTGCCAAAAAACCTGTCTTGGTGCCACCTTTGTGTCCGGCTGGCGAGCAATCGATAGAACCTCCGACCTGCGCGTATCGCTCGGGGAATACTAAACGAGACCCAGTGAAAGAACGATATGCTCCCCTGTGTAGAGGGCGTGTCTGCGAATGGAAAGGTCGGAGTTCGAGGGTATAGAGGCCAGCGGGATTTGGTCGTCATCATTTGACGCTGAATTCAGGGACGCTGCATTTCTAGCGGACACATTTAAGTTCGATTGACTTCGCCGTTGGCAGGCCGGGCCGATTGCTATGGCCCAAGTAGGGGCAAATCAAAGCAAACTACTAGAGCGACTTCAAGTTAGGACCGGCCGGGGACTAAGAAACATACTCCACGACGAATACCGTGCGGAGAATGCTGGGAAACCTATTCTCAGGGCTAGTCTACAGACGCAGATCTGTCGCATGACTCAGCGCCGATGCGCAAGATCTGCTGTAAAGCGCCTACAATCCCCCTTGCGGCTCCGAAGTAACAGTGTAACGGTTCATTCTATATAATCTCCCATTATTTCAGAATAGTAAAAAGAGTTTTTAGCACTGCGCAAATTATTATGAGCCTCGTACTATTTTGCCCAACTACGAGTCTTCCGTCGCATGGTAGGAGCCCTCTGAGACCCCGTGCACTCGCCAATCATCTGGAATTAACCAGGAAAGATGTTCTCGATCGTATCCCGGAGTTGCTTATAGTCCTCAAGAAGCTTGTCCATTTTATCAAAGAGTCGAGACCCTAGCTGTCGACTCTCATCTGAAACTGCTGGAATGGGCATTGCGCCCAGGTCGGCGACTCGGGCCATGCGGCCCCGGTTCGGTAATTGCTCCCTTAAGCCAGCAAAGTATTGGGTAATGGCCCGAGTTTGTAGTAACAAGTAGAGGGTTTTTGCATTTTGGGCTTTTCGGTCCTTAAAGCGCAGTATCGCCTGAGTATGGCCACAGATTGCGCCTTCTATCTCAGCCGAGACAATTCCGGCTTTCCCTACGTGCCCATATAAGGAAACAATAACATCATTTCTGCGCAACAGGGACTTCTCCGTGATTTTTGTTTTTGGCACTCCTCGCACATCATAGGTTCGAATGTAGCCAAAGTCCGGGAGATCTCTGATTAGGACTACCCGGTACTTTTCGGCTGAATCTGGGATATTGCCCCCGATAAGGGCCGGCGGTCTAATAATTTCGTGTACAAACTCATCGAATCTGATCATTTTGCAGCAGACATCTCCCTCCCGAGAAAGTCAAAAAAAATCTTTTTGTACTATTTTTTGGTACTGCTCTATTAAATATGGCTAATGCGGCATTAGTTTTCGGCGCACGACAAAGGGTTCGGCCGCAGCCGCGCCAAACGTATCACCAGCTCATGGGAACGGTGTAGCTTAATCATTTGGAGCAAATATGAAGCAGCAAACGATCGAGAGTCGCACCCTCGAATTTCGGAGGTCCGATATCAGCATAGAGAACGAATGTCAATTCTGTGGGGCGGTTTTGGAAACACCATACGATCCCTTTGGCCCGGATGGTATGCATTGTGAGCGTTGTTCCCGGGCTATTCAGGGGCGTTTGATTGATCCGGAAGTTATCCGATTGTGCGGAATGTATCACTCAGCTGGGGGCAAAGAGCATAGACTCAGCAGTCGGATTTGTGCCGCTTTCCAGCTCGAGGCGATTTCCGAAAGGGGCCCAGGTTCTGGAGGTCCCGAGCGGAAATCTCTGGCAATCTTGAACTCAGAGGGAATACCTCTGAAGAGACTGGCTCTCGTCAAGAACAAGTGGCGATGGCTATCGATGCGCAAGGAGGAGCTGCCCGACCCCGTGCCATGGATCAACGACCAAAACATCCCAAGAACGGGCGCAGTCATGATTGTAGCCGGGGAGTGGGATGTTTTCGCGATGTTCGATTACTGCGGGATTCATGCTATATCGCACCCGTTCGGAGAAGGAGCATTACCTTCGCAAGCTATGTTGGCGCCTCTGATGGGGCGAGACATAGTGGTTGCGTACGACAATGATGACGCAGGTGCAAAGGGGGCGTCGCGTATGGCTGCGGCCTTGAGCAGAGTAGCTAACTCCGTTCGGATCCTTGACCTCTCTCTGCTAGGAGTGGGTGAAAAGGGGGACCTGGATGACTTTTTTGCGGCGGGAGGAACCATCGAGCAGCTGCTGAGTGCAATCAATGCAACCGAGGAGTGGGTTGCATCCGAGATTGAAATTAAGTTGCCGAATCGATGCGTGCGAACCTTCCCTTACGCGCGGATCGATTATGGTCTCCCCGAAAATGTCGCCCGCGCCCTATGGGATGCGGATGGGCTTCCTTACCTGAAGCGTCGGGAAATGATCGATTTGATAGTCGACCACTGGGTGATGGTAGAAGGCGGTTCGCGTTCTGCCAAGAGACAGGATTTGGAGAAAGCGGTCCGCGAGATGGTCGTGATGACGCAGCGGGAACAGGCGCGCGCTGTTGTACAGGAGCACCATGTAGTGACCGACGCTGAGAGCGGTCGGGTATTCTACTACTCCGGAGGCGTGTATCAGGAACTAACCGATCGTGAGATCAATGCGTGGGCGGCTCACATTCAAGCGGAGACCACGGCCTTCTTGGATGTAGGGAAGGCGAGTCGGCAGTTCAGAGCCTTGAATGAATTTCTCCGGACCGAAATTGCGCAAACTAAGAGGGTCATCCTTAACAAAGGTCTCAATCGTCTGGTCATGGCTAACGGAGTTTTTGATTTTACAAGTGGGCAGTTGAGTAGCCATTCCCCCGAGGAGTTGTCAACGATAAAATCACCCATCGCGTACGATCCGTCCGCGATAGCGCCCAATTTCGAGCGGGCCCTTGATGCCTGGATGGGCCCAGACGAGCAGCGGGAATTTAAGAAATTAATGTACATTATCCTGTCTTTGCGCACAGATATCCACAAAGCGGCGATCTTCTTTGGAGACGGCCGTGACGGAAAGAGCGATGCCATCAAAGTCATAGTGCACCTGCTTGGAGTGGCGAACGTCAACAGCCTTTCGCTTTCAGAGCTTACAGGAGGACAATTCAACAGATCTAGGCTTTTCGGCAGGGCACTGAATGTGATGCCGGAGACTGACTACAAGGAAAGGATTAATGACGGTGTCTGGAAGACACTCACGGGAGGGGATCGCATCAGTTCGGATGTCAAGTTCGGGCGCGATATACAATTCAGGAATATCACCAGGTTTATCGTCGCCACGAACAATCATCTTCAGGCACCGGATACTTCGCGCGGGTTCTATGCGAGATTGAAATACTTCCCCTTCAAAGGGCTGAGTAAGGATGAACGCATTCCCTCCTTTTTCGAGAACCACCTGGAAGCCGAGCTTCCAGGGATCTTCAATCATGCTGTGCAAGGCTATTCATACTGGGTGACTGACGGAGGTTATATCGAGACTCAGGCGGAGGAAAAGGTCCGTCGCGAGGCGCGGATAACAGCTGATTCTGTTTCGTCCTTTTGGGAGGAGCAGTCGCACGGTCCGCTAACGGATCACGACCAGGCGAAGGACTCGGATGATCAGATTCTGGCAGGGTTCACGCGGGAATTAAATGGGGAATTCTTACTCAATACAGGGCAATCCTATACTGAGTATTTCAAATGGGCGGGTGACGCAGGACACCAACCTGTCTCCAGCAATGAATTTGGAAGGAGAACCAAGCGATATCTGGAAGGAGTCTTCGACGGACGCTTCAGAATCAATTCCGAGGTGAGGCGGGTGAAATCATCGATGGAGTGGAATGGACAAGCGCGCCCGAAGCGGGTTCTGGTCATTAGCCCGCTCGACTAGTTGTCCCTGGCTCGGAGTTCAGTCTGCGAAAAATCCATCGTGAGTACTGACGCAGCAAAGTCTTGAGATATCCGTCTAGACGGAGAATCGAGGGGCGCATCAGTGTTGGAGTCCAGGCGACCAACGGATATCCGAGGTGCACCTCAAGCAGGGTTTGGAAAGAAACCCTTGCGACACTGGAATAGAGTTGGTGGGCGGTGGCAAAATGCTCATGATCCAGTCCGTTTAGGGCCACCGGGAGACATTCTAGTCCGCCCCTGAAGGTGTTTGCACTGGCGAAATCTGACGGAGGATATTGGCACATAAGCCGTAGTACCATTTGCACTAATAGAGTGGGTCCCCTGTTTCTCAAAATGAGGAAAGAACAATGAAAGAGGGCAGAAAGGCAAGCGCGGGCCCTGGCGAGGGCTCAACTTCTTGTAGGAGGAAACCAATCATGCTGGCCAGGAGCTAGAACGGTAGGAGGGTCCAGAATTGATTTGATATCCGGCTGAGCGAGGCTTAAGCGCGCATTTGTAAAGATGTAGCCAGGTGAGGAGACCCGCTTGAGTCAACCGATAGGCCATGCTCGGACGGCCCATTCGGCCAAACGGGCTTGGCGTTTCTGAATAGACTCCTTTGTCCATTTCTCATAATTTCCGATCATTTGAGTTGAGGCTAGATTAGATGCGGTCAGCACAGCTTTTTTGTCTTCAAAAGGGACATTGCCGAGGTGGCTATTTTGATTCCCTTCCAGAAGGCAGAGGTTGCCGAGTCTTCGGTGGAAGGCATGGTGCTCATCGGGGCTGAAGTCAGGCCAGTCTTTGGGATCCGGATTTTTTGGCAATACGTGTTCTAGGGTGAGAATATTGGGAGAATCGTTGGGAGTCAATTCTCCATGATTCTTCGCAACGCCTTCCAGAGTTCGGAGAACGTAGCGAGCAAAATCCGCGCGCGCAATTGTCCATGACAGAGCAGAGTGCTGAAAGTCCTCATCACTGGGAATGGTCCTTTTCATAGAGCCAAACAGAGTCTTATAGTCCTTTATTTCTTTTTGCCAAACTTTGTTGGCATTCGAGGCAAAGTTGTCCTCAAGCGCAGAGCTACCAAGCTTCCCATTTACAATGAACCTGATTGCCCACGGCACGAGATTCTGAATGGTCCGTTCGACATCCTCCTTGGCGAATTTGCTCAATGCTGCAAGAATTAGCGGCCGATTCTGTTGCATGTTAAGTAGGTTCAGGGTACGGATAGCCTCTCTCGTATCATGGTTGTAGGACTTCCAAACGTCGCTTTCTGAATTCAGGAGTGCGACATATGTTAGGCTGGCGAAGGATAGCTCTTCCGAAAGATTTACCGCTTCCTCCCTGGAGCGCACCTTCGCCCGAATGCTGGAGTAAAGCTGTCGCTTTCTTGTCAGCCCATTGAGGCAAGACCAGAAATGTCTCAGAAAATCGAGAGACATTCGTTCTTTGTTGAGGGAGTCTAATTGGACAAGCATTTCATTCCAATTGCTGCGAACCGCCGCAATAGAAATCCCCGAAAGCGAAAAAAGCAGGTTCTTAACCAGGTCCAATTCACTCAACTCTAGGCCCCGATCATTCAAGGTCTCGAATATTGTGTAAGCATACGATTCATCATCAACCTGAATATGAATTACCTTTGCCCGGGATTCGATAAAATCGAGAAATTCAAGGAGCTCAGTCGGATCCTTTGACGGAAACTCCTTAGCAGTGAAGTTTCTGGCTAGGATTAGGGCTTCACTGAGCCTCTTGTGCGAAGAGCGCTGTGCGAGAGTGTTATCAGTGCTATTCGTGAGAATCGTGGACGAAAAAAACGGATCATCCACTTCGTTAAGCTGAAGGTTCTGAATTTTCTCCAGGGTCCTTTTGTCCCGTTTGAATAAAAAGTCGGACTCGATGATCCGGGCCCGCTCAAGGGAGTCGGAGTCCTGCATGGATTGGATAAAATCACGAATAGAACAGATTAAAATGGCTGAGGTTGCTAATCGTTGCTGACCATCCACTATTTCCCTTGTCCCATTGTCTTTTCGAACGACCACGATCGTCCCCAGGAAATAGTCTTCGCTTTGGCTTTCGAAGCTTGATTTGAAATCAGCTAAGAGCTCGGAAACATGAATTTCCTCCCAGGAATAGCTTCTTTGGTAAGGAGGGACGGTGAGTTTTCCTTCTGAAAGGAGCTTCCCGATGCCTGAGATATAGATTTGGCTCTGATCGATTTTTTCCATAGTCCTTTGTTCTGACACTTCTATAGCTACCTTTGCCCCAAGCAAATAGTCCAGCGCAGCTGCACGAATACACTTGCATACCGCTAGATTGAACCGAAAGGTGTTACCGTGCAATCAAACTTCATATTCTGAGCAGCTCAAATGGGACCGGGCCGAACAATAATTGCGGAGAGCTGGAGTTACAGCTCCTGGCGACAGTCATACGAGAGTGCAAAAGTCCTCTGAGCAAGCCAAAGCGATCCCACAGCGACCTGAGTGCATTTAGACGAAGCACAGTCCTTAGTCAAAGGCAATTCGGACGGTAACAACTTCAATAGTTCCGTTCTCAAGATCGTAAGAGCGTTCGAGATTTCGTCCTCTCTGGGTTCGTCTGCCGTCAAATACCAGGAGGTAGGCCCTATGCTTCCCTGAGGTGGTCATGTACTCATCCAGCTGATCGAGGCCACTTTCTGCCCATCCAATGGAGTGGTTTCCACCGACGATTTTTATTTCGACCAGGTGTTCCGTGCCTAAAAATGATACCAAGACATCTACGAACCCCGGACCAGATCTCACTTCACGGCCTACAAATGCAATCTGGCCCACGCGACCTTCAATAAATATGGAAAGAATGGTTTGAGCGAAGCGCTCCGGGGATGGAATCATCTGCGATTTATCGGGTATCCAAAACGTTTCCCAATGGTTCCTGGTGACGGATTGAGCAAATTGTTGCAGGAGGTCCAGGAAACGTGGAGGGCTTAATAGAGTTTGGATTCTCTCAAAAAGTGGTTGGATTCTACTCTCAACCTCCCTTTCCACCAATTCTGAGACCTCTGCAACGGTAGCGTTAACATACAGGATCGAAGAGGTGGCGCTTTCGTGGAGGATGGCTTCACTTGCAGCTTTAGTCTCATCCTCTATGGATTCGGTATCGTCCGCCCTTGAGGTCGGGCGAAAGTATAAACCTGTATTGAGGCTCAGTTCAGCTGACCATGCAACGGCTTGGCTCAGGGACTCCAAAACTGGGCGGTCAGTCTCATGCGGGAGCCTCAGACCGCGCGTTATCGAGGGCAAAACTTGAGAAATCTCAGAGATTCTGGAGGAAGCAATCTGTAGGCTCGTATATTGGGCGGCGCCCAGTCTAAAGTCACTGAATTCGGGAAGGAGATTCCTTGGGAACAGGGTTTGCTCTTCCAGCATCTTTCTATGCCATGCGAATGCACTTGTTGGTTCAGACAGTTGCCTCAAGAAAGAAGACTCCATTATCGGAAATAGGTGCAGCGCTTCAAAATTACGAAGAGATGGTTGGACAAGCTCTTGTATGGACTTGATTGCGCCCAATGGTGGTTCCAATTGCTTTCTGATTGCGCGCATAGCAGCTGAGGAAAAGAAAAATGAATCACGAAATCTCTGGGTGTGCTCAAAAAAGTCACTCTTTTTGAACGCCTGAGCAAAGGCCTGATGTGGAGGGGCACCCGACTGAAAACTCTCTTTGTAGTTCTCTGCAATTTCCAGCTCTTCTGCCAAGAGTAGGCCTAAAAAATTGATATCCTCGATGCTAAAGGAGTCTATAGAGTCTGAAAGGAGATTTGATCTGAGTAACCGGAAAAATGCGCGATGAGGAGATCTTTCGAAATTGGATTCATATTCGAATAAGAGGCCGACTGTAGTGGAGCTCCTTATCTCTACTTCACCGAAATCTGGCAAAGAAATCACTTTGAATTCTTCCATGAAATTTCGCCCCGCTTTCTCTCAATTACAATAGGGGTTGATTTATATTAATACTCAGGGGGATCAGCGGGGGGAACCCAGGGTCTCGTTTGTAGCGGTGTAGCGTAGGATGCACAAAGGCTTGGTTCAACTGGCCCATTCTTTTTTGATGTCTTTGGCCTCCTGTTCCCACCATTTTGCTGCCTTTTCGGCCAACTCCGGATCATCTTGATCGATAACGTCTTGTGCTTGATTGGGCCATAGGTAATCCTTTCCCAGAACATCGTTCCAAGCTTTGGCATATTCCTGATGCGCCTTCCTTACTCTATCTTCCAAGTCTTTATCGATCTTGCGCATTGATCCTTCTCCTCTAGCTATCGTACAATTCTCGTATACGAGTGGCACAAGCTAATTGTTCCGGCAGACGATGTCCACTATAGCATTGCGGAAGAGGTCCCCATTTCCGGCTTGAAATAGATCGAGTATTCCTTGGGATTCATCTCTACTGGATTTTTTGTGCGCCGAGTAATAATAAGAATATATAAATAATCTGTAGGTCAATCAAAAAAATGTAAAAACTGGATGGTAACTTCTAGGTGTCTTCAGATGCCTGGTTGTAAGAGAAATACCGTTGTTTTTCATAGAACCTTCTCTTGAGAGCCGAGACTAACCCAAAAGAGCATGGTATGTATATTGCCAGGAAATGACGCATCGTATCAGGGAGTAAGAGTGGCCGCTTGGCCTCCTCCCTTTGGCAGATCCAATGTAGTAAAAAGTCTGCTTACTGGCCGTCTGGTGGAGACATCTTGACTGCCAAGGGAAAGTTCTTAGATACCGCTGTATTATTAAAATCGGTCTTGGTAAGCCCATTGAAGCAAATTGAGATTGGCGCCGTCCCCGAAAAGCAGGTTGAAGTTTGGTGTTTGGCTCGTGCTCTGGAGTGGGCGCCAGTTTTCAACCTGCCTTGAAGTCCTTCCATTCAAAATTCGATACTTCGGATGAGAAGAAATCCTCCTTCGGGGGCCCGCTTCGGGATGCAGCGGGGAATCCGGGTTTCTGGGCCGGAGCGCCACGCGGTCTCGGCATTCGGAACATGCCTTTTCTCGTTTTTTTCATATTTCCTTACTGTCACAGATCCCGGCTATCATTCAGACTTGACCATTCGGGGCCGGATTGGACCGTTTGAAGGAACCCTATGACAAAGATCTCTCAAGACGAAATCAATGGAATCCTCTGGAAGGCCTGTGATACCTTCCGTGGGGTTGTAGACCCCTCAGAATACAAGAACTACATCCTTGTAATGCTCTTCGTGAAGTATCTTTCCGATGTCTGGAAGGATCACTACCAGCAGTTCGAGAAGCAGTATGCCGGAGACAAAGAACGGATCCAGCGACGGCTGGCTAAAGAACGATTCGTTCTACCCGATGGCTGTGATTTCGACAGCCTCTACGATCAGAGAAACGAAGCCAACATTGGTGAGATCATTAACGTCTCCCTTGAAAAGATCGAAGAAGCCAATAAGACAAAGCTGGAAGGAGTCTTCCGAAACATTGACTTCAACTCCGAGAGCAACCTTGGAAAGACGAAAGATCGCAATGCTCGTCTAAAGAATCTACTCACGGATTTCCATGATCCCCGTCTGGACCTTCGTCCTTCCCGAATCGGAAACCTTGATATCATTGGCAATGCATACGAATACCTGATTGCCCGATTTGCTGCCAATGCCGGAAAGAAAGGTGGTGAGTTCTATACTCCTGCTGAAGTTGCCGAACTCCTGGCAAGACTCGTTGAACCGAAGTCCGGAGATACAATCTGTGATCCTACCTGTGGTTCCGGTTCTCTCTTGATCAAGGCAGCCAACCTCGTCGAAGATGGAAACCGGGCCCTGTACGGCCAGGAGTCGAACGGTTCCACCTGGGCTCTGGGTATGATGAACATGTTCCTGCATGGAATGGATTCGGCCCGAATGGAGTGGGGAGATACGTTAAACAACCCCCAGCTTCTTGAGAAAGACAAGCTCATGAAGTTCAACGTCGTCGTTGCAAATCCTCCTTTCTCTCTCGATAAATGGGGAGCCGATACTGCCGAGGCTGATACCTTTAATCGATTCTGGAGAGGAGTTCCTCCGAAGTCGAAGGGGGACTATGCATTCATAACTCACATGGTCGAAACGGCTCACGAGACTGATGGACGAGTGGCTGTTATTGCTCCTCATGGAGTTCTCTTTCGTGGATCCTCTGAAGGAAAGATTCGTCAGGCATTCATCGAAGAGAACCTCCTGGATACCGTTATCGGTCTTCCTCCCAATCTCTTTTATGGAACCGGCATTCCTGCCTGCATTCTCGTGTTCAAGAAAGGACGAAAGAAGAAGGACGTTCTCTTTATCGATGCCAGCCGGGAGTTTGAGCAGGGAAAGAATCAGAACCGACTTCGAGAGAAAGATCTGAAGAAGATCCTCGATACTTATACGAAACGTAAGTCAGTCGATAAGTATGCTTACGTTGCTTCTATCTCTGAGATCGAAGAGAATGAATACAATCTAAATATCCCACGATACGTGGATACCTTCGAAGAGGAAGAGGAGATCGACATCAAGGCTGTTCAGAAAGAGATCGAATCCATCGACAAAGAGCTGGCTACGGTTGAGCAGGAGATGTCCGGGTATTTGAAGGAGTTGAATCTTTGAGCTCACCGACCTACCAAAAAATACCCATCAAGGAACTTATAGATCCGAAACGCGGTCTGACATACGGCATTGTTCAGCCGGGAGATTATCATCCCAACGGAGCAATAATGATAAGGAGCCAAGATTATGTTAAGGGATGGAACTCACTTACTGATCTTTTTCGTGTCTCCCCTGACGTTGAAGCTCCTTACATGAGATCTCGAGTCCAAGCGGGGGATATCTTGATAACTGTAGTCGGGGCTAATTTAGGCAGGGTGGCTATGGTGCCGAATGTCCTCGATGGGGCCAACATATCTCGATCTGTTGCTCGACTAAGCTTTAGAACTGATCTTACCGTCTCCCCTTTCATGTTTCAGATGCTACAATCAGGTGTTTTGGAACGGATCTATTATTTCAGCAAAGTCGGTGGGGCTCAGCCAGTCATAAATCTGAAGGATATCCTACAGTACATTATCCCCCTCCCACCCCTTCCCGAACAGAAGAAGATAGCCCGTATCCTCTCTACCTGGGATAAAGCTATCGAGCTTCTGGAAAAGAAGATAGCAGCCAAAGAAAAGCTGAAGAAAGGCCTGATGCAGCAGCTACTGACCGGCAAGAAACGATTCAAGGAGTTCGGTAAGCCGGCAAAGGATGGAGAGCTGCCGGAAGGATGGACGAGTGGGGTCGTTGGAGATCATGCGTACGTCAAGGCCAGGATAGGATGGAGAGGGTTGAAGGCCGACGAATATACAGATTCTGGCCCGTATCTGATAGCAGGTAAGCACATAGCTTTCGGAAGAGTAGCCTGGCCAGAATGTGACCACTTGAGCAAAGAGAGGTACAATGAGTCTCCAGAGATAATGCTTCGAACTGGAGATATTATCCTGTCAAAGGACGGTACGTTAGGTAGGGTGGCATTGATTGACGACTTACCTGGACCTGCTACGATCAATGGAACCATGATGCTCATTCGACCAAATGAGGAAATGGATTCGAGGTTTCTTTACTGCTATTTGCAAGGGTTTCAGTTCCAGAATCTCATCAAAGAGAAAGTCTCCGGCAGCAGTGTTCCTCATTTGTTTCAGAGGGATATAGTTACCCTTTGGATTCCCTGTCCTTCCTTAGCTGAACAGAAGAAAGTGGCCGAAGCAATCTTCGGTATCGAGCGAGCATTGGAGCTCTTGACCCGTCGCATAGAACACCTACAGCAAACCAAGAAGGGCCTGATGCAACAACTCCTCACCGGCAAGAAAAGGGTAAAGGTGTAAATGCATTCCAGAAGCTGGAGAGAAGAATACGTTTCCCAGATTCCTGCATTGCAGGTTCTCATGCAACTGGGATACGAGTACCTTCCTCCCGAGGAAGCTCTTTCCCTTCGAGGGGGCAAGACCAATCGGGTTCTACTGGAATCTGTTCTCGAAAGCCAGCTTCGTAAGCTGAACTCCATTCAGTTCAAAGGGAAAGAATACGAATTCTCCGATTCCAATATCCAGGATGCCATCCGGGACCTCAGAGATATCCCCCTCACCGGTGGCCTTGTATCGGCCAGTGAAGTGGCCTATGACCTGTTGACTCTGGGAGTCAGCAAAGAGCAGACCATAGCCGGAGACCGGAAGTCTTTCTCTATGAGATACATAGACTGGGACAATCCGGAAAACAACGTATTCCACGTTACGGATGAATTCGAAGTAGAGAAGGTTAAGAGCCATGAACTGAGACGACCGGATATCGTCGTCTTCGTAAATGGGATTCCCCTGGTGGTCATCGAGTGCAAGAAGCCAACGTCAGGTCTTGAAGGAGAAAGCTCGGTCTGGGAAGCCGTGAGTCAACATTTGCGTAATCAGAGGGCAGACGAAATCCCCAACCTTTTCATCTATTCTCAGGTCCTTCTTTCGATCAACAAGAATGAAGCGTTGTATGCAACCACAGACACTCCCAAGAAGTTCTGGGCAGTCTGGCAAGAAGAGAGCCTGAAGCAAACCGATGTCAGTCAAGTCATCAACACCCCGGAGACAAACGATCAGGCTTCACGACTTTTTGGCCACCGGGAACCAGCCGTCCGAAAGCACTTTGAAGAACTGCGGGCTTCCGGGGAAAGGCTCCCCACCGAACAGGACAAGACTCTCTACTCGTTATTGAGACCCGGAAGACTCTTGGAACTGATCTTTCAATACATCGTCTACGATGCAGGGGTCAAAAAGATAGCCAGATACCAGCAGTACTTTGCCATCCAGGCTACGCTTGATCGAGTAAGAAATCTTGGCTCGGATAAGAGAAGAAGAGGGGGAGTCATCTGGCACACTACGGGCAGCGGTAAGTCCCTGACGATGGTAATGCTTGCCAAGTCTCTGGCTCTCGAGCCGGCCATAAAGAACCCCAAAGTCATTCTTGTTACCGACAGAGTAGATCTCGACACTCAGATCTGGAGGACCTTCAAGGCATGTGGCAAGACTCCAGTCCAGGCCGATTCCGGCAGGCATCTCGTTGAACTGCTTAAGAAATCAGACGATGCAATCATTACCACTGTGATCGACAAATTCGAGCAGGCAGCTTCAACCAGAGGACATGTAGACGAGGATGCCAATATCTTCGTGCTGGTGGACGAAAGCCATCGAAGCCAGTACGGATCCATGAATGCGAAGATGGAGAAGGTGTTTCCCAATGCCTGCTATATTGGCTTTACGGGGACTCCACTTCTGAAGAAAGAGAAAAGCACGTCGGCCAAATTCGGAGGAATCATACACAAATACTCCATCAATCAGGCCGTGAAAGACGGTGCCGTAGTGCCGTTGCTCTATGAAGGCCGTCTTGCTGTAACGGACGTCAACAAAAAGGCCATCGATCAGTGGTTCGAACGAGTTACCCTAGACCTTACAGATGATCAAAAGGGGGACCTAAAGAAGAAGTTCAGTCGTGCGGAGGCTGTAAACCAGGCCGAACAACGAATTCAGCAGATAGCCTACGATATCTCAGAGCATTTCACTCGAATCTTTAAGCCCAACGGATTGAAAGCTCAGCTGGCCTGTTCGAGCAAAGAGACGGCCATTCGTTACAAGAAGTTCCTGGATGAGGTTGGGCTCGTCGAAGCTGAAGTCGTTATCTCTGGCCCGGACACCCGGGAAGGCAACGAGGATACAGACGAAGAAAGCATTCCTCTCGTGCAGCAGTTCTGGAAGAAGATGATGGAACGATTCAAATCGGAGAAGAGCTACAATACCGAGATCGTTGAGTCCTTCAAGAAGGAAGGCCCTCCGGACATGCTTATCGTTGTAGATAAGCTTCTCACCGGTTTCGATGCCCCTCGCAATACAGTTCTATATGTGGACAAAGCTCTGAAAGAGCACTCTCTGCTCCAGGCTATTGCAAGGGTGAATCGACTGCATGACGATAAAGACTTCGGGTATATCATCGATTACCGGGGTATCCTCGGAGAGCTTGACTCGGCCCTCAATACTTACGGGGCCCTGGAAGGTTACGAAGAGGAGGACCTGGACGGAACAGTTACGGCTATCCAGGAGGAAATCGGTAAACTACCCCAGAAGCATTCTGATCTCGTTTCCCTTTTCAAGGAGGTCAAGAACCAGGCAGATACAGAAGCCCTCGAACAATACCTCGAAGACGAACTCAATAGAAAGGAATTCTACGAGCTCCTATCAGGATTTGCGGCATCCCTCAAGGTGGCCCTGAGCAGCTCCAGCTTCATCACAGATTCTCCGGAAGAGAAGATCAAACGGTACAAGGACGATCTCAAGTTCTACCATAACCTCCGGGCATCAGTAATGAGACGCTACTCCGAGATTGTCGATTACTCCGAATATGAGAATCGAATCAAAGCCCTCGTAAATCGTCATATCAGTTCCACTGAGATCGAAGAGTTGAACGATCCCATAAGCATCTTTGATACAGAGGCTTTCGAGAAGGAACTCCAGAGGCTAAAAGGTGACAAAGCCCGAGCAGATACCATTGCCACTCGAACAAAGAAGACGATCACAGAGAACTGGGATAAGGATCCGGCATTCTACAAAAGGTTCTCAGAGCTTATCGAGGAGGCATTCCGGGCTTATCGGGACAAGAGGTATACGGAAGCTCAGCTTCTCGAGGAGATGAGAAAAGTCCAGAAGGCAATCGTAGATAAAGACCATTCCGACCTTCCCGAGAAGCTTCACGGGAAAGAGCAGGCATCGGCTTTCTTTGGCATTGTCCGGGATATCTTTCAGAACTCCAGTATCGAAGCCGGAGAAGATATCCTTGCAGACGTAGGGCTGAAAGTCGATGAAATCATCGAGTCTCACAAGATCGTTCACTGGACCCAGAATCAGGATATTCAGAACAAGATGCTCATTGAGATAGAAGACTACCTTTTCAGTATCAAAGGTCGACATGACATCAACCTGACGTCCGAGGCCATCGATGAGATTATGGAACAGGTTCTCGACACAGCCAGAAAAAGGGATACTTGAAGGTGTCCATAGCATTGAAGAACAAGAATAGCCAATCTCGTAAGCTCTCCGTGGACTACGGAGAAGCTCGGATCTCATTTACTCTGCAACAAGGCAAACGAAAGACCCTTTCGATCTCAGTCCTCCCAGATATGACCGTTGAGGTCAAAGCTCCCGAGGAAGCCAATTTACACCAGGTCAAGGATAGAGTTCGGAAGCGGGCCCCCTGGATCTTGAAACAGCAAAAGCAGTTTGAAACCTACCTCCCGGCCCAACCCACTCGAAAGTATGTCTCAGGAGAAACCTTCCGATATCTGGGAAAGCAATACCGTCTGAAGATATCCAAAGGCACGGCCACACGAGAGGTTAAGCTCAAGAAGGGATACATCGAGGTCTATCTCCCTGGAAAGCCCGACCAGAAGGATACCATGAAAGCCGTGGAAGATTGGTTTCGGAGCAGAGCCCGTGAGGTTCTGTCCAAACGATTTCACGATTATCTGAAGGTTACAAAGCTGAAGCTACCGAAACCACCTCCGATGGAAATTCGAAAGATGAAGACTCGCTGGGGATCCTGCACGAAAGAAGGAAAGATCATCCTCAATCCTGAACTGATTCATGTTCCGTCCCGCTGTATTGATTACGTGATAGCCCATGAGCTCTGCCATGTGATTGAACACAATCATAGCAAACGATTCTATGCTCTACTGGAAAGAGAGATGTCCGACTGGAAAGCAGTGCAGAGGCGGCTGAATGGCTCCGGTAAATAGCTCAAGCATTCCATTGCGGAGCCACCGCGTTTACTTCACTCTTCTTGATTCTGCTTCGCGTCCGGTTTCATTGGTGTCGGGAGCCCGGGATTCTGCGTCAGTCTCAAGCTTAGAATTGTGAAGACCGCTGTTATCCCGGCGAAACCGAGGGCGCCAAGGAAAAGCGCTAGCCATTCCGATGGCGCCACTCCCGTTTTGGAAATGTAGGCCGCAGGGATCTCGGTACATGTTCTAAGGGATCGAGGGTTTGCGCAAGCACAGCCGTGCCATTCCGCCATCTGGAGCTCCGTGGGCAGTGCCTGACCGCTCCTGGGGGCTACCAGGTCGATCGTGAGCCCGCCTTCACAACCGAACCAGATTCCGGTTCTTTTTCCATCTTCTAGGACATAGCTCGCATAGGAAACAGGTACAATTTCATTTCGCAGATAGATAGACCCTGAAATGCCACCTACTGCCAAAATCATACTCAGAGTAATCGCAAAAGCGCTCCAGCGTGAGGTGATGGAATCTCTGGCCAGCAAGAGGCAAACCAATACCGTTAGCGCCGATAAAAGGGTGGCGAACGTTGCATACAGGGGCGCTATCTCTGATCCTCGCGCGAGCCCGTCCTGCCAGAAAAAAGTAGCTCCTGGAAGCACCAAGACCAGGGAAGCTAAGGCCGCCCACGTCGCTTGTAGGGAACGAATCCGGTCAATTAATCTCATTCTTTTCTCCTGAGTACCCCCTCAACTGGGAGAGGTTTCTGTGAAAATGTGCTATCGAACTCCTCATGATCAATATTTGCTCCTTGGTCGGTCCGAGCCTATTGAAAGGGTTTTCCTTACCAGCGACCATTTGAGAGCTTCTCTAATCTTTGCGCTCCTGCCCTGGCAGCAGCTGGATTGATTTTCGGCATCAAAGGGGCACCCTTTTCGGTGGACGAAACGCGAAACGATTTCTCGTCGTAGGATGACGAAGAGCTCCGTGCCTCGCCATCGTCTATGAAGCTGTTAAATACTTCGAAGATTTCTTTTTTTTCTTCAAGGCTTGGTTGCAGATTCTTCTGAGTGTCACGTTGCGCAGATTCTATCGACTTTTCCTGAATGCGGGATTTCGAATCGATGTATTCTTGTGGAGGGATTCTTAGGAGACCGGGCACATTAAGGATCCCGGCGCCAAATTTGTGGACGTCCCATTTATTGGGCACAAACGCGCCCTTCTTGAGAGCGTATCGGAATGCCTCCACGATATTGGGCGGATCTTCTCTAAAATCGTCAGCGTTCAACTCCTCCCTATAGTATTCGAGATATAGCGCTGCTGCGGCCGCGACATGCGGAGTAGCAAAAGAAGTTCCGGAGCCATGTCTGTGAAGGTAGACTTGTTCCCTAGTTTCTTTCGCCTGTTCTACGGAGGCGACATAGACATTTTCCCCTGGGGCAGAAATGTCGACTTTGGGGCCGGAACAACTCCCCTCCCATTCAAGACCATGGGTATTAACGGCAGCTACGGCAATTACCTTCGGATAGCGAGCCGGCCACACTACGAAGTTAACGAGGTTTCCGGCAGCTGCCACGAAAATCACACCTTTGGAATATGCATTGTCAATGGCTTTTTCCCAGGAACACAGACCAGGGGCTCCGCCCATGCTCATGGTAATCACCGAGCAACCCGAATCCACCGCATGTTGAATTGCTTCCGGCATCGGGCTATCAAAGATATGCACTACAGATTCTGAGATTCTATAGGGTATCAGGTCCACATACGGGTATACACCCGCGCTCCTGTCCTTTTCATCTTCGCGCTCTCCGATGATTACGCTCGCTGTGGATGTTCCGTGACCTGGTTGCTCCAGAAAATCTCTGCCCAAGCGGTCTAAGGCGCTCCCAGCATCTTCCCCCCGGATAAAATTTCGCCCCCTCGCGCTCTGTATCCCCAGAATTTCCGGATGTAGGGTGTAGCCAGTGTCTAAATGGGCAACTTGAATTCTATTGCCGGGATTAGCGGACAGCTTTCCCTTTTTCTTGGCAAGTTGCACTGCTTCAGGAAAGCCAGTCATCGTATGATGCCAGAATGTATCTAAGTTAATATCATCATTGTCGCGCCACTCGTCGATGATCCCCAGTAGCTTTAGAATGGGATCAACTTCTATGACTCCATCGATCGCCATAAGATCTCGCGCCGTAACCCATATGTCACTGATTCCGCTGATAGTGACATCATAGAAATGCCTCAGAGCACCGTCATTGTGGGGATAGGTTCGTTTCGGTTCACTTCCGAACTTCTTACGAACCGTATCTAGAGCAGCTTCATTGCTGATTAGTAACTCATATTTCTGCTTCATTGGGGAAACCTCCACCTCTTGATGGTCATGCAGATCAATGATTGGCGTTTGTTGCAACTAAATTATTATATTCGATAAATTATGGTATCAAATTATACCTTATTTGAGGTATTGGCCTGAGCGAATTTAGCGACATATCGAACATGGCGGCCCTCCGGGGTCTTAGACTTAAGATTGTCATTATTCCGAATTTTTCTGGGCAGAATTTAGCGCCTGGCTTCTTCGAGCATCCCGATGTCCGATTTCATCGGTTCTCGGACACTGCAAGACCAATAAGTTTTAATAAACACCAAAAAAACACTTTTCAGGAGCCTCGCATCGGGCAAGAATAGCCCATGAGTCACGCTGCAAGAGTCATCCACCTGGAGGCAATACGGGAGGCAAAGAAAGCTCGGAAGAAATCAGGGGATGGCGGTGGGCCCAGGAAACCCAGGTCCGCCCGGGCGAAGGCCCCGGAGCTAAAGGCCATTCTAGATTTCAAAGAACGGCTGGAACTGGCAACGGAAGAACCGGAGCTCCGGGACCGTTGCATCTTGCATATCCTGACCGCAACGGGGATGCGTGCTTCTGAACTGTGCGAATTGAAGCTAAGCAATTTTGAAAAGGACATAGATGGATCCCCGGCTGTCACCTTCTATCGAAGGAAGCGGAAAGACTGGCATACTGTAAAGCTAACCAAAACACACTTCCGAAAATTGATGGCTGTGATCGATGACTACCACACATCAGCCGGGATCGAAGATGACCACATTCTATGGTCGCGCCGAAATCCAATTACAGGGAAACGGTCCCAGCTGGTAACGCGAAGCTTGCAAAGAATTGTAAATGCATGGCATCTTCGGGATGGACAGGGCCGGATCCTGGCACCCCACAGTCTAAGGCATCTTGTAGGAATACTGGCAACCCGCACCCGGGACCATATCTTCGCCCAAAAGCTTCTGGGACACAGCGACCCGAAAACTACATCAGCTTTTTACACTGACAAATACGTGCAAGGAATCGAAATTTAATGGCAAGACCGAAGAAAGGGGAAATCGGAAAAAGCCCGACCGTATCTTTTAACATTACGCTGGATCGGGAACTGGCGGAAGCACTGGACGAAATCGCAAGGGAAGAAATGCGAAGCAGAACGAACCAGATTATCTGGATGCTACAGAACGAAGTGAAGCGAAGGGGGGCCAAAGATGAATAGGATTACAATAGCGATTCTGACATCTTTGTTTGCTACCGCCCTTTCAGCAGAAGCACCAATGACTGAGGGACTTATCATATCTGAGGTGAAGGCTCAAAAGGGACAAACGATTCTACGGGAAAAAGGGGCATGTGTGGGCATGACGATCAAAAATGAATCGGAACACACATACATTAAGGTGCGAGTTAGAATCACTTTTCTCGATATCGACGATGAGGCTTTCTTTGAAGATACTCGGTTTCTGCTGATCTGGACTGGTCCAGACGATAGAGATACACCTCTTCGCCCGAATTACTCCATCAAATCGAAAAGGATATGCTCGACCGAAGGCATTGATTTGGACCGGTGGAAAGAAGGCAATGTTAAGATTGAGATAATCGAAACGGATACACTGGCTCAATACAACGATAGAGAACAAAAACGAAAAGAGGATCTTAAAAGGTTAGAAGAGATAATGCAGAATGATTGAATATCAGAAATAACGAGACGGAGGGAGAATAAATTATGAGAGCATATTCTATAGTGATGCTTTTTCTTGCCGTCGCTTCGCCGATCCATCCTGAACAACCAATGATCACGGAAGGATTGGAAATATCCCAGGTAAAAGCTTTGATTGGAAAACGCCGGGACGGCAAGGACGGCGCCTGTGTGGGAATGACTGTTCAGAACAATTCAGCACATACCTACCTAATGGTCAAAGTCCGAGTGACCTTTCTGGATAAGCTTGGTAAGCCATTCTTTGAAGATACTCAAATTCCATTCTTATCATCTATTTTCAACACTGTGCCTCCGTTGAAGCCCAATTACTCATTTAGAGCCACGCCACGCTGCACGGTAGAAGGAATTGATCTACAGCGATGGGATGAGGGAAAAGTCCGTATCGAGATTATTGAGACAGACACTCTTCACCAACGTGACGAAAGATTTAGCGGGTCAGATGATATAGAATAAAGATTGACCGAAGGCAATGGGCTGCGCGCAACACAGAGCGTTTCCTTGTTCGCTGCAACGAACGGGACAGCACCAGCTGGGCCACTCTTTTTTGAGTAGCCCTTGATGCCAAAGAGACGGCAAAGAATCCGGCGCTTGACGAGATCAGGGCCTCTGAAGCCCGGCGCAAGTACCGGCTTCCTACCCGAATCGAAAAAGAGCTGAATCCGGACGGTGAAATCTTGTGATTGCTTTCAGAGCCCCATTCCAGCTATGTGTCCGCACATTGGGACGGTAAACCGCCTGTGAGCCTAACTGCTCAGTCCCTTATGGGGCGGTCGCCCTGTCGCGCTTCCTGTACCAGCAGCCGTCTCTGAAGAAGAATCGTTTCCTGGATTTTCTGCATCTGGGCCTGCTCATAGCCCCGTCTAAGATCCTCATTGGAGAGGTTCTTCCATTCCTCCTCGCTGAGTTGTCCTTTTAGCTCCTTCTTGAACCGCTCCAGGTTCTGAGGACTGCTACCCTTGATCATTTCTGCCCTGGCGGGAAGCCGGTCTTTTAGCATATACAAGACATAGGCTCGGGCTACAGATTCTCGCATTGAATTTTCGAGAAAGATCCTAAAATCCGCATTATCCAGCAAACCCCTGTCCAACGCGGCTTTTGCCAGAAGATCAATCTCGTATTGACTCTCTGCGAAACTAGTATACTCTTCTGTATCTGCTCGAAGGTCCGGGGCTTGATCGCCGAAAGTAAACTTTCGTATTGTGTTAGCAGTCCGTAAGAGGTTATCGCTGCTTCTGTGAAATTGTCCGACCGTGTAAACCGGACTCCCTTCGCTGGACGAAGCCTTCCCGCTATTGAAATAGTATTCCAGAAGCTCCTCATGGCTCGGAGACCGCAATGTGCCCAGCATATAGAAAAGAGGCCCTGCAATGGCGATTAGCAGGAGTCCGTACAGCCAGCCCTTGGCCGAGTGCATCCATACTCGAAACTCCTCGAAGAATGTATTGCTCCTCTTTGGAACTGGATCGCTATAGGGGCCAAATGGGTCCCTTGGATCTAATTCCTGTTCCTCTTCTCCTTCAGCGTAGTCCAGGTTCTCATCTGCCGATTTCTGCGATCGCGAAGAACCCCTGACACCTTTCTTCTTTGCTGTGGATTTGGCTGCTTTCTTCTTTGCTGGCATGCTTTGCTCCTTTTTTTTCTGATCGCGTCCCAAATGTGGCATCCGATGGGACCCAGGGAATAATTACAACTGCTTGAGGCCTCTCAAACTGAGAAGGTAGAATATCATAGGTGTTAGTAACAACACTGTAGGAATGGATATGAGAGTACCTACAATGGTGATTAGCGCTACAGGCTGCCACAAAGCCGAGCCAGAGCCCCCTGCAAACATCAAAGGCACCATCCCTAGAATGGTTGTGGTGCATGTGATCAGAATAGGGCGGACTCTGGATAAAGCGGATTCATAGATTGTGCTAATCAATGCCATGGCGTCGGGGAAGGTTTGCTGCCCGGAAACAGAGTCCTGAAGCTCCTGGGAGATGGTGGATACCATGATGATGGCACCGTTTGCAGTGAGGCCGCCCAGCATCATCAACGCGAATAGAGCTACCTGGGATAGAGTCCCGTCTACCAGCAACTGGGCGCCCAGACCCGCAGCCATAGGCACCGGAATGGTAAGCATCACAATTAAGGGTCGCAGCAGGCTTTCCAGCAGGGCACCCAGAACGAAGTAAATCAGGACCAGAGCGACGACAACCGCAAGAATGAGTTCCTGAATCTGCCCCTGGCCTTCCCGATATTCGCGGCTCACCGAGAAGGTTAGGTCCGGGTTATCTACACTTTCGTTAAAGAATTCGTGTATCGCTTCTATGACCTTTTCATGAGCCGGGTCTTTCATTTCTACTGAGATAGAGAGAGCCCTACGTTTGTTATCGCGCCAGATCGTTGGCTCGCCTTTGGTCTCCTTGAATTCTCCCAGGGAACGCAGTTCGGTGGAGCCCTCCTGGTAGGCTACAGGGAAAGACATTAGAGCTTGCTCACCCATGGAAGGTTTCCAGTCTCCCTTGAGGCGAAGATCCAATTCCCGGGAAGTCCAGTGCAACTTGGAAATTACAGAACCTGTCATGTAGTACCGCATACTGCGCGCCAGTTCGGCTGGCCGGGGACCGCCCCGTGGCCAGACATCCTGGTCAGGCTGGAAATCCAGGTAAATTCTGGGCTCTCTGAAGTGATAGATTACGCGACTTACCCCGGGAACGCTTTCGACCTGCTTCGAAAAGCCATCTATAGCGGGCTTGATCTCTGCATAATTGCTGCCCAGAAAGCTCAGTCTCAGAGAGTAAGTCTTGTCTTCATTACCGCCTTCATCGAAGTGCACAAATGCCGGGCGAACAACCGAAAGTTCTTTGTTCAGGCTTTCCCGGGCCCTTTCTCGCCCGCTGCCTTCGCGCACATCGTCAACCAGGGTAATATAGAGATCACCCTGATTCTTTTCGATTTTTGCATCCACCTTCTTCACAAAGTGATTCTTTGTCGCGATGGATTCCAGCCTGTCAAAGATTTGAGCCGTTCGTTCCAGATGAATGCCCGTTGGGAGACTCACGCGTGCGTGTAACGTGCGATCCAGGTTGGTTGAGCCAGAGACAGCTGGTGCCATCCAGAACAGCACGGGCAGGGAAAGGATAACAATGCCGTTTGCTATTGCCAGCTTTCTCCAATGGTTGATGCAGAACTCGAATCCCTTGCTGAATATGGCTTTAGTTGCTGGCGCTCCCACTCCGAAACCCGAATGCGAGACAGAGGGTGCATTTCGTTGCTCTACAGGTCCCAAAGCCCCTGCGGCCCGACTCGAAGGCCTTCCAGGTCGGAGGAAACCGGAGCCGAATATCGAACGGACCTGGGAAATAAATCCGTCGACAATACTGCGAATTCTTGCGGTAAGGCTATGGGGCCTTTCTATTAGCCAGCTCTGGCGAAGCGTGTTTGGGAGCACGAAAAGCGCAAAGAACAAGGAAAGAATCAGCGCAGCGCTTATCGTTATAACGAAGTCCATGTAGCGGTCCTTTGTTGGACCGGAGAGGAAGGCAATGGGTATGAAGGTGATCAAGGTAGTGGCAGTACCGGCCATCAGTTCTACCGTGGACCTACTCAGAACTTCTGCCCGGTTCTCCAAACTGGCCGTTCCTGATTCGTATAATCGATAGGTGCGCTCCGAGACCACAATGGCATTGTCGATCAGGATGCCGGCGCTCAATGCCAGAGCGCTTAATGTCATGGCATGTAGTCCCACATCGGCCAGCATCAGAAAAAAGAAGACACCCAGCACAGAGAAGGGGATGCTGAGAGCAGTAAACACGGTTAAGCGACCGTTTCTCAGAAAGACAAACATCACAAGAATCGATATGACCGTTCCCTGGATACAGGCATTAACGAGGGACTGAAGACTCTCAGCTACGCTTTCGCCCTGGTTCAGTGTGACTGTATGTTTGATGTCCGGAGGTAGCTTTAGTCCATTCAGAGTCTCTGCTGCCTGCTCTGTGACGGACAGGATACTGGCGGAGGCAGCCCTCTTAATGTATACCGTAACCCGACGCTCCCCATCTGTTCTAGAAATGCTTTCGGGCTCACGATGCGCATCCTCTACGCTGGTCCAATGGCTTACCGAAGTTGACCCAATGTAGTCCGGAAGAGTCTGTAATTCTTCCATGTCCTCAATGGCCGAATCAATGTTTACAGATCGTACCTGTCCGTGATCAATCGATCCGGCCGATGTGACAGTATTGGCCGGGGAAATAGAGCGTGCCAGGGCCCCAGGGTCGAGAGAACGGCTGGCCAGGAGCCGGGGATCCATGACTACCTGGATCTCTCTTGGATTGCCCCCTGTGATGAGTACCTCGGTGACTCCATTGATCTTACTGAAGTGGGTCTTCAGATGTTCATCGGCATAAGCGCGAAGCGAATCCAGGTTTCGCTGATCGCTACTTAGAGAGAAGGCAAAGATGGGTTGATCGTTGGAGCTGTATTCCACTATGTAAGGGCGATTTACTTCCCGGGGAAACATGCCAGCAACAGGTTGGATTAGCTCGCTTGCCTGATTGATCCTTATCTGAATTGGCTCATCCGCCTCGAAGATGGCATGGATTCGTGACTCTCCCTCGCGTGACTCTGACATCAGGTGTTTGAGGCCTGCCAGATCGCTGAGACTTCGTTCGAGTGGAATAGTTAGAAGCCTTTCGACGGTTTCAGGATCCGTGCCCGGGTATCGAGTGACGACAGTGATTCCGGAGGTGCCAGCTTTCGGCAATAGCGAGATTGGCAGCTGAACCAGGGCCACAACTCCCAGCTGAACAATGACGGCAGCCAGCATGAAGATGGCCATCGGTCGGCCCAGGATTTGACGATAGATGTTGCCGGATGGTCTTTGTGCACTCTCGCCGGGACCGGTATTCCTTGAAAGCGTGGGGACGGATCCTTGCTCAAAATCATCAGGGTTCTCTGACGTGGGCGAGGTCGGGGATTCTGAGGATCTCCGATCGCCGCCCCGATTGTTCCTTTTCTTGCTCATTGGAGCTTACGCCTCTCAATGAGATAGTAGAACGTTGGAAATGCAATCAGCGCGACGGCCGTCCCCACAAGAAGGCCACCCACCATGGCTATCCCCATTGGCTGTTGATTTTCTGAACCACTGCCAATTCCTATCGCCAGAGGAAGAATTCCTCCGATCGTCGTAAACGTAGTGAGAAGAATTGGGCGAATGCGACTCTGTCCGGCTTCGATGATACACCTGATGAGATCCGAAGTGGTCTGGACCTCCATTTCGGATTTTCTGATTTCAATGCCTTCGAACAGGGCAATGGAAGCGTTTATGACAATGCCGCTCAGCATAATGATTCCTATGCCCGAGCTGATGTTTAGCCCTGATTGCGATATGAACAGAGCAACACCAGCGCCCACCATTAGACTCGGGATAGAGAGTAGCAGAGCAAGCGGATGGAGCAGAGACTCAAACTGACCGGCCAGAAGCTGGTAAATTAATACACAGGAAAAGGCAAAAGCAAAGAGCAAACTCTTGAGAGAATCGATGGTCTTTGCATTTACGGGCTGGATAGTGAACCGATTCTTTGACGGGTCTCTAGCCTCTGTTGAGTCCTTTGGGTCCGTTGAGCCGGACGGAACCTCAGCCTTCATTAGCTGCTCCATTCTTTCGTAAGCTCTGGTTACTGCCCTGTCCGCAGAGTCTTCCGTGGTCCGGAACCGCAGTCGATGCACTCGCCGTTGATTCGAACGAAGCAGAGCCGGGTCATCCTTCTGAATCTGAGTTCGGATCAATCCCGTGAGAGCAATTTGTTTCCCATCTTGAGTGGAAAGTCGGACCGCCTGGAGATCATCCGAGGTTTTTCTATACGGATGCTCGAGCCTCACGCGAATATCAATGCTTCGGTCGCCTTCACGGAACACAGAAGCTGCCATGCCGTCAACGGAGCTGCGAAGATGGGAGGCCAACTGGGAAGGGGAAATACCGCTCTGGGAAAGCAATTCTCGATCCAGGTCGACGTCGAGCAAAGGCTGTCGATGAAGGTTTTTCTTCTCTACAGAGAGCACACCCGGGATAGCCGGCAAAGCGTTTGCTACCTTTCGCAGCAGGCTTGCGCCCGGCGAATCGGAGATATCCTTTAGTTCTATCTCGAACTCATTTTGTCCCTCCCCAATGATACGCTGGATCGGGCCGGGTCTTCGAATCGCTTCAATGGGAATCGGGTGTGACTCGGGTAACAATGCTTTGATTCTCTCTACTGCCTCATCCGGTTGTATACCGGGACTGAGAAAGAGAGTGAGGGTGGCAAAGTTCTGCGGATTCTTTCCGAGCACCTGCTCGGAGGGATCATCGTTTTCGTGGCCAACGCTGATTACACTTTGCTCGACAAGACCCGCGGTTCTTGCCTCTCGTTCAATGGTTGCGGCAAATTCTGCGGTTCTTTTGTATGGAGTCCCTTCGGGTAGCGTAATCTGAGCATTTATTATATTCGTACCGGTGGCAGGCATAATACCGCGTGGAAGCAGAAGGAGCGAAGCAATACCGGCTATCGAGCTCAGAGCCACGAGTATAACCACAACTCGCGGCGATTCTAAGGCCCAGTTCATACTGCCAGCATAGCGGCTCTCTACCTTCTCAAGAAAACCCTGGAATCGCCCTGTCATGTTCTGTAAGCGATCGGTCAGAGATTTACCTCCCCGAATCTTTGAATCTGTCCGGGATCCTTTGTGCAGACTAAGAAGAGTAAGCACGGGAATGAGTATTGCGGAGCAGAATAACCCGGCCAGAAGGGAAGTGATTACTGCGATGGCCAGATCCTGGAAAAGGGCCGCTGCAATGCCCGATACAAAAATGATAGGAAAGAAGACCACTACCGTGGTGAGCGTAGATGCAAAAAGGGATCCGATCACTCTTTTTGTGCCGGCGAGTACTCTCTCCAGATTTTCGGTCCTTCCGGACTCCGGATCACCGGAGATTAATCGGTCAATGGATTCGCTCACCATAATGGAGCCATCGATGAGCATTCCAATACCCAGGGCGATGCCGCTCAGGCTCATTACGTTTAATGATACATCCAGAAGGTAAAGAACCCCAAAGGAGATCAGTATCGCTACCGGCATTGTCAAAGCCACTATTCCGGCGGTCCGGATATTGGACAGAAAGACAAGGAGTAGCAAGAATGCGATAGCGCCTCCCAGAATCGCTGCGTTTCGCACCGATGAAATTGAGTCTCTCACGAACCTGGACTGGTCTTCAATGATTCTTAATTCAACATGTTGTCCATGCTTCCTGTTGATGCTTTCTATCTCTTTTTGGATGGCTTCTGATGTATCCAGGGTATTGGCCCCGGGTTCTTTTCGCAGACCCAGAATAATCCCGGGTTCTCCGTTAATAAGAGTCTCGCCATACCGGTCGGCGTAGCCATTTTCAATGGATGCTACCTCCGATAGCAGCACAGCAGCGCCATTTTCGCCTTTGCCGATAGGGATCTGTTTCAGGTCTGAAAGAGTATGCGCTCGCGCATCGATGCGCACCGTTTTTTCAAAGTGTCCGGACTGCACTGCTCCTATGGGTTCGGATATGTTATGGCCTCGCACAGATTCGACCACGGATTGAATATCGAGTCCGTATCCATAGAGCCGAGGCCGGTCGATGTTTATACTAATTTCCCGCTGATAGCCCCCATTGATTTCAAGGGCAGCCACTCCATCAATCTGCTCAAGGTCCGGTCGAAGCACTGTGTCCAGAAAGAAGCGTAGACGTTTGCCCAGACCTTTATCCTGAACATGAAGAACCATAATCGGATCCCGGGAGGGATCATAGGGCACCATGATCGTACGCGATGCGCTTTCTGGCATGGCAGTATAGATCTGGTCCAGTTTCTGGCGAAGCTCGATCATCGCCAGGTCCCGATCTGTATCCCAGTCAAAGGTGGTTTCTATAACAGATAGGCCGCGCTCGCTTCGGGATTCCATGGATTCCAGACCGGTAACGCTACCTATGGTTTCTTCCAGGGGAACGGTCACCATCTGCTCGACCTGGGCCGGCGCCATTCCAGGGAATCTGGTTAGCAGATAGATTCGCGGGACCTCAAGGTCCGGAAAAAGGGAAATGCGAAGCCGACTCAGTCCCAGCAATCCAATGAGCAGAAGGAAGCCTGTGACCATCAGGCTTGCTATGGGTCTGGACAAGAAGAAGCGAAACATCAGAAGGAAAGATATCTACGAAACTGCTCTTCCAGGGTGTTGTCATCGGTGTCGCTTGCTTGCGTGGAGAATTGTAGAGCATAGACCGGGGAGCTGGAGGCTCCTGCCGGAGTCCAGGATGCATAAATGAATACTTCATTCTGGGCGCTTCCGAACTGTATACTGTGAACTGATAGACTGGATCCCCCGGTATCGATTACGGGAACAAAGCTCAATGCCTCATAAAGGCTGGTTAGTTGCATATCCTTGTCAAAAAGGACTCTGAAAACGAGGGCCTCCTCGATAGAAGCGGGAGCAGGATCCATGTCCGCAGTTTGGGAGATATCAACAATTGAATAGTCGATATTCAGGGCATTATAGACCGTAGTGGCGCTTGCCCCATCCGCCCCATTGGGCACATCCACTTCTACCTGTTCCACGGATACCACTGTAGGTCGCGTCGAATTGGCAGCGTCTGTGAAGAAAGGATAATCCCCTGGATTGCTCAGCTGATTTCCGGCCAGGTCTTCGGCGCCCGAGGTTACGGAAATCTCATAGTTCGCTTCTGACTCCAATCCGTCGAGATCCAGGGTCAGAGTGTCGCCCGCCAGGTTCCATGAGATGCTATAGCTGGCAGAAGGAGAGAGATCGACATTGTCTTCCGTGAGCAGAGCTGCCATGGGCTCGCTGAATTGAATTACGATTGGTCCATTCTTGTCGATTCCGTTTGTAGTGATCCCGGCCGTCAGGGCCTGCCCCCCGACGGTAACAGCGAGTATCTCCGGTGCTTCAAAATCTGTTCCGGTAAAAAATGATATCACGTCCGGGTTCGAAAGTGGATTTCCCTCCAGATCCTGAACATCCTCGGTTATTGAGAGCGAATAGCGCAGTCCCACCACCAGATTGGAGCTGGGCTGGATGGTCACCGTGCGTCCATCTCCGCTCAGAGAAGTAACGAACGAAACCGAAGGGGAAAGGCTAATGCCGTTCTGTAAGCTGGCAAAGTCCACGGCTTCGGAAAAAGTAACCTGGATGTCGGAATCTACGGCCACTCCCTGCTCGGCGTCTGCTGGTGTAGTGCTTACGATCGAGGGACCTTCAGTGTCCGCTGAGAGCGAAAAGCGAGCCCTGTAATCTGATTCCAGATCGATTCCGGCAATGGACTCGGCGGAGGCTGCTACTCGAATAAAATACTGGCCGGCATCATCCAGTTGTTGTGACGGCTTGAATTCCAATCGAGTGCCATTTTGCCAGGTAAAAGCCCCCTGGATACGTCCGGAAGGACCCGTCAATGTAAAGGCCCGTTCTGATTGGCGCTCGTCCATGGGCTGGTCGAATACCACCCAGATTCCTTCGGATCTGTCGAGCCCCTGGGTGCCATCAGGGGGATAGGCGGCCAGAATTCTCGGTGGGCTGGTCACTCCAGGTAGGAGCATCTCTGTCAGATCATCCTCTTTGCAGGAGCTCTGAAGCACCGCAAGGCCAAGGATGGCGAATGCCAGGAACCTGTAGAGCATAGCCCTGATGATACGGGCACTCCGGGTCTGATGCAATCTTGAGGTTTTCCAACGTCGGTCTCGGGCGGGACTTGCCTTTGAGGGAGCTTTTTGCCGGCGAGGAATCATCAGTTAACCTCCGGTTGGAAATAGATTACTGTATTTTCTTCCATCCAGGTTGAGGACTCACCCGGAGCCGTTTCCGATTCAATGCCGGACCTGGCTCCATAGAGCCGCAGGCGATACAAATTCGGATGCAATCCGGAAATCTCAAGGCGTACCACATTATTCGTCAAGGCACCTGTGCCCAGAAACTGTATGGATTCAATATAGACAGAACTCGGGTAGGGTCCCGCTACCTTGGAAATGGTGAGATTCTCCGGAAGAACAGTACCTGCGTCCAGGTCATGACTGAATTCGAATTCGAACTCCGCGGTCCAGCCAGCCCCGACTGGTCCGGGTAGAGTGACCGGCGAGATGTCGGCCGGATCTGTACTGATTAATTCTGTAGTTAGCGGATGAACCTTGCGGACTTCCACAAGTCTTAGATGTGTTGAATTGATAGCCCCGGCGGAGTCGTCTACTGTGAAGTCCAACGTATAGATGTTTTGAATCGCATTGCCAGCTTCATCGGTGGCTCCGGTGCCTACACGGAACCTGTATTCAGTGTCCGGCTCCAGCGGCTCCGAAGGTGTGAAGGTCAATTCTGTGAAATCACCGTTCCAGGAGTAGGTTCCATTGATGGCGGCACCCGAGTCCCGTTCTCGAAGCGAGGTTGCATTCCGAGCATTGCTGTAATGCATGGTTTCATCAAATACAACGCGAAACCCTGAGTCCTTCGAAATGCCGGTTTGCGAAGCGCTCAATGCCGTGGGGTTACCGGACTCAAAGAGGTTTACGATTGATGGTGGCTGGAAATCATCGCCCACCTGGAAGGTTGCCGAAAACTGGTTGGAGAGTAGAATACCTTCGTCGTCCGTTGCCTGCGTTGTTACGGTAACGCTGTAGGACTGACCAACGGCCAGCGGTGCATAAGGCAGAAATACAAGTTTCGTATTGCTGTCTTCCCATGTTGTGGTACCGTCAACCGAGGGGGCAATGCGAAATGCTTCTTCTGTAGTGGTCGGGTCCATGGAACGCGAGAATACGAGCTCAATCGCCGTATCGGGTGCTGCGTTCTGCGCATTTGGCGCAGGGGTCATTGTCAATAACTCCGGGGCATCTATCCTTGATCCCGCAAAGAAGGAAAGATAATAAGGAATTTCAAGCCTTGCTCCTTCCTCATCAGTGGCTGTTCCGCGCACCGTTAGTTCGTAGTTGGCCCCTGGAGACAGGGGTTCATCTGTGACGAAGTATACCCGATTGCCGACCCACTGATATTCTCCCGGGGCCGACGCACTACCTGTCAGGGAAAAGGAATCCTCCACGGATCGCTCATCCATCTTTCGGTCAAATTCGACAAATATTGGGATGTTTAGCTCTACAGCATTCTGGCCAGGCAGGGGACTGGAATTGACCACCCTTGGGCGATCTGCCGCCGGGTCGGACAACAGTATTCCAGGAATATCGCCGGCCTTTTCACAGCTGGAAAGAGTGATAAGAGCCAGAAGCATGGCGATCATGGCTTCCGGTACTGTTCTTTCCCGCTTATGCTGCAATGTCAGTATCATTCTTCGGAACTCCGTTCTTCGGATTGCTGATTATCGGGAGAGCTAATCCGTACCATCATGCTGTCCTTCAGGAGAGAGGGGTCGGAAGTGACGACCATATCGCCTTGCTCAAGTCCCTTTAGAACCTGAATTCTTTCTCCGAATACCTCTCCCACCTCCAGTTCACGCAGGAAGGCATGGCCGTTGCGCACAACGAAAACTGAGACACTCTGACCTGGAATGATGCGATTGTCCGATGCTTCATCGGTTAGGATTGCCCCTCGCGGAATAGAAATAGCCCTGTCAATGGAGCGTGTCTTGATCTTTACCCTGGCGAACATGCCAGGAGCCAGGGGGTGCTCTTCATCATTCTTTACGATTACGCTGACCTGAAACGTCCTGGTCTTCGGGTCTATAACAGGGGAAATCCGATGCACTTCGCCTTCAAACTCAATGTTGGGATAAACATCCGCTCTTACCACTGCCAGCTGCTGCATAGATATATGCGGCAACTCTGTCTCAGGTACTGACGTGGTAATGAGCAGTTCATCCGTACGCACCACTGTTAGAAAGGGCTCGCCCGGCTTTACCTCTTCGCCGGGTTCTTTTCCGCGCGTTGCCACTACACCGGTTAGCGGGGCGCGAATTGTCGCCTCGGCTAGCATCTGCTCCGCTGCCTGCCTTTGAATCACGGCACTTTCGTAGGCGGATTTTGCAGCTTCTGCTCGCCGAGCATCTGTGCGGGTGTTTAGCTCCATCAGGGCTTTTTTCTGGTTCTGGCTTTCCTTCGGGATCTCGTAACCGGCTTCCTGCAAATCCTGCTTTCGATATCCGATGGTCTGATTCTCCAGGTTCTTTTTCGCCTGGTAATACCGCGTCATCGCAGAAACATAGCTTGAGTAGACCTGCTTCATTTCCATCTCAGAGACGCCGCCAAGTAAAAATATCTGCTTCTTGTTTTGTAGATTGTTCTTGGCATTCATGAACTGCGTGCGAGCTTCCACAACATTGGCCCGGGCTGTGTCCAGGGACTTGATATATCTCTCGGATTCGCGCTTTGCTTCATGAAATTGCGTATCGGAGAGCCTCCACTGGGATCGAGCGCTCGCTTCGCTGGCCCGGGCTCGTTTCAATGCGAGTTCCAACTCCAGCGTTTTGAGCTGTGCCATAGGTTGACCTTCTTCTACCCGATGACCTTCATGAACAAAAATATCCTCAAGCGTTCCTTCCATGGGGGCTGACACCGCAGCTTTCTCGAGATAAGAAACCGTAGCCCCTTTTTCCACAGTACGTTCCAGCAATGCAGTCTCAATTTTCACGGTCTCTACTTCGGGAACGAGGGGCGCCTCATCCGAGTTCTGGCTCTCGCAGAATTGGGTGAGCAGTGGGAGCAATGAAACTATTGCCAGGCGGTGGAAGATGTCGCTGATTCGTGCATTCATGGTTACATCTCCAGATACTGGTCGAACAATTGTTCGCTGTGGCGTGCACTGAGGTAATTCAACTCGAGCAGGTTTAACCGGTCCACGTTTAGGCCGAGCTCGAGCTCCATATTTGCAATGAAAAGAACAAGTCCGGACTGCTGCTCCGCCAGGGATTGCATGCTTTGTTTGAATCGTAGTTCTTCTTCATTGTATTCTTCGAGGGAGATTTCTCCTCTTTCGTAGCGCAATAGATCAATGAAGAAGCGTTTCTTACTGATCTCGGCACCCCGGCGGGCGAGCTCCAGGCCGCGGAGCTTTTCAGAATACTCCCTTTTCAGGATTCGAGCTCTGAGCGGCAGAGTCTTTCTTAAGTCCTCGATGGTTCTCTGGGCCTGTAAGAGGGCTTTGGTGTTGGCCAGATGCGACGACTCTCGTTCCATATCGTTGAGAAGATCTAGCTGGCCTCCGGACGTGATCCCTTCGCTGGTTCCTCCTCTGGATCGGTTGATCCCGACGTCATTGGAAAGTGTGCTGTCGAATCCACGAAAAGTGAAGTTAATGCCGAAGCCCCATTCGGAGGTGGTGGGCGGCCAGGTCTCTCCTGTTTTACCGTATCGCGCTGTCAGTGAGACGGTAGGCAGGTAGTATTGCTTTGTGATGAGATACTCTTTTCGGGCACGGTACAAACTCAGTCGTGCTTTCACAACTTCTGGATGATTGTCAATGGCGAGCGCTGCCAATTCGTCAGCAGTCATCTCGAGTTGTCGAAATGTGGTGTGCTCCAGGTCGAGCAATCGAATTCCTCGAAAGCTGGCTGGAGCGAGGCCCGTGGCAAGGTATAGACTCTCCGCTGCCACAGATAGACGTCTTTTCTGCGCATCAACTTCCAGCAGGTTCCTGTCATGCTGATTTTGAATCTCCAGGTAATCCAGTTCAGTGATCATACCCCGCTCATATTCCATGCTGGATTTTTCCAGCAGTCGCGAACTGCGGGTTACTGAAGCTTTCGCAATGGACAGGGAAGCCACCGCTTGCTGTAATCCGATGTAGGCCTCCCTTGCTTTGTAGCGAATCTGGTCACGGAGTAGCTCTGACCGATCCCGAGCCAGTTTCTGGTCAATCTTCGACATCTCGTATCGGAGTGAAGAACGGCCACCATCGTAAATCGGCTGGCTGGCACTTACCTGAACCGAGTACAAACCGTTGTCAAAGTCGCGCTGGGCTACGGTGCGATTCTGTCGGTAGGAAACGGACAGGGAAGGGAAGTATTCTCTGAATCGGGCTTCGGCCCTTTCTTTGGCAATAGCTCGATCAATTCTTGCATTTCTCATCTCAAGACTGTGCTCTGCCGCAAGCCGTTCTACACCGGGAAGGTCCAGCAGGTCTTGAGACTCATGGCTGCCTGGCTTCCCCATCAGCAACTGCGGTAGAGCCAGCAAGGATAGGCAGGCCAGCGCGAGAAAAGGGCTCTGAAAACTGAAAGAAATCCTATTTTTCACTGGAGGCCTCCTCCGTTGCCAGTAGTTGCCGGGCTTTTCGAGCATCTTCTTTGTTAATGCTGAGCTGTTCCACTCTTCGGAAATGCTTCGCCGCCCGGCCCTCCAGCTTATGAGCCTTGAGGAGAGTCCCCAGGTGTAGATGGGCTTTGCTCAGATGATATTCAGCGCCGAGAGCATGTTGATAATGAACGATAGCCCTGCCGTACTCGCCGGTTTGTTCCAGGCATCGCGCGAGATAGTAATGGGCCACGACGTCATCCGGGTTTCGGTCGGTAAGTTCTGTTAGTAGCGCTGCCGCTTCCTTTAGACGCTTCTCGTCCGTTGCGATTACTTTGGCGAGCCACAGCTTTGCGTAGGGGTGTGAGGAGTCCTCCTCCAGGATCTTCTGAAGATCCTGCTCTGCGGCTCCAAATTTGCGCGTAAAGAAGTAGATTTTTCCCCGGAGTAGTCGGGGTTCTGTCCAGGAGCTTCGAGAAGAATTTGAAAAAATGGACGAAGACGAATTTAGGAGCGATCTGGAAGACTGGCTCTCCGAAGATATCAATCGCACAGACTACGCTCTATACGTCCGAGACATCGAGAGTGATATCCGGTCAAATAGCCTTTTTGTAAGCCGCGCCGAAAAGCTTCAGGGAAGCGAGGACTTCAACTACCAGGCCATGGATAGCATCGAGGAAATGCGTGAGCTGGTGGCCGGCCTGGACAAAGAATATCTGGAGCATGGCATTGAGATCTCCAGGCTAATAAAGGATATCATCAAGCGGAAGGGCGGCGCTGAAGAACTCTGGCCCGAAGACGTAGAGGAAGGGTCCCAGCAAGATCTGGATGCGAAAGCGCTTCGTGACCAGGCTCTGGTCGAAATCAAAGAGGCGATTGAAAATAAGTTCTTCGCAGAGTCGACCAATGAAGACAGCCGATTGCGCGATCTTATTCTGGGCAAACTGGAAGACGGGCTGTATCGCCAGCACATTACCGGAAATGCAAACGATCCCTATTTGATGACCGATGCTGAATACGAATGGGAAGTGCTTCGCAGGGAACGGGATCGTCAGGCTCAACGGCTGGAGCGGGCCCGTAGAGTAAAACATTATGCAGACATAGCAGAAAAGCATGGGGCCGGTCTGGAGATGGCTGCGGTTACAGACTGGAGAGTGCAGGCGAGCAAGCTTAAGACTGATCTCTTACAACTGGCATACGATGTAACGGCCGGCGAAGCGGGGGACCTGGCGCTTCAGCTACAGGGCATGGATCCGGATGCAGATCCAGCGGCCTACGAATCGTTGCTGGATCAACTGATTCAGCAACAAACTGACTTCGAGTTGTATTCTGCGAGAGGGGAAAATCTTCAGTCCAGCTCGGACTTCATTTCGGATGTGGCGGACCTTGATTCTGAGACTTCGCCGGACGCGGATGATCTGAACGATATGCTGGGAGAGCTAAATGCGCTTCTTACCGGGTTCACCGGCGAAGATGCCTCGGCTCATCCTTTAATCCCGTTTCGAGATCGACTGCAATCCTTTCGAGATGATGTTCTTTCGGGCAACGCCACCGCATCCACTCTTGCCAACCGATGGAAGGCCCTGCACGGAACCGCACAGGCTCTCTCTTTGGAAATGGAAAAGCTGGCCGGGGAGTTTAATTACTCGGAAGAGCGGGAGTTAATTCAAACAGCACTAAACCAGCCCAATCTGAAACAAAGAAAGGATGCACTGGGAGATCTGAAAGACGATCTGGAAGCTACGACTGAAACCCTGCGACTGGCCGAAGAGCGTTTAAATGAATCCCGCGAAGCGTATAAACAGGCCAGAATTGATCTGGAAATCCAGAAGTCTGGGAATGCGGAAGAACTGATTCAAATCGAGCTGCGCAACGCTGCCAGTGCCCTGGGCAGTGTGATGAGCCAGATGAAGAGTGTAGAAGATGCGGCGGATGTGCCGTTGGCGACCGGCTCGGAGAACGCGTCAAAGGAATACTATGATACCATAGGACAACGCAACCAGGTAACGCACCAGCAGAGTGAGACCGAAGAGGCCCTGGCTCTGGTCACAGCCCTGAACAATGCGACGAATGCCCGACAGGCTTTGCAAAACTTGAAAGGGGGTACGGACTACCCGGCGGAGGTAGATGCCAGGGCGCAGGCCATTCTGGCGATCAAGGAAGACCTCACTGTGTCTCCTGGACCTGCCGTAGCGCAGGCAATGCAGTCCATACAGGCTAGACTTGATTTGCTTGAGGATATTCAAGAGATCATCGACGACGAGGATACCAGCGAAGACGATCGCCAATACCAGAAAGATCGAAAAGCACAGGAGCTTAGAAGGCTGGAGAAAGACCTGGAAGAGCTGGAGACCGGTCTGATTTCCACCGAGGAGTCGGTTCGGCTGGCCCTTCTGAATCGGCTGGGCCGCAAACCAGCTGAGAGCGAAATTCCCGATGCAGCGGAGCTCGAGGATCGGGCAGACGAGATTCGTGAGGATATGCTGGGTATGTCCGCTCAGGTAACGTTTGATCTTAAGCAGATCCTTGAGTCCAATGAAGGGAATAGCTATGCAGAAATCATTGCAGACGTGGAAGATCGACTCGCCACCGTGGAAACGAATGGCGATGAAGAACGCGCATTTGGTCTGAGAATAGTAAGGGACTGGATCATTGACAATCGTGGCACTATAGAAGCGGCCTCCGAAGTGCCGGACGCGCAGGATCCCACTCCGGTGGCTGAACGATGGCAGGCCTTGATCGAGCAGGCGGAGCGACTGGATGATAGTTCATATTATTGGACAGAGTTTGCAAACGAACGGCCTACCGCTGCGACGGATTCCTGGGTTGTCGAATTTCGCGAAGAGCGGACATCTTTGAAAGACGCTCTGGATGCTGTCCTCTCTGCGGATGAAAGCAGTCTTGAGGCCTCTTTCTACGAATTATCCGTTGAACAGAGAAAGGTGCTGCTCGGGTATTCCGGTATCCGTTCGAGAAACGCAACGTACCTTCGAAGGGACCTGGATCAAATTCGAACTCTGATAACGCGGGATCTGGATCAACTGGATACAGGGTATGAAAGGATCTTTGAGCGTGAAGAGGCGAAGTCCCTGGCGCGACGGCTTCAAGCGAAGCAACAGGAGTTTCTGGAAGCTCATCCCGAATACTCGGAATACCGGGATCGCGTCGCCATCCTGCGCTCGCAACTTCTCGAAATGCAGGAAGAGATCAATGAGGCAACGGATCCGGAGAAGGCGGAGCTGGAAGCGAAGTACGCCTCAGATATTTCTGTGCTGGAAGGTCGCATACAGGAGCTTCAGGATGTCATTGATGCGGCCAAACCGGACGTTCAATCTCGACAGGAAGAGATCCGCCGTCTGACTGCTTTTCTCCAGGAATTGCAGCAGGGCAAAGGAAGTAGCTCCCATTTTGTTTCCCAAGTGAGAGATTTCTTCTCCGAGGAATTGCGGGAGCTTCAAAGAGACAGGCAGAAGCGCCAGATATTTTCCACCGACCAGACGAACACTTCCGGTGAGCTCCCTGTTGTGGAGGTGCTGGGGCTTGCTCTGGGCATCTTCGAGCCGGATGCGAGAGGAGAAGCGCGTCGGGATGGCGATGTCTTCGTGATTTCAGATGACTTCGAGTCCCTGGGAATAACAGATATTTCGGAAATCGACGATATCGCTGTCGCTTTGAATGACAGTCTGCCGGGATCCGTTCTTGAAGCTCTATCGGAGAACCTGGTGGATTATGCTCAGAATCCACAAACAGCAGGGACGCTTTCCGAGGAAATGCAAACAGCGATCATGATGCTGCAAGGGCACCTTGTTGAAGTTGCTGCGGCCCGGGAAATCATAGAAATGCGGGATTCCTCCGTAGAGGATATCAGAGATCGTGCGGATCGAATGAAGGAGAACTCCGCTCACCTTCAGCAAGTCCTGCCTGCGTGGAAGGGCTTCGAGGATCAAATCATGGAGGCGCTCCAGAATGGTGCCTCGCCTTCGGCTATACTTGCCATCCTGGACAGTCAGGCGAATTTCGAGCTCCTGGAAGAAGAAGCTCGTAGAAACGTAGACGGCGATGAGTCCACAGATGTGCCCGAAGCCATTCAACAGAGGCTTTCGCTGTATGAGGACGCTCATGCATTGCTGAGAGAGTATCGCACCGACCAGGTGCTGGCATCAGCACTGTCGAGCTTTCAATCGGCGCTTCAGTCAGAGCTTAATCCAAACAACGACTTCATAGCGGAAAAGGATCCGGAGTATTATCTGTCTTCATTTCAGGTTCTGGATTTCGACTCAGCGATTGGCGTAATCAACAGTTTAAGCCCGTCCACGGACCCGGACAGTGATGAGACTCTTCGCAGCCTGATTACTGCCGAGCTTCCCGAACTGGCATCCGGATCTCTTTCCAGAAGCATTATCATGGAAATCATGGTAAATGAGCCGGAGCTTACCGGCGACGCACTCAAGGCTGCCCTCGTTCAGGAGCTGAGCGATGCGAAGACCGGTTTGACCTCCTCTCTTGATGCAATGATTGAGGCCGCGCTCACCGCTGAAATGCTGTTCTCCTACCTAAAAGGCGAAGATGGAAAGAACGGTGCCTGGGATGGAGAACTGTCTTTGCTCACCGAAACCCAGAAAGAGAAGGCATTCATTATTGCCCTACAGAGCTTCAATTCAGAGTCCAGTAAAGAGACCTTCAATGCTGAAAGCTATCCGGAGGAGTTTCTCAATTTGCTGGTGGTGCGTGGAAGCGAACTGGCAGAAGAGCGATACCGGGAATTTCTGGATGGCCAGGATTTGCCGGAAAGTGTTTCCATGGAAGAACGCCCCGGGCTGAACCTGAGCGGAATCCCGGAATTCTTTCAGAAGCAGATTCTTGCCCGGGATTTTCATGCATTTCTAGATGAGTTCTCATCGCTTTCTGAATTCGAGGCTTTCAGCAGTCTTTCGGGTATCTCGAATAGCGAGGTCCTGAGTGCCTATTTTGAATCCAGAAAAATGCAGCCCCGTCAAGCGGCCTTGCTAAACGAGATTCTTTCTGTTCGTCAATGGAATGATATGAAGGCCGAGGCAGATGCCATGGCCGGTATAGACTTTCCGGACAAGTTGCTCAGCGCAGATGAAAGCGAATACAGCGCTGACTTTCAGGATTACATATTTGCTCTGCGAATTAAGGACTTCCTGGCCGATAAGACCGTAACCGGAGCCACAACCGCAGAACAGAGAGAGTCATTTGCTGCCTTATTTCAACAGTTTCTGGATGATCCTGCCTACGCTGTGGCTGGAAAGAGTCTTCGAGAACGCATTGCATCTACTGACGAAACAGCCTATCTGGAAACCCTGGGCTTTGAGATTCACAGGCAGGACCTGGATCCCATGTCTCGTCTACCCGGTGCGCTGTACCAGCGATTTCTGGACGGAGAATTAAATGAGCCGGTGCCGGATGAAAGCAATGTGCTTCCCGATCAATTTGCAGACATTCTGGCCAATCATTCAGATTACCTGGCCATGGCCGAATCCCTTACAAACTCTTCGCAGGCGGATTCGGGCGGCGAAGAGAACTTTGTGGAGATCCTGGCTCTGCTGGAAACGGGAGGACAAGGGACTCTTTATGATGATCCAGATCTTGCAGATCGCATTCTTCTGGAAACTGGATACGATGACCTGAGCGAACCGGCCCTGAGTTTCGTTAGATCTTACATTAATCAGGACAGCGCCTATCAGAGCGTGGGCGGGGCTGACCTACAAACCGCCATTTTAGAAACAGAGAGCGCTGCCATTACAGAGGAATTCTTTCCCACGGAAGGGAATCTTCTAATTCACCAGGCTTTCTTGGAAGACCACGGTGCGGATCTGACCACTTTGAGTCAGGCCGTGTCCCAGGCTCTGGAGTCCGACCCGGATTTAAAGGACAGTCCTCTCTTTACTCTTTACCTGAACCAGAAAGGTGACCTCATGAAGAGCCTTCTGGACCGAGCCTCCGGCACAAACAGCGAGTTCTACAACGGCCTGAGTGTAGGCCAGAAATCTGATTTCGATGCGCTGAAAGCGCTTCTAGAAGAAGATGAGCTGCTCACCGAAGAGTTACAGCTGAGAAGCGATAAAGTGGCGGATTCCGTGGATCATTCTGCGATGCAAAATCTGGCGCAGTCCGGGACCATTCCGGCGCTCAGTTCCATGGCTCTGGGGTATTTTTCGCAAAGATTGAGCGAAGCAGACTTTGCCGTTCTAAAGGAGAATCGTCATAGCCTGGGACGGGCATTGATTTCCGCCATTTTCGAAAACGGTGATGAGTTGGCCCTTTCCGGCGCATTGCCTGCTATCTTTTCCGGCGCAGATGTGACAGAGGGCATCCAGAAGCTCGTATCCCAGATGGGGCCTCAATTCAAGGCAGGGATTCTGGACCAGGCCGAGCTCTGGCGAACCTACCTGAACGAATATGCAATCAACGATGCAAAGCGTGCTGAGCTGGAGTCTCTTGTGGAGCAAGGTCAGGGGCGACAGCAGCGACTTCAGGTGGATCTTTCCTCGGGTAGTGCTGATGGCGTGGACCTGATGCAGGAGCGGTTGGACGAATCTGGTAAAGGTTCGGCTTTCATCCTGGAACTGATGGGCGGATTTCTACAGAGCGATAGCAAAGCTCTGGAAAGCCTTGCCAGGCAGGCCGACCGGGATTTCAGAATTGCAACCAGGCTTTCCGAGTTTGCGGACCTGCGCGGACCGCTTACCGATAGCAACGGCCAGGAGAATTTAACGCTCAACCGTTTCGTAAACTACAGGACATACGTAGGTGCGGAGAGAGCCGGGCAGCTGCATGCGTATCGACAGTACCTCAAGAGCTATAATCCGTCTCTTTTCGTGGATGCTGAGGGAGAGGAAACAGATGCACTGAATGAAATTATGGAACAGGTGGCTGCCGGTGAATCCATTTCTGTGGAACCGGATCCAGACGCTACCGATCCTGACCCGCTTCAATCTTTTCGGCAGTTTTCTGGCGCGGCTTATCTTGAGGTGGAACAAATCGATACCGGCTACACGACGGCCGAAGATCTATTAAACGGAGGCTGGGAAGAAGCCCTACTGAGTGATCCCGAGAACACAAACGGGGAATCCGCGATCCTGGATGGCGGGGCCGACCCTGATACAGAAATTGCGGGGCCCGTAGTAAGAACCGTGAATGCGTATAATGATCGGGAAGTTACAACCCTGGCAGATATGCGAGAGGTCTATTACGCGAATCTCGCAAATAGTTACCTGGAGAGCATTTCGGGGCTGCACAATGCTCTCCGAACCGTCATGGAACAGGCCGGGCAAACCGAACAGCGACTGGAAGAGCAAGAGGAGTTCAACGCTCTGGAGGAGGCTGTGTCCGAAACGTTGTTTGGAAGCCCTGAAGAGTTGGAGAATGCAAGCTACGAGGAAGTTTTGTCCAGAATCTCTTCGGAGCAATCGGAGAATATTTCGAATTTGCATGCGCATTTGAGCGGCAAGAATAGTGCTCTCGCCGGCGAAAAGACCGGATTGGACCAGGACGTAACCGCCACTCAACAGGCTTTCGAAGATCGCCTGTCAGCAGAGCAAAAAGCAATGAAGGAGTTTGCGCAGGCGGGTCGTCGGCAGGAGTCGCAAAATCAGGCTGTGCGGGATTATTTCAACACAGTGATGGTGGCAGTGGAGCAGGATTACGAAGCGGCCCGTGCCGACTATGACCAGGCAGAGCAACAGGCAAACGCGCAGCGGCAGGAATACTTCGCGGCCATGCAGGGCTATACAGAGACAATGGACCGCATGTCACAGATCTTCGCACTGGTAGACGCGTCTCAACAGGAGCTGGATACCCGGACCACCGTGCAGGAATATGCGAATACGCCATATCTGTACGCCAGCAGTGGCGGAACCCAGAAAGCTCTTCTCGATGAGGACGGAAATCCCATCGAGTCCACTGTAACAGAGGACCCCTGGGCCCAACATGCCGAGGATGCAGCGGAAGCCTTTGAAGCTGCCTTCATCGCCTACAACTCCATTGAGCGACAGTTCAAGAATGCGGGCTACGAGATCCTGATCCAGGACAATCTGGATGATTTTTACCGAGTAGCAGAGCTCAGAAAACAGGGCCATGAACTTCTGGATAATGAGCTGGATGAAGAGGAGATCGAGCGTCTTACAGAACTGCAAGAGCGCAAGAATTATGATTTTGAGGATAGTGACCTCTCTCAGGAGGATCTGGACTCCCTTGGAACAATGTCCGTGGAGGAACTCCTGGAACTCGCGGCCGAGGATGACGGAGACTCGGAAGATACCTGGGATCTATCCACCGAAGCGGAACTCATCCTATTGACCTTGCGGGATCTGAACGAACGTCACGGAGAGCTGATCGATGCCCGGGCTGATTACATATTTCACACCAGACGAATGGTGCGTCTGGAAAAGGCGGCAACCATCGTTCAGGCAGAAATTGAAAAGCGAGAGATAGCGGTCAAAAAGAAGAAGGAAGCCTTCGATGACAAGTTTGATGAACACTTTGGGGAGATGATCGCTGCCGAGGAGCAGGAAGCCCGAGCCATTGTCTACCGTCGCCTGGCGGAGATGTGGGATTCGGGGCGCCGCGATTTTGGCGGGGAGTTCATGGCCTGGTTCTACGGGACTCATCAGATTCTGGATAATGTACATCAGCAGTACACGGGTGCAGCTCTGGATCCGGCGGTAGTCAATTTTACTCCTTCACAGATAGCTCTTTCTGTGGCCGGGGTGGCCACATGGGCGCAACTCGGGGAGGACTTGCAGGAAACTCAGAAAATTCAGAATGCGGTGCAGACCTGGATGGCGGCCGGCGGGGCCAGCAGTATGGAGTACAAGGACTATACACCGGTATTCTTTTCTTTCCTGTCCAGTCTTGCTGTCAGGGACAAGGCCATCCTGGAAAACAATATCACCCGGGGTATTTGGACCCCTGTTATGAATGAGGCCATCGTGAAAATGACCGTTGCGGCGGGCACGGTCGCAGCCACGTTCGGCGCTTATGGTACAGCGGACCTGATGTTTGCCCGAGCGCAATATGCCCTGGCTCAACAGAACCTCTTGCAGTCTGCGGCCAGATTAATGCAGGCCACCCTGTTCAGTGTG
>MDTD01098503.1_pt1 | contig 51663 bp, 54 predicted proteins | sample 811221 | NCBI WGS metagenome assembly MDTD01 (sample SAMN05326646, study PRJNA326480) | marine metagenome | isolation source: seawater | place: Pacific Ocean: South West | collected 2011 | reverse complement strand
TGAACGTGCAGTAATCCCCCGTGGCCATCTTGAAACCACGGTTGTAGTTTTGGGTTGAGCCGAGATTGGTCTCGCTGGGTTCAAAAAAGATCGTCCGCCCCGGTCTATTGTATCGTTTATGAATTGTTCGTTCGATCTCGTCTGTTTCACTGTTATAGCGAGCGGCGAAAGAGACCTCTTCAACGTCCAGGTTCTCAACCCAGGCAGAAATGACGTCTGCCGAACCGTCCTGCGAGTGATCATCCACGATGATGATTTCGATCTCCGGGTAATCTGAAAAATAGATGGAATCCAGGCATGCTTCTATGTATTGAGCGTGATTATAGCTTGGAATAACAACAGATATTTTTTTCATCGTGGTAGTATGTATTTGGGTTGATTCTTTTCGTGAGCGGATGTTTCTTGTCACACCCGGATTGCCACGCCGAAGAAGAGGGTGAGCCAAATAATAACCCAGGATTTATGCAATTATGTACCCTCGCCGATCAAGGTTGTCTAGCCGTCCATCTGTAGACAACGAAGGAACGCACGCGTGGTCAGGGTAGGAAAAATCTCGCTAAATCCCATGCATCCATCCGTGTTTTCTACTCATAAGTGAGGGAGGTCTGGATGTCTAGCTTCTGGCGTCCACGTCCACTGTCAGAGAGGCGTGCATCTGTAACGTTGAGAGAATATCCATAAATAGGTACCCTTGCGGAGATTAGACCATAACTGCAAGCAACGGGGAGAGCTGCCTAAGATGGACACCTCGCGTTTATGAACATCAACTACGTCAAGAGATTGAATGCCCAACACTAATCAATTGATCGCAAAGCATTGGGATAACGTCACTCGCAATGCCGCAATGCCGAGAAGTCGATGGTGGCTTTCCGGCAGAATAACTCGACACGTAAACAGGATTGTTTGTGGTGAGGATATCCCTGGATTCAATCAGGGTGCTGTTGCGCTGCTGAATCAAAAGACAAAAGGGCGAACATTCAAAAGAGGTTTGTCAATCGGGTGTGGTGGGGCTGGTAAAGAGCTTAATTTGATGAAACGTGGAGTCGTTGAGCATTTCGATTTGTTCGAATTGAGCGCAGAGCGGTGCAAAGTGGCAAAAGAGGCATTCAGGAAAAATGGTTATGAGCAGAATGTGAACATCATCAATCAGGAATTCGCTCTTGAAGATGCATCGGCCTATGATTTCATTCATTGGGACAACTCCCTTCATCACATGTTCGACACCGACAAGGCGATCGCTGAAACATACAGCCTACTGAAGCCCGGCGGTGTTTTTTTTATGAATGACTTTATCGGTCAATCGCGATTTCAATGGTCGGAAGCAGAGCTTGAAGTCGTCAATAGTTTCAGAGACAGCCTGCCGGATGAAGTTTTCACGTTGCCTAATGGGAAAAGAGTTAAAAGGCGAGTAGATCGACCAGACCTCAAGACGATGATCAATCGTGATCCATCTGAGGCGGCAGACTCTGAATCAATCATCCCTTCATTGAAGAAAAGACTCGATGATCCGTTGATAATCCCCACCGGTGGAGTGGTCTACCATGTCGGATTAAATGATATTTTGACCAATATCCCTGAGGATTCTCCGCTGCTGTCTCTTGCTTTGAAGATCGATACAATCGCCAGCAGGAGTGGGCTTAATCAATACGGCGTGTGTATTGCCGAGAAGTAAGCGAATTCGGTGGCTTCAATGGAATCAAAAACAGACTACAATGGACATCTATTTATGAAGCGTACACAAGGCATCCTGCTGATATTATTCCTTGTCTTTCTGACTTCTTGCGCATCCCGCAATCCTGAGAGTTTGCCACTATACGCCATGAGTGTGCGGGAGATGTTTCCCGGGGATATGAAGACGCAGGCCCTTGCACTAGCTGCTGCTGATGGGGACATTGAGCGCATGGACAGACTGGTAGCCCGTGGGGCGGATGTCAATGCCAGGGGGACCAGAGGAGTGACCCTTCCAACATGGGTAATCCAGCATCCCAACAAAGCGGGGTTTAAGCATCTTATGGAGCTTGGTGCTGATCCGAATATTCATTGGGACAACGGAAAAACCCTCCTTCATTGGATAGCTTACGTGACGGATGATATCGGTATCGAATATCTCCAAATGGCGCTTGATATTGGGGGCGGGGACCCCAATGTTGAAAGACCATCAAATGGAAAACGACCAATTCAAAACATCCTTTTGCAGAGAAGGTATCGCAACGATGCGTTTGTTCTTCTCTATAATGTCGGAGCAGAGCTTGATTACAAAGATAAATATGATGTTCCGCTTGTCCATCACACTGTTAGAGCAGGAGCTTATGATTTAGCATACTTCATGCTGACTCAAGGGGTTAACTACTCAAGTTCAAGCAAGTTAGGGGGAATTGATTCATGCATAAGGACCTCTTATTTTATGTTGGCTGATGGCAGTAAACGGTATCCTACTAATATGTGGTTCTGGCGTTGTGTTGAATTTCTTGAAGGGGAGGGAGTCAATTTGGAATTTCTCCCTAGAGACCAAAGACCAGCCGTTTTGGACACGGCACCTCCACCTATTGCTTCCAAGCTTCAGAAGCGCTAGGCACATACAACCCTATGATCTTCAATGTTCTACTGGGTTTCCTGGCTGGAGTAGCCGGATATGTCAGGACGAGCTCTTTCGTTTTGGTGAGTCCTGTGTGAACAAAAAACCATTGTCTGTCATAATACACCTACCCAACCATAAGATGGAATCAGTATGAATGTAATTACCCAAGCGGCAGTGTTGTCAATGAGCCTGTTTCTGTTGACCGCATGTGAAGGGATATATGCTGTTACGAAGGTTGCACTACAGCAACTTCCCCAAAAAGAAATGCATGTTGACGATTTGTTCCCAGAGAACCGCATGGCTCAGAAGTTGGCTAGTGCCGCTTCTGAAGGCGACCTAGAAAAAGTGGATGAACTGATCGTAAGCGGGGCTAACCCCAATGCAATTGGCGAACATGGCATCACGGTTGTTGGGTAGTTGCTCTACCGCCCAAACAGAGTCGGACTCCAGCGTCTTTTTGAACACGGAGCAGACCCTAATGCCATTTGGGATGAATGGGACACGCGATTAAAATGGGAGTGGTCGTTCATTCATTTAGCCACGGAATTGTCACCCAAAATTGGCGTTGGTTATCTCCAGCAGGCATTGGACATGGGGGGGGACCCTAATTTAATGGTTAGCCATTATTATGAGAGCCCCATTATGATAACCATGGAGAAACGGTACCTACCTGCTTTTGCAGTATTATACACAGCGGGGGCTAAACTGAATTACCCTGTAAATGAAGATTCGTCACCTTTAATGCGTTCAATAAATGTTGGCAATTTTGAATTGTGCTTGTTCTTGCTTGAGCATGGTGCAGACTATATGCAGGGAGTTCCCTACGACTGGTCTATCAAATATGCAAAGACCAATGATATTTCGGGACCAGTCTCAGCCACATGGTCAAGCCTACTCCATGTCATGTTGTATAATGAAACGGCGCTTGAAAACATGTGGTTCTGGCGCTGTATTGATTATCTCGAAAAGAAGGGAATGGATTTTGCCATACCTGCCGAAACCGAATTACTTCGTCCTACAGTTTTGGACACGACTCCGACCGCTTATGAAATTGAAATCGAAAGACTCAAAAGCAGTGAGGGGGAGCTTGTTGTGTTGTAACTATCTCTTTACCTTTGAATAATTCGCTTGCAGGTGTGTTGCTATCTGAAACGTAATGATCCACTATTGTAAAGCTGTACGCTAAATCATTCCATTCTCCCAATGGCTTCAAATGGTTTAGGACACGTAAATTTCTTAACGAAGCCATATTCGCATATGTGTGACTTGTTGTTTTGCCCCAATCAGTCTGAACTTCAACAATGGCCTATGGCAGGGTATGTGTGTTGTTCTCGCTTTTCATTGTGAAGGGAAACCGAACCACTTTATTAGTCCGAGAGTGCGCTTTTCTGGTATGGCGTTTTATCATCACATAACTATTTTTCATAACCTGCTGTAATTGTCTGTCTTCTTATCTCTCCTCTGACTCAGTACCTACCCACCATATGGGCTTTTCGCCCACCTCAATCGATTGAATAATCGTTCTCAGAAATTGGGTTGACAAATCACTCTAACCCCAATATTGCGTTGATAACGATTTTCAATTTCACAAAAGTGAGGAGTGCTATGTGCGCAGCAATCGTGGGTAATCGGCAGTGGTTGGTTGGGATGTGCGAGAGCAATGAGGCGGTTAAACAACATGATTTGACCTGTCTTTCCGGAAGAGAAACGTTTCTGAGTCAGGAGATGGCTTCCGTTGATGTAGTCGTCATACTGACTGATCAAGTCCCCCATGCCGTGCGGCGTCGGGTGCTGTTTACCGCATCCGCGGACAACATCCCTGTGTGCATGCGCCATTCGACTGGTGCTCCGGCTGTCCTGTCCAGCCTGAGCGGTGTGGGGATTGATGCATAGCATGGAGTGGTTGTGCTGCTGCGACAGGTGCACGCTTCCGGCGCACCTCGTCTGGCCCGTCATGGTCGATATGCCACTGTGAAGCGTCGGGGTGAAGCCCTATTGCGATAGTCAGTAGCCTTGTCAGGCTGTCCATATTTGGGAACGGCACGGTGCCACCAGTTCAACAAAGTCCCGATTGCAGGGGATCAAACGGTTATCCGGTGTGAGTGATAGAATGGGAAAAGAGATATTTCAAAAGGAAGTGGATGCGCTTGAGCAGGCTCGGTCTGCCCTTGAACAGGCCCATGGGCTTGAAAAAGGGGTGGAGCAGGCGTTTCGCACACTGGTCAGCCGGTACGCCAAACTGGTCCGCCAGAGCGGGCGCATGGTCACCATGGGGGACCGGATGCAGAATTCGCTCAATCAGCTCAATAGCGAACTGGCTGCCAGCGAATCCAAATACCGTGGGGTATTCGAGAATGTGACTGAAGGCATTTACCGGTGCGCCCCCGATGGGCGACTGATTGAGATCAATCCTTCCATGGCCGCCATGTTCGGATTCGATGGCATCCGATCCTTCCTTGGCGATGTGATGAACATAAAGGAACTCTTCTGCACCCTCGACGACTATGAACGGTACGAGTCCCTGCTCATGACCGATGGAGTGCAGCGTCAGGAAGTGCAGGCGTGCGGTCCGGATGGGCGAACCATATGGGTCGAGATAAGCGCCAGCCTGATCAAGGGCGAAGCCGATGAACCCGGTACCATCGTCGGCGTGTTGGCCGATGTTACCGAGCGCAAGAAGATGCTTGAGGACATGTGCCGTCTGGCCCGCACCGACAGCCTGACCGGGTTGTGGAACCGCGGATACTTTATGGAACTGTCGTTGCGGGAAGTGACCAGAAGTTTGCGTAATGGCAGTGATCTCTCCCTGCTCATTCTGGATGTGGATTACTTCAAGTCCGTCAATGACACGTACGGTCACGATGTAGGCGATCAGGCGTTGATCAGTATCGCGAATACGGTACGCGATTCGGTTCGCGAGGTGGATATTGTCGGGCGCTACGGCGGCGAGGAATTCGTTGTCCTGCTGCCGGATGCCGCTGTTGGAGCCGCTGCCGCCGTAGCGGATCGAATTACCGGGAATATCCGCTCACGGGTTTTTGATTGCGGCAACGTAAAACTATCCATCACGGCGAGCATCGGCCTGACTTCCTTTGAGCAGGGCGATGATCTCGACAGCCTGCTCAAATACGCGGACATCGCTTTATACGCCGCCAAGAAGAAGGGGCGTGACAGGTCGGAAATCTATCGTCGCGAGACCGGCGACTGCGTGACATGCCCGACATCTCAAAAGAGAGAACATACAGTCGGGGAACGGCAATGAGCGTGATGTCGATTCTGCCGCAGGCGCTACTCAACTGGAGCGTGGAACGCAAGATGACGGTCCTGCTTCTGGTGATCATCGTGCTCTTCCCGCTGGCGACGTTCGTGATCCTCCAGTCAGGCGGTACCGAGCAGGCTACCAATTTCCTCATCGGGATTATCGTTGTCTCCATTGTCCTGCTGGTACCTTTTGCCAAGTGGATGAGCCATGTGCTGGCCTTGGGTTCCATCAAGGATATCAATGCCCAGTGCCTGTTGCTCAAGGAAGGAAAGTACGCCCAGGTGGACCTGCCGCCCGTCGAAGCCGAGGGCAACGATTTCCAGACGCTCAAACGGAACATGCACTGGATGGGGCATACCATTGCCGTGCGCGAGCACCGCTTGCAGGCTGCCATGGCAAAGCTGGCCACTGCCCAGCGTCAGATCGGCGAGAGCCTCGACTATGCCCACCTTATCCAGACGTCATTCCTGCCTGCCCGTGCCGAGCTATCTGATTACATCCCCAACCATTTTCTGATCTGGGAGCAGCGAGACACCGTGGGTGGCGATGCCTACTGGCTCAAGCATACGGAAAACGGATTTTTCGTGGGTGTCATCGATTGTACAGGGCACGGCGTTCCCGGCGCGTTCATGACGCTTATCGTGGCTGCGCTTCTGGAGAAGGCGGCCTCGGATGGCACCACCAGTCCGGCGGCCATTCTGGGCCGGATGAATCGGTTGATCAAGGAGTCCCTTGGACAGACCGACCGGGATGCCCAGTCTGACGATGGAATGGATTGTTCGCTGTGCCATGTGGATTCGGAAACCGGCGGGATCGTCTTTTCCGGGGCCAATTCCCCGCTGTTCATCGTGGACGATGAAGGCGCCCGGTGCATCAAAGGGGATCGATGCGGCCTCGGGTATGTCCGCTCGGACCCGGATTTTGTGTTCACCGACGTACCCATCGAAACCGCGTCTTCCCAGAGAATCTATCTGGCGTCCGATGGGTTGTTGGATCAGGTCGGCGGAGAGCGAAATTTCCCGTTCGGCAAGCGCCGGTTCATGGAGTTTCTCGAACAGCATAGGAAGGTCCCGCTTGATGCGCAGGGAGCCGAATTGGTCAAGGCGCTCAATGGATATCAAGGGAATGAAATACGTCGCGACGATGTGACGGTTATTGGATTTGAACTGTAAGAACTGTGAGTGAGTATCGTGAGTTTGTTCAAATATTACGAAGAAATGCAGAAAGAAGGGGTGATCCTCTACTTCAACGGGCCGGTGTCCCAGCCTGTGGTGGAGTCCATTGCGGAGCTGATGCGGACCAAGATGCGGGCCGAGGAGGCAGGCATGGGGTCGGTGCAACGCGTATTCGCCGTGCTGGTGGAGCAGATGCAGAACATCGTCCGCTACTCCACGGAGCGTCATGTGGATAGTCCCGCCCATGTCGGCGAGATGGCGCACGGACAGGTTGTTGTGGGGCGTGAGGAGGACGGTCGGTTCTTTGTGGCCTGTGGCAACAAGATTCTGTCCGCGGACGAAGGGGGGCTGTCCGAGCAGATGAAGCTGCTCCAGTCCATGAACAAGGCGGAGCTGAAAGCCTATTACAAGGAGCGCCGTAAATCCCCGGACTGCACTTCCAACAAGGGGGCTGGACTCGGTTTTGTCGAGATGGCCCGTAAGGCGGCGCGTCCCCTGGATTACGACATTGTCCCCGTGGACGGAGAGACCTCCTTCTTTTCAATGAAAGTGGTGACCCAGTAGGAGATGGTCATGAATAAATACAATGTGCAGGCGACCACCTCGTCGCCCTCTATCAATTTCGATCCGGACGCCATGACCTTTGAAATTAAGGGCGAGTCCTATCCGGAAAACTGCTGGGCCTTTTACAGCCCGGTATTCGATTGGCTGAGCGACTTTTTCGACACGGTCAATGGAACGCTGGTCGAGATCGACATGGAAATTATCTACTTCAACTCCTCGTCATCCAAGACCTTCATGGACTTGTTCGAGATGCTCGACGATCAGGCCGAGCGCGGCAAAAAGATCGTGGTGAACTGGCGGTATCACGAGGAAAACGAGTCGGCCATGGAGTGCGGCGAAGAGTTCATGGAAGATGTGGAACGGATTGATTTCAATCTTGTGGAATTAACGGATTAGGAGAAGGAAGCGTGAATGCAAAGAAAGTCAAATCGTCCCTCAGGACCCTCATTTCTCTCAAACAACCCGTATTCGTCTGGGGCGCACCCGGAGTGGGCAAAAGCCATGTGGTGGCGCAGGTGGCTCGTGAAATGGGGCTCGAACTGACGGATGTTCGCGCCGTCCTGCTCGATCCTGTCGATCTGCGAGGATTGCCGTCCGTGAAAGACGGAACCGCTCACTGGTGCCCGCCGTCCTTCCTGCCGACAAAAGGGGAAGGGGTGTTGTTTCTCGATGAATTGAATGCCGCGCCACCGCTGGTGCAGGCCGCCTGCTATCAGCTGATTCTGGACCGGAAAATTGGTGAATACACGTTGCCGGACGGCTGGACAGTGGTGGCCGCCGGAAACCGTGAAAGCGACCGTGCCGTGACCCATAGGATGCCGTCTGCGCTGGCCAACCGATTCGTCCATCTTGATTTTACCGTTGATGCGGACACTTGGCTTGAGTGGGCTGAACGCGCTGGGATAGATGAAGAAGTGCTCGCGTTCATCCGTTTTCGTCCCAAGCTGCTCCATGCCTTTGATCCCAAAAAGAATGACAAGGCGTTCCCATCGCCACGGTCCTGGGAATTTGCCGCCAAAATCATCGCCTCAACCCCGGACCCGGAGGTGGAGTTCAGTCTGCTTAAAGGGACGGTCGGCCCGGGCGCGGTAACGGAATTCGCGGGTTTTTCTCGGATGTTCAGGCAATTGCCCGATCCGGATGCTGTCATCAACCAGCCAGACACCGCGGTCGTCCCTGAAGAACCCGCGACCTTGTACGCCCTGTGCGAGGCGATCGCGAAAAGAGCCGGAGAAAAAACAGCGGAGAACATTGTCACGTATGCATCCAGACTCCCCTCTGAGTTCGGCGTGCTGTTGGTCCGTGATGCCGTAAAACATCATCGAGGTGTTGTTGAAACTCCGGCCTTTTCGCATTGGACAACCGCCAATGCCGAGGTCCTCCTGTAGGTGATCATGGATACGGCACACGCAAAATTGATCAAGGCCCGCACCGGCCTGCTGCTTGAGCATCCCTTCTTCGGCTCCCTCTGCCTGCGCATGGAGCCGAAGCCTGACCCCACCTGCGACACGGCCTGGACCGATGGCAAGACCTTTGCCTTCAATCCCGGTTTTGTGACCGGACTGAGCGACGCCCAGCTCAAAGGGCTGGTGGCGCATACGGTCATGCATCCGGCCTGCCAGCATCATGTTCGTCGCAATGGTCGCGACCCATCCATGTGGAATCAGGCCTGTGACTACGCCATCAATGGGATTCTGATCGATGCAGGAATTACGCTGCCGCCCAAGTACCTCGACGATCCCTCCTATCAAGGCATGTCAGCGGATGACATCTATTCGGAACTTCGCTCCTTCCACCCGGAAGAGGAAAAACCATCCTTGAGTGACGGGGAAGGAGCGGAAGACGGTGCCGTTGATATGCAGGACATGGACGGCAAGGGAAAAGATGGCGACGGCCTCGGCGAGGGAACGGATTCCAATGGCGGTGATGCCGGAGGCGAGGGCGAGATTGATGACAGTCTGGGCGGTGAATCCGGTGAGGATGGTAACGCAGACGGACACGGCGATCCCGGCGGAAGCGGTGAAGTGAGGGACGCGCCGGACAGTGAACGCGGCGGTGGATCGGATGAAAGTCCGTCGGACGAAGAGTGGGAGCTGGCTTTGGCTCAGGCCGCGCAAAGTGCACGCGAAGTCGGGGAACTGCCGGGGGCGCTGGAGCGCCTCATCAACGATGTGCTCCATCCCAAACTGGATTGGCAGGAACTGCTCTCCCGCTACATCAGCGACCGCGCCCGTGATGACTACAGCTGGACACCGCCCAGCAAACGATTTCTGCATTTGGACGTTGTTCTTCCGTCCTTGTCACACCAGAAGTTGCCGGAGGTGGTTCTGGCCATAGACACCTCCGGCAGCGTGACAGAGGCGGAAATGAACCAGTTTGCCGCAGAGGTTTCCGGCATACTGGAGAGCTTCGATACCACCATTCATGTGGTGTACTGCGACAGTGAGGTGAAGCATTCGGACACCTTCGGGCGGTGCGATCTCCCGCTGGAAATACGGCCTGAAGGTGGTGGGGGAACCGACTTCCGACCGGCCTTTGCATGGGTGGAGAAGGAAGGTCTTGATCCGGCCTGCCTCGTGTACCTGACCGACCTTGAATGCCTGAGCTTTCCCGATCGCGAGCCGGACTATCCGGTACTCTGGGCGCAGGTGGGGCAGGGCGGCAAAGTGGTTCCGTTTGGTGACGTCATAGAGATTCGATAAGGAGAAACCATGAAAATACATTGGGAAATACTCAAGAAACGCGGCAACCACAGGCCCGTTTTGAAATACGAAATCGAGCTGGAACAGTTTGAGGTTGACCTCGCCGTGCCGCAAATCGTCCTTGATTCAGCCATTGCCCGGCCACCGTCTGCGTGGCGCTCCTACTGCTACCCTGGTGAGGATGAGCGAGGCGGGGCAGCTTTGGAGTGGTATCGACTGATGACGCCGTCCCACAAGCAGCGCAAGGTGTCGGATTCCCTCACCCTCGCATGGCGCGGCGCTGACAATGAGTTCGTCGATGTTCAGGCCGCGTTCGAGCGCCTGCGTCACGATTTCGAGGCGGCATTGAGAATGGCGTACGACTATGCACCGCTGGAGTTTGTCGAAACCCTGGAACTGACCAGGCAGACACGCGAACACATCGTGTGCGGCGTTGCCAAGGCAAGACTGTTGTCAGCCGTTGGATTTTAAGAATCGTAAAGAGAAGGATTTCAGTAGTCACATGACTCAGTCTGCAGAGAACTATTTCATATCGTATATCAAGGAAAACGGGTTGAGCATGACTCCCCAGCGGAAGATCATTGTCGAAACCTTTCTGGAAACCGAAGGGCATTTTTCAGCGGAACATCTGCATGATCTGGTGCGAAGCAAGGTGCCGGACGTGGGGCAGGCCACCATTTACCGGACGCTGAAGCTCCTGCTGGATTCCGGTCTGGCCGACACCATTGAGACCGGAGATGGTGGGGCATTGTATGAACATGCCTATGGGCACGATCACCACGATCACCTTATCTGCGTGCACTGCAACAGGAAGATCGAAATATTTGATGAAACCATTGAGGCGCGTCAGGAAGAAGTCGCGAAGCAGCATGATTTCAAACTGACTCGACACCGGATGTACCTGTACGGCATTTGTCCTGATTGCTCTGGATAGGATGCTTGTCCTGCTTGTTAATGAGAACGCCCCGCCAATGTCATATTGGCGGGGCGTTCTCATGTGTGGTTTACCGCTGTTTTTGTTTCTTTTCCGTGTCCACAGGAGGTGCCTGGTCCTCGTTGGACGCCTCCTTGTAGTTGGGAAACATGGATCGAAGGCCGCGTTTCAGGAAATCCTTTGATTTGTACTTGCTGTTGATGCCTCGTTTGAACGTCATTTTACACTCCTTGGATCAGTGTTGACTCCCGGATGGCCCGGGTGCGTTGTTCCATTGCAATCGCTGCACAACCCGCTGCAATTGCTACACAGTCCGTACAACACACTTTGATAACGAAAGAGGGTGAAGCCCTGTTGCCGAGCTGTCTCCTGTTGCAAACACTCAAAATATGGATTTCGGATCGGTATGGTTTTCCCACATCGTTCACAAATCATCTGACTGGAGTGATCTCCCATGGGTTCATAGTGGGTGATCCCGTCATTTTTATGGATACAACGTGCGATCCCCGCATTGTGCAGGTGTTTGATCGTCCTATACACCGTCGATCGGCTGACCGAGTCATCCACCTGTTGCACGTTGTTGAGAAGATCTTCAGGGCAAACCTCGCCTCTGTTGCTTATAAATACTTTAAATATAAGTAGTCTTTGCTTCGTCAACTTGAGGCCGTTGTGAGACAGATACTCTTTGAAAGCGGTCAGTGCTTCTTTCATTTTTCATCCTGATTCGTGTTAAATCCGCGGTAATGACTTTCAATCTCAATTAGAGGGTCTTTGTGCCTGCATTCTGGCTTCGTGTTGAGATTGATGGTCAACATATTGTTTTTGTTGACCATCATGCGCTCAAGGCATATTAGTGATATCGAAATTCATTATCAATTGCAACCACGGGTTGCATAATGAGGGGAACGAAATGCAAACGCAAAAGACACTGAAAACCGTCATGGCGGGAAATAATGCATTCATCATCGCAGTCGACGCAGGACATAAGGCGAGAACACGACTGGAGTCGCTCGGTATCATCCCCGGTGTCGAGGTTGATGTGGTGAGCAATACCAATGGCCCCATGCTTGTTTCCATCGGAGAAAGCCGCGTCATGGTTGAACGCGGTGTGGCCGAAAAAGTGATCGTGGCCTAGCTCGCGGCAGACTATTTGAGAGGGAATGTATGACATTAGATGAATTGAAACCCGGAGCGATTTGCACCATGGCGGATATCACTGCCGATGGAGCACTCGGTCAGCGTTTGATGGACCTCGGGTTCTACCCCGGGGCAGAAATAGAAATTGTACGAAACGCACCGCTCGTTGATCCGGTCGAAGTGCATCTTGACGGATACCATGTATCGATCCGCCACTCGGAAGCCAAACGGATAGTGGTGGAGGCGTAATGGGTACTCGGAATCTGCTGGTTGCCCTGGCAGGACAACCCAACTGCGGCAAGTCCACCGTCTTCAATCTGCTGACGGGCGCCCGCCAGCATGTGGCGAACTATCCCGGTGTAACGGTTGAGAAGAAAACCGGTTCGTACACCGTGGATGACACTTGCGTGGAACTGGTCGATTTGCCCGGCACTTACAGCCTGACCTCGTATTCCCTGGAAGAGCGTGTCGCCCGTGATTTTCTGCTGGGAGACAACCCCGCAGTGGTTATCAATGTTGCCGACGGATCCAATCTCAAGCGCAATCTCTATCTCACGCTTCAATTGCTGGAGATGGAAGTGCCCACCGTACTCAATCTGAACATGATGGATGTGGTGGAGCGGCGCGGGCAGAAGGTTGATATCGACAAGCTGCAAGAAATTCTGGGTATTCCCGTTGTCCCCACCAAGGCCAAGAAAGGGGAGGGCAAGGAAGCTCTCAGAGTCGCGGTCAAACAGTTGGCCGATTCGCACCCGGAGTCAATGTTCTCCATTGATTACGGATTGATGGAGCCACATATTGCCGAGTTGGAAAAGGGGCTTCGGGAAGATCCGGTTCTCAGCATCCAGTATCCGGTTCGATGGCTGGCCATCAAACTGCTGGAAAATGATGTTGAGGCGATCACCCTGCTGGAGCGCACGCATCCCGATGCGCAACAGGTATTGCAGCTCAAGGAGTCTTGCCGAACCCGTTTTCAGGAAGAGGCAGGAAACAGCATTGAACGACACATCGCCTTCACCCGCCATGGGATGTGCGCGAAGATCACCCGTGAGACCGTGACTTTCCCGGCTGACAAGCGGCGTTCTCTTTCTGATCGTGCTGATAAATATGTCTGCAATCGGTATCTCGGCCCTGTTATTCTCATAGCCATTCTGATGGTCCTGTATCAGGTAGCCATCGTGTTCGGTAACTGGCTTGCCTTGCAGGTATGGCCTGCATGGGGTGCTCTTGAGAATTTTGCAGCGGAATATTTGCCTGCGGCCGGGTTCGTTGATGATCCGCTTTTACGATCACTTGGCATGTGGGTTGTCAAATCCACCACGGCCATCCTGAATTATCTGCCCATTTTCTTTCTGCTGTTCAGCCTCATCGCCATACTGGAAGACAGCGGATACATGCCACGCATGGCGTTCATACTGGATCGCCTGTTCCGTCGTTTCGGTTTGCACGGTCAGTCAACGCTGCCGATGATTCTTGGCGGTGTCTATGTGGGAGGCTGCGCCATCCCCGGGGTCATGGCTACCAAGGCCATCCCGGACGAGCGGGCGCGGCTTGCGACGATCATGATCGTGCCCATGATGAACTGCCTGGCAAAGGTGCCGCTCTACCTGATTCTCATCGGTGCGTATTTTGCCGATGTGGGTGGACTCGCCATGTTCTTTATCGCCACTGTGACGCTGTTCATGGCTCTTCCTGTTGCCAAACTGCTGTCTCTGACAGTGCTTAAAAAACAGCCGAGTGCGCCGTTCATCATGGAAATGCCGCCGTACCATATCCCTGCTTTGGCAGGCACCATGCGTCGGGCCGGTGAGCGTATATGGCTCTTCCTGAAAAAGATCGTCACCGTGGTAGCGGCCGTGGCCGTGGTCGTCTTCGTGCTCATCAACTACCCGGGTCTGCCCGAGGATAGGCAAGCGTACTATGACGACATGAGAAGTACGGCCGTGCAGCGCTTCATGAAGGATGTCTACAAGACCGAGTTCAATGGACAAATCCTGCAATCCGATGTGCTGCCCATCATCCTTTTTGATGAGTCCCTCAAGCGCGCCAAGCAGGGCGTGACCGACAGCGACAAGGCGGCTGCCATCAACGATCAGTTCCAGGCCGACAACCCAGTGTATTACGCCGTGGTCAAACGTGTGGGCAAGGACGGGAAAAAGCTGAATCGGTCTCTCAGGAATGTCATTAAGGTCCGAAAGAAGGTACGCCGCGAATCCCGCTCCGAGCGGTTTGAAAACAGCTTCCTCGGAACCATGGGCAAGGCACTCGAACCCGTGACCCAGTGGGCCGGATTCAACTGGCGAATCAATATCGCGCTTCTGTCCGCGTTTGCGGCAAAGGAAAACTCTGCGGCCACCCTTGGCTCCATCTATGGCATTGACGGCGACCAGAGCGTGCAGGAGTCCATGAAGGCCGGGGAGACCGGATTCACCTCGCTCCATGCCTTGGCTCTCATGCTGTTCATGGCACTGTATCCGCCGTGCGTCCCGACTTCCATCATGGTCCGTCACCAGTCCAATTCCACCAAGTGGATGTTGTTCTCCATCGGCTACCAGACTCTGCTTGGTCTTTTTGTGGCGAGCCTTGTCTTCACCGGTGGAACAGTTCTCGGGCTGACGGGCTTCCAGACAATGTGGGCCTTCTACGGTCTGTGCGTGGTCGCGACCCTCGTAATGGGCTTGATTCCGACCCCGGACGAGAAGGAAACCGACGTGATTGCAACAACAAGACCTTGTAAAGAAAATTGCTCTTAAGGAGGAGTGAACAATGAAAAAACTGACTATCGTACTGACTCTGGCCGCAATGGTGGCTTTCGCCGGACAGGCCTTTGCCCACAGCCCGCTCATGAGCTGCTTTGACAACGGGGACAACACCATAACCTGCGAAGGTGGATTCTCTGACGGCTCATCCGCTGCCGGGGTCAAGCTGTACGTCAAGGATGGCAATGGAAAAACCATTCTGGACACCAAGATGAACGAGGACAGTGAGTTGACCTTTGACAAGCCTGCAGGCGCTTACATGGTCATCTTCGATGCCGGTGAAGGGCATGCTGTTGAAGTCAACGGTTCTGACATCGTCGAGTAAGGAAATCCAGCGCAGGAGGCATTTATTTTCTGCGCTTTTATTTGAACATCGTATTGAGAGTAATATTCAAATTCAATTAACGAGGAGTATCTGATGAGAAAACGTTTTATTCCCCTTCTGACCGCCTTGTGCGTCCTGGCTGTGTCCGGTTCCGCCTTTGCCCACTTCATGGTCTTCTACACACCGGAAATGATCATGGAAAAGGGCAAGGATCTGGACATGCGCATCGCCTTTACCCACCCGGCAGAAGCGGGGCACATGATGGATATGGGCGGTGTTGAGGAGTTCTACGTTCTGAAGGCCAAGGGCGACAAGATCGTCAAGACCGACCTGAAACCGCACCTCAAGGAGATCACCTGGAAGAACCCCCATTCCGAAGCCACTGCATTCTCTGCCGTGGTCCCCAAGAAAGTCGTCCGCTCCATGGGTGACTATGTCTTCGTCATGAAGCCCGGTTACTACTTCGAGAAAGAAGAAGACGTGTACATGCAGCAGATCACCAAGCTGATCGTCAACGTCGGTGAAATGCCCACCCTGTGGAACGAGCCTGTTGGCCTGCCGTGCGAAATCGTCCCCATGATCAAGCCCTATGGTCTGTGGGCCGGCAACGTGTTCAAGGCACAGGTTCTCTCCGAGGGCAAGCCTGTTGCCAATGCCGAAGTTGAAGTTGAATACATGAGCCACATGCCCAACCTGAAGACCAACTCCATGCCTGCCGAGTCCTCCGTGGATTACCCCAATGGCGCGCTGGTCACTCAGACCATCTTCTCCGATGCCAACGGGTACATCACCTTCGGTATCCCCAAGGCTGGCTGGTGGGGCTTTGCCGCTCTCGGCGTCGGTCCTGATACCGAGTACAAGGGTAAAGAACTCGGCCAGGATGCAGTCATCTGGGTCAAAGCCGAAGAAATGAAGTAATTCAAGCTCTTTCCTTGCAACAATAAAGAGCACCTCTACAAAGGATGCGGCGGGTCAGTAGCCCGACCCGCCGCATCGAACATATTTCTCCAAGGCGGTAACATGACGACTCTTCCTGAAGCACGGGGCATCGAGATTGAGGACATTTGCGAATTTCAGGTTCTCGATGCGGTTCAGATGACCGTGCATCAGTTCGCGGAATCCCTCAGCTATATCATTGATGCCAAAGATCATTGTACGCATAGCCATTCCGAAGAGGTCGCTGTCATGGCACAGACCATCGGTCAGCAGATGGGACTTTCCGCCAAGCAGGCCGATATCCTTCATGTGGCAGGGCATCTTCACGACATCGGCAAGGTGGGGATTCAGGACGCCATCCTCAAGAAAAGGGGACCGCTGACCAAATCCGAGTTCGCCATCATCAAGCGGCATCCGGAAATCGGTGCCCAGATAATGGGACCTGTCACACCATTTTCCGGTAAGAACGGCATCGTGAAAATGATCCTGCATCACCACGAGCGCTATGACGGAAAAGGGTATCCGCACGGGCTGAAGGGAAAGGAAATTCCCCTTGGTGCACGTATTATCGCCGTGGCAGACAGCCTGTCAGCCATGCTTCAGGAACGCCCATATCGAAAGGCCATGACGTATAAGGAAGCCATGGATGAAATCGTTGACTGCACCGACACACAGTTTGACCCGCAGGTGGTGAATGCCTTTTTCGGCGTACACGATATCATCTGGGATTACCTCCAGTCGTTGCACAAACGGGAGGGAGCCGCGTGATCATGGGGAGCAAACATGGACGCATGCGGTGCGAGGTTGTTGTCCAGCCGTCCGGCTCTGGCACGGAGTCCCGGTTGGTTCTGCTTGCAGCCCTTGTGACGATCCTGATCTGTGGGTCGGTCATCATGCTCCGCAATACCGCTGCCACAGCCAAAGAGGTACCCGGCTGGCAGATTGATGCTTTCGAGGACCTCGGTGCCGAGGAATTGGCTGTTTTCAACGGCCTGTATACGGCGGCTCCGGAAATCGAAATGTTCCATGAGGACGAGGGCGACTGGCCATCGGTAGATCAACTGGCCGCTGATTTCATCCCGCCTTTCATGCAGGACGCGGCCTGGGAGATCAACGGGGCCATGGGTTGGAGCCGCACCATTCTTTCTACTCATGACAAGCACATAGCCCTTTATGTAGGGCATCCTGCGACTCCGTCTGTCTCCGGCTCATTCATGTTGGTCATGCTCCATGATCACGTGAAGAAGGAAGGGAACGCCAATGCTTCCGCCCATGCGCCATATGAGGTCTGGCTACATCAGTCACCGGTTGCAGAGGTCCCCTCTGCGGTCACGGATCAGGCCCTTATCAATACGGGCTGGCGTGAAGTCGTGGCGCGGAAGGGCAGTGATGAAACCCGACAAACCAAAGAGGAGTTCATGCAATGATGAAACGATTACTCCTGGCCCTGTTGGGCGTTTGTCTCATGGTGGTGCCGGCCCACAGTTCGGAGAGGCCGCGTATCGGTGTCACCTTGCACCCGTACTACAGCTTTGTCTCGGCCATTGCCGGTGAAACAGCCGAGGTCGTGCCGCTGATCGGCGAAGAGTTCAATCCGCACAACTACCGGCCGCAGCCGGAAGACATCAAGAAATGCATGACGCTTGATGCACTGGTGGTCAACGGTATCGGGCATGATGAGTTTGCCTTCGATACTGTGGAAGCGGCCAATATGACAGGAAAACTGCCGCTCGTTTTTGCGAACAAGGATGTCTCGCTCATACCGGTATCCGGGCATCTGGACGGCAAGAAGGTTGTCAATCCACATACGTTTGTATCCGTTTCGGCTTCGGTTCGACAGGTGTATACCATTGCCAATGAGCTGGGCATACTGTTCCCGGAACAGGCGAAAACATTTCGGAGCAATGCTCGGGCCTATGCCAACAAGCTGCGCAGGTTGAAAGCGCAATACATGGCCCGGATTGCCGAGCTGCCGAGCATGGATTTTCGCTGTGCAACCATTCACGGTGGCTACGATTATCTCTTTCAGGATTTTGGCCTTCAGGTGACAGCGGTCATCGAGCCGGGACACGGGCTTAAGCCGACGGCCAGTCAACTCGCCAGGACCATCGATCAGATCAAGGGACTGGGTGTTGATGTGATTTTTACCGAGATGGCATTCCCCGACAAATACGTGGATACGATCCAGGCGGAAACAGGTATTCGCATCCGTCATCTCTCCCATCTGACGCATGGCACCTATTCTGAAGACGGATTTGAAAAGGGGCTCCGCGCCAACCTCGAAGCACTGACTGAAGCGCTCGTTGATGCCAGAACCATGGAGCAGGGAGGCTAGCATGGCGATGTCTTTACGCTTCAATCAGGGGCCATCCATTCATTTCGATTCCGTTGCCCTGGCGCTCGGCGGGAACTCCATTCTTCACGATATCTCCTTTGCCGTGGAGGCGGGAACCATCCATTATGTCATCGGTCCCAACGGCGGCGGCAAAACATCACTCATCCGCTGCCTGCTTGGGCAGATGCCGCACAGCGGAACCATCCGTATCTGCTGGGGCAATGAAACTTCTGTGGGATACGTGCCTCAGGCGTTGGACTTTGACGACACACTGCCCATGACCGTTGTCGATTTCATGGCCATGATCGGCCAGAGTCGTCGACCCGCATTCCTCGGATTCAGTATAGGCAAAGACAAAAAGGCGTATGAGGCATTGGACCGCGTCGGCATGCTCGGACGCAAGGACCGGCCTTTCGGATCGCTGTCCGGCGGTGAGCGCCAGCGGGTGTTGCTTGCTCAAGCCCTGCTGCCCGAACCGAAGCTGCTGATACTCGATGAGCCTGCCACGGGTCTGGACAAGGCCGGGGCAGCCATCATGCATGGAATCATCGAAGAGTTATCCGCAGCCGGGACCACTGTCGTCATCATTCATCATGATCTTGGTGTGGTTCGTGACATGGCCCATGGCGTCACCTGCCTCAATCGAGAGCTTCTCTTTTCCGGCGACCCAGCCACCGAATTGACACCGGAACGCATCTACAGCATTTTTTCGACAACGGCAAAGGCGGCCTGATTCATGGAATACCTCTACGATCTCATTCGGTTGCCGGTTATTGAGATGGCAAAAGCAGGGTATCTGCCGGAGTTTTTCCAGTACGCCTTTGTGGTCAATGCGCTTTTGTGCGCGCTGGTGGCCGGTCCGCTGCTTGGCGGCATCGGGACCATGGTCGTTTCCAAACGGCTGGCCTTTTTTTCACAGGCCGTGGGGCAGGCGGCACTGACCGGTGTGGCACTCGGTGTGATGCTGGGCGAACCGGTGACCGCGCCGTACGCCTCGTTGTTCGGGTTTTGTATCCTGTTCGCCCTGACCATGAATTATACCCGCAACCGCACCCGCATGAAGCAGGACACGGTTATCGGCGTTTTTCTGTCCATCTCCCTGGCTGTGGGCGCGTGCGTGCTGCTCTATGTCACCGCCAAGGTCAACATGCATGTGCTCGATAACATCCTGTTCGGCTCCATCCTGACCGTGAATGACACTGACATGAACGTGCTGCTCCTTATCGGCGCTCTGTGCATCGCAGTGGGGATACCGACGTACAACCACATGCTGCTGGCCAGCTTCAATCCGAGTCTGGCGCAGGTGCGCGGCGTCAATGCCCGGCTGTACGATTACGTGTTCGTACTCATGATCACGGTTATCACGGTGGCCTGTCTCAAGATTGTCGGCGCGGTCCTTGTTGAGGCGTTGCTTATCATTCCGGCTGCCGCGGCCCGGAATATCAGTCGTTCGATGAAGGGGTTCTTTTTTTACAGCGTGATCTTCGCCACCGTTTCCTGCTTTCTCGGCATCATTGTGCCCATGCAGTTTGAGATCCCGGTGCCATCCGGCGGGGCCATTATTCTTGCCGCGTCTTTTTTGTTTGCCATAACCGCCGGACTCCGCGCTTTTTCCGGTTCCTTCAAGGGGGCTGCCGCATGATGCGTTCCGTTTCACTCTCCATCATTCTACTGCTTTTTTTTGCGACCAATGTAATCGCAAAGGACAAGTCGATAACCGTTCTGACGTCCCTTGAAGTAACGACTGCCTTGGCCGAGGCCCTGACCCGGGGAACGTCCATCCGGGTGATCAACATCATTCCTGACGGTTACTCCATGCGTGGGCAGGACGCGTATCTGAAAAAGCATCAGGCGTCGTTTTTCGAGAAGGCGAGAGAAGCCGACGCCGTCCTCACTGTGGGGGCGGCATGGCCTGCTGATCCGCTCTACAAATGGGCGCGGCGTGGCAACATCCGTATCGTGAACATCGATACGTCCAAGCCGTTGGATGAATATGGGGCGGGCGTTCAACTGCTGGAAGTGGCGGGCGATTCCTCTCCCTATGTATGGCGCAGTCCGGCCAACCTGACCCGCATGGCGTCCATCGCTTCCGATGACCTGTGCCGCCTAACGCCAGGGGACGCCAAGCGTATCAAAGTCAATCTTCAGGAAGTGCAGAGCGCGCTGTTCCGACTGCGAAGCAAGTATGAAGCCGCTTCTCTCGATCTGGCCGCAGTGGAGCTTGCCGCATTCACCACCGGATACACCTATCTGATTAACGAGTTCGGACTGGAGGTGATGGAGTATTTCCTTCGCTCCGAATCAGCGTGGTCGGACAGTGATATGGAGCGCATGATTGCGCAGATAAAGGGGGCAGGGGTCAAAGCTGTTGTCTGCCCATGGGAGCCGGACGCGAAGGGCAGGCACGTCATTGAACAGGGCGGAGCCGTTCCCGTGGTCCTGCAGGCCTTCAAGCGAGCAGAAGAAGAAAACCCAGTGGATGCATTGATCGGTTGGTACGAAGGGAATCTCTCTCGTCTGATCAATGCGCTGCATAATTAGTGGGAGGAATATCCTTGGATACAATCATAGCCATACTCATCATTATCGTTGCGGCATTTTTCGTGTTCAACAAGGTCAGGAAGCAGTTGCAGGCCAAGGACGGATGCGGCTGCGGAGGCGATTGCGGCGCGCCATCGAAAAAGAATGTTTCCCCATGCTGCGACAATGAAGGGGAGAACTGCTCATGCGACAAGTAGGAGTATTCATGCGAAACACATCGTTTTCCCCCATCTCACTCAGTGTTCTTTGCTTTGCCCTGTGCGTGGTCTTGGCTGGTGAAGCCATGGCTCACTCCCTGTTCATCCAGTCTGGTAGACATGTGGTGAAGGAAGGCAAAAAAACGCCGCTTTTCTTTGCCTACGGTCATCATTTTCCGGTGGACGACGGTGTCCGTTCCAAAAAACTGGCGTCCATCAATGTCCATGATCCCGCAGGGGCGGTTGCGGAGTTTTCCCCTCGCAAGGAAACGTGTCTTCAATCGCAGATGGTGGAATACGCGACGCCGGGAGTATATGTGCTGACCGCCGAAACCAACCCCGGGCATTATACCAAGTGGGTGGACAAGAAAGGGCGAGATCGCAGCTCTATCAAACCCATGAGCGCTGTGAAGGACGAGGCTTCAGAAATCGTCAAATCCTTGTATTCCAAACAGTATGCCAAATCATACGTCCGCTGCGGGGAGCCCGACGGCACGTTCGCAGGCCGCGTTGGGCTGGCGCTGGAACTTGTGCCCATGCAGAACCCGACCACGTTGAAGCCAGGGGATACCCTGACCCTCAAGGTGTTCAAGGACGGCAAGCGATACGATGGGGATGGACATTGGAATGCGACCTACGGCGGCTACTCTACGGAGTCCGAAGACCTCTATCAGCCCGGCATGGATGTATCCGGCGATACCATCACGGTTTCTCTGGATCATCCCGGCAAGTGGTTCATCCGATACTTCATTAAGACGGACGCCACAGCCGAAATGAAGAATGAGTATTTTCAACTCAAGGAAACGGCCACCCTCGTGGTGCTTGTTCCCAATGAGCGCAGGCAGGCATTACCCAAACATCATTAGCAGGTATTTTAGTACAGGCAGGCTCTTCGGTTTATAGCCCACATCAGGCCGGAGAGCTTGCCGCCCCCTTGCAACCAGAAAAGAGGATCGACGATGAATATCAGATATCAGACAGATCGACACTGTATGCAGTCCCATCGGTAACGGTGGGAGAGCGGCGCGTGCCGCCTGCATGAAACTTCAACACAGTGAGGTCTTTATGAGCAAGACTTTGATCGTTTACGGTTCCACTACCGGCAATACCGAAAGCGTGAGCGACGACATCGCCAAGATTTTGGAAAAGAACGGACATAGCGTGGAAATTCAAGATGCTGCCGACATTTCTGTCGACGGCTTGGCGGATCAGTTCGATACGGTGCTTCTCGGTTGTTCCACATGGGGCGAAGATGAAATCGAATTGCAGGACGATTTTATTCCGTTATTTGAAAATCTTGAACAGGCGGCGCTCAAAGGTAAGAAGGTCGCCGTGTTCGGTTGCGGCGATTCGTCCTACGAGTATTTCTGCGGTGCCGTGGATGTCATTGAAGAGAAGGCCGGAGAACTGGGTGCCGTCTTGCTCGGCGAATCCCTGAAAATCGACGGTGATCCTGAACCCGATGAAGTTTCGGCCTGGACAGAATCGATCATGACGAAGATGTAACTGTTCGCATTGGGCGAACTGTTTGCTTACAAGCCGCCAATGGACTGGCGGTCTGACGCTGCGGCACCCCGACCGGGGTGCCGCTTTCACGTAATGAATTGCGGGGCCGTGCGCCCTCGTGTAGAAAACAGGAGAGGAGACAGCCTATGGATTTCACGACGATCGCAACACTTCGAAAATATCTGTCCATCAAGCACAGCCTGCCGGGAAGGATCAGGATCAAGTTTTCTGCAGGCATTATGAAAGATCCGGAAGCATTGAAGCTTGCCCAGTCGCCGCCAGATATGCCGGACGCGGTGAAAGAGGCCAAGGTCAATATCTTTTCGCGTACGTTGCTCCTTGAATATGATGCCGATTTGGTGTCACCGGATTTGCTGGAAGAACTCATCACTACCGAAGACGACCACCGGGCTGCGGAAATCGTCGAAACCATTCACGATACAATATTCGCATAACCCTGCTTGATGTGTGCTTTCATTTGAGAGCAGATGCGGGAAAAAGAGCGTACATTTTTGGATTGACTTTGAGAATCGTTTTCAATATGTTCAATTCGGCGTCAACGATGAAAGGCTTTTAGCTCGCTGTTATCGTTGATTTTTGAACGAATTGGCCCTGCGAATACGAACAAGTCAGACCAAGGAATAGCAATGAGTTCTTCAAAGTCCATAGCGCGGCGTTCTTCTTCCAAATCCCGTAAGGAACAGCTCCACGATCAGCAAGGCAAGACTTCTTCCCGGTCTCGGAAGCGCAATGTTGTTCAGGCTGGAGGGGTGGTCCTCTCCTTGGCAGGGGTTTTGGCGTGCAACTACCTGGGCCTTGGTCTCGGCAGGGCTGTTTGTCATGGACTGCTTGTGGCTGCTTTGGGTGCGCCCCTTCGTTCTTCTTCTCGCCAGCGCGTTCGCGTTTAAGAAAATCATTCTCAAAGTTGTAATATTGTTTCACATTGTGGTAGTAGGATAATTTCCTGCTATCATTAAGGAGTTGTGGAAAATGAATGAGTTGACTGAGAAATTGTTGCTGATCGCTGCCGGTGCTGCTGTAGGTGCCGCTGGCTACATGGCCATAAAGCACCCGGAAGAATTCAAAGAATTCATGGGAAAAGCGGCAGACCTGGGACAGGACTTTTTTGAAAAGACCGTGAACGAGATGGCTGAGCAGATGACTCCGCCCAAGGACGCATAGGGGGCGGTATGGCTGTAAACAGAATCGCATATCTTATTGCCGGAGCCGCGCTCGGTGCCGCTGGAATGGCGCTGGTCAAGGAAGGAAAAGGGGAGAACCTCCTGCAGAATCTGGTGCAGGGTGGACACGGACTGACGGAAAAACTCCTCTGTACGGTCGAGACCATCAAGGAAGACGTGGAGGATTATTTGGCGGAAGCCAAGTATGCCCATGAGGAGAAAGCTGCTGCCGCTGCTGCCGCCGCTACGGCCACCGCTACAGCAGAAGAGACCAAACCGGCTCCTAAAAAAGCTGCTCCCCAAAAGACTGCCGCCAAGAAGAAGACCACAGCCAAGAAGGCTCCGGCAAAGAAAACGGCAGCTAAAAAAACTGCTCCTAAAAAAGCTGGGACTCAGGCTGCCAAGAAAAAGACCGCTGCCAAAAAGCCGGCAGCCAAAAAGCCGACGACCAAGGCTAAGGCTCCATCGAAAAAGGCTGACTCCAAATAGTTATGGGACGCTCTTTCGTGGGCGTTATAATTCAAACATGCATGGGGACATGGTTGGTGCATGAGCATTGTTCGAAGCATACCCGGTAGAATCCGATTTGAAGCCGATTCAGAACAGGCTGCCCTGTATTGCAAGGATAGTTTGCTGGCTGAATTCGGTGACGATTTTGAGGAAGCAGAATTTTACTATTCGGAGCGTTCCGGGCGAGGCCTTGTCCTCTTCGAGAAGGATCGCCAACTCACTGACAAAGCAATCGGGGTCATGGCAAAGGCATTGAAGACATCATTGGTGTCGGATTTGCCTGAATGTCGTAGTGCTGCTCTTGGTGATGAAAACGCCTGTGGTCTGCCCGCTCTTAGCAATGGCGCATACGAGCAGGAAGAGTTGGAAAATCCGTTCTGGATTGTTGCCAAGAAGGTCTTCAATTTTTATACGACCCGTCTTTTGATGCCCATGGCTTTGCGCCCCTACTGGACCGCTTTCAGCGTGGCCCCGCTGATTTTCGAGGGCGTGCGCTCACTGTTCCAGCGAAAGCTCAATGTCGCCGTGCTTGATGCTGCTGCGGTCGGTTCTGCTCTGGCCATGCGCGATTACGGCACGGCCGGAACGATCCATCTGCTACTTGATATCAGCGAAACCCTGGAAGACTGGACCCGTGAAAAGTCCCGCAAGGATTTGGCGTCGCTCTTTGCCGGTGACGGCAAGCCTGCGTGGGTGCTTCGCAAGGGTGAGGAAGTCCAGATCGCACTGGATGATTTGGTCGTCGGTGATCTGGTCGTTGTCCGCTCCGGCTCCCGAATCCCCGTGGATGGGGTGGTTGCCGATGGCACCGCCATGGTCAATCAGGCTTCCATGACGGGTGAGCCGTTGTCAGTGAAGTGCAGCGTCGGAAAGGAAGTCTACGCCGGTACCGTTGTGGAGGAAGGCAAGATCGTCATCCTGTCAGAAGGCGTGGGTGATCAAACCCGTTTCGCCAAGATCGCGCAGGTCATTGCTGATTCGGAATCCATGAAAGCGGATATTCACGGTCAGGCGGTGAAACTGGCCGACAAGATCGTCCCGTTCTCCTTCATTCTGTCCGGGATCATCTTTGCCATTACTCGAAACTGGATGCAGGCGGCCGCAGTCCTGATGGCAGACTATTCCTGCGCCATTAAACTTTCCACGCCGTTGGCCGTTCGCTCAGCCATGCTGGAGTCCGCCCACTGTGGTGCGCTCATCAAGGGTGGCAAATATATCGAACAGCTTTCGCAGGTTGATGCCATCGTTCTGGACAAAACCGGTACGCTGACCCGCGCCACACCCGAGGTCGTCGATATTTGCCCCGTCAATGGCTATACTCGCGAGTTCATCCTTCGAAATGCAGCCTGTATGGAAGAACATTTCCCCCATCCGGTTGCCGATGCCATTGTTCGCAAGGCGGACGAGGAAGGGCTTGAACACGATGAACGGCATGCCGAGGTCGACTATATCCTGGCCCATGGTATCTCGACAACTCTCGAAGGGAACAGGATGATTCTTGGGAGCCGACACTTCATTCATGAAGATGAAGGTGTTGAGCTTGCCGGAGCTGAAGACCAGATCAAGCGGTGCACGGAGAACGGTCTGTCCACGCTCTATATGGCTGTGGGTAACAAACTGGCCGGTGTCATCGCTCTGGAAGATCCCTTGCGTGAATCCGCTTATCGGTTCATCCGGCGTTTGGAAAACATCGGCATGAAGCGCATCATCATGCTCACCGGTGATGGTGAGGCCACAGCACGAAATGTGGCTGCCGAGCTTGATATCGACGAGTACTACGCACAGGTTCTGCCGCACGAAAAGACCGAGTTGGTGGATCGCCTTCGTGAAGAGGGATACGTCGTGGCCATGGTCGGTGACGGCATCAATGATTCGGCGGCACTGAGTCATGCACACGTGGGAGTTTCCATGAAACACGGTGCGGACATAGCCCAGGAAGCCTGTGATGTGATGCTGACCAGTGAGCGCCTCGACAGCCTCATCGATGCCATGTCGCTATCCAAAATGGTCATGCGCCGAATCAAGCGGAACTACCGCTTCATCGTCGGCAGCAATACCTTGTTCATCGGACTGGGCATTTTCGGCATTATTACCCCGGCCATGCTCGCCTTCCTACATAACTCAGGAACCGTCATGACATGTGCGTATTCAATGCGGCCCATGTTACCGGAGCAATAGAAATTGTTATTTCAGATGATTCATCAGGGCGCACCACAGGGTGCGCCCTTTTTTTTGGTTTGTAGACCGTTGGAGTAGGAAAAAAGGATCAGACTACGTGAAGAAAATGGATTGTGCTTTCCGCTTTTGCCAAGTGGCATGAGCTGGTGATCAGTCTGGAATATATGAAAAATCATCCCGTAATGAGGAAGAGACAATGAAAAAGATGTTACCTAAAAATCCACTGGTAGCCGCAGGAGTCGGCGCATTGGTCGGTGCTGGAATCGCCGGTTTTAAAATGTGGAACAGCTACAAGAATGGCGAGGTCTCACAAAAGGAGGCTGTAGCAGGTGTTGTTAAACAAAGCCTCATGTTTGGCGGCGTGGCTGCTGCATCAACCTTTGCCGGAGGGCAGGGGGGCGGTGGAGTCGGTCTGGCAACCATGTCCGTGATCGGCCTTGGGGCCGGTGGGGGAGGCGGTGGCTCAGGTGGCATGGGCGGTGGCGGAAAAGGTGGTGGCCGCGGTGGAAGAGGGGGCGGAGGCAATCGTGGCGATGGGCAGTCGTCGAATTTGCTGGATTCCTTTTCCGAGAGTGTGGCCGACATGCTGCTGCCAAGCAAGACGCAACAAGCAGAGTTGGATAAAGTCGGTACTAATCAAGACGATGACCATGAAAACGAAAGTCCCCCTGGACAAGTGAAATCCTGATGATCGGAGGAGCAGTGTGAGTGATCCGCAAAATGAAGTGGACAATGATCTTCTGGTGGCCCGAAAGCGCGCCGCCTTTTCAGTGTTGCTCAACCTGACGCTTGCAGTGGTCAAAGGGATCGCCGGTGTGATTTCCGGCAGTGCAGCATTGATTGGTGACGCCATCCACTCGGCGACCGATGTGTTTGCATCCGGCGTGGCCCTTGCCGGATTGTGGATTGCCGGTAAAAAGCATCCTTCATTCCCCTTTGGTTTGTATAAGGCAGAAAACATTGCCACGCTGGTCATTTCCATAGCTGTCATTGTCGTGGCGTACGAGATTGGCCGTGATGCTCTGCTTGGCAGATCAACCATCCCGGATGCTTCTCTGGCACTGCCTGTTGCCGTTGGTTCGCTTGTCGTGGCTACGGCGTTCGGTCTGTATCAATTGCGTGAGGGGAAGCGGCTCGGTTCGCCCGCCCTCATGGCTGATGCCAGGGATTATCTTGTGGATGGCGCATCAACCTGTGTGGTCATTATCGGGCTGATCGGTGCTTATTTCGGATACGCTCTGGATCGTTGGGCTGCGGGTGCTGTTTCACTTTTTGTTTTCTGGGCCGGATTCCAGCTCCTCAAGGATGCCGTGCGTGACCTGCTTGATGCGGCCATGCCCAAAAAGCTGGTCCGTGAAGTGATGGAGTTGGTTGAGCAACAACCGCAGGTCGCTCGTGTTATTGAGTGCATCGGTCGGCAGGCCGGTGGCCGATTCATCGTCAATCTCGATGTGTTGTTGCGAACAGATGACCATAAAACAGCGGACAGGATTGGGGATCGTTTGGAAAAATCAGTGAAGGTGGCTTTCCCACGGATTGTCATGGTCCATGTCAGAACCCACTTCGGCCATGATGATGAGCGGCGAAGGCTGACTCCGGTTGTCGAACCGGGGGGAGCGGCGGCGGAAGGGCTTGCTTCCGCGCCATGGTTCATGCTCGAAGTCATCCATGGGAATTCGGGTGAAGTGGAGGAGCGGACCTATCATGAGAATCCGCACAAGGACGCGGAAAAACGCAAAGGATTGCTCGTAGGTCAGTGGCTGATGGGCCTGCGCCCGGATGAATTGGTTGTTCCGGATAACCATGCCGGTACAGCGGTGGTTCTTCTGGAGGAGGCTGGGGTTGTGATGCGGACCAAATAAAGGCAGCTGGTTCCTGCTGGTGAAGAGTGGGACAGGCTTTCTATCTGCTATTTATCATGAAAAGGCCCCGAACTGATGTCCGGGGCCTTTGATAATTATTTCAAGAGAGTTCGCTTGTTCTGGTAGAGATGCAGCGCCAGGAAATGAACGAAAACAACCCCGGCCGCGACGTGCCATTTTTCCGAGAAATACACGATTCCCAGAGCCGCTGCGATGGAAGCCATGAGACCTCGCTTGACGTAGGTGCGTCCCTTCTTTCCGGTGAGCGACTTCTGCATTGAGCTGATATTTGCTTTGACCTTTTTCATGTCCACACCAAGCGAATCAGCAATCTTTGACAGAATCTTTTCACCCGAAACCTTGGTCTTGTCGAACAGGATCAGAATGCTGCCGATTCGTTTGTTGACCTGAACCTGAACCACTCCTTTGACTTCCAGGAGGGCGTCCCGGACACCATACCCAAATTCGGCGACCTTGAGAGCCTCGTTTCTGAAGCGAATCCGACCGTGTGCTGCGGCGGCTGACATATGTATTCTCCTTGTTTGGTGACGATTATGTTACGGTCACTATAGCATGACAGTAAAAGTATATGTCAAACTTCGGGAATTATTATCAACGAGACAGCCTTCCCCCGTATGTCCTGCTGATGCCGAAAAGCTGCCGAACCGATTCGCCTCTTACAGGTAGAGATACTGGACCAGGAACACCGTTATGGTCGCGGCCATGAATAGAAGCGGCGTGCCGATTCGGATGAAATCCTTGAGTTCGTAACCTCCGGTCTCCATTGCCAGCAGGTTGGCCGGGGCGGAGTAGGGGGAAATGAACGGGCACGCACAGGCAATGGTGGTCGTCATTATCATTGCATGGGGCGGCATGCCGATATCCAGTGCCGCTTCGATGGCAATGGGGATGATCAGGACCGCTGTTGCACTGGCAGGCAAAAACAGGCCCACGGCAGCGGTAAGGAAGAACAGGGCAAAGAGTATGGCTATGGGCGGCCATGCATGAACAAGAGCGGTCCAGTTGGCGGATATGGCATCCGAGGCGCCCGATTTGTCCAGCGCGGTGGCCATGGGAAGCATGCCACCAATCAGTATGATCGATTGCCAACTGATCTTCCGGTAAATCTTTTTGAGATTCACGCACCCGGTCAGCATAAGCGACAAGCCGACCAGCATGGCGATAAGCACGGTGGGCAGCACTTCAAAGGCCATGCACAGGATCATGGTCGTCAGAATCGCCACCACAAGCGGCGCCTTGTGCCGTGCGGGTAACACTTCACAGCTTTCACGCGGCATGTTCAGCAAGACAAAGTTCACCCTCTCGTCCATGAGATTCAGGATGTCCGTCCACGCTCCGCAGACAAGCAGGGTGTCACCAAAGCGGAGCCGGTGATCGGTCTTGAGGTCGCGGTCGGTCTTTCCGCCACGGCGCACGCTGATGACCGTGACATCGTACCGCCGTCGGAACTGAATCTGCTTGAGGGTCTGTCCTATGAGGCTGGAGTCGGGACCGATCAGAATTTCGGCCGCACCAATCTCCTGTAGCATCGCCTGCCGTACTTCACCGTGTAAGCGGCTGCATGCCTGGAGTTTCTTCTTCTCAGCAGCGGTTTTGAGGTCTTCCACTTCGCCCACGAGCAGGAGAATATCCCCCTCCTGAAATGGGGTTTCCACGCACGGCTTTATGAACTGGCGGCCACGCAATCGGGTCTTCTCCACGGCCAGTAGATCGAGATCAAAATTTTCACGGAGCCTGGCCTGAAATACGTTCAAGCCGATCAAGGACGATCCAGGCTGAATCTGGTACCGCCGCATTTTGTCATGGAGGTCGTATTTTTTGATGAGATCACTGGTCCGCATGCCCCGGTTAGGCGTTTCCGAACATTCCTGCGGTCCCAAAAGGCGTCGGCCGAAGAAGAGCGTGTACAAAATGGCCGCGGACAAGATGCAGAGACCAAAGGGCGTGAACTCGAAAAAGTCGATCGGTTCGAGATTGTATGAAATAACCAATTGATTGGAGATCAGGTTCTGTGTGGATGCGACCAGCGTCATCATGCCGCTGACCAATGCAGCGATGGAAATGGGGATCAACAGCCGCTTCCTGTTCAAATCCGCCTCATTGCAGACCGATACCGCCAGCGGAATGAAAATGGCGACAGTGGCCGTGGAGTTCATGAACGCACCAAGAAATCCGGCAGCGACCATGAGCAGGGTGATGAGCAGGGCCTCGCTCCCATGTCCGACATCTGCCACTTTTTTTGCCAGTCGTTGCGCTATGCCTGTGTTGGATACGGCCTCGCCGACCACGAACATGCAGACGAGGATGATGAGAACAGGGTTGGAGAAACCGGCAAGCGCCTCATCTGGAGTGAGTACTCCGCTAAGACTCAATGCAAGGATGACCAGTACGCCGATCAGGTCGCTGCGTAATCTGTTGCTGACGAAGAGGATAGCGCTCACACCGAAAATGGCGAACGTGATGAGTGTATCGGGAGATATATTATTCATTATGTGGCTGCTGGATGAAAAGAGAGGAAAGTATGAATGGCATGATGACAACTGCTGAAAAAAGTAAAACGTGAAATGGCCCCCTATCAAGAAATAGGGCGTTGAAAGTATCATCTACCGAAACACGTTCAAAATCAATATGTAGAATGTGGTGTGGTCTATTCCAACTCTTTAAGGATGTGGTCTGTCAATTTCCCGAATTCCGGCATCGCCCGACTGCGTGGTCGTTCCATGTCTACGTCGAGCACCGAACGAATACGGCCTGGACGATTGGTCATGATCACGATCTGGTCGGCAAGGTAGACAGCTTCATCGACGCTATGGGTCACCAGAACGATCGTTTTGCGCGTCAACTCCCAAACCTTGAGCAGTTCGCGTTGAAGCAGGATGCGGGTGTGGGCATCCAGTGCGCCGAAGGGTTCATCCATCAGCAGCACGTCAGGATCATTGCACAGGGCACGGGCTATGGCCACACGCTGGCGCATACCGCCCGATAATTCATGGGGGTAGGCGTCGCAGAAATCAATCATGTCCACCATGCGCAAATAGTTTCGGGCACGTTCTTCGCGTTCCTTGCGCGGCGCTTTGGCAAAGGCCGGTCCCATGGCGACATTGTCTATTACTGTGAGCCAGGGTAATAGTGAATATTCCTGAAAGACGAGTCCTATCTTGCCGCACGGCTTTGATACGGCGTTGGAGCGATAGTGAACGCTGCCGCTCGTGGCGGATTCCAACCCGGCGGCGACCCGCAGAATGGTGGACTTCCCGCAGCCCGAAGGGCCGACAATGCAGGTAAAGGAATTCTCGGCAATCCGAAGTGTCACATCGGATACGGCGAGCAACGGTTCTCCGCGCTGGGTCGTATATTCCTTGGACAGGTTCTGAATATCAATGATTCGGGTGTTGGCCGCCGTGCTGGTATTGTCCGAGTACATGGTTATCTCCGCCAGGAAAAATGAGTGTGTTCAATGTGTCGGAATACCGTATCCATACACGCACCAACCAATCCGATGGAAATCATGCCTGCGATGACGATGTCAGTGGAGGCGAGAGTGAAAGCGTGGGTGATCATGTATCCGATGCCCGAAAGCGAACCTGGCAGCATCTCTGCGGATACCAGGCACATCCAGGCGATTCCCAGCCCAATTCGCATGCCTGTAATGATGGAGGGCATGGCGGCGGGAAGCAGCACCTTACGGAAAATCTGACCTTCTCCGGCTCCAAGCACGCGGGCCGAATCGATAAGTGTCGGGTTGACGCTGCGCACGCCCTGAATGGTGGAGGTCAGGATCGGGTAGAATGCGCCAATGAAAATGATGAACAACATGGCGAACTTGACGTTATCCAGATAGACGTATGCCTGACCAATCTCTACGCCGGAAAGCGTTGCCAGACTGGAGATGCCGAACCACGCCATGACCAGCGGCACCCATGCCAGGGGTGGGATGGGCCGAAAGAGATTCAGGAAGCCATTGAAGAAGTGGAAAGTCGGGCCGTAATACCCCATGAGGATGCCCAGGGGGATGGCTATGATCGCGGCTGCTGTATAGCCGAGGACCACGCGTGCCAGACTGACCAGCACGTTGGCGGTCAGTGATCCCATGCCAATCAGGTCACTGGTGGGGTGAATGATGATATCAGCCACCTGTCCGATGGAGGGCAGGATAACCTGATTATCGATCCGATCAGCAAGGATCATCCAGACAATACACAGCAACGTCGGTGCCATGAGAGGGATGAAGAGGTACAGGGGACGGTTCTTCATGGGCATTTCCTGTTATGGGGGCCGGACCAGTCGGTCCGGCCCCGCATGTTGATCAATTTAGCGGTCCAGACTGTTGTTCACAAAGGTGAAATCGAACAACTTCGCCCATGTTTCTTCAGGGGAAGTGTCTTTCAAGTTACCTTTGAGTTTGTTCATGCTGCGCAGCATGTCGATGAACATCTGTTCGCCGTTCAGCCATTTCTCTGTTGGGTCTGTGCTGTAGATGATGGCAGACTTTGCCAGTGCCTCTTCCGGAGCACCAATCCAATCAGCGGAAATCTTGGCCGCTTCAGCCCGGTGGGAATTACTCCATCTGGTCGAGGTGGTCATGAGATCGGTCATGGCCTGAACAATTTCGGGGCGTTCGGCTATGAGTGATTCAGAGGCTCCCATGACGCAGCAGGGGAAATCATGCCAGTCGCCTTCGGGCGGCAGGTCGCGTGAATTGAGAGCGATGTGGCCCACACCTTTGAATTCAGCAACGGACGGATGGGGCGCAGGACCGACCCAGCAGTCGACCTGCTTGCTGAGCAGAGCGGGGATCAGGTTGGATGTGGACTTGAGGTCCACCATCAGGATGTCGGCAGTCGCATCGTTGGGGTCACCGGTGATCTTGAAGCCGGCCTTGTGCAAAGCACCTTCAAACACGACACGGGGGGCGCTGGTGGGGGAATGGTAGCCAATCTTGAAGGGTGTTTGGGATTCCTTGATGGCTGTTGCCACGGCTTCATAACCGTTGACTCCGCTATCTGCCGGGAAAACCATGGCCATGCCGTCCACATGCATGGGACACAGTGCTTTGATCTTGGTCCCCTTGTCCACGCCGCTCATGAAAGCTGTGCTGGAAGAAAGGGCTAAGTCCATCTGGTTCATTGCAAAGAGGGTGATCGTTTCCGAACCACTCTTGGATACCAGAAGCGTGAGTTCTGCCAGAGGCTGATTCTCGGCTGACATCAGCATGTATTTCTTTTTTGGGATCAGGGTTTTCAGGTAGACACCATCTTCTTTGAAGGCTTCTCCCTTGATGGCTGCCACCATAAGCGGGGTGTGGTGGGTGGTGAAGACATACCCCAGGCTGAGTTTGGGTACATCCGCTGCGGCTGCCGGTCCTGTGGTCAAAGTAATGACCAGCAACAGGGCTGCCAGCAGGAATAGTGATTTGTGAATTGCACACCGTGTCATACTGCTCTCCTTAACTGAGTTTTCTGGTTACAAGATTTCGATGAAAGCCTCGACGCGCGTACGTAATTGCTCGGTGTCGGAGGTGCTGTAGTCTGTTTCCACGCGTAAAAAGGGCAGGCCGAGTTCTCCTTCGACAAACCGCTTCACCGTGGTCGATTCCGCGTTGTATGTGTGGCAGCCGAGCCAGGTCAGGTCGATGATCGCATCCACCCGGTAGGCTTCGGCCATTTCTTGAAGCGAGGTGAGCCTGTTGGCATTGGGGCTCATGCAGGAGCAGGGAATGCTGAGATAGCGCTGGGCCAGTGCTTCCCATGGATCGCCGGTTTCGTCGACAGGCAGTGTCATCCCCTTGAGTCCGGTACAGTTCTCCATGCACACAACCCGACCTCCGAGTTCATCAATTATGTTGATGAGCTTGTCCGACCCTTTGCCGGAAGGGCACCCTGTAAGCAGTATTCGAGGATTGGATTTGGCTGGAAGGTCCGGCTGGGCCAGATGAGCCTCCAGGTCTCGGCGAAGTTCGGTGAGAGCCGTCAGATATTTGTGAGGATAGACGGAGAAGGATTTGCTCTCTTGTATGGCAAGGAGGTCTCCGGCGGTCAGCGGTGAACGGTCGTCCGCGGCCAATTGGGCCACACGGGCCAGTTCGGATCGAATGGCGTTCTGTTCCGCAATTTCACGGGCCAGCGCTTCGTCGGTGACTTCTGTGCCAGAATATGAAGTGAGAAAGGCCGCCAGTTCGTGAAGACCATGCAACCAGTATTGGAGCGCGGCTTCACCCGTTTGCGTGTGGGGCAACTGCATGAGGTGAAGCGGCTTCAGGCGCCCCATCAATTCATACATCTTTTTTTTGCCGTCGCAGGTTGTCTCGGCAATCAGCACATCAGAGGCAGAAAAAAACGGGCAGGTACCGTTGATCGCATAACCGTAGCTCGACTTGATCAGCGGACAAAGGCTTGGCGGAAGTTCGCGTTCCGCTTCCTTTATCGGGTCCTGCTTTTTGCCGCACAGGCTGATAGGAGCAACATTGGCCGCGCGGATCACTTCGGTGGGAGCGTAGATACAGTAGACGCCAGCCACAGTGCCTCCATCCTCTCTCCATGCGTCCAGGTCTGCGATGCTCAGTTCAGAAAAATTAATGAAATGTTTAATATTCATCGTTTTCATCCTTCGGATGACGGCTGTCATCTGTGTGCGATGTTCATATGCTGCTATTTAGTATGTTAATTTTAACTATTGAGAAAATAAATAGATACAGAGGGAGACTTATCTGAAGTGAGAGGGTCGTGCAAGAAATTGTTCTTCTACATGGTGTTGCACCGAAGAGAAGAGTGACATCTGATTGGTGGAGTGGGCTGTGCAGGCCCCATTTGGTGGGGAAGGCTTCTGCGTACTGCCATGGTAATGGACCGGAAACGTCGGTTGCACCGGTGTAATTTGGGTGACTGCGCTCAAAATGACAAAGGGGACGCCATGCGAATACATGGCGTCCCCTATCTATTAATGTATGGAAGGAGGCTATTTACAGAATGTAGTAGACGGCTGCCAGTCCGGTGATCGACATGGTGATCGTGTATGGCAGGGCCAGGTAGACCATTCGTCCGTAGGACAACCGAATGACGGGCGCGAGGGCGCTGGTAAGCAGGAACAGGAACGCGGCCTGTCCATTGGGGGTTGCGACGGACGGGATGTTGGTACCCGTGTTGATGGCAACGGCCAGCTTGTCGAAGTGGGTCATGATCTGTCCGGCCTGACGGGCAGCCTCGCTCGGGAGGGTCGCCAGCACATCGGCGCGGGCCAGTTGCGTATCGGTGAGCTTATCCATCAATGCCTGACCGGTCATCCCTATATCGGGAACAGTGCCGAGCATCTGCACAAAGTGGAGCTTGGTTTCCGAGATGTACACCGTGGCTACGAAGACATTGTCGGAAATAGCCGAGAGCAGACCGTTGGCGAGATAATACGCGGCCAGCTGATCCTGCCCTTCGAGGCTGAGTACGTAATTGATGATCGGCGCGAAAAGGTGCTGGGAGTGGATGACGGCGACAATGGCGAAAAAGACCACGAGCAGTGCGGTAAACGGCAGGGCTTCTTCAAATGCGTGTCCCAATTGATGTTCTTCGACCACGCCGGTGAAAGCGGTGAGCAGAACAATGACCGAGAGACCGATGATGCCGACTGCGGCCAGGTGGAATGCAAGGGCTACGATGAGCCATACACCGGCCAGCGCCTGCAGCATGAGCTTGACCTTGCCGGGTTCACCTCGCTTCTCTTCCTGGCGAATGGCTTCTTCGAGCAGGAAGGAGCGGATGTTGCCGGGGAGCTCTGCGCCGTAGCCGAATATCTTGAACTGTTCTACGGCCAGACAGGTCAGCAGACCGACGCCGAAAACGGGCATCGACACGGGGAGGACTTCGAGGAAGAAGGGCAGGAAGTGCCATCCCATTTCACTGCCGATGAGCAGGTTCTGAGGCTCTCCGACCAGCGTACATACACCGCCCAGTGCCGTACCGACGGCACCGTGCATCATCAGGTTGCGCAGGAAAGCGCGAAACGCACGCAGTTCTTCGCGGTTGGTCTGTTTGAGGGAGTCGTCAGAGGCGAGATCATGGGTGTCGCCTTGATTCATGCCGGAAACGAACCGGTGGTAGACATTGTAGAAACCATAGGCCACGGCAATGATGACAGCGGTTACGGTCAGCGCATCAAGAAAGGCGGACAGGATGGCGCCTGCAAGACAGAAAAGCAGGGAAATCAGTTTCTTGGACCTGACTTTGACCAGAATGCGCGTGAAGGTGAACTGGAGAAAATCTTTCATGAAGTAGATGCCTGCCACCATGAATATGAGCAGCAGGATGACTTCAAAGTTGTTGTGCGCCTCATGATAGACGACTTCAGGGGTGGTCAGTCCCAGGGCGATGGCCTCAATGGCGAGAAGTCCGCCCGGTGGCAGGGGATAGCACTTGAGTGCCATGGTCAGGGTGAAGATGAACTCGGCGATCAGCAGCCAGCCGGTCACGAATGGGCCGGCAGTCAACAGAATCAACGGGTTCAGGATAAGGAACGCAAGGATGGTGAATTTGTACCAACGAGGCGCGTTGCCAAGAAATAAATTGAAAAAATGAGTCATGCGTGATGATTGCATTAATTAATCCCATAACAGTCTTGATCCGGCGTGGCCGGAAAATGCGATACGTGCTCAGACCGAAAACGGTTGAGCAAGACAAGGTGTCAGTATTGGCAGAACTGAAATGGGATGGGTCAACCTGTGTTGAACAATGCAAAGCTGCCCGCAAAAAAACAATCAATCTCGTAAACGACGGCAGTGTCCATTGAGAAACCTCCTGTGGGTGGTGTCTCCGTGGGGGCTCAGTCGGTGGGCATAAAAATGCGACCAGAGGCTGGGTCTCGCGCGGATAGGAGAATTTAGTTTTCTGGAGTCCATATGTCAAGAATCGAACATTTTTGGTTTGTGGAGTTGGGCTGAGGGGGCTTTACGTGCTCGCTTTGTACCTATTCGGACCTAGTCCGTTGCCTGCTGAAGATAACTCCAGAATAAAGGATATCGTTTTTGTCAGAATTTGTTGCCCATTACTTCTTAGGCATGCTACGAAAATGTCATATTTTGGAAAGGGGCTCCAAAAACCGGCACTTACGTGAAAAGAACTGCTACGAGGAAGGTGTCAATGAAATTTGAAACGGTGCTGCGGTATAGTGCATTTATAGCGGTGGCTATCGCATTGGGTATGGGGCTATATTTGGCCAAAGAGTCAAAAGCCACATCATACCTATCCAGCGATGCCATTGCCTGCACCAACTGTCACGTCATGGAGAGCTATTACGCCAGTTGGCAACATAGTTCCCATGCCATGCGGGCTGTTTGCGTTGACTGTCATTTACCGGTGGACAACTACATCGATAAATACGCGTCAAAGTCCCGCGACGGATGGAATCATTCCGTGGCTTTCACCCTGAACACCTATGGAAAGCGCATGCTCATCACTGATGACGGCGCCCGTCGTGTACAGGAAAACTGTATCCGCTGTCATTCCAGTCGTTCTAAAACACTCATCAAAAACATCGACCGCTATCATGCTTTCGACAGCGAGACACTCGGAGATCGAAAGTGCTGGGATTGCCATCGCGAGGTGCCGCACGGAAAGGTGCGCAGCATCAATGGCACACCCAATACTCTCGGCGTACGATGGGACCGTTAAACCTTTTTGGGAGGCGTAAATGAATAAGAATTCGATTATACTTGTGCTGGCCCTCGTTGGTATAGCCTTCATGACGTTCATGTTGCTATCCATCGGTGGCAAAAAAGAAGAACAGGCGTTACTCAATGCCACACCGGTCATCAAGGAAGAAGGTATAGAAGCCAGAAGTGATGAATGGGGCAAATACTATCCGCATCAGTACGATAGCTGGAAACAAACCAGTGAAAGCTCCAAAATTGAAGACCAGCTTGAAAAGTATCCGCAGCTTGTCATCCTGTGGGCCGGATACGGTTTCGCCAAAGACTACAACGCGCCCCGCGGCCATGCCTTCGCTCTTCAGAGCAACAGAAACACACTTCGCACGGGTGGCCCCACCGGTGCTGATGACGGCCCCATGCCCATGGCGTGTTGGACCTGTAAATCCTCCGACGTTCCCCGCCTGATGGAAAAGGAAGGCGAGCTGGAATTCTTCACAGGCAAGTGGGCGCGTGCAGGTTCCGAGATCGTGAACCCCATCGGTTGTGCCGACTGCCACAACACACAGACCAGTCAACTGGAACTCTCCAGACCGTATCTCAAGCGTGCGCTTGAAGAAAGCGGACAGGAGCTGGACAAGCTGACGTTCCAGGACATGCGTTCCCTGGCCTGTGCTCAGTGTCACTCCGAGTACTACTTCAAGAAGACCCCCTATACCGACAAGAGCGGCAAGGAACAGGTCGCAGCAGTGGTCACCTTCCCCTGGGCCAAGGGACTTGCTGCTGAAAACATGGAAGAGTACTACAATGAATACGGGTTCATGGATTGGGAACACAAGATGAGCCGTGTCCCCATGCTCAAGGCCCAGCATCCCGGTTACGAGACCTTCACCACCGGCATCCACTTCAAGCGCGGCCTGTCCTGCGCGGATTGTCACATGCCGTACACCCAGAAGGGCGCCATCAAGTTCTCGACCCACAAGATTCAAAGCCCGCTCGACAACATCGCCAACTCCTGTTTGACCTGTCACCGTCAGAGTGAGCAGGAATTCAAAGACATCGTGCAGGAAAAGCTGGATCGCAAGAATCAGTTGAACGTCATCGCCATGAACAGCCTGGCAGCCGCTCACCTTACCGCCAAGAAGGCCTGGGAAGTTGGTGCCACCGAAGCTGAAATGGCTCCGGCAATCGACACCATCCGCTCCGCACAGTGGCTCTGGGATTACTCCATTGCCAGCCACGGCTCCTTCTTCCACGCCCCGGGAGAAACGCTGCGTCTGCTCGGTGTTGCCAACAACAAGGCACAGCAGGCTCGCATCACCCTGTCCGGTATTCTGGCCAAGTACGGCGTGATCGACTATGAAGTGCCTGACTTCTCGACCAAGGAAAAGGCTCAGCAGCTCGCTGGTGTTCCATTGGATAAGCTCGTCGACGAGAAGCAGACCTTCAGAAAGGGTCTGATGCAGGAATGGAATAACGAAGCTGTCGAGGAAGGCCGACTGACCGACGAATTCGTTAAGGGGCTTCCGGAAAAAGCATCCTACCTGCCCGAATAGGCACGTAGCCACACCGTAACCAAGAGGTCGGACAGTACAGACTGTCCGGCCTCTTTTCTTGTCAGTCTAGACTGCCTCGTGGAGATATCCGTTCAGGCAATGGCAAAAGAAAGCCCCACCGACAATGTCGGTGGGGCTTGAAGTTTTGTAATCAATGCCGGTTTTAAGCTTCTACTGGCACTGGGTCCCGGCGAAGGGCCGTCCAGATGAACGGGGCCGCGGCCAGCGCGATGGCTGCGCTCAGGATAATGGCGGGCCCGTACCCACCAAAGATGTCGGCGATGAGTCCGCCAATGGTCGGCCCAACGAGGGCGGCCAGGCCATAGCCCACGAAGCAGACGGGGTAGAGGCGCGGAAACAGGTCCATGCCGTACAGGTTTACAATGGATGAGGCATAGATGACGAAGCAGCCGCCAAAACCAAAGCCTACAAGGAAGATAGTGACCAGCAGTGCCGTGGAGTTGGCCGTGAGGAGCAGCGGCATCAGGCTCAACCCGAGAAAGGCCAGGGAGTAGACGATGGAAGGTCTGTTCCCGATGCGGTCGTGTATCTGGCCCCAGCTGATGCGGCCAACGGCGTTGCCTATGGCGAACAGCGAAATGCACAGGGTGGCTGCGCCGCCGCTCAAGCCAAGGGATTGTGCCATGGGCTTGAGGTTGCCCACCACCAGCAGTCCGGCGAAGGTACCGCAGAACATGCCCAGGCAGATGAGTAGATAGTCCTTTGAGAGAAGGATGCTTTTCACCGATGGAGCGGTTTCCGTCTGCCCGACAGTATCGCCGGTTTCTTCAGGCTGACTCAGGAACATGGCACTGGCAAAAGCGATGACGCCGGAGCCGAGTCCTATGTATTGAAAGGCTTGGAGCACATCCATGCCCGTGTCAACGAGCAGGTACTTGGCCACAGCGCTCACAATGACCGCACCCCCGCCAAAACCGGCCACGGCCACGCCTGTAACCAGCCCCTTGTTGTCCGGGAACCATTTCATGGCCACCGTGAGGGGGCAGATGTAGCCTAATCCGATACCCGTACCGGTGATGAGACCGATGCCCAACAGAAGCATCAGGAAATCGCCTTGCGAGAACGAGGCTACACAGTAACCGGCGGTGAACAAAATCGCGCCCATGCCTGCGGTGATGCGGGGCCCGTGCCGTTGCAGAATGCGCCCGGCCGGGATCATCACCAACGTGAAGGTGAGGATGGTGACGCCGAATATGAGGCCGCACTGGCTTTTGCTGATGCCGTAAATTTCGTTGAGGGGCGGAACGAATTCGCTCCAGGCGTAAACGCCGCCAAGAACCATCTGTATGGCCACTCCGGCACACAGAACTATCCATTTAGTCATCTGTTTTCCTTGTTTTCTGGGTGTTGGAGCAGGTCGAGCAGTTGGCCGATGTGGATATCCTGTTCCAGTGGATGGCGAAGTCGTTGGTTGCGGGAAATGGTGTACTCATTGCGCCGCCCTTCGCGTGTTCGCTCCAGGTAGCCATCCTTTTCAAGCTCGGCGATGATTCGCTGCACCGCCCGTTCCGTGATTCCCACCTGCGCCGCAATATCGCGTATGCGCATGGATGCATCCTGTTCCAGACAGAGCAGGACATGGGTATGGTTGGTGAGAAAATTCCACGACGATGCAGGGTGGCTCGAAGACATGGTGGGCTCCTATCGGTAAAATGCGAGATGCGACATCTAATACATGAAATGGATGTCGTCAATTCGGGGGTGGTTCTCTTGGGTATGGCGAAGCGCGGAATAAAGAAAAAGTGGGAATTGTGGGATACTTGATGTCCTGATGTAGGCCAAAACCGAAAAACTGGTCTACAAATGAGAAAAGGCACCTGCGAATATATTCGTAAGTGCCTATATTATTTGGTGGAGACGAGGAGATTTGAACTCCCGACTTCTGCCTTGCGAAGCTAAATATGCTTTATCAAGGCACTGTTTATAACGGTTGTTGCTGCCATTTACCCTATCTTGACTCCTCCATATTCACCTTAAAAGGTGAATTAAAGGTGAATTGCACTCTATCCACTTGGATAGTGTCTCATAATGACGCGACCAGGATGGTCGCCTCCTTTCTCTTAGCCTGTGAGCGGGGTTTTACTCTCCCCCTCCTTCCCCCCAATAAGCAATCAAGCCAATCGTCCAAAGGGGACGAATTGTATCATGGGTCCTTCCTGGAGCTCCAGATACAGGGGTCGCATATAGCGTGTGGGGTGGTTGGTTGTGGGGTTTTTGTTGGGTGGGAATTTGGGAATTTGCCATTGATATTGGTGTGCTGTGACACTTCCGGGGAGGGGCCATGGCTGATGTGAAAGGGACTGGAGAAGGTGGATCTGGGTTGACTATCCGGGAGCAGATTGCCGCTCGGCGTGCTGAAGAAGAGGCTGTTGTCGGTGGTGAGGCCCCGGCCGAGGAGAAGCTGACTTCGGAGTTCATCCAGCAGTGTGCCCGATCCGGGCAGCTGGGCGATGGGCGTTTGTATGCGGCGCTTCATCGGGGGAAGTATGTTTTCAACAAACAGACCAAGGAATGGCTCTGGTTCAATGGAGCGCACTGGAACCTGGACGAACTGGATACGGCCAAGGCCGCGGTCGAAGACGTGGTCGATGTTTACGACGAGGAACGCCGGCAGCTTTGGAAGCAGTATCTCAACGCCGAAGACAAGGAAGAAGCCAAGCGGCTGAATTCTCTTCATGACATGGTTGCCAAGAAGGTCAACCAGTTGCGGAACGACAATGGCCGCAACAAGTGCCTGGAGTTCGCTCACACCATGCGCGAAGAGCCGTTGCACATTCTGGGCGATGAGCTGGACGCTGATCCGTGGTTGCTCGGGTGTGCCAACGGAGTGTTGGACCTTCGAACTGGTGTGCTTCGAGAGGGGGAGCCGGGGGACTATATTCTCAAGGCCAGCCCGACAAAGTGGGAGGGGATCGATGCTCCTCGTGAGGCGTGGGAGAAGTCAGTCCTTGAAATCATGAGCGATGATCAGGAAATGGCGGACTACCTTCGTCGCCTGTTCGGGTATGCCTGCTTCGGCGTTGCTCCGGAGCATGTGTTTGCCGTGCTTCATGGTCAGGGGCGTAACGGCAAATCCTACATGGTGGAAACAATCCAGGAAGTTCTCGGTGATCTGGCCGGGCCAATTCCTGCGGAAATGCTTCTTGACCAGGGCGTGTCCAGAAATTCCTCTGGCCCTACACCGGACATCATGGCCCTTCGTGGCCGGCGGCTCGCTTTTGCTTCTGAAACGGATGAGGGCAGAAAGTTCAGCGCCAGCCGTGTGAAATGGTTTTCCGGTGGCGATAGTCTGACCGGCCGTCATGGATACGGCAATATGCGGATGGTTTCGTTCAAGCCATCCCACCAGCTTTTCCTGCTCACCAACCATAAGCCGCATGCTTCGGCTGATGACTTTGCGTTCTGGGAACGGATGCACCTTGTCCCGTTTGAGCTGAGCTTTGTCAAACGGGAGCCTCGGTCAGAAAATGAACGGCCAGTTGATCTCGAGCTTGGAGAAAAGGTCAGGGCAGAGCACTCAGGGATTTTAGCCTGGTTGGTTCAGGGATGCCTTGAGTGGCAGGAGTATGGACTCAATCCTCCGGGCAAAGTGCTTGAAGCCACCGCTGAATACCGGCGTGACGAGGATCTGCTTGCCGACTTCCTTGATGAGTGCTGTTTCGTGTCCGATGACTCTTCCGTCTGGGTGGGGGCCACAGCAATTTATGACGTGTTCTGCTGGTTCTTCGAGCGGAACTACTCGAAAAAGAAAACCATCCCCCAGAAGATTTTCGGAAACCTCATGCAGAAGCGGTTCAAGCGGGAGAAGGTCGGCACCTATCGTTATCTCGGTGTCGGGATTCTCGCGGAAACACTTGAGCAGATCGAGTCGGAAAAATGGAAGAAATGATGGACCATTGGACCGAGTGGACGGACGGCAAACTGTTATCGTCCATGTTTTCAACTCTCTGAAATGATTGAAGGGATAGGTGCGTCTGGACCCTAGGAACCGTTTCAGCCGTTTTCTGATCTAAAGAGAAACTATGTTTTCACAATATTTTTATACCTCTTTTTTGGTCCAATCGTCCAAAAAGAAAAAAAGAGTAAGGAATATGAATACATTATTATGTTGGACACTTCTCATTGTGCCTCGGTCCACTTGGTCCAATCGTCCAGGAGGTATTTCATGAATGTTCTGGATCTGCTTCGGGAGATGGGAATCGAGCCGAAATATGTTTCAAGCGCCAAGGGCGGGGAATATGCCAGCCCCTGTCCGGGGTGTGGCGGTGAGGATCGCTTTCATGTCTGGCCGGAACAAAATGGAGGCAGTGGTTCATGGTGGTGCCGTGAAGGAAGCGGATGCGGCAAGGGTGGAGATAATATCGAGTTGCTGCGTGAATACTGCGGGATGGATTTCCGGGAGGCGTGCGAAAAAGTCGGGCGTGATCCTGAACAGGCTCCTGTTCGCTGCGCCCAGCCTCGTCGGCCCAGGGCTGCGTTCCATCCCAAGCAGCATGAGGCTCCGACCGAGATATGGCGACGCAAGTCCGGCGAGCTCGTTGACTGGGCCCATGGCAAGCTGCTGGGTAACCATAAGCAGCTCGACTATCTGGCTGAGCGCGGTGTGCCTTTGGAAGCTGTGCGGCGATTCAAGCTCGGATGGAATCCCGGTGAAAGCGGAAAGGATCTGTTCCGTGCACGTTCCGCGTGGGCATTGCCCGAGGAAACCAACCACAAGACCGGGAAACCCAAGCGCCTTTGGATGCCGATCGGCATAGTGGTCCCTTTTATCTGGAAAGGCGTGTTGCAGCGGGTTCGTTTCAGGCGGACGCCGGAAGCCATGGCCCAGTGGGGAGCGGACAAGAAATACATCGTGATGCCCGGTTCGGCCATGGGGCCGATGTTGACCAGGGAGAATGCACAGGCCTGGATGGTCGTCGAGGCCGAGCTGGATGGTGTGGCGGTAGAGTACGCTGCCGGAAGTCTGGATGTGGGGGCGATCGCTCTCGGTACATTGAGCGGTAAACCCGATGACCGAGCGTGGAAACGCCTTCAGGCGGCACTCTGGATCGGGAACGCGCTCGACTTTGAACTGTTCACACCGGAAACCGAGGAAGATGAGCGCACGCTCAAACAGCAAACCAAGGCCAAGCAGTGGTGGAAACAGACATTTTCACAGTGTGAGCGGTGGCCTGTTCCCCTGGGGAAAGACCCCGGAGACTACATCAAAGATCATGGGGGCGACCTCCGAGAATGGATCAAGGAGGGGCTTCCTCCGCGCCTGCAAGTTGGACGGTCAGCGGTCATTGCCAAACCGAGGGGAGGGGGAGTGCATCCACCAGCACAAGGACCACAGAAACGGTTGCCGGAGTCCATCGAAGCATTGCGCACACTGCTGATGACAAACCGAATCGAGTTGTACGTGGCTCAACCTTCCGGCCGGGTTTGCGGGGGCCAAATGGATGCGGCTGTCTCGGCACGGGTGGGGGATCTCTGCAACCGTACCGTTGTTCAAGGATGGCTGGCCGAAATCGGTGATGAGGTGGTCACGTACCGGAATTTCATGAAACCGATGGAGGCAGCACAGTGAATTTCATGAATGATATTTTATTGTCGGATGACGAATTTGAAGCCTGTTGGACTTCGAAATACCTGAAACGTCCTGACAGGTCAGGAATAGTTAGGGGAAAGCGTTACTCCATGAGTGCCAAGATCGGCGGCAGGATGACACTGAGTACCGTCATGGCCGAGGGCAAACCGTATCAGCGGACTTTGAAGAACGGCAAAAAAGTGTGGGTGGTCGATGTGTTCGGCTACTGCATCAAGGGGCCGGTCTATGTGACGAAACTTCTGGAGCGGTGCGAGGAGGGGCAGAATGGTTAGGGATCGTCGTGTTTTCGGCACGCAAAAGGATGCCATCGATTTTCTGGTTGGTGAGGGCTACGCCTCGAACAAGTCGAATTTCAGCCGGCACACTCGTGAAGGAAAGATCGGCAAGAATGCCGAGGGCGTGTTCGAGGCCGAGGCACTGCTTGCCTATGCATCGCAATACGTCAAGCGGGTGGAGTCGGGCAAGACCTTGAGCCGGGAGGAGAAGGAACGGGCCGACGCCAAGGCGGAAGCTGAACTGCTGTTTGCTCAGGAGAAGGCACGGCGCGAGCGCATCAAGCGGCAGCGAGAAGAAGGCGGACACTGCTCGGTCGAGGATCATCTGCAGGACCTGGCGGCACGGATGGCGTTTTTTTCGCTGCAGCTGGACGGATTTTCCGTGAAACAGGCCGAGGCTGCGGTGGATGTGTTTCTGGGCCAGCGGCTGGATCGGGCTGCCAAGCTGATTGATCTGGTCGGTGGTGACAAGGGCAAGGTCCACGAGGTTTCCGCTTTTGTGGAACGCTTGATACCGGAACTGGCCGAAATCTACATGCAGGAAAAGCAGGAGTGGCTGGCTGCCTTTGCCCGGGAGCGGGTGTTCGTGGTCGAGCTGGATGTTGTGGAAGGAGGTGCTGATGCTGCGCTCTGAGTTCACACCGAATGAATGCGCGGTCATGGCGCCGACCATTTCCGAGAAAACCACCGGCGAATGGATGCGCGACCATGTGATTGTTCCCGAAGGACCGATGAAAGGCGGACGGTATGATCCGACGCTCTCCCCGTATTTCCCTCCATTGTGGGATTTGCTGCTGGCGCCCTGGGTACGCGAGATGTTTGTGGTTGCCGGACCACAGATCGGAAAGACGTTGTTCGGCCAAGGGTTTCTTGCCCGTCGTGGTATCGAGCGGCCCGGTCCGAGGCAGGTGGCATTACCTGATGAAACCTTGACGCAGGGATGGTTCGACAAAAAACTGATTCCCTTTTTTGAGAACAGCCCCCAACTCCGGCGGTTTCTCGGCAGGAAGCGGGACTCGGTGGTCAAAACCGAGATCACGCTCGACAACGGGACATCGTTTACCGGGCGCTGGATGGGGTCATTGTCCAAGCGTGCTTCCCTTTCCGCCCTGGATGGTCTGGGTGATGAGCCGGATATGTTCCCTGAAGGTGCGCATCAGGATTTTCGGGAGCGTTTCAACTCCTACGCGAATCTGTACAAGCTGCTGTGGACCGGGAAGCCCATCGGTTATGAGGGCGAAAGCTGGATATGGGAGCAGCGCAAGGTCGCGGATGTCAGGGTTGAATGGGCGGCGAAGTGTCCGGCCTGCGGGACCCATCAGGTGATGCAGTTTGAAAATATCAAGGTGCCTGAAGGGATGCGTGATCCGGCTGCGATCCGGCAGAAAAAGTCGGCGTACTATGAATGTTGCGAGTGTGCATGGCACTGGACCGACCAGATCCGGAACCGAGCTGTTCGTCACGGGCGGCTGGAGTACGACAGGGAAATCGATCGCCCGGTCCGGGTATTTGCCCATCTGCCGTCATGGAACTCCCGCTGGGTTTCGCTATCCGAAGTCATGGCTGCCTGGTTCGAGGCGCAGGGCAAGCCCGAGAAAATGAAATCGTGGTTCAACGGGTTCGCGGCCCAGCCGGGTGACGTGGTTGTGTCCGAATCGGATGAGGACCGGCTCAAGCAATTTGTTCTGCCTGAGCTGCCGCCTCTGGTGGTCCCGGATCGTGCCCAGGCCGTCACCTTTTCCGTGGATATGCAGAAAGACTATTTCTACTACTCGACTTGTGCCCATTGGGTGGATCCGCTGTCGGACGTGGACAGCGCCGAGGAGTGGATCATTGACCAGGGCAAGGTGGGCAGCTTTCAGGAGCTCTCGGAACTGATCCATGGTTCCCGGTTCAGAAAGGACGGGACGGTCGACCAGTTTATGGGCATCTGGCGTGCAGCACTGGATACCGGCGGCGGCAGGAACGAGTGGGAAAACGAAAGCCGGACCATGCAGGCGTACAAGTGGCTGAAAAAACAACGGCCCGGCGTGGTGTATGGAACCAAGGGCATGTCCAGGCGGACTCCCGGGGTGCATGTCAAACTGGGTAATGCAACGGAAAAGCTGCCCAGCGGCAAGACCGTCAAGAGCGGGCTGCGCCTCCACTTCATCGATACCGATGCATTCAAGGATTTGTTTTTCTGGCGGCTGAGCGACGAGGCCATGGACAAGGAAACGGGAGCGATTCTGGAGCCTTTCCACTTTCACGCCAAGACGCCGCCGGAGTATTTTTACCAGCTCTGCTCGGAAAAGAAGGTGCTTGAGAAGGGGAAACATATCTGGAAGGCGGTCCGGGCCAACCACTGGCTCGACTGCATGATCGGGCACCTGGCCATGGTTCACTGGCAGTGGGGGCCGAGCCTGAAGGCCATGGTCATGCGCTCGGATTCGGTCAAGACCGGGGCCAGAACCAGACAGCGACCGGCAGGACAGGGCGGCCAAAAGAGACACAACCCATACACCGGGAGAGAAGTACGATGACAGTGAAAGCGGCTATCGGAGCGGCCATGGTCAAGGCGCGTGAGGGTATTGAGTATTCGCCGAAGAACGGGGCTACCTGCCCGATGTGCGGGAAGCGGTGCCCGGTGGTCAGCTCGCCCAAGTGGAGCGGGAATCTCAAGGTGCGGTACCACCGCTGTACCAACCGGGCGTGTGTGCTGTGTCAGGTGGAAGCGAGCGTCAAGTCCGTGCAGGTGGATGCCTCAACTTGACAGGTTGTCGATATCGAGTATTCGAGTTGTAAGAGGTGACACTATGCTCAAGCGAAACAGAGAGTTGACGTTCGATAAGGCTCAGTTGGAAGAACAAGCAAGGCAGACGAATGAAGAACCGTGGTTCAAAGAGGACAAGCTTGACCGAGGCCCGCACGTCCGGGCCATAACCCATTTGCTCACGGACGTTGAGAGCGACTTCGTCCTGACCCTGAGTTCTCCATGGGGGACCGGCAAGACGACCTTCATGCGAATGTGGAAGGCGTACCTGGAGTACAAGGGGTATCCGTGCGTCATGTTCAATGCGTGGGAACACGACTATGCTGAAAATCCTTTTTTGACCTTTATTGCCGAGATGAGCGAACAACTTACCGCCATGGGAGGCAAGAGCGCGGAGTTGGAGGGAGCACTCACGGAGTTGAAGAAGATTGGCAAGAAGCTGTTCCCCAAGATGCTTTCACTGGGGGTAAAAACAACCCTTGGACTGTCTGTTGATTTTGAGGGATTGGGCGAGAAATTCTTCGGTGATGATCAAGAGGCGTCTGAGCAGGCGGGGGCTGAGTTGACCAACGCGCTGGGCGGAACCCTTGAGGCGTATGCCGGGGAAGTATTGAATCAGCATGCTTCCACCAAGGCTATGGTGAAAGAGTTCAAAGAGCAGTTGAGTCGGGTGGTAGAAAAGGTGGACGACGGCAAGCCGTTGTTCTTCTTTGTGGATGAACTGGATCGCTGTAAGCCGACTTATGCCGTGGAATTGCTGGAAGCGGTTAAGCATCTTTTTGAAGCGAGCGGGATCATTTTTGTGCTGTCGCTCGATCGCGAGCAACTGGGGCATTCAGTGCGTGCTGCCTATGGGCAGGGCATGGATGCTGACGGCTATTTGCGGCGGTTTATTGATCTAGAGTACCGCATTCCCGAGCCTGAAAAGGGACCGTTTGTTGAGCAGTTGATAGATGTTTATGATGTGGGAGAATGTCAGTTGTTCCAAGGCCATAACCAGGCTCAAAGTATAAAAAGCTTTCAGGATGAATTTGTTATTGCATGTGGAACATTGCCGCTCCGGACCATTGAAAAAGCCTTTCTCCGAGGCGTGATTCTTTTGAAAAGTCTCACTCTGCCGGGCGAGTGGATGGCGAGATCTCTGGCCCACCTCATTGTTCTCAAAGAAGTTAGTTCGGAAATATTTGATAGCGCAATGGAACATGAGAATAACTGGAGTACAGACAGTGAAGTTGTACCAGATAATATAAACCTAGGAGGTATAGAGTCTCAAAAAATAACCATTTTGGTTAAGCATCGGTACAATTGGATAGAGGCTGATAATCACCGTTTTTTCGATAGAAATTTTGCTGGTGATGATGTTGTTCTTCAGCAAGAAGTGCAATGTGCAACTTACTACTATGATGCCAACAACTCTCATCTAATAGACGACATCCAAAAGTACCTCGATTTATCCGAATCCCTCGTGGCCGTGGAGTAGTCTGACATTAACAACCAGTAAATTTTACTGATCAGTAAACGACCTGCTTCTCTTGGAGAAACTCCGGTGACTAGACTGTGCGCAGTTTAACCACCGGAGTTTTTTTATGGCGACTGTAGCGGAGCTCAAGGCTGATCTGGCGAAGTACAAAGATGCGCGGGACAGGATTCTGTCCAGCGGCCAGTCGGTTGTGGTGGATGGAACCACCTACCAGGAAGGAACCCTGTTCCGCATTGAAGATGCCATCCGGGATCTGGAACATCGTATCAGCATCAAGCAGCGCGGCGGCTTTGCCCGTTCAGCGGCCCGGTTCAGGGGCTAGCCATGGAACTGGGCACCTTTTTGTACAACGGCTGGACCAACGCGCTGGCGCAGGCCATTGCGTTGTGGAATCCTACGGCAGCGGCCCGGTACATGACGAACCGTCGTCGTTTTCTGTCGTACAAGGCCGCACGGCGGAACGGTCCCAACCGTAACTGGCTCGGTGATCGGAACAGCGCCGATGCCACCATCCGGCGGGAGTGGCGGCAGGTTGTTTCCCGCGCCCGTGATCTTGCCAAAAACTCCCCGTACGTTTCCGGTGCCATAGAAAAAATCTGCGACAACGTCGTGTTCAACGGCATCCGTCCGCAGTTCACGGTGACCCGTGGCGACACGCTCGACCGCGAACGCGCTCGAACCCTTGAGCGGCTGTTCAAGCGGTGGGCCAAGGCGGTTGGCAACACGGAAAAGCAGGAGCTGGGCATCCGGCATCTGTGGATGGATGGCGGGTACTTCATACATTATTTCGTGGATACGGACCTGTTGAAAAAGGGACTGCCGCCGCTGAACTACGAGCTGCTCGAGCTGGATCATCTGGATCGGTCCGTAGACGGGCTGCAGCAAAACGGCACCATTGCCCGGCAGGGCATCGAATACAACAAGCGCGGCAAGGCCGTGGCCTATCACTTATTTCCCGAACATCCCGGTGACAACTGGTCATGGGTCGGCACCGAATCCCGGCGGGTTCTGGCCGACACCGTGGAGCACGTGTTCACCCGCAAGCGTATCTCCCAGAGCCGGGGCATTTCCTGGCTGGCATCGATCATCGTGGGGATGCACAATTTCGACGAATATCAGGACTCCGAGCAGATCGCCATGCGGCTGCTCTCGGCCTTTGCCTTTTTCGTGGAGACGCCGTTTTCGGAAGTGGAAGCCCCCCTTGGCGGCGTGTCCATGAATCCCGAATCCGGCGCTGATCCCAGTGAAGCCCTGCGGTCCGGTGACTTTGTCGAGCCCGGGCAGGTGGTGACCGTGCCCACCGGCTCCAAGGTGCATCCGGCCGGATACGACAAGCCCGGTGCCAACTACGAGCCGTGGACCAAAAGTCAACTGCGCGGCGGCAGCGCCGGCATGGGCGTCAGCTACGAAACCTTCACCGGCGATCTGACCGAGACCACCTATTCGGGCGGCCGTCAGGGGTTGCAGGTGGAGCGGCGCGCCTACCAACGCCAGCAGGGCATTCTCAACAGAAAACACAACGATCCGGTGATCGAAAAATGGCTTTCCTTTGTGGAGCTGACCGGTCTGGTCGACCTGGCAGACGCTGATGTGGAGACCACGCACCTCTGTCCCGGCTGGCCGTGGGTGGATCCGCGCAACGATGCCCAGTGCGCCAG
>MDTD01197414.1_pt1 | contig 51702 bp, 46 predicted proteins | sample 811221 | NCBI WGS metagenome assembly MDTD01 (sample SAMN05326646, study PRJNA326480) | marine metagenome | isolation source: seawater | place: Pacific Ocean: South West | collected 2011 | reverse complement strand
TCTTTACGTGAGTAAATGTAAGTAAGCACAAATCAATATGCAAGGATATCGATTTGACATGAGCTAAGGAGGAATTTAGTTGGGTGCGCAAAAATACATAAAGGAAGCCCTTTACACAATACTTTTGCATCACTCAATAAAAAATTCACACTCAACACACACCAACATGTCTTTAATTGCCGTAGGTACAGTAGCGTTCGATTCGATTAAAACTCCAGCAGGAACAGCGGAAAGGGTTGTGGGTGGTGCTGCAAGCTACATCTGTTTGGCGGCCTCTCATTTTGTAAAAAACCAGGAATTAATTTCTGTTATAGGAGAGGATTTTCCACAGACTTTTTTAGACGAACTCAGGTTAAGAGGTGTGAATCAAAGCGGATTGAAAATAATTGAAGGGGGAAAAAGCTTTTTTTGGGAAGGGTCATATCACGATGATTTAATAGGCCGCGACACACTTGTGACGGAACTTAATGTGCTAGAAGGTTGGGAGCCCAAAGTTCCAGAGGAAGCGGTTAATACAGACTTTGTTATGCTTGGCAACCTTGACCCAGCGGTTCAAGCTTCAGTGTTAGACCAATTAGAAAACACACCCAAAATAGTTGTGTTAGATACAATGAATTTTTGGATGGACATAGCTCTTGATAGTCTTAAAAAAGTAATAAAGAGAGTAAACGTATTAATGATAAACGACGACGAAGCAAGACAATTGTCGGGACAAGACTCACTTTCTATTGCGGCCAAAATCATTCATGAGATGGGTCCCGAAACGGTTGTTATAAAAAAAGGTGAGCACGGAGCCATAATGTTTGAAGGTGGAAAAAAGTTCTTTGCCCCAGCATACCCGCTAGACCAGGTTGTTGACCCAACAGGTGCGGGAGATACTTTTGCGGGAGGGTTTATAGGTTTTTTAACCAACAAAAACAGTTCTTCGTGGGAAAACAAAAAACAAGCGATCGTCGCAGGGGCTGTTCTTGCTTCATTCACGTGCGAAGCTTTTGGAACAGAAAGGTTGTTTTCTCTTAATGAAACAGAGTGGAAATCAAGAGCGGCAGAGCTTCAAGAAATGTCGTTAGCAAACCCTCTATTCTCCTAACCAAGGAGCGGGGTCAATTGGCCGCCCCTTTACCCACCACTCAAAATGTAGGTGGGGCCCGGTGCTTTCGTGTCCAGAAGACCCAACGGCTGCAATAGGATCTCCAGCCAAAACAACATCTCCAACCTCCTTTAACAAGGACGAGTTGTGTTTGTATACTGAGAGCCTGTTGTTATTATGCTGAACAACGACTACATATCCGTTTTCAGCAGTATATGTTGATATTATTACTGCGCCGTCGTCAACAGAGTGTATTAACTCACCCTCTGCAGCAACGATGTCAACACCAATGTGTCCACGCCCCAAATCAAAGCCATCAGAAACAACACCGTTGAGTGGTGAAAAACTAAAACCAACCTCACCACCAACGTCAGGACCGCTTTTCTTCAAAGCAAACCTATCCTCTTTCTCAATCCGGGTTCTTAAACCCCGATCCCCAACACCAGCGCCAGGTAGGCTAGAAGAACTAAGAGCAACACTATCTAAGCTAGCTACCCCCTCAAAATCAGGAACCCCGCCATCTAAAATTGTCTTGATTGATGATAAATATTTTTCGTGTAACCGAAGCTTCAACAGCGCGCTATCAGCCTGCTCCTTTGCCAACCTAGCATCGTCGTGATAGGTCTGAGCAACATATCCAGGAACAAGAAATTTAGTTAACGGAGTCTGAGCGATAGCAAAATACGTGATTAAAACAACCCCCAAGACACACCCCGAAACGATTGCAACAATGCGCCTGCCAGAAAGTAAAAAAGCTTTTCTTTCTTGGAAAGTGCTCTCTTCTTGGACCGTAATCCTGAAGCGATGGCGCCAAAATTTGCTTGTTTGTTTTTCGTTTTCTTGTTGTGACACAACGCGAATATCGTGCAATAGTGAACAAGAGTAAAGGAAACTGTAAAAGACTAGGTAGAATCCAATAATTTTGCCACTTCTACGTTTCAACTAATTGATGCGACAACTAGTGTCTTCGACAACCTTTAAGATTTTAGCCACAATACTGGCAGTATCTGCCGTGCAGGCCTGTACGACAAAAAGGGATGGGCGCGCATACAGGGTTTACCACAACACACAAGCGAGGTTTAATGGATTCTTTTATGCATCAGAAGCATTAAGAGAAGCTGATGAAAAGATCGAGTCTCTTTACGAACCAAATTGGGATGAAATACTACCGCTTTATCTAGACACAGACGATGAGTCTGCTCAACAGGTTTACCCACTTATGGAAAGAGCGATCGAGAAAAGCTCCAAAGTTGTAGACCAACACACAATCAACGCCTCTAAAAGAGATAGAAAGTATTTTAAAAGACCCGAGCTCAATAAGTGGATAGATGACAATTACATGGTGATTGGCAAGGCCTACTACTACAAAGAAGACTACGCTAAGGCAGAGGAGATTTTCATGTATTTAGGAAGGACTGTAGACACAGACGACGCTCAAGCCTGGGCATACAGTTGGCTGGGGAGAATTTATCTTAAAAAAGAAGAGTTTGTAAAAGCCAAAAACATCCTACATAAAGCAGAAAATTACAGAGACGTTTCTGAAGAGGTGGGCATTCATGTTGGTTATGTGTTTACACAATACCACATAAGCCAAGGCAATTACGAGGCAGCTGCAAACACACTTGAAGACGCGATTGAGCTTATTAAAAAGAAAAAGGAAAAAGCTAGGCCGCTTTTTGTGTTAGCTCAATTGCAAAGAGAAACGGGGGACAGCGAGGCCGCGATAGAAACGTTTAGCGTTGTAGCCAACATGAGGGTTCCGTATGAGCTAGAGTTTCAAGCCAACATACAACAAGCGATGGCTTATGAGCGCAAAGGAGGAAGCAGTGAGGCTATAGTTGAGCTGCTCGAAAAAATGCTCAACAACAAAAAAAACGAGGAATACTTAGATCAGATCTATTATGCGCTTGCTGGCGTAGCTCTTGAAGACAGGATGCGCAACGAAGGCATACATTATCTAGAAAGATCGATATACACAAGCCAGGGAAACTCTCGCCAACTAGGAAAAAGCTATTTGAGGCTAGCGGACCTTCATATGGAAGACCTTCATTACGAAGTGGCACAAGCATATTACGATAGCGCGCTTGTTCACATGCCGGAAGAAAACGAAAGGAGAGAGGAGGTTGAGGATTTGGCCTCTAACCTAACAGATCTGGTTGGCAACCTTAGGATAATTGAAGAACAAGACAGCCTTCTAGAGTTGTGCTCAATGGATGAGCTGGAGAGAGAAAGGTATATTGAAAGGCTTTGGGACGAGATGGCAGACGATCTAGAAAGACAAAGAGAGGAACACGAGTCCGCTCAAGAAGCGGCGTTAGCTGAGGCGGGAAATTCTGGCGAGGGAATGTTTTGGCCTTACAACGCAGCATTAAAAGTAGGGGGGATGCAAAACTTCCAAGACTTTTGGGGAGACAGAGTTTTAGAAGATCACTGGAGGAGGATAAACAAAATTTCAGACGTGTTTGCAGACGAGGAAGAGGAAGAAAACCAAGAACAACAACAACAAGAAGCCCTTGACCCGTTTGACCCAGCAAACCTTCCAACCGTTGAAGAGATGTTGGACGAGCTTCCTTGTGAAGACGATGAGAGAGCTGAAGCTCTGGGGGTGTTGGCTGAAGCTTATTACAATGCGGGGCTAGATTATAGAGAAAAGCTTTCGGATTTAGAGGAGTCTGTAAATATTTGGTCTGAGTTGTTAGACAGAATGGACAGTAGCGCATACCACCCAACAGCTGCTTACCAGCTGTTTAGAACATACCTTCAAAGAGAGGTTGAAGAGGAATATGAAAACCCGTATTGCGAAACATGTAATTCGCTTTATTGGCAGGAATTTGTCGTAACAAACTACCCGGGTTCTGAGTGGGCGCGATTGATAGAGAACCCAGATTTTAAGGACGAAGAAGAAGAGGCTTATGAGATTGAGAGAGTTGCTTACGAAGGATTTTTAGCAAGGTTTTATGCAAAAGACTACCAGAACACACTTATTGACATAGAGGCTGTTTTGGAGGAAAGGCCTAACAACCAACTCCTTTGCAAATACGAATTGTTGGCAGCTCAGTGTGTAGGCGGGTTGACCAGCTATACAGGAGATAGAGACCCATACTTTTTTGCTCTTAAAGAAATCAAAGTTAACTGTCCAGATACAGAGGAGGCGGAATATGCAAACGACCTTTTAAGGCAGCTAGGGGTTAGCCTTGGGGGTAAAATTGAAGGCGAGCCTAAAGAAGAAAAAGAGCCGTCGGCGTTTGAGGTTAACGACGAGAAAGATCACTATTTCGCTGTTTTAGTTCCGGTTGAGACAAACAACAACGAGCAGGTAAAAGCAAAGTCGTCAGATTTTAACAAAGAGTATTTTAACAGCCACAGGCTTCGAGTAACCAGCAACTTGTTGAACAGAACAGACCAAATTGTTTTGGTTAAATCATTCAGCGGAAAAGCAAAGGCAATGGATTACTACACGGTTTACACAGGAAACAGAGAGATGTTGATAGATGTAAACTCAGGCGGATATAACATGTTTATTATCAGTAGCTCAAACTATATAGAACTTTTTAAAAACAAGGACATAGAAGGGTATACAGATTTCTTCAATGAACACTATCTTTCGGAAAAATCAAACAAAAAGCCATGATAGGTTCAAGAAGTCGATCAACAGCATCAAACAATATGGATAACATTAATAGAATTGTAGAAGGCACTGTTATTGAGGGGGTGATTCGCAGTGAAAGCAACCTTAGAATAGACGGAGAATTTACAGGGGAGCTTATTACCAAAGGAAGGCTTGTTGTTGGACCCAAAGGAAAAGTGCAAGGAACCGTACACTGCTTGTGTTGTGATGTTGAAGGCGTTCTTGAGGGCGAGGTAACAGTTTTAGAGCTTCTAGCAATGAAAGCCACATCTACTGTTCAAGGAGATTTGTACTACGGCCAACTTAGTGTAGAAGCAGGAGCAAAAGCTCTTGGTACATTTAGAATGGGAGTGGCTGAAGAGAAGCCAGCTAAGAAGATGCAGAAGACTGCGTCCAAGGAGGCTGCGATGGCATCGCTGAAGTCATCACACATCCCGTCGGAGTCAGACCAAAAACAAAAGGTTGAAGCATAAAAAAGCGGTAAATAAAGCGCTGAAATTTATGGGCCTAGGTGCCACCCTTGGTGCGTCAATCGGACTTGGAGCAATTGGAGGAAGAAAGCTTGACGATCATTTAAATTTAGAAAAACCCTTAGGAACTGCGTGTGGTGCGCTATTGGGTTTGGCTTTGGGTATGTGGACTGTTGTTAAAAGTTTGAGAAAACAAGAGGGATGAAAACTTACGCGATTAAATCTCTGCTATTAGCAGTGGCGGTTTTAATCATCACCAATTTAACCCCAGCGTTTTATAACCTAGGATCAACACCTTTGTGGGTGGGTGTGGTGGCCTTCTATTCGCTGTTAAATATTTTGTTTGGGATATGGTTAAAGAAAGCCCAAAATTCGTCGCCCCTTGGTTTTTCAGTTATGGTTAATGGAATGACTGCCTCAAAAATGTTTATTACACTTGGTATTATCACTGTTTATTTGGTCACGGGCATGCCGGAAAAGACAAAGTTTGCATTAGGTGTTTTCGCAGTGTTTGTATGCAACTCAGCGCTTTTTGTTCTAGGGACAAATAAGATTATAAGAAAAGGGTAAAAGAAATTAAACTTTTCAACGATTCTAGAAAAACTTATGTGTATTTTTGCACCGGTTTTTCGACCCCTTAATTAGGACAATGATTCGACACATAGCTAGACTCATTATTGTAGCATTGGTTTTCGCAGCTCCTCTAGCGGCGATTTCTCAACACGAAAGCCATGGTGATGAGCACCACGGCGAGCAGGTTCAATCGGATGCTCACAATTCAAAACATCAAGAAGAGAATAACGATTCTCACGAGGTAGCGCACGAAGACCCTCATGGTGAGCACCACGAAGAAAAGTTTGTAGCTGGAGACTTTATTATGCACCACATTGCTGACGCAAATGAGATCCACTTTTTTGGAGATGTATCTGCGCCACTACCGATGATCATTTATGTTGAAGGAAGGGGGTTAGATGTTTTTATGAGCAGCGCCTTTCATGGTGAGCACGGCGGTCATGGAGGGCATGGACCTACACACGCTACAGGACCTTCTACGGGTGTTGAGTACACTAAAGATGAGAACGGGGTTTCAGCACACGATGAGCATGGAGAAGTGTTAAGCATTTGGGATATTTCAATCACTAAGTCGGTGTTTGGAATGCTGTTGATTTTAACGCTTTTGATTTTCATGTTAAGAGCCGCTGCAAAGAGCTACTCAAGAAGACCAGGGAAAGCACCAACAGGGTTGGCTAACTTCCTAGAACCATTGGTTTTGTTTGTTAGAGACGACATTGCATACCCGATTATTGGAAAAGGGAAGGCCGACAAATTTGTGCCATTCCTTTTAACGACATTCTTCTTTATTGTTGGTTGTAACCTATTAGGGTTAATTCCGTTTGCAGGAGGGTTTAATATTACAGGAACACTGGGGGTAACGATCGTGTTAGCAACACTTGTGTTTGTTATTACTACTATAAATGGAAACAAACATTACTGGGGCCACCTTGTATGGCCTCCAGGAGTGCCTAACCTTGTAAAGCTTATTGTAGTGCCTATTGAGATTTTTGGAATCTTCCTTAAACCAACGGTTCTTATGATTCGTTTAACAGCGAACATGTCAGCAGGACACATTATTATACTCTCTTTTGTGAGCCTTATCTTCATTTTCAACAACAGTTACGGAGCTGCTGGAGGAATAGGTATAGGGGTGTTCTCGACACTATTTATGATATTCATGTATTTCTTGGAGTTGCTAGTAGCGTTCCTTCAAGCATACGTATTCACACTACTTGCCGCTATCTACTTTTCAGAAGCGACGCAAGAACCACATCATTGATAATTATTACCTAAACAAAACAACTCATCATGGAATTGTTAAACATTCTAATTGAAATCACAACAGGTCAAGGTCTTGCTGGTCTTGGTGCTGGTGCTGCTGCTATCGGAGCTGGTCTAGGTGTAGGCCTTATTGGTAAGGCTGCACTTGAGTCTATGGCTCGTCAACCAGAAGCATCTGACGACCTACGTGCGAACATGATTCTTGCTGCCGCTCTTGTAGAGGGTGTTGCACTTTTTGGAATCATCATTTGTCTACTTGTAGCCCTAGGATAAGAAAATGGGCGCGCTGTTAACACCGGCTTTCGGTACAGTTTTTTGGGCTACGGTTGCCTTTCTTACGGTATTGTTTATACTGCGTAAGATTGCTTGGGGACCTATCCTTAAGGCTTTAAGCGATCGTGAGGAAAGCATTGCCAATTCACTTCGTGAGGCTGAAAAGGCTCGCGAAGAGATGGCTTCGCTTAACTCAGATAACGAACGCTTATTACAGGAAGCAAGAGCAAAGCGCGACGCAATGCTTAAGGAGTCAAAAGAAATTGCTGAAAAGATAGTTTCTGACGCCAAAGCAGATGCTCGCGACGTAGCAGCAAAAGAGATTGAGTCAGCACGTCAAGCAATAGAAACGGAGCGCAAAGCAGCTGTTGCCGAATTGAAGGCAGAAGTTGCCAAGCTATCTGTTGAAATTGCTGAACGCCTTCTTAAAGAGGAGCTGGCCGACTCAGACAAGCAGAAGAATCTTGTGGACAAGTTAATTAACGAGTCTACTTTAAGCTAAACCCATGGGAAGTACACGTGTAGCATCTAGATACGCTAAAGCGCTCTTAGGACTAGCTTCTGAGAGAAGCGAATTAACGACTGTTGGATCAGACATTAATACGCTTTCTTCTCTTGTAGACTCTTCTAGAGACTTTGAATTGCTGCTCGTAAGTCCAGTTATTAAACCGGACCAAAAGAAATCCGTCCTTAAAGCTATGCTTAAAGGAAAGGTTAGTGAAGTTACATACGGCTTTATTCAGCTTCTCGTTTCGAAAGGAAGAGAAGGAATAGTTCCTTCAATAATTGAAGAAACAAAAGCACAACTTCGCGCAATGAATAACATTCAAGCGGCTACAGTTAAAACTGCGAGTCCTCTTGATGACAGCTCTAGAGTGAAGATACTTGCAGAAGTTGCAAAGCTTCACAATGGAGAAGTAGAACTAAAGGAAATCGTTGATCCTGAAATTCTTGGAGGATTTGTTCTCCGCATGGACGACAGAGAGATTGACGCTTCTATTAAGCGACAACTAAACAAATTAGGTCGCAAACTAACAGAACACGATTACGAGCCTGAATTTTAGGCTTAAAAGAAATCAAAATGGCTGAAATCAACCCAGCAGAAGTATCATCGATTCTACGCGAACAGCTAGCAGGAGTTAAAACTGCAGCTGAGCTAGAAGAGGTAGGTACAGTACTACAGGTAGGTGATGGTATTGCCCGCATCTACGGTCTAAGTAATGTTCAATCAGGTGAGCTTATTGAATTTGATAACGGAGTGCGTGGCATTGCCCTTAACCTTGAAGAAGACAACGTTGGAGCAGTATTGCTCGAGCCTGCAAGAGGTATTAAAGAGGGTGCGTCAGTAAAGCGTACAGGAACGATCGCTTCAATTAAAGCAGGAGAAGGCCTTCTAGGACGTGTAATTAACACTCTAGGTGAGCCAATCGACGGCAAAGGCCCTATTCAAGGAGAGCTTTGTGAGATGCCAATCGAGCGTAAAGCTCCAGGGGTAATTTACCGTCAGCCGGTATCTGAACCCCTTCAGACAGGAATTAAGTCTATCGACGCAATGATTCCAATCGGAAGAGGTCAACGTGAGCTAATTATTGGTGACCGTCAGACAGGGAAGTCTACAGTTGCTATCGACGCAATTATCAACCAAAAAGAGTTTTACGATGCTGGTGAGCCAGTATTCTGTATCTATGTTGCAATAGGCCAAAAAGGCTCAACAGTTGCAAACATTGTTCAAACTCTTGAGGACGCAGGCGCCATGGCGTACACAGTAGTTGTTGCCGCAACAGCATCTGATCCAGCTCCACTTCAGTTCTATGCGCCATTTACTGGCGCGGCTGTAGGTGAGTACTTCCGTGATACAGGTCGTCCAGCATTAGTTGTGTACGATGACCTTAGCAAGCAGGCAGTAGCGTACCGTGAGGTATCACTTCTTCTTCGTAGACCTCCTGGACGTGAGGCATACCCAGGAGACGTTTTCTACCTACACTCTCGTCTACTTGAGCGTGCCGCGAAAGTTATTGGTGAGGACAGCATTGCTAAGGACATGAACGATCTTCCTGAGTCTCTTAAAGACAAAGTGAAGGGAGGAGGGTCTCTAACAGCACTTCCAATTATTGAAACACAAGCGGGTGATGTAAGTGCGTACATTCCGACAAACGTAATCTCGATTACTGACGGACAGATTTTCCTTGAGTCAAACCTATTCCTTTCAGGTATTCGTCCAGCGATTAACGTTGGTATTTCTGTAAGCCGTGTAGGTGGTTCAGCACAAATCAAGTCTATGAAAAAAGTAAGTGGAACACTAAAGCTTGACCAAGCACAGTTCCGTGAGCTTGAAGCGTTCGCTAAGTTTGGTTCAGACCTTGATGATGCTACAAAAGCAATCCTAGATAAAGGAGCTAGAAACGTAGAAATTCTTAAGCAAAACCAAAACTCACCTCTTCCAGTTGAGGAGCAGGTTGCAATGGTTTATGTAGGAACTAAGGATCTTCTAAAGAACGTACCTGTAAACAAGGTTCGTGAGTTTGAAGGGGAATTCCTTTCATACTTAAGAGCGAAACACACTGACACTCTTAATGCTCTTAAGAACGGTAAGTACACTGACGCAGAAACTAGCGTGCTAGAGTCTGCATGTGCAGAAATCACAGCTCGTTACGCATAATTAAGTCATGGCTGGAGGATTAAAAGAAGTAAGAGAGCGCATTGGTTCGGTACAGAACACAATGCAGATTACGTCGGCAATGAAAATGGTTTCGGCTGCAAAGCTGCGCCGTGCTCAAGACGCAATCACTCGCATGCGTCCATACGCTGAGAAGATTCAATCAATCCTTGCTAACGTAAGCGCAACACTTGATTCATCTGAAGGAGTGTTTTCACAAGAAAGAAATGTTCAAACAGCATTAATTGTTTGCATCACATCTGATAGGGGGTTGTGTGGAGCGTTTAACAACTACAGCTTAAAGATTGCTCGCGCAGCGATTGAAGAATACGAAGTAAAGGGTGTTAAAGCCCTGGTTCTTCCTCTAGGTAAAAAAGCCATTGAAGCTTTCCCAAGTTCAGCAGGCAGAATGCCAGAAGGTTTTGAGCCCGTTGCAATTTTTGCAGACTTAAATTTCAACGTTTCTTCGGAAGTAGCAGACTTTATAATGCAGGGTTTTGTAAATGGAAATTGGGATAAAGTAGAAATTGCATACAGCAAATTCAAAAATGCTGCAGTACAAATTCCTACAAACGAAGCTTTCCTTCCGCTTGTTCCACAAGAGGACGAGACAGAAGACTCTTCATCTCAAACGGAGTACATTTTTGAGCCAAACAGAGAGGAAATCGTAGAAAACATTCTGCCAAACGCTCTTAAAACTCAATTATACAAAGCTCTACTGGACAGCCATGCTGCAGAGCACGGCGCTAGAATGACTGCGATGCACTCTGCTACAGAAAATGCAGGGGAGCTTCTTAATGAGCTTAAGATTTCATACAATAAGGCACGTCAAGCCGCGATTACTACTGAAATTTTAGAAATCGTTGCTGGATCTGAAGCCTTAGAAGGATAATAGCTGAAATACTTTTTTGGCCCACTTTTAGTGCGTAGCTTGATACCATGGGTTTAAGGCTACGCATTTTTCTTGGGATGCTTTTAGTTGTGCTATTGGCGCTCGCATCAACAGGTGTTGTCGCATACTTCCATGCCCAACGCCAAGACATTGCCTATAACGAACAAAGGCTACAAAGAAAAGAGGCCGCATTGAGCAGGTCCCTGGACTACGTTCTCAAGTATCAAGATCAACATCTTTCTCAAGACGCAATCGCTTCGATATTTACAGACAAAATCTGTGAATTGGCTGATGTGCATAGTTTGGTTTTCAGCCTTTACACCCTGAATGGTGACTTAATCACAACGTCATCTTCTAGTATTGATGACCAAGCACCACCGCCGCTTCACCTTGGTAAAGAATCAAACCCGTCGCAGCTCAACAAATCCCGAATTGTTAATGTAGAAAAGAAAGAAGGAGTTGAGGTAACAAGGGTGTATTGGGTGGTTGCAAATGGGGCACAAGCCCCGCTGATGATTGCTAGTGCTAAATACAACCCAAGAAAGATAGATGAAAACGCGCTAGGAGCGTTTTTAAGCAGGCTAGCGCCTGTTTACCTGATTCTCTTCCTAGGCGCGATGTTAATCGCGTATTTCACGCTTCAATCAATTGCCAGTCCGCTATTAAGGCTTAAGCACGAAATGGCAGAGGCAGATCCCCTTTCAGACAATCCTCAAATCGATTATAAATGGAAGGATGATATCGGGGCTTTGGTTTCAGAGTACAATGAGTTATTGGAAAAGCTGAGAGCAAGCTTAGATGAAAGGGCAAAATTTGAGAGAGAGGTAGCGTGGAAGGAGATGGCTCAACAAGTAGCTCATGAGATCAAAAACCCACTAACTCCAATTAGATTGGGAATTCAACAGCTTGAAAGGGCTTGGCATGACAAGGCACCAGATTTTGAAGACAGGTTTACAAAGTTTGCATCTACTGCTTTAGCCCAAATTGACATCCTATCACAAATCTCACAAGACTTCGCACAATTAGCCGAGGTTCGAAAACCAACGCTAGTCAACATTGATTTAGAAGAAATCATAAACACCTCAGCGGGTTTGTTTGGCAAGGAAAAGGTGGAAATTGATGTTTCAAACGATTTAGTAATTGCTGACAAAGACAGCTTAGTGCGCCTGTTTAATAATCTGATTTCAAACGCCATCGAAGCAACAGAAGAAGCTGGGTCGATGGATCCTGTTAGAATCGCATCAATCGATGAAGGCAAATACGTTGTGGTATCGGTTTCTGATTTCGGAACAGGAATACCAAGCGATCAATTAGACAGAATTTTTGAGCCAAGATTTACCACAAAAAAGCACGGACTAGGATTGGGGCTGGCAATGGTCAAAAGCATTGCTGAACAGGCTTCAGGTAAGGTTTGGGCAGAATCAAAAGAAGGCGAAGGCTCGACCTTTTTTATTAGCCTACCTAAGGGGGAATAAAACGGGTCTGCTAGGCGAGGCGTCTAGGTCAAGATTGGCAACTTGAAGGTTGAGAGCATAAAGACCATCAGGAGAAGAATCAGGGACAAAGACAAATTCAGTAATAGTGGCATTGTATCGAGGATTATCAGGAACGCCAAAAAACACCCTGTGGCTTAAAAGCTCGCCACCATCAACTTCCCTATCAACTGAAGGCAAGTCTATCAATAGATGAACAACCCCACGATCAACCAATGATTTGGTAAAACCGGGGTGTAGATAAGGCGGGTTGGTGTTGTCCCATTTTTGGATTTTCTTGTCCTCAGAATTAGGTAGAGTTCTAATTAATACTGCTGGAGGCAGGGTTTCGCCCTCAGGTGCCATTTCAGGCGTAACCACCCTATCACCACCTTCTTCAGCGGGATTAATGCTTATAACCATACAAGGTATAATCGGCTCAAGCGGATTGCTCCTCAATATCTCATCGACGCTTTCAAATTCTCGAGTTATATGTCCAAGACACTCAGTGTGAGTTCCATGTCCGTGAGGATTAAAATAGACATCTGTAAAATTCACAGAACCACCTTCAGAAACACGGCCGACAAAACCCTCACCACGAACCGTCTCAAATCTAGGCCCATCCACATACCAAGCCGAAGCGCCTATTGCTTTTTTAGAGTCCTTAATTGAAAGACTTACATCTAGACCATTATCTAGGTCTACCTCATGGCTTTTGCCACCCCACTCTATGTAAAGTCTTGCGTGATTCATAATGCGAATAAACAAAAAAGGCGCCCATAGTGGACGCCTTTTTCAAATATGTTATCTCTTAGTCAAACAGGTATCCAAAACGGATAGCAGTGTTAAATGCGTTTCCGAAAGAGAAGTTACCCATTAGGTTTGGAGTTGTGTTTACCACAGTAGTTCCATCAATGTACTCGTCGTACATGAGATCAGTAACAACGTCGAAAGGAAGAGATCCTACAAAGCTGTCTGAGATAGCAGCGCTAGCCCAGTCTGTGCCAGAACCAGGATTTCCAAACTCCATGTTGAATGCAGTAAGAGCAGATCCGCTTACACCATCAGCACGTTGAGCAGAAATTTCGTGATCATTAACAGTTGTTACACCAAGAGCAAGACCAGTTTCAATTCCGATGTAAATCGCGTCATTGAAGTAGTAGTCTGCACCAAGGAAAAGACCTAGACCTAAAGCAGTAACAGACTGTGAGTTGATTAATTCCCAAGTAATGTACTGGTTGAATTGACCTTCGTCATCAAGGTCGTTAGGACCCCAAAGCTGCTTTGTGTGCTTAGTTGACGCACTGGCAAATGTTCCCTCAAAACCAAAGTACGGGCTTAAGTTATCAGTTCCGCCAAAGTGCATTTCATAACCCACTCCAAGTCCAAACATTGTGTAGTTTGTCATCAGATTTAACTGCGGGTTGATAGTTTCAGGAAGACCTAAAATCTCAGTGATTTCACCGTTCTGAACATACGCATAAGTGTCGTTGTCCATATCAAGAGAAAGCCTTACTCTTAAAGCTTTGTCGTCATCAAGGAAGTTACGGTACTTAAGAGTAGTTCCGTCAATTGGGCTATCTCCTAGCGGAGTTAGGTTAACCTCAACATTGTGCTCACCACCCAGTTGTTTTTGGGCCTGTGCGCTTGTAAATACTAGCGAAACAAGCGCTAGAGCAAACATTAATTTTTTCATGTCCAATTAAATAAGTTTCAGATTTCAAGATGCAATTACGGGAATGATTCGCGCAAAATCGAAAAAATTCAAGATAATCATGTAAATATAGGATGTTAAGAGTCTTTTTGGATAACCGAATTACAACAAAATCAACACCTTGACCTTTGCTCATTTTTTACCCTTAACTTCATAGGTGAAAAATCAGGGCCAAATCGAACAAAATGTCACCTCAAATCAACCTAGACGCACATATTAGGAAGTGCATTTTAATCATAACAACTTGCATTGTCTTGGTGTTAGTAGCATTCTCATCCATCTTCACTTTTGTTACTTTTTTCGACACGCATGAAGGGCCCTCAGTAAGGGAAATTCATATGAAACAACACCAAGACGAGGGAGAGCGACTTGACAAGCTAGTCTCGGTACTAGAAAGCATTAACGCAAAACTTGACAAAAATGACGAGTGATATTTGGATAAAGCGAATGATGACATTCATCACCACCTGTTGTGTGCTTGTGACTGCTCTAATTTGTTTTGCTGCCTGCGCTGGAATTTGTGAAGAAATTTCACAAACCCAAACCTCATCCACCGACCCTTGGCGCGATCACCACTATGAAACACACAGTAGCGACATGTCTAAAATGGACAGAGCAATAGAGTTGCTATATGAAGTTGAGGGCAAATTGAACTAAATGGATCCAGACTCAATAATTGTCATAATTGGAGGGGTCTTGATTTTAATAGGCCTAGTCGGATGTGTAATTCCGGTATTGCCGGGACCGCTTATTGCTTGGGCGGCTCTTCCATTATTGTGGCTTACAACAGATGGTGTGGCAGACTATGACCAAACTTGGTTTATTGTTCTCACAATTCTAATGGTGGTTGTTACAATCCTTGACTTATTGTTGCCAGTTCTTGGCACTAAACTCTTTGGTGGAACCAAATCGGGCAAAATAGGCAGCCTAATTGGAGTGGTTGCCGGGATAATGTTGCTAGGACCCTTTGGTTTAATTCTAGGGCCGTTTTTGGGAGCCATGTTTGGAGAACTGTCTGCAAACAAAGACATGGACTTTGCGGTCAAGTCCGGCATAGGATCCGTAATTGGATTCTTGATAGGAACACTATCAAAGGTTGTAGTTGTTGCGATTATAGCTTACCAGTACTACTTGTGGGTGTTTTAAGAAATAGTACATAACATAAGTGATTAATCTATTAAATCGAATTTATCAGAGTTCCCAATGTTATTTATATCCTCCCAATCTTTCTTATTGATTTTCTGAAGCTGATTTGTGCTTTTAACCATAACAACAACCTCATCTGACGCCTGATTTGATTTAAGAACTTTAAGCCTATCCTCATCAATATTAAAACTTTCTAAAGGCGTTGAAGTTGCCTTCTTTTCATCCCTTAATGCCGTAGTATCACCACCTATTTGAAGAAGTATTTTTTCTAAAAGCGCACTTTGTTTAGCTTGCTCATTAACAATAGCATTAATCTTCCAGCATCAAAGATTTATTCCTCTAAAAAGGAAAAACAATCCGATCAAGACGGTTAAATAAATACTTGCTGAAATAGGGCTAGACATATGATTAAGTTTTTTCTAATATAAAAAGAAAGGCAACAACGCCATTACTCCACAGTAACGCTTTTGGCGAGATTACGCGGCTGGTCAACATTGCATTCGCGAAGGACGGCCATTCTATAGCTTAGTAGCTGAAGAGGGACAACGCTCAACAAAGGCGCAAGGGCGTCGTCACAACGAGGGATTTCGATTACGTGATCAGCAAGAGCAGCAACATCTTTGTCGCCTTCGGTTACCACACCAAGCAATCGGCCTCCACGGGCTTTTACTTCTTGGACATTGCTCACAACTTTTTCGTAAACGTCATCCATTGGAGCAATGAAGATTACTGGCATATCATCATCAATTAAGGCGATGGGTCCGTGTTTCATTTCGGCTGCAGGATAGCCCTCAGCATGTATGTAGCTAATTTCCTTCAACTTCAACGCTCCTTCAAGTGCTATTGGAAACTGAAAACCACGACCTAGGTAGAGTGCGTTTTCAGCGTTAGCGAATTGTTCTGCAATAACGTCTATCCTTGAGGCTTGGCCTAGGACTTTTTCAACCAATTCAGGGATGTTGTTCAGCTCTGCAAGAAGCCTGCTAAATCTGTCCTGTGGAATGTTGCCCTTTCTGTGTCCAACATGAAGAGCCATCATCGTGAGAACCGCTACTTGAGAGGTAAACGCCTTGGTAGATGCTACACCAATTTCAGGGCCTGCGTGAGTATAAGCTCCGCTATCTGTTTCGCGAGGGATGCTTGACCCTACCACATTACAAACACCAAAGACGTGTGCGCCAATTGACTTAGCTGTTTTAATGGCAGCTAGGGTGTCAGCCGTTTCCCCACTCTGTGAGATAGCAATAACTACGTCGTCAGGTCTTATGATTGGGTTTCTGTATCGGAATTCAGATGCGTATTCAACTTCAACGGGTATGCGTGCAAATTCTTCAAAAAGGTATTCGGCCACAAGACCGGCGTGCCAGCTAGTTCCACATCCGAGGATGAGGATTCGTGAAGCGTTTTCCCACCTATCCCAATGATCGTCTATGCCCTGCATTTTTATCTCTCCGTGCTGAAGGTTGATTCGACCTCGGATTGAATCGCGGATAGACTGAGGTTGCTCAAAAATCTCTTTTAGCATGAAATGCTCGTAACCCCCTTTTTCGATTGACTCGAGCTCCATTTCTAGGGCGTGAACTTCGGGAGTAATTATGTCGTTTGAGATCGTGCGAATTCTCAACCCTTCCTCTAGATCCAGACTCGCTACTTCCTCGTCTTCGAGGTAGACCACGTTCTTTGTGTGCCCAACTATGGGCGTTGCGTCTGAGGCAACATAGTATGAGCCATCGGCCCCAATTCCAATTACAAGAGGGCTTGATTTCCTAGCGGCAATTAAGCGCCCAGGATTATCCTTGTCTATAACAACAAGAGCGTATGCTCCCACAACCTGAGATAGAGCAGCTCGCACTGCGTCGAACAAATCAAGAGAAGAGGCGTCCATCACCTCTTCAATAAGGTGGGCAAGCACCTCAGAATCTGTGTCGCTTAACAAGTTGTGGCCACGACATTTTAAAGACTCTTTAATTGCAGCGAAATTCTCAATTATTCCATTGTGAATGATGGCAATTCTTTCAGAAGCCCCTCTGTGAGGGTGGGCGTTTGTGTCGTTTGGAGGCCCGTGTGTAGCCCAACGAGTATGGCCAATTCCTACAGAACCAACTGGAAGAGAAGATCCAATGTGAGATTCAAGGTCGGCGACCTTACCCTTTTTTTTGCTTACAACGAGGTCTCCCTCGGGTTCAATGGTGGCAATGCCGGCGCTGTCGTAACCTCTGTACTCGAGGCGCTTGAGACCGTCAATGACGATTGGGAATGCGGGGTTTAGCCCCACATATGCAACAATTCCACACATATAGCTAAGTTATATCAGTGAACGCAAGTAAGAACAAGTCTTGCATTATTCTCATTAACATCAGTTCCTTTTAAAACTACTCCTTGGATACTAACGTCACGACTAGGAGTTGTTATATAAAGCGGAGGGACTTCTTCGTCAGGGGAAAAAACACCATAATCTCCAGTGCCGGAATCTCTGTTTAAGATGTGCTGAATTGTTCGAGTAATGTTAATTCGATATTCTTTAGTTGAACTATCATAGCTACCGCCAGGGCCTATTGAGCTCAGGTGGTCAGGAGTTATAATAAAACCAGACTCTAAACCTATTCCCATGGCTAAAAAGTCTGGAGCAGGATATCTAGAATCGTAATTGCAATCGTCGTGAGTAAGGATAAGTTCTGCTTTTTGGATAGACCTTCTGTTTCCTAGTGCGCCTTCATGGTTTAGTTGTTCAATGCCAGGGAACTCAACCTTAACCTTAAGACCGCCCCCGCTCATTACATAAAGCAAGTTGTCCCCTGGGATATAAGCGCTATCTGCTTCAACTAAATTTAATCGATCAAGTGCGCTAACGTAGTTGTTAGAAAACAAATTTACTCTTGCGCTCAAGGGGCTCAAAACAAAGTCGTAGAATGTTGTGTCTACATCGTTGTGATAGTGAATCCTCATCACGCTAAGACCAGAAGAGATGTCAAAATTTGACGCTCCATGGCCAGACACTGAGCGAACAACTATTCCAGGAAAATGCTCCAACCAATTCTCGTTTGATGAAAAAACAGAAGTGTCTTGGTCAAGCAGGCTTTGAGCAAAATCAACAGCTAGGTTTATTTTAAGCTCAGCCGCTGTAGTGTCAGTCTCAGTAATTACATCCTGAATGGGCTTAATAGACAGGGGCCCATTTGAAGGTGCGGTCAAATCACCATGAGTTGTTTCAGGATCGTAAGAGGAATAATAAGTCGAATCAAAATGTAGAGTGTCGGCTAGTTCGCGAACTAAAATCGTGTGATTAGAATACTCGCCATATCCATGCCCCGTGTAACGTAGACTTAAGTATATGCTATCTGCAACTGGATTTGTGCCAAAATTAATATTTGGAGCACTCAGCCTTAATTGAGAAGCAAACCCGGCATATGTTTCTCCAATTCGTGGTTGAAAAACTCTACCGAGAACAGCTGAGCTTTGGTTTTCAGAACTAAGGCTATCGTCTCTTACAGTTGTCATTTTAACTTCAAGAGTGTCAATTACAACCAACGAAAGCAAATCCTCGTCGGGAAGATTGCCAATTCCTATTGATGAGTCTGGCTTTCGACAGCCAACAATAGACATGACAACAAAAAATAGAAGCGCAAAGGAGTTACGCCAAACAAGATATTTAATCATGTTGTCGCCTCTGATTCAACGCCTAATACTTCGTCGTAAAAAGCATTTATGTCAGCTAAGTAACCATCATTGCCAGGGAAGTCAAGCACAGGAACTCCTGCGGACTTAATCTTATCCATTGTAGCCTCATTAAGCTCGTCAGAACCCACGATGATTGCATCAGAATGTTCTATTCCTATTGCATTCATATTGTCAAACGTTGCCTTCTTAATAGTGTTGGCATGATCCTCACTAATTCCATCAAGAGCAACTTTTTCAGACATGCGTTTATTAAGAGAACCTTTGTAACCCTCATCGTAGATGCTACAAACCACCTTGCTGTTTGCAAAGTATGGATCGTCGGCATAATTAGTTTTCAAGTACAAAGGAAGAAGGTTTGCCATCCAGCCGTGACAGTGAATCACATCGGGAGCCCAACCCAGCTTTCTTACTGTTTCAAGTACGCCACGTACAAAGAAAATTGACCTTACATCTGTGTCAGGGAATAGTTTGTCGTCAGCGTCATAAAGAACAGCCTTGCGCTTGAATAAATCGTCGTTATCTATGAAGTAAACCTGCATTCTAGCCGTAGGGATAGAAGCAACCTTAATAATTAGAGGATGATCGACATCGTCGATGCTAAGATTCATTCCTGATAACCTGATCACCTCGTGTAATTGGTGACGTCTTTCGTTAATCTTACCAAAACGCGGCATAAACACTCTGATTTCTCTCCCCTTGTCGTGGGCTCCTTGTGGAAGGAAGCGAGAAAGAGCACTCATTGGAGTCTCGGGAAGAAAAGGAACCATGTGTTGTGATACGTAAAGTATGCGTGCTTTGCTCATAAAGTTCTTTCTTCAGGTTAGTCGAATGGCAAAAGTAGCTATTTTTACGCCCAAATCCAAGAATATGCGGGGGTTTCAGGGCTTTCGAGTTGCCAATACATGAAAATATTAAAGACCACTTCTGACCTAAAGCGTTTGCTGCAGAAAGAGCAAAACGGCTCTATAGGCTTTGTTCCTACCATGGGTGCTCTTCACGAAGGACACGCTTCGTTGCTTAGAGTTGCTAGAAACCAAACCTCAACCGTAGTACTCAGCATTCTTGTGAACCCGACACAGTTTGGCGACCAGTCTGATCTAGATAATTACCCTCAAACACTAGCTGAAGATCTTGAATTGGCTGAAAGGGAAGGGGTTGATTTTGTTTTTGCCCCAAAAGCAGCAGATCTGTATGGAGGAACACCGTCTGCAAACAAAATAGATTGGGGGTCCATCACTTCAGATTTTGAAGCGGCGTTTAGACCTGGACATTTTGACGGTGTAGTAGCGGTAGTAGATAGGCTATTCAAAGCAGTTGCTCCTGATATTGCCTTTTTTGGAGAAAAAGACCTGCAGCAAGTTGCAGTTGTAAGAAAGCTTACCGCAGACAATCACCCTCAGGTAAAAATTGTATCATGCGATGTAATTAGAGATGAAAAAGGTCTGGCTTTGAGCTCAAGAAACATTAGACTAAGCGATCGTGGAAAAGTAGATGCGCTTGAACTTTCGAAAGCTCTAAAACGAATAAAGGACAACGTCAACAAGAAGGAACAGATCGCGCTGGAAACATCAAATCTAAATGCAAACCTAAATGTTGAACTTGAATATTTAGCTGGCGTAAATGAGGTTAGTTACAGTAAAAAGGATTCACCAAATACCTGGACTCACGTAATTATCGCTGCTGAAGTAGAAGGGGTTAGGCTGATTGATAACATTCGATTGTAGAAGTTTGGTCTACATTTCAGAACTTCGCAGTAAATATTTCTCAATATGAGCCCGGGTATACCACAAATAATTTTAATTCTTCTAGTAGTTGTACTTCTTTTCGGCGGTCGTAAAATTCCAGAGCTAATGCGCGGATTAGGCCAAGGGATGAAAGAATTCAAGGACGCTTCTAAGAGCGATTCTGACTCATCAGAAGATAAAGACAGCAAGTGAGCCTGAGGCTAGTACTTGCGCTATTTATAATTTTTTTAGGGACCACCACCTATTCTCAGGAGGACTCCCTACAGGTCGATACACTTTTTTCTTGGGAGGAGGAGTGGCTCCAATGGTGTGAACAAAGCTCATGCGTTAGCACAGATACTTCACTTTGGAATGGTATAGGTGAGCCAAATCTAGAGCTAGACACAACAGCAATCAGGGACCGCTTAGAAATTCTCGACAGATCCTCAGAACTCGACCTCAGATGGAATCCCATTGCTCATTCTCGCATAGCTTACTATGTCAAGCGTAGAAAGCAGGGCCTCGGCACAATGCTCGGACGAGCCCCTCAATACTTTCCTTTATTTGAAGAGATTCTCGATAGGGAAGAGCTCCCGTTAGAGCTTAAATACTTGACTGTTGTTGAGAGCGCATTGAATCCCGAAGCAAGATCTCATGCAGGCGCAAGAGGCCTTTGGCAATTCATGTATTACACGGCTAAAGCGGAAGGCCTACGCATTGATAGTTACATTGATGAAAGAAAGGATCCTGTAAGGGCAACAGAGGCAGCGTGTAAGCACCTAAACAGATTGTATAAGAGATATGACGATTGGTATTTGGCTTTAGCTGCGTACAATTCAGGTTCAGGCAACGTAAACAAAGCAATTAGGAGGAGCGGGAAAAAGAACTATTGGGAAGTGAGGCCATTCTTGCCAAAGGAAACGAGGAACTATGTTCCGAATCTTCTCGCAACCATCTATCTGATGGAGTACCACGCTGAGTATGGAATAATCCCCAAAAACCCATTGCCGGGTTATGCAGGAATAGACACTGTCATGGTCGAGGGACCGCTTAGGTTTGACCAAATCGCAGAATACACCCCCCTGTCAGAATCTGAACTAGCTGCATATAATCCAATTTTCAGGAAACTAATCATACCTGGTCCAGGCGAGTATTGGGCTGTTAACCTTCCTTCTCGAGCTATCCCTGCATTCATAGAAAATGAAGACAGTATGAGGCAATTCAAGCCAGAGTTAACGCCAGAGATTAAATATGAGCCTGAACCAGTTTACTACAGAGTAAAATCAGGTGACGTATTGGGTACTATTGCTCAGAAATACGGCGTTTCAGTTAAGCACTTGAAGGAGTGGAACGGGCTTTCTGGCACAACGATTAGAGTGGGACAGAGGCTTATTATTCATGGAGATCCTAGTAAACTATGACAATAAGATTAGTAGCGGTTATATCATTGGTTTTGCTCACTGGCTGCTGGAGCCAGGAGGGAGCGAGATCTCCATTGCCAGGAACTGTTGGTCCTAGGGGAGAGGTCCTGATAGTTTGTTCTGATGAGGTTTGGGATGGCGAGGTTGGAGATACTCTTAGGTCGGCTCTTCAGAGGCCGTATCCCGTTTTGCCTCAAATGTATATGGAGAATTATGAGCCCATGTTCGACCTTGTTCACAAGACCATTGAGGAATTCAATAAGTTTTGGAAGCCACATAGAAACGTTATCATTATTGACATAGCTGATAGGAAGGACACGCAAACGGAATCGTTCAAGTTTTTCAAAGGCAAGTATGCAATGGGCCAAACATACATTGAAGGCAAAGCCACCAATCAGCATGATTTGGCCAAAGCTATTTCAGATAGAGCTGCAGAACTCGAGTCGCATATTCACGCTAAGGAAGTAGGAAGAGCGACAAGTATTAGTAGGCTGTCAACTGATGAAGCAATAGAACGCGATGTGCTAGAGAAAACAGGGGTGAGCATCGTTGTGCCATTAGGAAGTTATGCCGTTGTTATAGATTCGGCCTTTACATGGCTAGATCGACAACAAACCAGGCTTAAGGGGTCTAACAACCACGACGTTCAGCAAGGAATTTTCATACACTCAGAACCATACTTGGGCCCAGAACAATTTTCACTTGCGGAGATTCTAGATAGGCGCGATGAAGTGTGTAGGGAGAGAGTCAGCGGACCTACAGAGGGGAGCTATATGTCTGTTGAAAGGCGTATGCTACCTACTTACGAAGAGATCAGTTACAACGGCACAATTGCTGCTGAAATAAAGGGACTATGGAGGATGGAAAACGACTTTATGGGCGGTCCTTTTTACAGCCTTACTATGTACGACGAGAAGAATTCGTCTCTTGTTACAGTTGAAGGGTATACCTACGCTCCTTACTTTGACAAAAGGGAGTATATGAGAGAAATTGAGGGACTAGTAAAGTCCTCAAACATTCTTAAGTAGTTATTCGATTACAAAGGCTTTGCTTCCTTGAACGTTGCGCTCATTCATTAGAACTGCGATGTAGTTTCCTGAAGAAAGTGAGGTAATGTCTAGCCTTGCGGTTTGGTCTTGAGAGACGCTAGACCTTTTAACACATTGCCCCGCATTGTCGTAGATAGAAATAGAGTTCACCTCTCCGCTCCAATTTAGATTTATATGAGAATAGGCTGGCGAAGGATAAATGTCCAACTCAGACACCTCTGAAACATCATTGTGATTCAGTGAGATATCTCCGTTTGCAAAAGTATACTGGCCTTTGCGAAGACTGCTTACCTTAAAAGTTCCATTGCCATTAGCAAGTGATCCCGCTTGCCACTCATAATCAGGATATTGCACCCACTCAGAGTCAGAGTCAGGCCTCCACGCTAGGAAAGCATCTTGCTCAGTAATGGCGTATAAGTCATAGTCTAATTGATCAGAATCTGAACCTACATATGAAAATCTGGCGTCAAGAGTTAGATCATCAGTCCCTTCAATTCCGTCTTCCCAAGTTCCGTCTACAGTCCAAAAATGACTTGAACTCACTTCTTCAACATAGAAGCCTAATGGTTCTTGATCAGGTGCAGCCCAATGGTGTTCAATACGAACAAGTACACTATCAGTTATAGCGTCGCATCCCATTCTTACGTCTACCCACGGTAGTGAGCTTAGACCTGAAGTTTCGGTTATAGCTAAGGTTAGGTCAAGGCGCCCTTGGTTTAGTCGACCGTCAGCATTAAGTGCAATAAGTACAAAAGGAGAGTCGTGTGTAATTGTGGCAACGTCGTATTCTCCGCTAACTCTGACTTCTTGGAAGCTTGGTGTCCAGTTAGTATCCCAAGTGTAGATTTCAATTGGCTCATTGTTGTGGAAGTTGGAGCACTCTCTGAGCTTTTGGTTCATATAAACCGTGGTCTCATAAGCGCCCCCTGCTTCTACAGTTGATGTAGAGTCAATAACCCAAGTCGAAAAGCCCGGCTGAAATACTTGAGCGTCAAAAAACGACTGCACATCCATTTCAGAATAATCCTCTAACGCAGAAATAAACATGTCTGGATCCATGTATGAATCCCAGTATTCGCTCAACACAAATTGGCAAGCATTCCTATACATATCGTCCCCGAGGTATGCCCTCAAATTATGGTGAATAGATGCGCCCTTGTAATAAGTATGCCTACCATAAATCTCTTCGTCTGGCATTGGCGACATAGCGTGGAATCCATTGTCTTGAATGTGGCATTCTTCTAAAACGAACTTTTGATTGTCTTTTATGAAATCAACCATAGCCTCGTGGCCATTTTTCCATTCTTCAAAAAGCGTGTTTGTGTATTCTGCCCCTCCCTCTTTGAGCCACATGTGATTGTGTATGTATGGCGCTGTGATATTTCCCCACCACTGGTGGCCCAACTCGTGAGTAAGAAGGTCGCTGTTTGACGCAACACTTTCTTCCATCATGCTTCGCGGGTACGCTATGTTCGTTGGAATTTCTAATGCACCGTCAGTTGTAAGAACGTAGCCAACTCTTTCCCAAGCGTATGGACCATACCAATACTCGCATGCGTCTATTGCATAACCAAGGTCGGCGAATTTGTTGACCATTTGGTTGATGTCCTCAGGTTTTGCCGTAAGTCTTACTGGGATGTCACCATATTCAGAAGTGTATACGTAATTGCTGTCAACATAGTTTGATACAGCAAATGCAGCCTGGTGGGTTGTAATAGGGTGTTCTAAAATGAAGCTTCTAGTCAGGGTGTCGCCGTCTTCAAAAACCTCGTCAGTCATATAGCCTTGCAGGTGTGCTCTTCGACCACCGGCAGACCTAACGTTCCAGCTGTATGTAGCTCTTTCTACAAAATTGTCAAAACAGGGGTGCCAAACCTTACCAAAATTTGGAGGAATAGAAGTCAATCCTATTCCCATGTGATAGATGTAGTTTGAAGCAAAATACACCCCGCCCCAATAAGGATCAGAATGAGGGTGGCCAGAGTAGTAAACGTCAATTAAATACGATTCTCCAGAACTGAAAACACCCTGAGGTGCAGGAATGCTTAACTCCCCGCTATCATGACCAAAAGCTGACGAGATTCCATCTACAAAAACCGAATCGACATCTAGTTCGATCAAATCAAACCTTACAAATTCCGCCCCACTTTCAATGATGCTTAATTCTATACCACATCTTGCTGTAATATTTTGAACATTGTATTCTGTAACGTCTAGATCTACATCGTAGTGAACAATATCAAAAGTGTCGCTTCTGGCAATTGAAGGTTCCATATCGTAGTTGCCCCCTCCAAGCACTTTCTTTTCATGCGAATGCCCTGGAACATCTGTGTATTTACAACCAAGCGGCTTGTAGACCCTTGGCTTAGAATTAAAATCTTTGAGATGATGTGGTGTTGACTGGGCAAATGTTGAAGAATACAACCCAGAGATAAACAAAATCAGGAAAGCGATCGTAATTCGTTGCATAAGCACAAAGTACAACGGACATTTGCAGTATGAAAAATTTAACTGTAGGAGAAGGTCTTTTCGTTGAAATAGAATACGTTTTAACAGAATCAGGCCCTGATGGTGAGGTGTTGGAGGAGTGCCCTGCTGAGCAAGCTTTTGGGTTTAGAATGGGAGGAGGCGATGTTCTGCCAGCATTTGAGGCTGCTTTAATAGGCAAAAAACAAGGCGAGCCCTTTAGCTTCACGATCCCTTGTGCAGAAGCATACGGTGAGACGACAATAGAAGCAATTCACGCATTGCCTAAAAGCATATTTGAGGTTGACGGAAAATTTGATTCTGAAAGGGTGAAGCCAGGTGAGGTGCTGCCAATGAATGATAACGAAGGAAATGAAGTTTACGGAATAGTATTAGACGTTAGCGCAACAGAAGTAGAGATGGATTTCAATCACCCTTTTGCGGACATTGATCTGCATTTTGAGGGAACTATTTGTGACATAAGAGAAGAGGAATAATGGATAGGACAGAAATACAGGATTTGGGAGAGTTTGGTCTTATAGGCAAGCTCACTGAAGGACTAGTAAAGAGGCAACCATCTACTATTTTAGGTGTAGGCGACGACGCAGCTGTTGTTGATCCAGCAGGCAAAAGAGTTGTTCTTTCAACCGACATGCTTGTTGAGGGAGTGCACTTTGACCTAAGCTATGTTCCGCTTAAGCACTTAGGGTATAAAGCAGTGATTGCAAACCTCAGTGATATTTGTGCGATGAACGCGTTGCCAACCCAAATCGTAGTAGGTCTTGGCATTTCTAATAGATTTTCTGTAGAGGCGTTAGAGGAGCTTTATTTGGGAATGAAACTAGCTTGTGAGCTATATGAGGTGGACCTTGTAGGAGGAGATACCACTTCTTCTCCATCGGGACTCATGATCAGTGTTACAGTGATGGGACTAGCTGATAGCGACAAGTTGGTGTCAAGGGGTGGCGCTAAGTCAGGAGATCTTCTGGTTGTATCAGGCGATTTAGGGTCGGCTTATATGGGGCTTCAAGTGCTTGAAAGAGAAAAGTCTGTATTCAAGGATGCACCAACTGTGCAGCCAGAACTAAACGACCACGCCTACATTCTTGAACGTCAATTAAAACCAGAAGCAAGGACGGACATTGTTCGTGAGCTTTCTGACCTAGAAGTGAAGCCAACGAGTATGATAGATGTTAGCGACGGTTTGGCCTCTGAATGCATGCATCTTATGGCCGCAAGCGGCTTGGGAGTTAGACTTTACGAGGACAAACTCCCGATAGACTCAAAAACCTACGATACTGCACGTGAATTCAATTTAGATCCAACTCTTTGCATGCTTAGCGGAGGAGAAGATTACGAATTGCTATTTACCATCAGCCCTGACGATTACGAAAAGCTAAGGAACCATCCCAAACTCTCTTTCATTGGCCACATGACCGACAATCCAGATGAGAGAATAATGGTGACTAAGAGCGGAACTGACGTAGAACTTAAAGCCCAAGGGTGGGACGGAATAAAGAAGGGGTAATGGCTGCGGAAAAGAATCAGGGAAATAGGATAACAGAACTGTTCAGCATTGAATACCCAATCATCCAGGGTGGAATGATTTGGTGCGCGGGTTGGGAGCTAGCATCAGCAGTAAGCGAGGCTGGAGGCCTGGGAATTATTGGTTCTGGCAGCATGTACCCCGATGTACTTAGAGAACACATCACTAAATGCAAGGCTGCGACATCCAAGTCCTTTGCAGTAAACCTTCCTCTTCTTTATCCAGATATTGACAAGCATGTAGAAAGTATAATTGAGCTAGAAGTTCCAATTGTGTTTACTAGCGCGGGGTCTCCCAAGATTTGGACTTCTAAACTGCAGTCCCACGGCATTAAGGTGGTTCATGTAGTGAGCAGCGCTGTTTTCGCAGCCAAATCAGAAGCAGCAGGTGTCGATGCGGTTGTTGCTGAGGGATTCGAAGCCGGGGGACACAATGGAAGGGAGGAGACCACAACAATGTGTTTGATTCCATCTGTAATTGATACGGTTGACATTCCTGTAATTGCAGCTGGAGGACTTTACGACGGAAATTCTATGCTGGCAGCAATGGTGCTAGGAGCAGAGGGCGTTCAAATGGGTTCTAGATTCGTAGCTACGGAAGAATCATCTGCTCATATCGAGTTTAAGAAAACCGTCTTGGAGACAGGAGAGGGGGCGACCTCATTAACGCTTAAAGAGCTTACTCCTGTAAGGATGATTCACAACGCATTCTACCGCAAAGTGATTGAGGCTTATGAAGCTAAGGCATCTAAGGAGGAACTTGCAGAGCTATTAGGTAGAGGTCGTTCGAAGCAGGGTATGTTTGAAGGAAAACTTGATGAGGGTGAGCTTGAGATAGGCCAAATCGCATCCATGCTTTCTGCGATTCAACCTGCTGGCAAAGTAGTTAGTGACATTGTGTCTCAATACCGAGAGGCTGGCGGATGTAGCCTTGGAAAACGCTTCGAATTTTAAGCGAAATAATCAGCAATACTTTGGGCAATCTTTGAGTTGACAACTTTTTTCAAGTCATCTAGGCTTGCTTCACGCACTCCTTTAACAGACCCAAAAACATCTAGAAGCTTGTTACGACTAGCCTCACCAACCCCTTTGATACCGTCAAGTTCAGAACTCAAAGCCCCTTTGCTTCTTTTTTTTCTGTGATGCTTTAAAGAGAAGCGGTGAGCCTCGTTTCGCATATTCTGAATAACCTTCAATGTCTGAGACCTCTTGTCTAAATAAAGCGGAGTAGAGTCGCCTGGAAAGTACAGCTCCTCTAATCTCTTAGCAATTCCCACGACCCTTATTTCACCTTGTAGCCCCAGCTCCTCGAGAGCTTCCATAGCATGTGAAACCTGTCCCTTACCTCCATCAATAACTAGAAGTTGAGGCAAAGACTCACCCTCTTCTGCAAGCCTTCTATACCTTCTGTACACCGCTTCTTTCATACTAGCAAAGTCATCGGGACCTTGTACAGTTTTGATATTGAAATGCCTGTAATCTCTTTTGGCCGGTTTGCCATTTCTAAACACCACGCAGGCAGACGTAGGGTTTGTCCCTTGGATGTTAGAATTGTCAAAACATTCAATATGTCTAGGCTCAGTATTTAAACCCAAATCAGCCTTCATCCCAGCCATAAGCCTTGTCATTGCAGCCTCAGGATCCACTTGTTCTTGCTGCTTATGCCTATCCTTCATATAGAACACGGCATTCTTCTCAGACATATCAACCAGCCTCTTTTTATCTCCTTTTTGAGGAACAAAAACCCTCACTTCTGCATCAACCTTAAAGGGAGTGAAAATCTCATTGCTTCTACTTCTAAACACCTCTCGGATTAGAGGTATAGCAGATTCTAAAATATCCTTCTCACTATCGCTTAGCTTCTTTTTGATTTCGAAGGTTTGGCCTTTTACAATGGACCCAGAAACGATGTTCATGCAATTCACATAAGCGGTAGAGCTATCAGTTACTATGCTGAACACATCAACATTTGTAATCGTCGGGTGTACAACGGTGCTCTTCGCTTGATATTTCTCAAGCGACTTCAGACGCGACTTTATCAGATTCGCCCTTTCAAACGCCAACGACTCAGCTGCCTCTACCATATCCCTCTTCAACTCCTCCTTAACCTCCCCAAGGTTCCCCTTCAGGATATGCCGAATCGAATCAATGCTCCTCTCATAATCCTCCTTCTGCTGCTTCCCCACACATGGCCCCAAGCAATTCCCCACGTGGTATTCGAGACAAACTCTAAACTTCCCAGATTCAATATTTGAATCGTTCAACTTCAACGAACAAGATCGAATAGGATAGAGCTTTTTACAAAGATCAAGAACTGTATACATCCCCCGAACACTTGTAAACGGACCAAAATACTCTCCACCCCCTTTAACAGTCTGCCTCGTAGACATAACCCTAGGAAAGGGCTCGTTCTTAATCACGATGAAAGGGAAAGTTTTGTCATCCTTCAGTAAGATGTTGTACCTGGGTTTGTGCTTTTTAATCAGTGTGTTTTCCAGCAACAAAGCATCCTGTTCTGTGTGAGTTACCATCCACTCGATGTCCGCAATCTTCTTAACTAGAGTTTTTGTTTTGCCGTTATCATAGGTTTTGCGATTGAAATAACTGCCGACACGTTTCTTGAGATTTTTAGCCTTACCGACATAAAGCAAGACACCTTCTGAATCGAAATGTTTGTAGATGCCAGGCTCTTCAGGCAATCGTTTTAAAAGCTTCGCTATGTGATCTGTGGGTTTCACATTATCAAAGATAGCTACCTTTGAAGCATGGATTTAGTAACTGGAGGAACAGGAATAGTTGGAAGGGAGCTTTTAGCCCAAATCCTTTCAGAAGGCCACCATGTCCGAGCACTTCGACGCACCAATTCTGATGTCGCAGGCACAGAGGCCTTCATCAGTTCGCTGGGAGTTTCAACCCAAAACCTCACTTGGATCGAAGGCGACACCAGGAATTACGATGAGATGGCTTTAGCAATTCAGGGATGCGACAGAGTCTATCACGCCGCCGCTCTAGTCAGCTTTCATCCCGCAGATGAACCCCATTTGATGGAGGTCAACAGAGGCGGGACAGAAAACGTGGTAAATGCCATGCTTGACCTAGGAGTTAAGGACCTGATTTATGTTAGCTCAGTTGCTGCATTAGGTCACAACACAACCATGGTGACTGAAGAAACGCCATTTGAGGAAGGCCCTCTTGTTACAGGTTATTCTAGAAGTAAGTATGCTTCTGAACTCGAGGTTTGGCGTGGTCAAGAAGAGGGGTTAAGGGTTCTCATTGTAAACCCTTCCATAATCATAGGAGAGGGTGATTTCTCTAGGTCTTCAGGAGAACTGTTTTCACAGTCTGCCAAGGGGGTGCCGGTCCACCCAGCAGGGGCTAACGGGTTTGTATCTGCAAGGTCTGTTGCATCCGCATGCTACAAACTAGCAGAATCTGGACTTAGAGGAGAAAGATTCCTGCTTAACGCATCCAATCTTAGCTATAAAACAGCGATGAATCTTATTGCAAAATCTGTAAATGCTGCCCCACCCACAAAGGTTGTTACCTGGTGGATGATAGATATTGTTGTAGCAATATTTAAACTTCTCGAGATTATAACAGGGAGAAAGTCATTAGCCAATAAAACGAGCATGAAGATGGCACAACTAAACACAAAGTATGATGGCACAAAAATACTTGGTGTTTTAAAAGGTTGGGAGTACGAAAGCATCGAAAAAGCGATAGAAAGAACCGGCAAAGCTTATCTAGAGTCTGTCTAAGAGTTTACTTCTCTTTCTATCTCGTTAAGCCTTTCGGTCACACCTTGTAGTACGCTCTTCATTGCAGCGGGATGCTGCCACCACCAAGTGTGTGATTTTTCAAACTCTTCTGGGGTAACTCCGTGTGAAGAGAAAATGGTTGAGTAGTTGTCTAATTGAATTTCATTAGAGTTGTCAGGCAGAAAAAGACGGCTTTTATGTGCTGCTTCGGTAATAGAAATTTCAGCCATTATCTCAATAAACAGCTCCTTTTCGATGATTCCAGAACCCTCTAAAGGTTTGGTTTTAGGATCATCTCTTTCATCAACCATACACCCAATTAAGAGGACAGAGATGAAAATAATTTTAACGATTGAACTCAAGTCTTTCACCAGCATGTTTTCCTGCTTCAGTTAAAATATTTACACCATCCCAAACCCTTGTTCCGTTCACCCAAGTTCCAACCACATGTGATTTGAACTCATATCCATTAAATGGAGACCAACCACATTTGTATAGGATATTCTCACCCGTTACAGTCCAGTTAGCATTTGGGTTTACCAAAACCAAATCAGCCTTGTATCCCTCTCGAATATATCCACGGTCCTTAATTTCAAATAACTCTGCAACTCTGTGGCACATAAGGTCTATTACTTTTTCTACAGAAATATGCCCTTGATGAACCATCTCTAACATTGCTGGTAATCCGTGCTGAACTAACGGACCTCCAGATGGAGCCTTAAAGTATGAATTGCTTTTTTCTTCAATTGTATGAGGTGCGTGATCAGTCGCAATAACATCTATTCTTCCATCCAATAAAGCAGCCCTTATTGCATCTCTATCACTTTGTGCTTTCACAGCTGGGTTCCACTTAATGTAAGTACCCTTATCTGCATAATCTGCATCTGTAAACCAAAGGTGGTGAATACACGCTTCTGATGTGATCTTCTTTTCTTTTAAAGGTTTGTTCCCGTCAAAAAGGTCAAGCTCACGTGATGTTGAAATGTGTAGGATGTGAAGCCTAGCCCCGTGCTTTGTTGCAAGCTCAACCGCCTTTGAAGAACTCTGATAGCAAGCCTCTGCTGATCGAATAATAGGGTGCTGATCAATAGGCACGTGTTCGCCCCAACGCTCTTTAGCCGCGGCCATGTTTGCCCTAACAACAGCCTCTTCTTCGCAGTGAGTAGCAACAATTGTAGGACTCTCCTTAAAAATGCCTTCTAGCACCGTTTTTTCGTCTACCAGCATGTCTCCTGTAGACGAACCCATGAACACTTTAACTCCACAAACTCGTTTGGGGTCCGTTTTCAAAACCTCATCAAGATTGTTGTTGCTTGCGCCCATGAAAAAACTGTAATTAACAGCGCTAACCTCAGCCGCTCTTTCATACTTATCTTCAAGTAACCTTTGTGTAAGCGCTTGAGGAACGGTGTTGGGCATTTCCATAAAAGAAGTAACACCACCTGCTGCCGCTGCTTTTGATTCAGTACTTAAATCCGCCTTATGCGTTAGACCGGGCTCTCTAAAGTGTACTTGGTCATCAATAATACCAGGCATTAACCAAAACCCACTAGCATCTATTACTTCATCACCCTCAAGCCCTTTTCCTAATTTAGAAATTCTATCCCCCACAACTAGCACATCACCAACAGTTACCTGTCCTTCATTTACAATGTGTGCGTTTTTAAATAATGTTGACTTTGACATGCTTCTTACTTTAGAAATCGCATTTTTATTACACCAAAAAAGGCTTCATTAAATATATCAAGACTCATCTTTGATGTCCCTAAAACCCTGTCCCTAAAACTGATTGGCACCTCTGTAATCTTATATCCAAGCCTCTTAGCCCTGTACTTCATTTCAATTTGAAATGCGTACCCAATAAATTTCACAGAATCCAAATTGATGTCCTCTAAAACTTCTCTTCTATAAGCTACAAATCCAGCGGTGCTGTCCTTCACCCCAAGCCAAAGAATCATATTAACATAAATAGAAGCTCCTTTGCTAATAAATCGTCTTAAGAAAGGCCAGTTTACAACCCCACCTCCTTTTACATATCTAGATCCTACAGTTACACCAGCCCCTCCTTCAGCACAAGGAATTCTAAGCCTTACAAGATCTTCGGGATCATGAGAAAAATCACAATCCATTTCAAAGACATACTCGTAATCTCTGCTTAAAGCCCATTTAAAGCCAGCAATATAGGCTGTCCCTAAACCCAACTTCCCCGTTCGCTCGATCAAGTGAATTCGATCAGGATATTTTGCCGCAACCTCTTCGACGAATCTTCCGGTACCATCCGGCGACCCGTCATCAACTATAAGCACGTCAAATGGATATTCTAAAGACATTACTGTCTCTAGCATATTTACAACGTTTTCTTTTTCGTTATATGTTGGTATTATGACTAGACTGTCGTTCATCAAGTAGTCATTCTTAAAATACTAAGTTCTTGTTCTGTAAGGTGTCTCCACGCTCCTCTTGGAACGTCTTTTTTCGTCAAACACCCAAACACAACTCTGTCTAGTTTGGTCACCCTATAGCCAAAATGCTCAAAGATTCTTTTTACAATTCTGTTCCTTCCCGAATGTATTTCAACCCCTATCTGGCGAGGATCATCTTTAACGAAGCTTGCCTTTTCAACTCGTACAAATTTGTCATCTAGCACAAACCCCTCAAGCATAGCCAACAAATGTTCTTTCTTCACCTTTTCGTATGTTGAAGCATGGTAAAGATTGCGAACACCCATCTTGGGATTAGATAGCCTTTTTGCCATTTCACCATCATTGGTAAGTAATAACAGTCCAGTAGTGTCTTTATCTAGCCTTCCAACAGGATAAACCCTTTCCTTGCAAGCGCCTTTAATTAGTTGCATTACGGTTCTCCTGCCTCCAGGGTCATCAGCAGTTGCCAAAAAGTTTTTGGGCTTATTTAAAAGAACATATCTCTTAGTTTCAGCCTTTATGGTGTCTCCTTCTACCTGTACTTTGTCTGTTTGCTGCACCCGATATCCCATTTCTGTGATAATCTCGCCATTCACACTTACCACTCCAGCAGCAATTAAAACGTCAGCCTCGCGTCTTGAGCAAATACCAGCTTGAGCAACAAAGCGATTTAGCCTCATTGGAGCGTTTGAATCGGCAAGTGGTTGAGGTTTTGGAGCCGGCTTTCTTCTTTTAGAATAGCTAGGCTTGTGGCCGCCTTTCTTTGTAGGCTTCTGCTTCTCGTTGGGACCCTGTTGAGATAGCTTTCTACCCGACGCTTTTCGCTTAGGTACAAATTTCGATTCGGGCTTGGTTCTCCGGGCGCCTCCTCGGCGGCCTGAACCCTTTTGATTTTTCATTTCCTAATGATTGTGGCGACAAAGATAACTAGATAAGAAAAGAAGCGGGGTCAAATACATCCTCAAGGTGGTCAACTTTAACGGAATTTTTATGTGTACTCACTCGAATGAGATCAAATCGTATCCGATTAGCATTTATTTTTTGAGAAATAATGAATGAATTTGCAGCATAAATTAGTCGCTGAATCTGCCCCTTTGATGGCCTTGGAAGGTACCTATTGGAATGTATTTTCACTTCGACAAAAACCAAACACGCATTAAACATCGCCACAATATCGATCTCACATCTCTTTACTCTAAAATTAGTACATAGAATTCGGTAGCCCTTTTGAGATAAATATGCAGCTACTACACCCTCGCCAAACCGTCCTACTTCTACCGTTGATCCAACCATAAAGCGAACATGAGGCTTAATCGCCTCTTAAAATCGCAAACTTTACAATCGACTAGTGTTTTTTTGTGGTTGACGCTTATCGTAGTTCGATGTGGGTTTGGCCTATCACCACATCCTCCTCTAAAATCTCAAGACTATAGATCCCTTGAGTCAACGCAGATCCTTCGTTGGTAGTATAAAAAATGCAAGCATCAAGCCTATCGTTTGCATAATCAATGGTCCTTTGAGCGCTAAACTCAGCCCCCTCTTCAAATGTCAACAAAGTGCTATCTGGCGTCATTACATTTAAGTACAAATTCTTGTCTCCTGACTCAGCAATTGCATTTTCCAAAAGAGTAAAGCAAACTTTAAGCATGTCAGCTCTATCAGCTCGGGTTGTTTCTCGCTGCCTTCCAGAAGAAAGCAGTCGTATTCCAACTGCACTTATGTCAGAACACTGCAAAACTTTTCCTGCAGCGATTATTTCCTCCATGTTTGCCTGTCTGCGTTGAAGTTTTGCGTTCTTGTCCTGCACTTCTTCAACACGCTCCTTCATGGCTAAATTTTCTTCAGAGAGAGCAATGTTTAATTGGTTTACAGAGTCAATTGTAGCGATATAACCCTTCATAATTGTTCGAAGAGTTTCGGCTTCTTTCTTTGCCTTTGAAAGCGCCCAACTCCCATTTTTAACCTTAGTAAGTAGACCGTCGATCTTATCTCTTTGAGCAGCAATCTCCGCAAGCATGATTGAGTTTTCAGTCTGAAGAGTGTCGTATGAAAACCTCATCTTTTCAAGATCAAATACTACTTGTTCTTTGTCTAGCTTTAGCTGTCCGTATTCACCTGTGAGCTGGTTATAAGCCTTGTTGTTTACATAGAGTTTTCCACCAAGAAATAGACAGATTAGGCCTAGTACAACTATTGCGATTAACGCTTGTTTTTGAGTTAGATTCATTTCCACGAAATTCAGTACAAAGATGCGATTATTTATCAATTGTTAGGCCAAACTTTTGTCCGTACTTTTAACGAGCAGCCCAATTGAATTATAAGGTGTTATAATGTCATGAAACAATTTTCTCTCTCTCTTCTTTCTTTTCTTTTTGTACTGGGTGTTAGTGCGCAATGTGACGAATCAACAATCATAGTAAATATTTTAACTGATAACTATCCAGGAGAAACCACTTGGGTTTTGATGGAGGGTGATCAAGAGATAGCAAATGGTAATGGCTACAGCGCTAATGGGACACTTTATTCGGACACCATCTGTGTTTTAAGTCAACCAGACACATGCGTTACGTTCACCTTATATGATAGCTATGGAGATGGTCTTTGTTGCGGTTATGGATTGGGAGGATTTAGTGTTGTTTTAAACGGCGACACAGTAATTCAAGGAGGAGAATTTGGAGGAGAAATATCAGGCAGTTTCTTATGCCCTGAGTCAGAAGAGGAGGAGGAAGAAGAAGAGGAGGAAGAAGGTGGTAACGAGTTTTGTGACGATGGTGCTACTCAAGTAGTCGTTTCGATTTTAACGGACAATTATCCTGGCGAGACAACGTGGACGCTATATGACTCTGATGGCATTTTGCTTAGCGGAGGACCATATCAAGAAAACGGAACACTTTATAATGATACCATTTGTGTTCCAGATGACGGCGACCCTCATTGTTTTCAGTTCTATTTAAACGACAGCTATGGAGATGGAATCTGCTGTGCTTATGGCCAGGGTTCTTACGCACTTTACGTCGATAGTGTTGAGATTGCCAGTGGAGGGCAGTTTGATTATGAGGAGTATATACAGTTTGATTGTGAGCCGGGCATGACTTGTGCAGATGCGGTTAATCTCACGACTGAAGATTATGGAACAATAGTACAAGAATTAGGAAATTTCTGGTACACGTTCACTCCCGAAGAAACAGGTGTGTATGAGCTTAATTCGTGTGGATCAGGTTGTAATAGCACGCTTTACATATATGATTACTGTAACATGGCAAACTTTGACAACAGTAACGAAGGCACTATTTATTTTGATGATTACGAGGCAGGATGTGGTTATGAGGCTGGCCTAACCGTTCTTTTAGAAGGCGGTGTTACTTATTGGGTTAGATGGGGATCAAGCACTGGTGAATGTGGCGGCTATAGTTGGAATTTTGATTTTATAGGCCCGCCATCTGGTTGTACAGATGAAGAGGCATGTAATTACAATCCTCTAGCTGAGGTAGATAACGGCACTTGTATTTATGAGGGGGACCCAAACTGCAGTGGTCCTGACTTATTAATTGTAACGGAGGCAATAACAAACAGCCTCTACGCAACAACTATGGAAGTTGGAGAAACAGACTGCTACATTGAAGAGGGTTGCTTGAATGGGTTTGGCACAAGAGAATTAATCAGATTTACAACTCATATTAAAAACGTTGGTGAATTAGACTACTACATAGGAACACCCTCAAACAATGACGAAACTCAGCAATTTGAGTGGGGTGATTGTCACAATCACTGGCATTATGAGGGGTATGCCAAATACGATCTATTCGATATGGATGGAGGGTTTATCCCAGTTGGATTTAAAAATGGCTTCTGTGTAATGGACCTTGAGTGTTCAGGTGGGGGATCTTATCAATACGGCTGTTCTAACATGGGCATTACAGCTGGTTGTGGAGATATTTATGGTTCAGGATTAAGCTGCCAATGGATAGACGTTACAGATGTTGAAGACGGCGAGTATCGACTTGTTGTAAGAGTAAATTGGGATTATGATCCAGACGCGTTAGGCAGATATGAAACTAATACTGAAAACAACTGGGGTGTTGTATGTATTGATATTGACAGGACTGATGGGTTTGTCGTCACAATTATTGATGATTGCCCTGTATTTACAGATTGCACTGGAGAGCCGTATGGAACTGCAATTTTTGATTGTACAGGCGAATGTGGTGGTGCAGTTCTAATGGGAGATGTAGACAATGATTTTGATCAAGATTTAGTGGATGCCCAAACTTATGTTGAAGGCGTGTTAGGTAATGATATCCCTTCAACTGATTGTTATGATCTGAACTCTGATGGCGATATAAATGTTACTGATGCTACAATAATTGCGGATTGTCAATTTTGGAATGTTGCCCACGAGCATCCTGACAGTTCAGGCGTTCACTCTCATTGTGATTTCCCTCTGCCCGATATAACTAACCCATATGATTCAGTTAGCTTTTCAATTGGCGATGTTAATTGGGACGAGAAATACTTCGACGTGTTAATGCTGAACCCTGACAATAGAGTTCATGCATATCAATTAGAATTTGACGGCCTGCAGATTGCGTATACAGAGTCGTTACTTGATACAGAAGTTTATACCGGTGAAGGCGAACACACTCCCGGAGGTAATGACGTAATTACACTCAGCTATGACGGCACGACTATACCAAAACATTTTGAATACACTCCAATCATGAGAGTGCATTGGTTTGGTTCAGCAAACGGTATGGTTTGTATTACCGAGGTTATTGATGTGGTAAATGACGCTTTACAAAACACAGTTACTGATCTTTGGAATGAATGTCATGAGCAAAGCCTATCTGCATGTCCAGGCGACACAGATGGTGATTTACTTGTGACAGTGTCTGATATATTAAATGTGCTTGGCGATTTTGGATGTCTAGAGGATTGCAGCTTCGACGTTAGTGGTGATGGTGTGGTAAATGTTGGAGACATACTTTTAGTTCTGTCAGCATTCGGTGATAATTGTCAGTAATCAAGACGGATTACCTCGCTTCGCTCGATGATCCAAAAGGGTGTGCTTCTCCAGAAAAGAATCCCCTCGCTCACTTCGTTCGCTCTGGAGCTTTTCCCTTCAAGAAAAACGCTGAAGCAAGCTTCGCATTTTTTTGAAGTAAAATCCCCGATTGCTAAAGCAATCAGGGATTCTTTTCTGGAGGTCCGAAGCGGATTCGAACCGCTGTAGCTGCTTTTGCAGAGCAGAGCCTAGCCACTCGGCCATCGGACCAGAGGACTGCAAATATACACAACTCTTCTAGAATGCAGGGTAGGTGGCTATATTAGCCACATGAACATAAAGGCGATTATTCCTAACTCCCTGACAATGGGTAACTTACTAGGCGGGGCTTATGTGTGTTGGGTAGCAGCTGCAGGGGGGGATTTGACTGATGGGATTGTAGCAGGAGTGTGGTTAGCAGCTATGATTTGCGATTTATTGGACGGTTTAATAGCCAGGAAACTGGGTGTTGATGGCCCCATGGGAGTACAGCTAGATTCTCTAGCTGATGTTGTTACAGGAGGCTTGGCACCAGCATTTGTAGCGTATAGATTGATCATTGATGATTCATATCTGTTTTCATTTTTTACAGAAGAAGCACCTATTGTTAGGGTTTTGCCTTGGGCTATAGCAGTTGCTGCTGCGTACAGATTGGCGAGGTATAATGTAAGCGCATTGAATGGTGATGATGGAAAGTATTTTGAAGGATTGCCTGCGCCTGCCACAGGTGTTTTTTGGATGGGTATGATAATTTGGGCTGGAGGGATTCTTAATCCTCAGGAAGCAATGTCTATGGTTGTGACAGCGGGTTTGGGCTTAATTCTTCTACCAATATTTATGGTGCTAAATAGGAAGTTTTTCTCACTAAAAGGTTGGGGAGAAGACAAAAGATTAGATAGAATTCGCAAGATCTTTATTGGGCTTTCTGCGGTAGTTGCAATAGGTGTTGCGATTGCTTGGCATAATGTGTTTGCAGCGGCGCCGTTGTGCGTACTTTTGTACTCGTGTTTTGCATTTGTGCTAGCACCCAAATAAACAAACTTCAGAAATGAAATTTCGCGCAGAGATTGATATCATGCCTCTTCCGGCATTACTTGACCCTCAAGGAAAAGCAGTAAGTAATACAATGCCTCAGATGGGCCTAGGAGAAATCGTAGGTGTTAGGATTGGCAAGCACGTTACAATGCAAATAGATGCTGCAGATTTGGCGACTGCTGAAGCAAAGGTTAAGGAGGCTTGCGAAAAGCTTCTTGTAAACCAAATCATGGAACACTTCACGTTCCGTATTGAGGAGGCTTAAGGCAAAATTCTATTTACCTACAGAAGGCAGCTTGTTCCAAATAAACTAAGGAATAAGAGCATATCATTTACTCCAACTACACCATCGTAGTCTAGGTCTGCAGAACCAACCACGGTGTCTGAACCAAAGTAGCTCAGTATAGTTAACATGTCGTTCACTCCTATTGATGCATCTCCATTAACATCACCTAAACATATAGGATCTGGTCCGTTTTGTATAACCAGTTGATCTACCATGTCGAGGGTGTATTCAGCGATTTTAAGACCCAATCTTCTTCCCGGTATGTCGTCGGCAGGTGGGTGTATTCCACCCCAAATTCTCGAAAGCGAGCATTGGTCAGATGCATCTCTATATGTTGCCCACTGTAGAACAATGTCTTCAGATGGTCCATCTTCAAACACCAGGAATTCATCTTGCTCAGCAATAAATTCTCCCATACCGCCAGGGAAATATTCATCTCCAGTTATTGACGTCATAATTTCAGCAGCAGCTCTGCTAAACGTAGAGTGTCCACTAACGTATCCTGCAAATGGTGGAGTGACGAATGAAGGTCTTTGGTAAGGCCACCAACCTTCAGCTAGAATCCAATCCACACCAGCAACATCAGTCTCTGGGTTGTCTATAAAGTTGTGTCCTCTCCAGGCTCTAACTTTTGTTTTGCCTAAATTATTTGTTTCAGGAAAATCAGGATCACCCTTATAAACCAAGCTACTCCACCCACTAATTAAGGGTAGACCAGCAAAATCAAAACACGGCTCATTTGGGTTAGAACATTGACCTCTGTCAGCCATCCATCTAATAGCAGATACTGGGCGGATGTAATCATACCAACCCTTATGGCTCCAAGCTGCAATAGCTGCATCGTGCATCGCTCCACCTAAAGTGAAGTATGAAAGAACGTCCCATTTTAAGTTTGACAGTACTGGTCCATCTCCTTGCCACTTTGGCTCAAAATCAGGCTGATCACTGACATGGTTTAGAATAACAAACCAATGACCTGGAGGTGTTTCTGAATCAGGACCGTCAGCCCAAAATTCTGCGAGAACGCGACCGTAATCACCTCTCTTTACAAGCTGAGGCTCGTATGGATTTCCTGTAGATGGGTTAAGATTGTGGCCAGTGCTTACGTCACCACCTTGGTCCCAATTATAAATTTGATCGTAGTCCTCGTAGTCCAAATCAAACAGCGATTCATCTAAATTTCCAATACTTGCAGGGCTTATGTCTATTTCAACTCCATCAGAAGGATCTAAATGTTCAGACCACCTCAAAACCATGCTAAATCCCCATTGATATGGATCGTCAAACCCCGTCGTTGTGTTTACATCCATAAGAGGTGGCGCCCCCTGGTCGAGCCAAACAAAGTAGACATTGCCGTCACGTACATGAGTAGATCGCTCAAAAGTTGGAAGGCTGAAAGGCTGTACCTCTCCCCATTCTGGGCTTAAGAAAGGGGGTGTTTCGTCGCTAGCAACTCCAGACTGTCCTATAAATTCACTTAGGTTGATGGGCTGCCAAGAGTTGGGGTTAACAAGCTCTGGATTACCCTCTTGTAGCTCAATAAGCAAATCAGGATTTGATGGAGTATAGTGAGTGTTTGAATGCCCTTCTAACTCATTGCTCCCGTCTTGAAGGCCAAACTCGATAATTTTTTGAGCGATATAATTCCCAAGTGCAGCTCCTCCATCTGAGATATAGTCAAGTGAGGTGTAATCGGGATCTCCACCGTTATCTATGAATACATTTTGGGCTAATTCTTGAGTGAAATCTGCTCCTGGCGAATTTGAAAAACGATGGCTTACCAATCTATACAAGCCATAGTTAATAGCCTCTTCAACTAAAGCAGTAGCTTCTTGTTCACTAGCTGGAGACACGCCGTAAAAAGGCGTTTCGAACCCTCCAATAGTATTTCCTAAAAAGTAAGACTCTAGATTTTCGTCATACACCGCTAGAGCTTCAAACATAATTGCTGAGGAATGAAATAAATTTCTGGCATGAACGGTAGGCCTTGCTAGATCATGACGAATTGCCTCCAATAGAACTTCGTTCCATTGTCGTGCTATACTGTGTTCTTCTAATGTTTGGGCTAAAGCGCTAGAGCAAAACAAAAGCGCAATAAGCAGTGGTTTTAGATAATGCATCTATTGCAAATTTGGCTAGTCTGAGACTAAACCACAAATCATAACAATGCTAAAGTCAGCAACAACGCAAAAATTTCAGCTTCAGTTGGTGCGCCTTGCATAAAGGCTACAATGTCAAGAGGGCTTATGCTATCCTCAATGTAAACGTTTAGTACGCCGTTGTAGTTAAGGTTTGGGCGTATTGTATATGCCAAATCTAGAGGGAATGTGCTGTCGCCAACATAAATTTTCCCTTCGTCAAAAGTGTAACTAATAGCATCAGTAAAGTAAGAATCACCGATGTATAGTTTTCCTTCTCTATAGGTGTAGGCCAAATCAAATACTGAATTGCTGAATCCAGTGAAAATCTCATCTTTTTCAACTGTGTATGCAATCTCACCCCTCCAGTCTGATCCTGTTCTAACCAAACCCCTGTCGACGTGACAGGCCATTTGACTCCAGATCATTTGTTGATCTGTGTAAACAAAGGTTTGGGCTAATAAACTGCCAGTTGCAATACTGACCCAAATCACAAGTACAATTTTCAGCTTAGACATTTGCTCGTTTCTTCTTTCAAAGATAAACGAGCAACTTCAAGCGCTTTTTCAATGTCGGCAATAAGGTCATCGGAGTTTTCTAGGCCTATAGAAAGCCTCACTAGTCCTTCAGTAATTCCAGCTCTTTCTTTCTCTTCTGGGCTAACTCCCGCGTGGGTCATGCTTGCAGGGTGTTCAGCCAAACTTTCAGTAGAACCAAGACTTACAGCCAATTTGAAAACGTCTAATGAGTCCAGAAATGCAAAGGCAGCGTTGCGTCCCCCAGGAATTTCTATTGCCATTAAAGCACCACCGTTCTTTTGTTGCTTCTGAACAATTGCTGCTGATTTATAATCCCCAACCTTAGCTAGATCCTCTTCCCAAGCAGAAAAGATCTTTAGGTTGTTTTGAGTTTGCAAATAGTCAAGCACTTTACGAGCAGATTCAACTTGTCTATCTACTCTAACGTGAAGCGTTTCCATCGAACGTGCAAGAAGCCAGCTAGTCCATGGGTCAGCCATTCCACCAAAGAATGTTCTGTACTCGAAAACCTTAGCCATTGCTTCTTCCTTTCCGCTAACCGCGCCAGCAACAACGTCGCTGTGGCCACCAATATATTTTGTTGCAGAATAAAGGTTGAGGTCTGCTCCAAGATCCAATGGGCGCTGAATGATTGGCCCCAAAAACGTGTTGTCTACTGCAACAATTATTTTGTCTTCTTCAGTTGAATGCTCCTTCGCCCATTTTGTAGCTAGGCTGATGTCGTGAACCTGTAACGTAGGATTTGCAGGTGTTTCCATGTAAATCATTCCAGGAGCGCCATTCATTGAGTCGAGGTCTTCTAAGCTGTTTAGTTTGACAACATCTACCCCTATTTTTGGGATGATGTCATCAATAATGTGTTGTGTTCCGCCATATAATGGGCCGACATACCAAAGCGCCTTGTCTTTTGATGTATGAGCCATAAGAGCAGTACTAATAGCAGCCATACCGCTAGAGAAAAAAGCCGCTAAATCAGTGTCGTCCCAAGTTGCAAGTCTTTTTTCAGCTACTGATAGGGTTGGGTTTCCTAGCCTAGAATAAATGAAGGCGTCCTCAGGAGGAGTTTCTGCTCCCTCAATTCCGTAAGCAGTTTCCATTTGTGCAGCACCAGTTCTTGCATCTGGGAAAATAAAAGTAGATGCAAGATGAATAGGCGGCTTTACAGCGCCAAAATTTTCAGCAGGGTCATAACCCGCAAAAATTGAACGTGTTTCTAGTCTGTGGTTTTTGTTCGGCATCATGGGATAAAAGTAAGCATTTGTTTCGTCATTGTTAAACCGAACAAAACAAATGTATCAAAATAACGTAAATAAGTATAAATTGTGCTAATTTGTACGTTGAAACGCAAGATAGGCTGAACAAATGAATTTACTAGATGCTTTAGACCGAACAATTGTCGATCATTTAAGATTCGACGGAAGATCTTCTATGCAGGATTTGAGCGAATTAACTGGCCTAAGTAGATCTGCCGTATTTGCTAGAGTAAAAAGGCTGGAATCGGATGGAATAATTCAAGGCTATACCGTCAAATTAGATAGGCGCAAGATGGGATTAGAGATCAAGGCCTTTTGTAGCGTAAACCTCAAACTCCACGAAAGGGCAGCTCTTGAAGATTTCGAACACAGTATTGGAGAGTTTAGAGAGGTAAAGGCGTGCTACCACTTAACTGGATCGTCAGATTACATGTTGGAAGTACAAGTAGCAGATATGGACTCGTATCACAAATTCATTTCGAGAAGACTTGCAGCAATGGACAACATTGCACAGGTAAAAAGCATGTTCGTAATGAACGAAATCCTTGAGAAATAAGACTATTCAGCCATAGCCGCAATCCCAGGAAGCACCTTTCCTTCAAGGTATTCAAGCATTGCTCCACCACCTGTACTTAAATAGCTTACTTGATCAGCTAGTTTAGCAGCATTAATAGCAGCGATAGAATCGCCACCTCCAATTAAAGTGTAACCACCTAAATCAGTTGCTTCTTTTAATGCCATTGCAACGGTAAACGTTCCGTTTGAGAATTTTTCAAATTCAAACACTCCCATTGGACCGTTCCATAGAATTGTTTTGCTCGTTCTAACAGCTTCTGCAAACCTAGATGCTGAATCAGGACCGATATCAAGCCCCATCCATCCTTTTGGAATTTCAGAGGTATTACAGTTTTGTGAATTAGCCTCAGCTGAGAAAGTGTCTGCGATTACGCTATCGTTTGGCAAGTAAACTTCTACTCCTTTCGCTTCAGCTTTCTTAAGTATATCTAGCGCTCGAGGCACCATGTCCTCTTCAACAAGGCTGTTTCCTACTTGGCCTCCTTGAGCAAGGACAAATGTGTAAGCCATACCTCCACCAATCATCAACCTGTCCACTTTGTCCACTAGATTTTCAAGTATAGCAAGCTTAGAACTAACCTTTGCCCCACCAATTATCGCTAAAAGCGGGCTTGCAGGCTCTGACATCACCTTACTTAAAGCATCAATTTCTCCCTGCAGTAAAAGACCAAACTCTTTATCTACAGGAAAGAATTTTGCAATTACAGCAGTAGAAGCATGAGACCTGTGAGCTGTTCCAAATGCGTCATTCACGTACAGATCGCCATTTTCAGCCAATTGACCTGCAAAAAATTCATCACCCTCCTTTTCCTCTTTATGAAATCTCAGATTTTCTAAGAGCGCCACTTCACCTGGCTTAAGGTTATGGGTAACATCTAATGCTACATCTCCAACACAATCAGCCGCGAATTTCACGCTTTGGCCGAGCAATTCTTCAAGTTTTCCAACAACGTGTTTGAGACTGAATTCGGGGCTAACTCCTTTGGGTCGACCTAGGTGACTCATCAGAACCACAGAAGCCCCACCCTTTAATAAGTGGTTTATTGTCGGAAGTGCTCTTCTGATTCTAGTGTCGTCTTGAACTTCAAAATTATCGTCAAGAGGGACGTTAAAATCAACGCGCACAAGGACTCTTTTGCCCTTGATATTGAGGTCAGATAATGCCATTATTTATTGAAAAGGGTATGCATACCCACTTTTGAATCTACATAAGATGCTAGGTCGGCTATAGCGACTCTTTCTTGAGTCATACCGTCTCTTTCCCTTACAGTAACTGCGTTATCATTCAGCGAATCATGATCAACGGTTATGCAAAGAGGAGTACCAATTGCGTCTTGGCGACGGTAACGACGACCAATAGCGTCTTTCTCGTCGTACTGAACGTTGTGGTTGATACGTAGTAGGTCTAAAATTTCTTTGGCCTTTTCAGGAAGTCCATCCTTTTTAATCAAAGGAAGAACAGCAGCCTTTATTGGTGCAATAGCAGGAGGAATGCTTAGGACAGTCCTCGTTGCGCCACCATCAAGAGTTTCTTCTGTGTATGCATTGCTCAATACTGCCAGGAACAAACGGTCAAGTCCTATAGATGTCTCGACTACATAAGGAATGAAGCTCTCTTTAGATTCTGGATCGAAGAATCTCAGTTTCTTGCCAGAATGCTCTTCGTGTGACTTTAAGTCAAAATCAGTTCTTGAGTGAATTCCCTCGAGTTCCTTGAATCCCATTGGGAAATTAAACTCTATGTCACAGGCTGCATCTGCGTAGTGAGCGAGCTTTATGTGGTCGTGGAAACGGTAGTTTTCATCGCCCATTCCAAGCGAAGCATGCCAAGACTTTCTTGCCTCCTTCCAATGGTTGTACCATTCTTCTTGTGTGCCAGGCTTCACGAAGAACTGCATCTCCATCTGTTCGAATTCGCGCATTCTGAATATGAATTGGCGGGCGATGATTTCGTTTCTGAAGGCCTTACCGATTTGGGCTATACCAAACGGCAACTTCATTCTTCCGCTCTTCTGAACATTCAGATAGTTCACGAAAATTCCTTGGGCTGTTTCAGGTCGAAGGTAAACAACACCAGAATCGCCACTAACAGCCCCAAGCTCCGTTTTGAACATCAAATTAAACTGCCTAACGTCAGTCCAATTCTTAGATCCGCTTATTGGACAAGCAATCTCTAATTCTTCAATAAGCGCTTTAACAGCAGCAAGGTCATCGGCGTCCATTGCAGCCTTAAACTTTGCGTTGATGCCGTCAATTTTCTGCTGTCTGCGGAGAACGTTTGGGTTAGTAGATCGGAACTCTTCTTCGTTAAAGTCGTCGCCAAACCTCTTTTTACCCTTCGCAACATCCTTGTTGATCTTCGACTCAATCTTACCAATGAATTCTTCAATAAGAACATCAGCTCTATAGCGTTTCTTGCTGTTTTTGTTGTCGATTAGGGGATCGTTGAACGCGTCTACGTGACCTGAAGCTTTCCAGGTTGTAGGATGCATAAAGATGGCCGCATCGATTCCAACAATGTTGTCATTCATCCTCACCATAGCAGTCCACCAGTACTGTTTCAGGTTGTTTTTCAGCTCACTACCTAGTTGTCCATAGTCGTAAGCTGCGCTTAACCCATCATAGATTTCACTACTAGGAAACACAAATCCATACTCTTTTGCGTGGCTAATTACCTTTTTTAATCCGTCTTCAGCGCTCATTATAATTGAGGTTTTGCGCAAAGTTACCTATATCGTTACAAAGAGCTAGGTCTTACCTTAGCAATTATGTCAGGAAGTCTAAGAATTGGATTATTAGGAAGTGGAAGCTGGGCAACGGCACTAGCCAAAATGCTTTGCGAGAATTTAGATCAGCTGAATTGGTGGATTAGATCTGAGGATATGTTTGATTATTTAGGTAAGTATGGTCACAATCCTAGGTATATCGAATCGATTCAATTTCCCATCGATAAGCTAAACCTTTCGAGAAACATGCAAGAGGTAATTGATTCTAGCGACATTCTCATCATTGCAATACCATCGATGTTCCTTCACGATGCGTTTGTGAAGCATAAACCCAAGGGTCTCGAAAACAAACTTGTTATTTCAGCAATCAAGGGAATGATTCCGCAGTTTAACAGTATTCCAGCGAGGTACTTGCACAAGAGTTTGGGCATTCCGTATGAGAACATAGGCATAGTCTGCGGGCCCTGCCATGCAGAGGAAGTGGCAAGGGAGAGGTTGTCTTATTTGACGGTTGCATGTCCACTTACTGAGAAAGCAGAGGAGTTTGCGCCTTACTTGAGAACGAGGTATATCAGAGTAAATACTTCAGATGATGTGTTTGGAGCTGAGTTGGCTGCTGTGCTTAAGAATGTATACGCGGTGGGGGCGGGGTTGGCGCACGGTTTGGGCTATGGAGACAACTTTATATCAGTGTTAATTTCCAATGCAGCGATAGAGATGAAGCGATTTATAGACACGGTTCACGACATTGATAGAAACATTAAGAGTAGTCCCTATTTAGGTGATCTGCTTGTTACAGCGTACAGTGTAAATAGTCGCAACAGGGCTCTTGGCACAATGGTTGGTAATGGACACACGGTCAAATCAGCCGTCATAGAGATGAAGATGGTGGCGGAAGGGGTGACTGGTGCAAAAGGCATTTTTGAGATGAATAAAAAATTCAAGGTTGATATTCCAATCGCTGATGCTGTGTACAGAATTTTACATGAGCGCATGTCTCCGGTGTTGGAAATGAGGCTTTTGTCTGATAACTTGGGCTAGTGTTAAGAGCTAAGCCAAATACAGTTGCTAAGATTGCGCTCATTTTTATGAGCGTTTCTTTTCTGTATTGGGGGAATGCTTTAGCCCAAACCCACGACATAGCCTTCCTTCCTAACCAAGGACAATGGGACGATTTCATCCAGTACAGAGCAGATTTGAGCGATGGGGTATTTTGGATGGAAGAGGCTGGATGGACAGCTTGGGTTGCAGGAGAGGGGTACAACGAGCTTTGGTCTCACGATGAGGCAACACAGGCGCCAGAGGAATTAAAATCTCACGCTTGGAAGGTGGACTTTGTAGATGCAAATACAGCTTCTATAAAGACGGGTGCAAACGAATTAGGATATCACGTTAATTACTATGTAGGCAACGATCCATCTACATGGGCTGAGGGGATATTGCCAGTTAGTAGGGTGAATTACAGTGAGGTTTGGCCTGGAATAAATATGAGAATGGACGGAACAGCTCGCGGATCTAAGCGCCTCAAATACGACTGGATTATTAAGCCAGAGGGGGATCCAAGCGACATAAAACTCAAGCATACAGGAACGGACGTTTCCATTCAATCCGATGGAACGCTCGTCCACGACTTGGGCTCAACAGGCCATATCATAGAAGGCTCGCCATATGCCTTCCAACTCATAGACACTAAGCTTGTCGAAGTTGAGTGTGCCTATAAAGCCCAAACAAAAAGAGATGGATCGACTGTAGTTCGATTCGAGGTCGGTGATTACGACCAGGACTATGACTTGATAATTGACCCTGACATTGTCTTCTCAACTTACATAGGTTCAACTCAGGCAAATTGGGGATTTACTGCTGGTTCTGACGATGATGGAAACGCAATTGCTGGTGCTGCTCTTTGGGATGGCGGAATGGGAGAATATCCAACGACTGCGGGAGCGATTTCATCAACGTTTAATGGCGCGAATGGCCCATTTGATATTGGGGTTACGGTGTTTAATCCAGCTGGAACGAATATTTTATATTCAACAATAGCTGGTGGAGGCCAAATGGACATTCCCTCTTCAATTGTTGCGGATAGCAGTGGGGATTTTTATGTGTTAGGCACGACAGGATCGGGTGATTTCCCGGTTACAACAGGTAGTTATGACAATGCATTTAATGGAGGCCCTTTTGTAGACTTAAACTCATTAGGATCATATTTCCCAGGTCAATTCAATGTAGGATCAGACCTCTTTGTATTAAAATTTGCTTCAGGTACAGGTGGTCTTCTAGCAGGAACATTTGTTGGAGGTTCAAACAATGAAGGAGTAAACACAAGCAATTATCTCAACTACAATTACGGAGATGTTTTCAGGGGTGAGATCAACGTAGATGAATTAGACAGACCGTGGGTGGCATCAGTTACATCAAGCGAGGATTTCCCGATTGTAAATGGTCCATACACTAGTTATAATGGAGGGGGTACTGATGGAATTCTATTCAGATTGTCGCCCAATCTAGCAACAATGGAGTGGTCATCATTTGTTGGTGGTTCAAGCGACGACGCAGCTTATGGAGTTCAGTTTACAAGTGGATTTGAACCAGTAGTTTGTGGAGGGACAAGAAGTGCAGACTACCCAGCATTAGGTTCTTCATATCAATTCGCTTTTGGGGGGACATATGCAGATGCCTTTGTAACGAGATTTCCAAATGGTGGTGGTGTGCCGCTAGCAAGTACATTTTTTGGAACATCTAGTTATGACCAGGCATATTTTGTTCAGTTAGACCAAGACGATTTGATCTACATCTATGGCCAAACAACAGGAAACATGGACTTAGAGGGGGATGTATTCAATGACACACCCAACGCAGGTCAATTTGTTGCATGTTTTGACACACAATTAGAAAATTTAGAATGGTGCACTAGAGTTGGTTCAGCAGCACCCAACAACTCAATTGAAATAAGTCCTACGGCATTTTTAGTTAGCGATTGCGGTCAAATCTACATGAGCGGTTGGGGCGGGACGACGAATTCGGCAACGGCAGGAAATTCTAGCACCGACGGATTTCCATTTACACCTGACGCGTACCAATCAACAACGGATGGAAGTGATTTTTGGCTTGGAGTGTTGAATCCCGGTGCAGAGGAACTCATCTACGGAACATTCTTCGGCGGCGGTCAATCAGCAGAACACGTTGACGGCGGGACATCCCGCTTTGATAAAAACGGAACGGTTTATCAAGCCGTTTGTGCAGGATGTGGAGGCAATAGCGACTTCCCTACTACTCCAGGAGTATGGAGCACAACAAACAATAGCTTTAACTGTAACCTAGGTGTATTCAAATTCGAGCTAGGATTAATCCAACCAGATATTGATCTTGATGCTCCAGATATTATCTGTCCAGATGAGCCACTCCAGTTTTTAAACAACACACAAGGTGGGGGAATTTATCTGTGGGACTTTGGAGACGGCAACACCTCGGATGAATTTGAGCCGACCCATACGTATGAAACGAATGGAGAATGGCTTGTTACCATGACAGTTTCTGATCCACTAGGATGTTTAGAGCCGCAGACTACTGAAATAACAGTTTTGATAAATGAACCGCCAGCACCCACGATTGATGAGGTTTTCCCAATTTGTGCAGGGGAGGAGGTTCAGCTTTTTGCTTGGGGTTCTGAAGATCTTTATTGGGAGCCAAGCACTACTCTGAGCGCAACAGATATTCCCGATCCAATAGCGACACCAACAGTAACGACAACGTATACTGCAGTCGATGAAAACGAGTGTGGAGCAGCTGAAGTTTCGGTTACTGTTACTGTAAGTGAAGTAGAATTGGAGCTTAGTACTCCTGGAGTTGCAATATGCCAAGGTGAGAGCATAAACATTACTGCTGAAGGTGGTGAAGAATATCTATGGGAACCTCCCGTGGGGATTAGCGATCCCACTTCTGATAACGTAACGGCTTCGCCCTTAGTTACTACTCAGTACACCATCACTGCCACGGATCAATACGGATGCGACGACACAGAGAATGTGTTAATTACTGTGGTACAAGGAGTGCCAGGAGGAGTCGTTCACGAGCCTATTGAAATGTGTGAAGGATATAGCGTTTCACTCCCTTCTTCAGATGGTGATGCTTGGCTTTGGGAGCCATCGATAAACCTAAGCCAAGCCAATGTTCAAAATCCTCTTGCTACTCCAGAGGCGAACACAACTTACACATGTTACATCCAAAATATTTGTGGAATTGGAACTGATGAAGTATCAATAAATGTAATTGTACCATTGGCTTTTGCCTCTGAAGACGGGGGCGTTTGTCGTGGCGATGAGTTTCCAATTTCAGCTTCAGGAAGCGACACAGAATCTACATACCAATGGGTTCCCGCACCACTAGTAGCCCAAGCGAACAGCAATGAAACCTATGCCTTTCCAGTTGAGACAACAACGTTTACGGTATTCGTTACAGACTCAAACGGCTGTACTGCGAGTGACAACCTAACGGTCTATGTAGGTCAACCTCCATATGTTGACGCAGGACCCGATAGGGAAATTGAATGGTTGGATGAAGTCAGGCTTTTTGGTTCAACAGAAGGCGAAACATTTTGGTGGACACCAGCAGAAAACCTTAGCTGCTCTGATTGTCAATTTCCAGAAGTTATTTCTACAGAACCAGGGTGGTATGTGTTCCATGCACTTGATGAAAATGGATGTGAAGGCAAGGACTCAACTTATGTAGATATTTTCTTCCCTGTTTATGTTCCAAACTCATTCACCCCAAACAACGACGGAAACAACGATGCATTTTTTGTTCAAGGCGAGAGACTTCAGGGCTATATACTTTCTGTGTTTAATAGATGGGGAGAAAGGGTGTTTTA
>MDTD01119874.1_pt1 | contig 51711 bp, 42 predicted proteins | sample 811221 | NCBI WGS metagenome assembly MDTD01 (sample SAMN05326646, study PRJNA326480) | marine metagenome | isolation source: seawater | place: Pacific Ocean: South West | collected 2011 | reverse complement strand
CTTTGCAGTTACATCCTTTCTCATAGCACTTATTGTTTCACGAGATATAATTTTTGAACCAATAGCAGCTTGAATTGCAACCATATATTGTTGCCTAGGGATTAGTTCTTTAAGCTTTAAACATACTTTTTTACCAAAGTCATAAGCATGATCTCTATGAATAAGTGCAGAAAGAGCATCAACTTGATCACCATTCAGTAGTATATCGAGTTTTACAAGATTTGATTCTTTATACCCGTCGGCGAAATAATCAAAAGAAGCGTAACCTCTAGAAATACTCTTAAGCTTGTCGTAGAAATCAAATACGATTTCTCCAAGAGGCATTTTGAAAGTAAGTTCTACTCTTTCAGAGCTAAGATAAATTTGGCTTACAAGCTCTCCTCTTTTTTCAATACAAAGGCTCATTACAGGGCCTATATAATCTGATTTTGTAATGATTTGCGCCTTTATATATGGCTCTTCTACAAAATTAAGATGATTGTTTTCTGGAAGGTCAGATGGATTGTTGATAGTAAATGACTCTCCGCCTTTAACGTGGGCTATATAGCTTACGTTTGGAACGGTAGTTATTACAGTCATATTAAATTCCCTCTCAAGTCTTTCCTGCACAATTTCCATATGCAACATACCTAGGAATCCACATCTAAAACCAAACCCAAGAGCCGCAGAGCTTTCAGGTTCAAACACTAAAGAAGCATCATTTAACTGAAGCTTCTCCATTGAAAACCTAAGCTCTTCATAATCCTCTGTGTCAACGGGATAGATCCCTGCAAACACCATAGGCTTAACATCCTCGAATCCCTTTACCGCTTCAGAACAAGGTCTGCTACATGTTGTAAGTGTGTCGCCAACTTTAACCTCTTTGGCGTCTTTAATTCCTGAAATAATGTATCCTACATCACCGGCTGATAAAGAATCTTGTGGTTGAAGATCCAATCCAAGAGTGCCAATTTCATCTGCGATATACTCCTTATCTGTCGAGATGAATTTCACTCTTTCACGACGATTTAATTTGCCGTTTAATACTCTGAAGTAAGCTATGATTCCTCTGAAACTGTTAAATACAGAGTCAAAAACCATTGCTTGAAATGGTGCTTCGGGATCGCCCTTAGGTGCCGGTACACGCTCTATCACAGCGGCCAAAATGTCCTCAACTCCAAGTCCTGATTTGCCAGATGCGGGGATAATATCACTTTCATCACATCCGATTAGATCAATTATTTGGTCTCCCACTACTTCAGGATCAGCGGAGTCCAAATCCATTTTATTTAAAATCGGAATTATCTCTAAATCGTGCTCAAGAGCTAGATAGAGGTTTGAAATAGTTTGGGCTTCAATACCCTGTGTAGCATCAACAATTAATAGTGCTCCTTCACAAGCTGCAATTGATCTACTTACTTCGTATGAAAAATCTACGTGTCCTGGAGTGTCGATTAGATTGAGAACATATTCATTGCCATCAATGTGAGTGTGGCGCATCTGGATCGCATGAGATTTAATCGTAATCCCCCTCTCCCGTTCAAGATCCATGTCGTCAAGAGTCTGTTCTTGTAACTCTCTGTCAGAGATGGTGTTAGTCTCCTGCAGAAGCCTGTCAGCAAGCGTGCTTTTCCCGTGATCAATGTGGGCGATTATACAGAAGTTTCTAATGCGTTCCATGGGTAAAATCCCTATTTATGAGTTGCAAAAATACACTTGTTGAACTTCAATGCGACAAACCTTGTAAACTGCACTGAAGATAGTTGTATATTTACCTTCGCTAAATCCCCGATTTACAATGATTCGATTCCTGCAGAACAGCTTCATTTTAGTGTCGATTTTACTTTCGACTACTTCGTTGGTAATTGCCCAAAATGAATTCCAAGAAAATATTGATTCTCGTACCCCTCAAGAAATACTCGATTCGTATGGAGGCTTGAAGCACGCAGTGCTTCAAATGACTCGTGACGAATGGGCTGTTGTAAGAGATTGGGACGGCTTTGATGAGAATGCATATCTAGATGCATTAAAAAACTTTAAAGACTCATTCAAAGGAGAAAGAGAAAAGAGAAAAGAGTTGAGAATGAAAATGGTTCAGCAGAATGACGATTGTGGATGCTGGGTTGAACCTGATGACACTTACTTGACCTTAGTTCCACCACCTGGTCTTGGAGGACTAGGGCCAAACGAAGTTCAATGGGAGACTCAAGGTGGTGCTGGATGGGACGTTGACTGTGCCTCTCCACCGATTGAGTTCCCAGGCTGGACATTTGAATTATATGGCAGCGTTTACTCTGAATTCTACGTAAACTCTAAAGGGATGATTTCTTTTGGTGGTGACGTAATTGACTGGACGCCAACAAGCTTTCCAGAAGCAGAGTACAATCAGATTGCAGGATACTGGCAGGATACAGACAACAGATCAGTTGGTGAAATCATGTATAAGGTTACTCAGGATGCGGTATATGTAAACTACGTAGATGTAGGTTATTACAACAACCACAACGACCTGACGAACAATTACCAAATCATCATTACACCAAATGACGGTATCATAGGTGACGGTAACAACGCTCAAGTTTGTTACCTAGACATGAACTGGGCTCACGGTGATATCGGTGGAGGCGGTGGATGTTGTGGACCAGACCCAGGTGTAACAGGTGCAGACCAAAACACGACTGGATCAGATGGTCCTCACGTACAATTCGGAAGGTTTAATCTTCTTGACGACACATACAACGGTCCATATGGTATAGGCGAAGGGTATGACGATGGAATTAACTGGCTTGATTACAAATATTTCGACATTAACACAGCTTTATCTAGCAACAACCTTCCGCCAGTTGCTACTGAAAACTTAGGCTGTGATACCATTACAATTTGTCTAGGCCAAACAACGTCTGTAGACGTCAACTTCCTCGGCCCTGAGCCAGGACAATCTGTGACTCTTGACGTAGTGCAAAACCTTGTTGCGGGAAATACTATAGATGGGTACACCCAAACAGACGGAACAAATGCTGGAATTACTGGAACATTCGTAGGAAATGCTCCTGGCCTAAATACAATTGAAATCACGGCTGTTGATGATGGAGCTCCTTCATCTCAGACATCAGTCACTATGTATATCAATGTTTTAGACATACTACCTCCTGAACTTACAGTCGAGGGCCTTATGTCTATTTGTGCAGGTTCTGAAACGACAATTACAGCTACAGGGGATTTCGACGACTTCTCTTGGAATGTAAACAGTCAGTTTACCGATTTCAACGTAGCAAACATTCCATTTGGTGGAACTTTTGTGGTAACGGGAATTTTGGATGCAGGATGTCAAGTACAAACATCATTCTTCATCGATCAAAGCCCATATTATCTACCAGACGTTGAGTACACTCCTAATCCGCCTTTCATATGCGATGACGATTCAGCTTTTGTTCAGGTTGTTCCTGACGTGGATGAAGTATTTGTTGGGTACGAATGGGAAGCAGACTGGAACGGACTCGGAGGAGAAGTTTATGACGTAACTGCAGATGAAAGTGGTGCTTGGCTTGCAGCCGGTATGTATAGGTTGTTAGTTGAAGATGAAGCAGGATGTTTTGGACAGCGTGTATTCCAAATAAATAATATTGGTGCTGACATTCCTGACATGACGATCCCTCCAATGTGTACAGGTCTAGACACGGTAGAATTCGCAGGTGGTTATGAGGGAACTGAAGAGGGTGATTTTAACATCTACCTAATCACATCTAACAATGATGGATGGGAGGGAAGTTTCGTTAATATTATTGTAAACGGAGAAGTTGTTTCTACCCTTACTTTGATCAATAGCACTTTCGACACATTCTCTGTGCCAATTGCATTTGGTGACACAATAGAGGTGGAGTATATATCTGCGGATGTTAATGCTGACGCATTTAACCAAATCCAAGTTTTTAATTGTTCTAACTCTCAGAACCAAACCATTATTTCAGACATAAGTTCTGGAATAATTTACTCTGCACCGGCAATGTGTGAAGTAGAAGAAGCAAACGGATATTGGGAAGAAACCCAAGGGCCTGGAACTTCATGGTTTGAATACACAGATCAGTACAATTCTCTTTGGGCTCCTATTGAATTTGGCATGTATGAATTGTGTTTCTACGAAGAAAACTGCAACATTCCGTATTGCTATGAAGTTGAGGTTACTCTTCCGCCTACAATTTTACTTAATGAGACCGATGTAATCCTTTGTGATGGAGCTGAGCTAGAGCTTGTAGCAGATACAACAGATGCTGGTGGGACAGCGGAGATAAATTGGCCATACCCTGGAGATGATGACATTTTAGAAAACGACTACACTTATACTCAATACACAAACACAACCCTTACTGTAGAAATAGAAAATGGTTGTGGTACAGATGAGGCATCAGTGGAAGTAGAGGCGTTCTTCCCGCCGCTAATCGACAGCATGTTCTTATGTGACGAGGGTGATGAGATTGAGATTGATCCAATTGCAGGAGACCAAAACGATGAGACCTCTACTTATGAATGGACTTTTAATGGAGAAACTATTCCAGGAGAAACAGGTCAAGAATTAATAGTTTCTGAAACTGGTTCATACTGTGTGATTGTAACAAACACATGCTACCCTGATGGTAACATTAATTGTGGATTCGTTGACATTGTAAGTCAAATTGAAAACATATTCGAAGACGAGGAGGGTGGCATTTTTGCCGATTGTAATGGAGATGGAATAACAACCATTAATTTGAGCTTGCCAAACGACGATTACGAAGCTACTTGGCCTGATGGTTCTGAGGGCTTCTCTTGGACTGTACCTCAAGCTACCGATGAAGATGGAAATCCATTATTCGACGAGAACGGAGATCCATTATGGGCTTATAACGGTGAGGACATTTGTGTTGAAGTACTAGATCCATACGGATGTGGTATTACAGAGCACTGCATACAGCTTTACATTGGATTACCTCCAACAATTGAGCCGACTGTAGACGAGATTCCATACCCTTACTTAGATGAGGATGGAAACCCAGAGTCAGACCAAACCGTGGTGATGTGCGACAACGTTTATTACGATTTTGATTTAAACGAAGTTCAGCCTGGACCTCCATATGCTGATTTCACTTGGTGGATAGAATGCGGAGACGAAAACTTCTATTATGGCGACGGTAGCTCAGGCTTCCAAAGCTTTATCAATGATGTCTTCCCAGAAGATTGCGAACACTACTTTGATCTTATAGGGATGACTGAGACCCCTTGTGGCGCTGAAAGTGAAGCATTCCACATTCACACTAATCCAGGGCCTGGAGACGTTTGTGGAATAGAATTGCCTAACGTTTTAACTCCTTATAACGGTGATGATGCTAATACGTATCTTATTATTGATGGCTTGGATAACTACCTTCAAACTTCAGGAGAGTACATCATACTAAGAGTATTTGATAGATGGGGAAATCAAGTGTTTGAGGATCTTTCATATGAAAATAGCGAACCATGGAGTGGTGAAAACAAAAGGGAATCTCCGCTTTCTGATGGCGTTTATTACTACACTGTATACATTTCGTTATTAGACGAAGAGCACAGTAGTACAATTACAATTTTCAGACACCAAGACTAATATCAAAAGACATTGGCGAAGCCCCGTACTCAATACGTATGTTCGGATTGTGGTACGACTACTGCCCAGTGGGTAGGAAAATGTCCGGGTTGTTCAGAATGGAACACGCTTAAGGAAGAAGTTGTAGCTACGTCTTCTAAGCGATCACACAGACATCACAGCTCTCAAGCTTTAAAAGCTCCACGACCTCTTAAGGACGTACAAATTGACAATGTAAAAAGGCTAGTAACGGGAGAAAAAGAGCTTGATAGGGTGTTAGGTGGAGGTGTTGTTCCGGGCTCTCTCATGCTTCTTGGAGGTGAACCTGGGATTGGTAAATCTACCCTAATGTTGCAGGTGGCATTTTTAACGGGTTCTATAGGATTGAAAGTCCTATATGTTAGTGGAGAGGAGAGTCCTGAACAGGTCAGAATGAGGGCAAGTAGAATAGGAGATGTTCCAGAGGAATTAATGATTCTACCTGAGACTCAAGTACCGATAATATTACAAGCACTTGAACAAGAGGAATATTCGCTGCTTGTTATTGATTCAGTTCAAACTCTAGATCAACCTGAAATAGATGGAGTTCCAGGTTCAGTTTCTCAAATTAGAGAATCAGTAGCATCAATAACCTCTCATGCAAAAGCAAGAAATCTACCTGTATTCTTAGTTGGTCATATTACAAAAGAGGGCTCTATTGCAGGACCAAAAATTCTTGAACACATGGTAGATGTTGTGTTACAATTCGAGGGTGATAGAAGTCATTCATATAGGATGCTTCGAGCATCAAAAAACAGATTTGGGACAACGTCTGAACTGGGTATTTATGAGATGATGGGAGAGGGTCTGAAGAGAGTGAGTAACCCTAGCGATGTTTTGCTTACCGAGGCTGGAGAACCTACTAGCGGTTCCGCAATTTCAGTTAGCCTGGAAGGGGTAAGGCCTATTTTGGTTGAAGTGCAGGCATTAGTTAGCACGGCAGTTTATGGTACACCTCAAAGATCTGGGACAGCTTTCGACCTTAGAAGATTGAATATGCTTCTTGCAGTTCTTGAAAAGAGATGCGGATTTAAGCTAGCTTCCTTTGATGTCTTTTTAAATATGGCAGGAGGTCTTAAAATTGTTGACCCTGCAAATGACCTTGCAGTTGTTGCTGCGATTCTTTCTTCTAGTCTTGACTTACCTCTTGATAGAGACATTTGTTTTGCAGGAGAAGTAGGGCTAAGTGGCGAAATCAGACCCGTTCCAAGAATAGAGGCTAGAATGGCTGAAGCTCAAAGATTAGGAATGAATCGCATGCTTATAAGCGGCCATAGCAAAAAGCCAAGTGCCCCATTAGGCCTAGAAGTAATTACAGTAAAAAGAGTTAGCGAAATTCACTCGCTAATATTCTAGGATACTCCTTCGAGAACGACAACAAACTCTCCTTTGGGAGCTTTGGTTGAAAAGTGCTCAAGAGCGTCATTCACACTCCCTCTTACAACTTCCTCATGAAGTTTAGACAGCTCTCGACAAACAGCAATTTTTCTTTCACCACATTCATATCCAACCAATTCCTCTAAGAGTTTTACAATCCTATGGGGAGATTCATAAAGAACGATAGTTTTCTCCTCAGTAATTAATGACTGCAACTTCTTCTGCCTACCCTTTTTGTGTGGCAAAAAACCTTCAAAGACAAATCTGTCACAAGGCAGTCCAGAAACTACTAGTGCAGGCACAAATGCCGTAGCACCGGGAAGACAGCTCACCTCTACTCCTTGCTCAACACATTCTCTTACAAGTAAAAATCCTGGATCTGAGATGCCGGGAGTCCCTGCATCAGAGCATAAAGCATAGTGAAGCCCTGAGCTGATAGCTTCTACAACAGACTTGACCACCTTGTGTTCATTGTGCAGGTGGAATGATATCATAGGCTTATCAATTCCAAGATGCCTTAGAAGATTGCCAGTTGTTCGCGTGTCTTCAGCAAGAATTAAATCACAAGCCTTAAGAACTTCAATTGATCGTTCTGTCATATCACCTAAATTCCCTATTGGAGTAGGTATGATATCTAACCTTCCTTCACTCATTAGCTAAAGAAAATACGTGGTATCCTTTTTTCAAAAGACTCCATTGCTAAAGCCACTTCCTCCTTTCTTCCTGATGGAGAAATTGAATTGCGAAATAAATCAACTGCTTGGTTAACGGTCCCGCATCCATCGACAGCATCAAGCATATCGTTGAACTTTACTTCATCGTTTGAAAATAGAGTAGATGTGTAGTTAGCCCTTTCAAGGATGGTTAGGCCTTCACCTACAGAACTTAATGGGGACAGTTGATGTTTTTCTACAAGGCTCACTTCTTTGATAGAGTCCATTAAATCTATTTGGGCTTCATCATTTTCCTCATTAATTTCTTCCCGCTCTAAAGCTGCTGCTTCAAAAGCTTTAAATCTTAAAACAGCAAGCCTTTCGTGAAGTTCCCTAGACAAAGCCAGCATCTCATGAACTTCTTCTTTTGAAGCATCACCAGAATTGATTGACTCTACTCCATTACTCAGAGACTCAATAATTTCTGTAAGTGATATGTGCTTGTCATTGGCCATTAAGGCTGTAAAGATAGTGTTAATCTAAAAGTCGTCATCGTCAGGATCGTCTAACACATCCGAGTTTTCTCGCCAAGAGCTGCTAGGAGTATTTTGAGGTTTGGGCTCTTCTGAACTATCAGGATCTTTAGAGAATGCATCTTTAATTCTTTGTGCTTCATTACTAATGGCCCTTCGCCTGTTAGCCTTTGCAGCCTGTCTATCATAACTGTAAACAGGCTCATCAAGAGTGCCATCCATTCCTAGAAAGAACATGTTGCCAAGACCATCATCCTGAATATCACCAAATTCCCCTTGTTTATTGTCTCTTAGATCTCTTAAAGCAAAACCAAGTGTGTAATCAATTCCTCCTTCGAAGGTTTGGCTTCCCTCAAGGCTTACGTTCATAGCAGATGATTGTATGCTAGTAAATGGGATGCTTGCAGTTGACAGTTTAACTGTAACGGGAGTTTCAACAAAATCAAACTCAATGTATGACAATCTCTTTCTTAGATCTTCTGGGTCTACAAGAGGCGCTATTAGCCGGTTTTCTTTTAAATAATCTGCGACATCATCAAACACCTCTAATCCTTTCAATCTTCCATTTGAAATGCTTGCTTGAAGTTCTGCATCAAAGGAATTTGATTCCCAATTTCCTTCTTTATCCCAAACTAGATTCATACTCCCTGCTATATCACCCCTTCCTTGCATATGTTCAGCCCTCAATACATCCTGCCCAAAGTTTTCATACACTCTGAAAAGGTCTGAATATGAGAAACCCTCAGCAGAGCCCATTATACCTAAAACAATCTTTTCTGAAGCTGTTTTTAATTGCCCTTGAATAGTGGCTTCGCCACTTAAGAGATTGGCCTTTGCAAAGGAGATACGTAATTTTTTAGAAGTAATCTCTCCCTTGCTAGATGTATTGGAACATTCTAGGTCGTCCCACATTAAAAGATCAGATCCAATAGTATATGCTAGAGAAGAGCCAAGAGGAAGAATTGTTAGGGGGGCATCTGTATCAGATGAATTAGAGCGATTTCCCCACCATTCTAGAATTGGGTCTACTACGATACTTTCTGCTGTAATTTGAACAGAGCCTTGAATTTGACCTCCATCAAGAGCCTCTTCAAAAGAAGTAATACGACTATTAATTTCTCCTACGTTTCCAGCCCAATTAAAGCTTGCTCCCTTGAGATTAAAAAGTCCACGAGAATAATCACACATCAGGTTTGAAATAGAGTACGGGCTTGAATTGAGAGATCCTTTTATGGAAGAGGATTCAATTTGTACAGTAGAGAATTTCACGTCTCCACTTGGAGGAATAGACAATAAAGATGAAAATGAAATATTTCCTTCTACTGGCATAATTGATTGTGTGTTGCTCGACACATCTGGCACCCACGACAGATATGAAGACCCCAAATCTAAAGTTCCATTTACATCTAATTCAAGCGGTCTTTTATCCCAAACCTCAGCCACCCCATCTAGGTTCAAGTTTAAACCATTTGAATTGATACTGAAGCCATCTAATGTAAATCCTAGTTCATCTCTATCGTAGTCAATGTTTACCCTACCCTTCCCTGAAACTACACCTTTATTATTTAACGACAGTCCAGTCAAATCGGGAGAAACTGCAAAATCAGCTTCTGGAAGCGAGAAGTCAATTCGGGCTGATGAACGATCGGAATGGAAAAACAATTTTGTGACACCGCCATAACTCCAACCCTCAAAGGGCTCCTTATTCAAAAAGACTCTTTGTAGATCAGATTTTTCTACGTTTGAAAAGTGACCAATTAAATCCAAACCATCTCCCTCCCAGATCAGTTCAGTTTCCAGGCCAATTCCACCAAGTACGCCTTTTATTATTGCCGAATATCCTTCTGTTTCTGTCCTTTCATATCTGGCACTTAATTCACCATACAAGGGAACAAACACATCATTGATTGAATTGTGTTTAAGGTCTTCGAATGATAGGCCTATAGTTTGGTCTACTATAATTACTTTATTTAAAATACCAGTCGATTTTACCTCTCCTTTTGAGATATAAGTGAAATCAATATGTGATAAGTGTATTTGAGAAACTTCGAATTCTTCACTTCCATTAGAGTCCTGGGTAATTTCAAAATTCCATTTATTCGCAAATTCTTCTACTCTTAACTCTCCGTTTTCGATGTAGATAGAGCGTATTACTGGTGTGCCAAAAACCACCTCCCAAAGAGAAAAAGCAACACCTAGTTTTTCAACGTTAAGTAGATCATCTCCCTCAACACCAGCTCTAGGGGGCAAGCCTTTAATTACAACATCATTGATGACAACACTTACACTAGGGAAAGTAGAAAGAAAACTGATGTCTACATCTCCAGCCCTCATTTCAGTTGAGATGTTTTCATTGATAGAATTTAAAGCAATTTCTTTCCAAACATCACCCTGTAAAAAGACAAAAGCACATAGGCCACCTATTGAAATAAATAGGATGATGAGTACTATGGCGCCGAGTCTCTTTTTTGTCATCTTACATAATCTCCAATATGTGTCAAGCCTCCTTTGGTTAATAGCTGTCTAAATGTAGAATTGTTGGCTGGGTTGAGCCTGACTTCCTCAATATCTATTCCCTTATTATCCTTTGTGATTACTTCGACGGACTCTTCACCTAAAATAGACTTCCAGTTCTCTACCTTTTCTTCATCCTCACAATCGAATTTGTAAACGCTAAGCACATTGCCATTTAGTTTAGTGACCAATACACTGTATCTCTCAGCTTTGTCTAAATATGTACTTAGGATATAATATCCATTGAATTTTCTAAGAACCGTTCTGTCGCTAAGCACGATGTTTTCATCTCCTAGGTCTACATATTGAGCGTTGACAGTAATGTTTTCTTCTAATTCATTGCTATCTCCTTTATATGTCCAATCACCCTGCATAGTAGAAGGGAAAAATGTTTTATTCACTCTGTTAAAAGGCATTGGCTCTGGGAATGTTGCCTCTACACAACCTGATAAAAGAACAATTGCAAACAGAATTAATGAAGTGGAAATGGGATTTCTCATTTGAGTTATAATATGATTGAGATTAGACCGATTACTGCACAGTAAACGGAAAACCACAGAAGGTTAGTACCCTTCACTAATCGTATCATTAGTTTACAGGCAAGTAATCCTGAGATAAATGCCGCCAGAACTCCAACTACATATCCCATCATAGGGCCATATGATGTTACGCCTTCAGCCACTAAGTCTTTTGCTTCGAGGAGAGTAGCACCAAGAATTACAGGAAGAGCCATTAAGAAGCTGAATCTTGCAGCTTCTTGGCGAGAAACGCCTAGAATTAATGCTGTACTTATTGTGCTACCCGACCTGCTTATACCCGGAAGTATTGCTAGGGCTTGTGATAGGCCTATCAGCATAGATTTGCCTCCACTTACTTCACCTTTAGTATTAGACTCTATTTTTTGAGAAATAGCCAGAATTACAGCCGTGACAATGAGCATATAACCAACAAACTGAGGGCTGTCGAGCGCTTCGATTTGGTCTTTTAAAGTGAATCCCACAATTGCTGCTGGGATAGCGCTAATTGCAAGAAGCCCTATGTATTTTCTGGCAAAACTATCTTGGGGATTGGTAACCCCTTTACATAACATGAGAATGTCCTTGCGAAACACAATGATTGTACTTAAAGCAGTTGCAAAATGTACTAGAATTTTAAATGTAATGTCATCACTTTTGATGCCTAGAAGTTCAGAAAAAAGTGTGAGGTGACCTGAGCTAGAAACGGGGAGGAATTCAGTGAAGCCTTGGACAAGCCCCAAAATCAAATAAGATAAGATCTCCTCAATCACGACTTTTTAAGAATAGCGTAGAGTATGGTTCCGTAGCCGGCAAGTACGGTAATGGGCGCAAGCGTAATTCTGCGTGCACTGAAAATTTGATCTGCGTGAAATTCGTTTGGGTTTTCAGAACCGCCGCCACTCATTAGAAGATACCCTATGATCAACAATACAATTCCTATTCCTAGCCACATGTAGTTTTCTTTTGAAAAGGCAAAATTTGAATTACTCATAATGCGAATTTAATTTAATGAAGCCTGCCTAAATCAAGCCTTAAGTATCTGTTTACAGCAAGAGTTGTTGAAATGATTCCTAGGAGACCGCCAATTGTAGTTAACCCACCTGCCATCAAACCTATAAATTCAACAGTTAGATTTATTGATGCTTCTGGGCTATATGATTTCAATACAGTTAGGCCACTCATGATGAATGCTAATGCCAAAAAGCCAGAGGTAATGCCAAGCAACATTCCTTGCTTTATGAAAGGACGTCTTATGAAGCTTGGTTTAGCACCAACAAGCTGCATGTTGCGTATTAAGAACCTTCTTGCAAAAACGGTTAGTCTAACGGTGTTGTTCATCAATGCTAGAGCAATGCCAAAACAAACCGCGGCTAATCCCACTAAAGGATAGAACAGTCTACGAATAGTGTTTTCGATTTTTGCCAATAGATTGTTTTGCCAAACCACCTCGCTTACCCCTGGAATTTCATTTATTCTTTCAGCTAGACCAGGTAGCTTGTCAGATGTTCCCCAATTGCTTCGAACTTTCACGTCCATTGCGGGTGGAAGTGGGACATAACCAAGAAAGTCAATAAAGTCCTCACCAAGTGTTTCTTCTAGTTTTAGCGCTTCTTTTTGTGGGTCTAAATAATGAGCATCTTCAACAGCCTCGTCAGTTTCTACGGATGCCAGAGCAGTTTTAAGAATAGTTTGGTCTAGATCTCTTTGGAAGTACACCTGTATCCTCACTTCTTGTCTTAGTTGTTTTTCCCATCTAGAGCCTAGCATAGCTACAACAGCTAAAAGTCCCACAAGCACTAATGTTAGAGTCATTCCAACAATTGTAGTAAAGGTCGTTGTAGCTTGAGAAGCAGGCATTTTATCCATAATTCAAAGATGCGATTTGAATCGTTGATATCTGAACTACAGCACTAAAGAAAAAATTGCCCACGCTTATTTATAACGATTCTGAATAGCAGCAACAAACATCCCCTTTTTATGGTATTTTTGCACCATGATAACAGTGAGTGATAGTGCAGCTAAACAGGTTAAAAAAATCTTGGGTGAAGAGGGTATGCCTGAATCTAGTTTTGTCAGGGTAGGCGTCAAAGGAGGCGGTTGTTCTGGGCTAATGTACGAGATGGATTTTGACTCTGAATTGAAGGAAGGTGATCAAAGCTTTGAGGATAAGGGTGTTACGATTGTAGTTGACAAAAAAAGCTTCTTGTATTTAGTGGGCACAGAACTACGTTACAGCGGTGGTTTAAATGGAAAAGGGTTTGAGTTTTATAACCCAAATGCAAACAGAACTTGTGGTTGTGGAGAGAGTTTTTCTCTTTGAATTAAGAGCGAATTATGAGCCAAACAGAAGAAGATAAATTACTCAATGAGGTAACTGGGAAGAGTTACGAGTTTGGATTTACAACGGATATTGAATCCGATACAATAGCTCCGGGACTTAATGAGGATGTTATTAGGGAGATTAGTGCCAAAAAAAACGAGCCCGAATGGATGCTTGAATGGAGATTGGCTGCATTTAAGATTTGGTCTGAGATGGAGGAACCAGAATGGGCACATCTTGAATACCCCAAACCAGATCTTCAAGCCATCAGCTATTACTCAGCACCTAAAAAGAAAACGGAACTTAAATCTCTAGATGAAGTTGACCCAGAGTTGAGAAAGACAATGGAAAAGCTTGGGATTAGTCTAGAAGAGCAAAAGCGACTTAGTGGTGTTGCAGTTGACTTTGTAATGGATAGTGTTAGTGTTGCGACCTCTTTCAAGGATAAACTAGCTGAACTAGGAGTGATTTTTTGTTCTTTAAGTGAGGCAATACAAGAGCACCCTGAGCTGGTGAAGAAATACATCGGTACAGTAGTTCCCCAGAGGGATAATTATTACGCAGCATTAAATTCAGCGGTATTTACAGACGGGTCATTTTGCTATATCCCCAAAGGGGTTAGATGCCCAATGGAACTAAGTACCTACTTTAGAATAAACGAGGCAGGAACTGGACAATTCGAAAGAACTTTACTAATCGCTGACGAGGGCTCATATGTTAGTTACCTCGAAGGCTGTACAGCTCCACAACGAGATGAAAACCAATTACACGCAGCCGTAGTTGAGATAGTTAGCCTTGACGATGCTGAGGTTAAGTACAGTACCGTACAGAATTGGTATCCAGGAGATGAAAAGGGTAAGGGTGGAGTATACAATTTTGTTACTAAAAGAGGGATTTGCTACAAAAGATCTAAGATTAGTTGGACACAGGTTGAAACTGGGTCGGCTGTAACCTGGAAATACCCTAGCTGCATTCTTAAAGGAGATGATAGTATTGGAGAATTCTTCAGTGTTGCTGTTACAAACAACATGCAACAAGCTGATACAGGTACAAAGATGATCCACTTGGGCAAGCGCTCGAGATCGACAATTATTTCAAAGGGTATTTCAGCAGGCAATTCTCAAAACAGCTACAGGGGTTTAGTTAAAATTCATCCTGGAGCGACAAATGCAAGAAATTTCTCTGTATGTGACTCGCTTCTTATGTCGAGCACATGCGGTGCACACACCTTCCCATACATAGAGGCAAGCAATCCAACGGCTAAAATTGAGCACGAGGCAACGACTTCTAAAATTGGGGAGGATCAAATATTCTATTGCCAACAAAGAGGCATAGATGAAGAAGAGGCTATAGGACTTATCGTAAAGGGCTATGCAAAGGAGGTGCTAAATAAGCTTCCAATGGAGTTTGCTGTAGAAGCCCAAAAACTTTTGACAATTTCATTAGAAGGATCTGTAGGATAATGCTAAAGATTAAAAACTTACACGCCCAAGTCGGGGACACTCAAATTTTACAAGGTCTAAACTTAGAAGTAGGGCCCGGGGAAGTACACGCTATCATGGGGCCAAATGGTTCAGGAAAGTCAACTCTTGCTTCTGTTCTTTCAGGAAGGGAGTCATACGAGGTCACTGATGGCTCTGTCGATTTCGACGGAGTTGACTTATTGGAAATGGATGCAAGCGATAGAGCACGCGAAGGACTGTTCTTAGCTTTCCAATACCCGGTTGAAATCCCTGGAGTGAGCAACATGAATTTCATGAAGGCTGCCATAAATGGTAAAAGAGCTCATCAAGGCCTCGACCCAATAAAAGGAACAGATTTTTTACAAAAGGTGAAGGATTGTGCATCGCTTGTTGAACTTGACGGTCGCCTTAGAGACAGATCAGTTAATGAAGGCTTTTCAGGAGGAGAAAAGAAGAGAAATGAGATTTTCCAGATGGCTATGCTTGAGCCCAAACTTGCTGTTCTAGACGAAACAGATTCAGGCTTAGACATTGATGCACTTAGAGTAGTATCTCAGGGAGTAAATGCAATGAGAAATTCTGATAGAAGCTTTATTGTTATTACTCACTATCAAAGATTACTAGACCACATTGTTCCTGATTATGTCCACGTACTATCTGAGGGTAAAATCGTAAAAAGCGGAGGCAAGGAACTTGCACTAGAGTTAGAAGAAAAAGGATATGACTGGATCTAAAGAAAGCTTCATATCAAATTTTAAAGCCCCTGAGAATTCTAGGGGGCTAAGATCACAAGGCGATCAGTACTTAGTCGATCTTCCCGTTCCAGGAAGAAGGTCTGAGAGGTGGAAGTATTCACCGATTTCGAAGCTTCTAAATACGTCATTAAACACGTGCTCTGGTGAGGGTGTGGTTTGGCCTGAAGAGATTCTGCCTGATCCAGTGCCATTCCTAGATTCTTATAGACTAGTTTTTAGAAATGGTCACTACGTTAGTTCTCTTAGCGACATGCCTATTGATGACGATGTGATATGCATGCCATTGAGTGAGGTTGGAGCAGAGTTTACAAATGACTACCATAAAAGGGAGTGGGTAGGTGCGATGAATGCAGCATATCACCAAGATGGGCTTTTTCTGAAGGTTTCAAAAAACGTAAGCTTAGATAGGCCAGTTGTAATTCATCACCTAACAGACGGTGCTGATATTGCGGCGCTCCCACGACACTATATTGAGTTGGAAGAAGGGGCAGGTGCTGAAGTTGTGGTTTGGTCTAGTGCGTCTGAAAAATCATCAGGCATGTGCAATGGTATTTTGGAGGCAAACGTATCTTCAAACGCCTACTTGAGAGTAGACAAAATTTGTAACGAAGCGGGTGAGATTTTCAAATTTTCTCATGAGTACATTAAGCAAGAAAGAGACAGTAGAGTAAAAATCAACACCTTTACAATTAAAGGCCATTGGGTAAGAAATGAGCTGGAAATAGTTGCAAACGGACCAGGAACTGATTCGACCTTCAACGGTGCATATTTACCAACTGGGACAGAACATGTAGACAATCACACTGTGATGGATCACGCTTATCCTAATGGCACATCATCTGAATTGTACAGAGGAATTATGTACGATAAATCAACTGGTGTGTTTAACGGAAAAGTGTTTGTGCGAAAGGATGCTCAGCAAACGAATGCATTCCAGCAAAACTCAAATATCGTAGCTGATAAGGGTGCAACAATAAATGCTAAACCAGAACTGGAAATATATGCGGATGACGTCAAGTGTTCTCATGGATGTACAGTAGGACAGTTTGATAAGGAGGCTCTATTTTACCTTAAATCAAGAGGAATTGGATCTGATGAAGCTAAAGCTTTACTTGTTAAAGCCTATGTTGGCGATGTGATTTCTTCGGTTGACAGGGAGGAGGTTAGAAATGAAATTCTAAGGCTTTATTCTGAAAGGCACGGTTGGGCATGAAGCGTAATGCAGCATATGACCTGAATGCTTTGAGGCGTGAATTTCCAATTTTGGATAGGGAGGTTTATGGTCATCCTTTAGTTTATTTGGACAGTGCAGCTTCGGCTCAAAAACCACGTGTAGTTATTGAAGCACAAAGAGAATACGAGGCACATTTTCACAGCAATATTCATAGAGGCGTGCACACGCTTGCGACACAAGCAACAGAAGCATATGAAGGAGTAAGATCAAAACTTACAGAGCACATAAATGCAGCTAGGCGCGAGGAAATAATCTTCACATCGGGAACTACAGACAGCATAAATCTTGTTGCAGGAACATGGGGAAGGGCGAATTTGAATTCAGGGGATGTAGTTGCATTGACTAGATTGGAACACCACAGCAATATTGTTCCTTGGCAGATTTTGGCAAAAGAAAAAGGGTTTGACATTGTTGTTATTGAAATTGATGAAGACGGCTCATTGTGTGAAGAGAGTCTCAAAGCGGCTTTGTCTAGATCGCCAAAATTGTTATGTGTAAGCCATGTGTCAAACACACTAGGTACTGTTAATGACGTAACGCGCATTACAGCACAAGCTCATGAAGTAGGAGCTGTTGTGCTTGTTGATGGAGCACAAGCAGTTCCACATAAAAAAATTGACGTTCGTGATATCGGATGCGATTTTTATGCTGCATCAGGACACAAAATGTACGGCCCATCAGGCGTGGGATTTCTTTATGGAAAAGCCGAGCTTTTGGAAGAAATGCCACCTTGGAAAGGAGGTGGGGAAATGATCCAAACAGTGAGTTTCGAGGAGGAAACAACATTCAATGTACCACCGTATAAATTTGAGGCGGGAACGCCTCATTTGAGTGGAGTAATAGGATTGGGTGCTGCATTGGATTGGATTAATTCTGTGGGGTTAGATAAAATTGCAGAACACGAAGAAGCGTTGATCAAGTATGCCTCTGAGAGGCTTTCTGAAATAGAAGGAATGAGGCTGATTGGCACATCAAAGGATAAGGCAAGTGTTGTTTCTTTCTTAGTGGATGGGACACATCCGTCTGACATAGGAACGATATTAGATCAACTTGGAGTAGCAGTTAGAACAGGTCATCATTGTACAGAGCCCATCATGAATAAACTGGGTATTCCTGGAACAGTTAGGGCATCTTTTGCAGCCTATTCAACATTTGAGGAAGTTGATGCCTTAGTTGCAGGTGTTGAGAGGGCTGTCAAGATGCTTAGGTGATATCTTTGCATCATGTCTGCAACTATAGATTCAAGACAAAACCAAATAATCGAGGAATTCGAAATGTTTCCCGATTGGATGGAAAAGTATGAGCACATCATCGAGCTCGGTAAAGAGCTAAATCTTATTGACGAGTCAAAAAAGATTGATGATAATCTTATAAAAGGTTGTCAAAGTAGGGTTTGGCTTTCAGCTGAAATGAGTCCAGAGGGGAATGTGGTTTTTGAAGCAGACTCGGATGCAATAATAACTAAAGGGTTAGTTGCCTTGATGATTAGAGTCCTGAGCGATGCGACACCAAAAGAAATTGCGGAATCGAATCTACATTTTCTTGAAGAAATAGGCTTAAACGCTCACCTTAGCCCAACTCGTTCTAACGGACTTCTTTCAATGGTAAAACAAATGAAGATGTACGGTTTAGCATTTTCTGTACGTTAACTGAGGGCATGATCAATTCCGTCTTAAAATTCCTGAAAAACTTAAACCCCGACTTTGTCAAGCTTTTGACGGGTTCAGGGATGGTTTTTTTTTTCAGAGTTTTAGGTGGTCTGGCTGGATATGCTGTCACCTATTTGATAACAACTAGTTATGGTGCAGAAACATTTGGTCTATTCGAAATGTGCCTTACAATTCTCACTATTATTGGAGTTCTAGGCCGAATGGGCTTTGATGGCGCGCTTGTAAAATTCATTCCACAGTTTAGAGAGCAGGGGGAGTTTTCACACCTAAGAGACACATATAAATTTACTCTTAGCAGGGCTATTCCTCTTTCAATTTTAATGGGAATAGGATTGTTTATTGGCGCTGATTTTATAGCAAGTTTTTTCAATTCAAACCATCTTGCAGAGGGGATTAGAATCACCGCCTTCATTGTTCCTTTCTCAACTTGGATAGGACTTAATTCAGAGGCTTTTAGGGGGATGAAGAATATGGTTGCATATTCAATCTACCAGAGGGGGACGACAATTTTCATTGCCTGTTTTGCCATACTTATTCTTAAATCACTTTACCCATCTTGGATACATGTTCCTTTAGTTGGGTTTGGCATTGGTGCAGTTATGCTTTCTGTTGTTGCTGGAATAGATGCTCCAAAAAGAATTTATGAATTAGGCGAAGCCCAAACCTCATCTACGCCATTCCTATCATCAACAATTTTAGCAGTTGCATTTCCAATGCTACTCCATGCTTCTATGTTCATGGTTATGAATTGGACAGACACGCTAATGATTGAATATTTCTACGAAGAAACAGAAGTAGGAATTTATAGGCTTGCTTTTAAAGTGGCCGCTCTTATTACAGTTGCACAATACGCGATTAATTCAATAGCTGCTCCAATGTTTAGTTCTTTTAAAACGAAAGGAGATATAAATGGGTTAAGGAAAATAGTTAGAAATATAGGTTACTTAAACTTGCTAATTAGCGTACCTATTTTCATAGTAATTCAACTTTTCCCAAGTTTTATACTTGAATTTTTTGGAGAGGAATTTACTGGAGGAACAGCACCACTTATTGTTCTTTCAATTGGTTCAATCTTAAACGCTCTTTGTGGACCCGTTATGTACTTGTTGAGCATGACAGGTTTTGAGAAAACAGCTAGAAATATTATTGTAATTGCAAGCGCATTCAACATTGCAATGAATTTATTCCTTATCCCTAAGTTTGGTATTCTTGGCGCAGCATATGCGACATCAATTTGCACTGTACTATGGAATGTAATGGCAGTAATAAAGATTAAAAAGGAATACGGATTCGTATCAATTCCCCATCCTTTCAACTAGATTCAGCACGTACTCAGCATCAAACTCTAGTTGCTTTACAGCTTCAGCAAACTCATCCATTTTTTCAGACCTAATTGGAGTGTCAGGGGGGAATGCTTCTCTTCTATGATCAACCTGCTCCCCATTCTTCCAGAACCTGAAACAGACGTGAGGCCCAGTTGCTAACCCCGTGCTACCAACTTTACCAATTACCTGACCTTGCTTGACAACATCCCCAACTTTCACGAGCCTTTTACTCATGTGTAGGTATTGAGTTTCATATGTGCCGTTATGCCTAATCTTAACGTAGTTTCCGTTGTTTGCCTTGTACTCACTCTTTGTCACCACTCCACTACCTACAGCTCTAATTGGAGTTCCCTTAGGGGCAGCGTAATCCGTTCCCAAATGTGCTTTTACTCTTTTAAGTACAGGGTGAAATCTCTTTTTATTAAATCCACTAGACATTCGGCCAAATTCTATTGGAGTCTTTAAAAAGGTCTTTCTTAATGAAGCTCCTGTTGGATCAAACCAATCAGGACCATCTCCTTGATCAAACCTGTAAGCTTTGAATTCTGTTCCAACATGAGTAAATGATGAAGAGAGAATTTCAGGCATACCCACAAGGGCACCATTTACTTTCTGTTGAAAGTAGTAAGCATCAAATGTGTCTCCCTTTCTAACGTGAGAAAAGTCAATTGTCCAATCGTACACCTTCGACATCGAAAGAGCTAAAAGATGACTTTCCCCCATCTTTTCTAAATCTAGATAAAGAGAATTTTCTATTACACCTTGAACCCTCCTGTATACAGTGTCGACGGGATATGAACCCAATCTCGCACCCAATGTATCCTTCAGTGAAAAAACTACATAGTCAGTGTTATTGCGCTCATAAATAAACCATAATGGTTCAGGCACAGAGTCCAAACTAGAGGCTAACCACCAATCCTTTCCTTGTCTCATCGATGTTACTCTATACACATCTTTACTGTTAGCAGCAAGGGTTGCTACCTTCCCTGGTGTTATTCCGTACGGGTCGAGGAGGTGTGAGAGGGTTTGGCCTGATTTAATAGAACCAGAATCAACACTCAAACTATCCCAAAAAAGCCCAAACCTGATTCTCGGCTCCGCCTCCGCCTCCACTAACATCACAGCAGGAGTCTTGCCACTAAACTGAAGAACAGCAAGAACCACAGAAAGCCCCAAAATGACAAGAAACCACTTTTTATTCATGTATGTTAAACACTTCTCGTTTCACCCAACCTTTACCCCAATTTTCGATCTCTTCTTCAGTCCAAAGTTCTGGATAGAAGATCCTCTTTTGGAATCTCGGCGGCAAGTACTTCTGCCAATTCGTGCCTCCAGTAGCCGCAATATCCTCCACATCCTTCTGGAGATATCTCACGGCACTCTTGTAGTGCATTAAAGGCCAGTTAATATTCACGTTAACATCTAACCAACGCATAGCGGCAGCGATTTCGTCTTTCAAATGTTCGTTTTCCGAGCTGTACTCTAATCCGTTAGCAACTTTTCTGACATTACAGTCAAAAACATCCCTCGCAAGTTGAAGGAATTCTGCATCGTACTTGTCCTCAAATTGACGAAGGGTTAGGGTCTTTTTCCCGGTTTTGATTTCGATTGCACCTTCCCTCCAGTACAGGTGTTCAGCCAGGGTCTCAATATCTGCCACCCCGTGATTATCGTATTTATCGCGGAGATCTTTGTGCACGATTTGGTCAAGTGAAGTCGAACAGATTTCGATCTTTCGGTACTGACCAGATTGAAATCCAGAAGCTGGTAGCAGAGACATCCTAAATTGTAGGAACTCCTTTTGGTCCATCCCATCTACCATTATATCAAAACTATTAGTCAAGGCCTCGAAGTACCTATTCACCCTTTTCACCCTCTCAAGCAAAAATTCCGGCGTAATCGGACCCTCTTTCGAAGCGGTCCTCAGCCTACCAAATTCGTTCAAACTTAGTTTAAAGTACAGCTCAGTTATCTGATGGTAGATGATGAATATTTCCTCATCCGGAAAAGGCGTCTTAGGCTGCTGAAGGGTGAGCAGAGTATCTAAATTTATATAATCCCAATAAGTCAGGAAGTCAGCGTAAAGTAGCCCGTCTAGATAAGATGCTAAATCTTGCCCTACAGACGAATATTTCTCCTGTAAAAGCTGGATTTTCTCTATGATTTCGGGGCTTAGTTCGTTCTTAGAAGGCATACCTGCAAGTTCGGAAAACCTAGTTATTATTTAACAGTTGCAATGCACTTTAATTCAATTGCAATAGGTGTAGGTAGGCAATTGATCTCTACAGTCGTTCTGCAAGGTCTGCTTTCAGATTCTCCAGGGAAGTATTCGGCATATATTCTGTTGAAGGTTTTGAAGTCTCTTTCCATATTCACAAGGAAGACGGTAACGTCAACTAATTCCTCCCAACTACTGCCGCTCGCGTCTAATACAGCTTTAACATTGGCAAAAACTGAATGCACTTGCGCTTCGAAATCGAATTTAACGACCTCGCCTTTTTCATTTAACTCAAGTCCAGGAACGACACTATCACCGTTTCCAGAGCCAGCTTTACGCGGCCCAACGCCGCTTAAAAACAGGAGGTTGCCAACTTTTTTTGCATGTGGATAAGAACCAACAGGCTTAGGAGCCGAAGAAGTAGAAATGCTTTCACTCATGTCCCGAAGGTAATGCCTTTCGTACCTTGCGGGCATGCGTTATCAAAAATTACCTTCATCGCTGTATGTGCGAAACAGAAAAGCGTTTATGGATGCAATGAAAAGCAAGGGATTAGCTCTCTTTTTTTCAAACGACATTTATCCAACTAGTGCTGATGGTACACTACCATTTAAGCAGGCTGCAGACGTCTTTTATTTGTCGGGAGTAGACCAAGAAGACACCATACTTCTTCTTTTCCCTGATGCGCACGATCCAAATGATAGAGAAATACTATTTTCTCTTGAAACAAGTGAAGAACTTGCGATTTGGCATGGAGCAAAGTTGACAAAGGCAGAGGCTGTAGAGCAAACAGGGGTCAAAAATGTTCAATGGCTAGGAAATTTTGATTCTACTCTACACAGGTTGATGGCTGAAGCTGAGGTTTTGTATCTCAACGACAACCAACACACAAGGGCAAATTCGCCTGTAGAAACAAGGGAAATGAGGGAGAACGCCCGAATTAGAGCAAAATACCCAAACCATACCATAGGTCGTTCAGCACCTATTTTACACAGTATTCGTGCTGTAAAATCTGAGGAGGAGATAGTCCAAATGCAACGCGCATGTGACATCACAAAGGCAGGCTTTGACCGCATTCTTCAATATGTAAAACCAGGTGTAATGGAATACGAAATTGAAGCGGAGTTTATGCACGAATTTTTACGCAGAGGTTCTCGAGGATTTGCATACACGCCTATTATCGGATCTGGATTCAACGCATGTGTTCTGCATTATATCGAAAACGATTGTGAGTGTAAAGAAGGAGAAGTAATCCTGATGGATGTTGGTGCTGAATATGGAAACTATGCTTCTGACATGACGCGCTGTGTTCCAGCAAGCGGCAGGTTTACAGACCGTCAAAAAGCAGTCTACAATGCCGTTCACTCTGTAATGCAAGACGCCATGAAGCTATTGAAGCCAGGCGTAAGCCTTCATGAATATCATAAAGAGGTAGGTGAGTTAATGACAAGACAATTGCTAGATCTAAACCTTATTGACAAGCACGATGTAGCTAAACAAAACCCTACTTGGCCAGCTTATAAAAAGTACTTTATGCATGGGACATCGCACTTTATCGGACTTGATGTACACGACGTAGGTCTTTGGCATGAGCCAATTAAAGAGGGGAATGTCTTTACAGTAGAGCCAGGGATATACATACGTGAAGAAAATCTTGGAATAAGATTGGAGAACGACATTGTTATTAAGAAAGATGGCAACATTGATTTAATGAGCCATATTCCTTTAGACGCTGAAGAGATTGAGGATGCAATGAACAGATAATTTCTTAACTTGTTGTCCATAACACACAGACAGCAAGAAAATGAAGTTGAAGTTTATATCTGTACTCCTTTTAACCCTAATCACATCTTTTACAGTAAGTGCACAGTTCACTGGCTTTACAGCTGAATTGGACACTGTGTTTTTTGGTGCGGACACGCCTGATCCAGACGATCCATTTGATCCAGATGGTCTGCTTGAGTTTTTTGGTGCATACACCATTTACGCAAACTTCACAAACCCAGACGATGCATTAAGCGCGGTTTATTCTGATGTACCTGGCTTAAGCACTCCACCAATGTACATTGATGCTCCTTGTGGTTGTCACAATCCAGTTACTAGTTCATATGCAATGGATGCCTCGAACCCATCTGGAATTTGGATGGGCCCCTTTGCAGATTGGGAGTACGACACCTATATGACAATTGGTATGTCTAGTAGTGATGCTCCTGGGTTTTTGCCACAAACGATAGGATTGCCAGCTGATGGAACTAACATTTGCTCAGACGTAATTGAAAACGGAACAGTTTTTACTGTAGGGATGCCACAAAATGCTGTTGCTGGTGATGACCTGAAAGTCCAAGTAGCCCAGATAACAACTTGTGGACATTTTACATTCAGAGCCTGCGTGCACGTTTTTATAAATGGAGTACAAGAGGATGTTCAACTTGATTGCCCACCTATTCTAGAAGTAACCCACGTTTTTGAAGATGGAGAATGTGTTAATGATGCTGATGAAGATGGAATATGTGATGAATTTGAAATTATAGGCTGCACTGAAGAAGATGCGTGTAATTACGATCCAGAAGCAACTGATAATACAGGCGGATGTGATTACAGCTGTTATGGATGTACCGATGAATTTTCTTGTAATTACAATGAAGATGCAACTATGGATGATGGTACCTGTGAATACACTTCTTGTGCAGGTTGTACTGACCCTGTAGCTTGTAATTTTAATCCAACAGCTTGGTTGGAAGATGGTACATGTGAGTATGAGACTTGTTCAGGCTGTACAGACCCTATGGCCTGCAATTATCAAGAAGGAATGACTATTGATGATGGAACTTGTATCCTTCCTGGGGATAGTTGTGATGATGGGGAAGAATACACATATGATGACTTTATACAAGAAGATTGCACATGTACGGGGTATGGTTGTAATGATCCAGATGCATGTAACTACAATCCCAATGCTATCCCAGATCCAGGCAGTTGCAACTACATTACCTTGTATGACATATCGGGTGAAGTAAACCCAAATGCAGTTATGCTTTTAACCTATCTCTACACGAACACTCCTGGTTCGACGTATGAGTGGACAATTACGTATGGAGATATTGAAGACGGTGAAGGCACGAATGTTGTTGAAGTAGCATGGTGGGGTGATGAAGCTGGAACACTATGTGTGACTGAGACAAATAGTGGAGGATGCTCAGGAGAACAGGTTTGCTTAGACGTGGATATTATCCCAATGGATTTAGATGCATTAGGACCAATTCCATTCCTAGTATATCCAACACCTGCAACTACGACATTGAATATTCAAGCACCAACAATTGGTGCTGATGGAGCAATTATTCAAATAAGAGATGCTTCAGGAAGACAAGTTCAAACTTCTCCAATAGGTTCTAGAGCCACAGTTGATGTATCAGGTTTGGCAAGAGGAACTTACTTAGTGAAAATAATCTCAGAGGGAGAACACAGTTTCTTCCAAAGAGTACTACTACAATAATTTAAAGCTGTAGCCCATGAAAAAAACATATTCGATATTATTCGCACTTTTTTGGGCCAGTATTAATGGGATAGGACAAACCCAGCACACGGACTATATAGGCGCAGGCCATACTTCTGGCATAACTGTAACTACCAGTGGAACTGGATTTTTTGGCGATGGGGAAAACACCATTAATGGAACTGGACTAGATCAACACCTAAGGGATGCGGCAAGATTTTTAGGCCAAAGCACTACTGGAGCTAATTATGAAATACTTGAGGACCTTTCAACTCAAAGTTTTGAAACCTGGATAGACGATCAGATGCTCGTTCCTGAAATGAGTTATTTGGATACATCTAAAATGGTTTGGGATCACTTTGTTCAAGCGTACTTTGATCAATGGGGACAAGTAATTATTGAGGGGAATGAGGACATATTCCCAGCGAGCTTTTACTGGAGAATGGCATGGTGGCACAATGCAATGCATGGAGAAGATCTACTACGCCAAAAGGTTGCTTTGGCACTAAGCGAATTATTGGTGGTGTCTGAAGATTCACGGTTGGATTCTGATGCGTTTGGTCTAGCATCATATTACGACATGCTTTACACACATGCTTTTGGAAATTATAGGGATTTAATTGAAGCAGTCACATATCATCCTGCGATGGGATATTATTTGAGTTCAATTAATAATGAGCCTACAAATGAAGAAATGAATATTCACCCAGATGAGAATTACGCTAGGGAGATTATGCAGTTGTTTACCATTGGGCTTTATGAATTAAATGAGGATGGGACAATTATTGAGGATGCCGATGGTATGCCAATAGAGACTTATGACAATAGTGATATTGGTGAGTTTGCAAGAGTGTTTACGGGCTTAGGTCCTGCTGGGTATTGGGCTCCATGGGAGGATTGGTCTGAAGAAGAGGTTATATGGGGAGTTTGGTATAACACTGTACCACACATTGATGCAACTCAGTCTATGGTGATGTTTGAGGATCATCATGAAGGAGGAGTAAAGCATTTATTGAATGGAGCTGCCACTTATGATGGCGCATCTGGGGTTGAGGATATCGACATGGCGCTTGACAATTTATTCTATCATCAAAACACTGCCCCTTTTGTGAGCAAGCACCTTATCATGAGACTTGTCAAATCTAATCCGACACCTGATTATGTTGGAAGAGTAGCAGCAGTCTTTAATAATAACGGTGAAGGCGTAAAGGGAGATTTAGGTGCCGTAGTTAAGGCAATTCTATTAGATGAAGAAGCCAGGAATTGTGAATGGATTGACGATGTTGGTTCAGGCAAAATGAGAGAACCAATGATTCGTTATCTACAGCTTCTCAAAGCATTTGATGCACACAATATCAGCGGCAAGATGTTCTCTGTAGGTTGGATACCAAATGAATTGGGGCAACACCCGATGACATCTCCATCTGTATTTAACTTTTTCTTACCGTCGTACTCTCCAAATGGAATTGTATCAGAAATGGAATTAGTTGCCCCAGAATTTGAGCTATTAAATTCTACTCTAGCAATTCAGTATATCAATATGAGTTTCGATATGATTCTAGGCGAATACTACATGGAATCTGCAACACTCGCGAGCCCAGTTGACATTGGATATCCTTGGTGGGATATGAGTATAGATAATCCTGAGGATCACGTTGACTTAGACTTCGAAGACGAAAATGTTTTAGCAGGATTGGATCCTGCAGCGATGGTTGAGAGACTCAATCTATTGTTAGGTGGAGGCACGATTTCATCAGAAACCATGCAAACAATAGTAGACATTATTGATGTCACATATTTAGAGCCATCAGATAGAGTAAAAGTTGCTCTTTACTTCCTATTGATTTCACCTGATTACGTAATCCAAAAATAATAGCCATGGGACATAAGCATCACGACAAAAAGCCCACGACAAGAATGGGTATGAGCAGGAGAAAATTCCTTGGCTCAGCAGCATGCGCTGCTGTTGGATCGACAACATTTCTTTCGTCATTCACCTCTCTAGGAATGATGAATTCTCTAGCTGCGCCTAGGCCAGCTTTAGGGGCGCCACCACCGAATGACTACAGGGCACTTGTGTGTATTCTTTTGGCGGGAGGAAATGATTCATTCAATATGGTTGTTCCAACCACTACGGAGCCATATAATGATTATGCAACATCTAGATCAAATGTTGCTCTTACCTCAGGGGAATTACTTCCTTTGAACTACACCGATCCTGATGGGATAAACTACGGTCTTCACCCTGCTATGCCAGAGGTGGCAAACCTATTTAACGACGGGAAAGCTGCATTCTTGGCAAACATTGGAACCCTTATAGAACCTGTTACTAAAACACAGGTTTTCAATGGAACAGCACCTCTTCCACTGGGGCTTCAATCTCACGCAGACCAAGCTCGTCACTGGCAGACTTCTATTCCACAAAATAGGCATGCTAAGGGTTGGGGAGGAAAAGTGGCAGACATCCTTGCAGCGGGTAATTCGAATCAAGATATTTCGATGAACCTGTCATTATCTGGCACTAATTTGTGGCAGGCTGGTGAGACGGTTGATGAGTTTACAATCACTCCGCAAGGCAGTGTTGGAATTAGTGTTCTTGGAGGCACAGACCCATTTGAAGTTATTCTAGGACAAGGTCTAGACAACATTTTAGACCAAACCTATAACGACGTACTCAAACAGACTTACGCAAAAAAAGTAAAAGACTCTCAGACACAGCACGAGGTGTTCACAGCAGCACTAGACGATCTAACTCCACTTGCAACTCAATTCTCGGCTACTGGGATTTCCAGACAAATGAGAATGGTGGCTGAAAGCATAGCAATAGCAGGAGGGCTTGGGATGGCTAGACAAACGTTCTATATAAGGTTTGGAGGATTTGACAACCATGGCGAGCTTTTGAACAACCATTCAGCTAGACTAGCACTTCTTAGTGCAGCAATCGGAGAGTTTAATCAAGCGATGGAAGAAATAGGAATGTCTGAAAACGTAACTACGTTTACTGTTTCTGATTTTGCTAGAACACTTACTTCAAATGGCTTTGGAACTGACCACGCATGGGGTGGTAATGCAATGGTGTTTGGAGGAGCAGTTAATGGAGGCCAAATCTATGGTCACTACCCTTCGCTTGCTCTAGGCAATGATTTGGAATTAGGGAATGGCGTCTTGCTACCAGAACTGTGTACAGACCAGTACTTCGCTGAACTCGCACTTTGGTTAGGAGTAGACCCATCCAATCTCGAAGACATCTTCCCGAATGTGGGGAACTTTTATACCCCTGGGACGGGCAATCCAATTGGCTTCTTAAATCTGTAATGTCATGAAGAAATTATTTACAATCTTACTAGCTACTATTGCAGGTGTAATAGGCTTTGCGCAATGTGATGGATCACATAATGCAATGGACGATATGTCATGGCTCTCATGTACAGGAACAGAAAACCCTAACGATTCAAGAATAGAAGAGCATTGGATCATGTACGACTTGGGTGGATTTTACCATCTTGGAGAAAGCCATTTTTGGAATTACAATCAAGCGGGTGATACAGAAAATGGAATTGCAACAATTGCGATTGATTATTCTGAAGATGGTGTGAACTGGACTTGGTGGGGCGACCTAAATCTCGACGAAGCTCCAGGATCCGACTCTTATTACGGTGAAGAAGGCCCAGATTTTGACGGACTTCTAACGAAGTACCTACTTCTTACAGTTGTGGCAAATCACGGAGGGCCTTGTTATGGATTTTCAGAAATGAAAATCGATGCTGAACCGGGTGTTCAAGATGTCGATGAGCCAACGGTTCAGGCATTTGAATTTGGTCTACATCCAAATCCGGCTAAAGATTTGGCAAGTGTGCAAATTGAAAATGGGTTTGGATCTCAGTTATCCCTTTACAGCCCGACAGGCCAAATGGTAAGAAGCATCTATGTAACAACTCAGGTTACAAGAATTGACCTAACTGATTTTGCGCCAGGGGTGTATTTAGTTGAAGTAGTAGGCACTGATGGTGCGAGAGCAACACAAAGGCTTACTGTAGTAAACTAAGTTTAAACGCCGATTGCTACGACGTCTTCGACTTGGTTTATTTTAGATTTCAGCAGTTGTTCAATGCCTCCTTTGAGGGTTTGGGTTGATGATGGACATCCAGAACATGCGCCTCTTAAGTGTACATAAACTGTCCCGTCTTTGAATGCGACAAAGTCAATTGCACCTCCATCTTGCTCAACTGCAGGTCTAACAAATTCATCCAAAAGCCGCTTTATCTCCTCATCGTGTTCAGACGGAATGATATCAGCTTCTTTGATGAAATCTACAGGTGCAATTGAATCGGACGTTTGCATTTCAGTTGCTGAGCCCTCACCGAAAACTTCTAAAGCTGCGCTCACTTTGTCTTCCTCAACGGCAAATTCGTTTTCCATCAACCACTCACGGATGTATTCCCTAAGCTGATTTACAATCATCTCCCATCCAAGACTTTCGTCCTTAGTAACAGAAACTATAGAGCCACTGATGAACACACTTGTAACAAAAGGAAAATGAAACAATTCAACTGCTAGTGGCGAGCAAAGCGCTGCTTGCTCAGGATTTAAAAACTCGAGTTGATGACCTCTAGAAACGAGCCGCCTATCTGTTACAAATTTCATTGTAGTAGGATTTGGCGTCATCTCTGCGTAGACGTTTGTAGGGAATTTCTTAGCTGACATTGTACTGCAAAGATACTTGGATTACTTAATCAGTCATTAACTTGTGGGTCCACTCAAGAAACATGAAGAAACTTCTAATTATCTGTTTGGCCTTAACGAGTTTTATAGCTCAAAATAGTTTAGCACAAACACCTTCTTACCACTCTTCTACTTTCCCAGTTAATGGAACTGTAGATAAGCATTTAATAAGAACAGTTCTTGAAAATGCAACAGTACATGTAGACCACAATACAACTATTCACAATGGTACAGTTGTTCTGTACAGGGGAGTAATAGAAAAAGTTGGGTCAGCAGAAGAAATAAAAGTAAGCGGCCCTGCAGTTAAACTTGATATGGAGGGATACCACCTTTACCCCTCTTTTGTTGACCTACAGAGTTCGTATGGAACTCCTATAGTAAAGCCAGCGGAATGGTCTAGAAAACCTCAGTATGAAAGTGATAAAAAAGGAGCGTATGGATGGAACCAAGCGATACGCCCAGAGATTAACGCTGTAGATGCTTTTGTAGTAGATTCTAAAACGGCAAAATCGCTAAGGAGCGCTGGTATAGGCGCGATGCTTGTTCACATTCCAGACGGTATTTCTAGAGGAACTGGCGCGCTAGTAATGCCAGTTGACAATCCAAGGGATGCAGTAATAACACCCAAAGCGTCAGCACACTTCAGCTTTAGAAAGGGATCGTCTAAACAAAACTATCCTAGCTCTTTGATGGGGGCGACGGCCTTACTTCGCCAAACTCATTTAGATGCTGAGTGGTACTACGACGCTTCTAAAAGAGGATTGGCAGGTGGAACAAATCTCAGCCTAGAAGCATTCAACGCTGTTGAGGAGTTACCCCAAATTTTCAGTGCAGGAAATTGGAAGGACATTCTAAGAGCAACGACAATTGGTGAAGAATTTAGAATAGACTATATCGTTACAGGTGGAGGAGATAGTTATCAAAGAGCAGAAGCAATTGCTGCAACTGGAGCAACTGTAATCGTACCGGTAAACTACCCTACTGCCTATGACTTAAGCGATCCATTATTAGCTCGCTTTGTTTCGCTTTCTGAATTGAAACATTGGGAGTTGGCACCAAGCAATGCTGCAATATTAAATGAAGCTGGAGTCAACTTCTGCTTTACGTCATCTGGATTGAAATCTCCATCTGAGTTTTTGCCTGCCATTCGAAAAGCAGTAGAGAGAGGGCTACCTGAAACGGAGGCTCTTGCGGCGTTAACTTCAAATCCTGCTGAAGCAATTGGAGCAGAAAACTACGTGGGGTCAATTTCAAAAGGGTTAATGGCTAATGTGCTAGTAACAGACGGGCCTCTTTTTGACAAAGACACTAAGCTCATTGAACACTGGGTAAGTGGAGACCCGACTATTTTAGTTGATAGAAGCGCTCTCGACTTAAATGGCAGCTATTCCTTAACAGTTGGAGCTAATACTGTTGATCTGGCAGTTGAAGGATCTACTGGAAAATGGAAGGCAACAGAGCAGGTAAATGACACAATTACAAAAGGTGTTGATTTAAAACTTGATGGTAGGACAGTTGTTATGTCGCTCAAGCGAGACGAAGGTATTATCAGATTGACGGGTAATATTTGGATGGACAGCCGTATTTGGGAAGGATCTGCTGTCGACGCTCTAGGAAACAACATGGAGTGGAGTGTCGTAAAAAAGGAAGTAGGCGAGAAAACAGCTGAAGCCAATTCTGATACTACAGTAACACCTAATCCTATTATTGGAGAGATTACATACCCGTTTACTGCATATGGATCAACTGAAATAGCAAAGCAGGAAGATGTATTGATTAGTGGAGCTACGGTTTGGACTTGTGAAGATGAAGGAATTTTAGAGGAGACAGATGTTCTTATCAGCAAAGGAGCAATTGTAGCAGTTGGCAGGAGATTGAATTTAGAAGAATTACTAGGGCCAAACCCTGTGGTCAAAGAAGTTGACGGCAGGGGAATGCACTTGACTCCAGGGATAATTGACGAGCACTCGCACATTATAATTGAAAGAGGAGTGAATGAGGGGACTCAGGCGAGTAGTGCAGAGGTTTGGATTGGGTCTTCACTAAATAGCGAAGATGTAAACATGTACAGGCAACTTGCAGGTGGAGTTACTTGCGCACAATTGCTACACGGCTCAGCAAATCCTATTGGTGGACAAAGCGCTATAGTGAAATTCCGTTGGGGCTCTTTGCCAAACGATCTGCTATACGAACACGCTTCCCCATTCATAAAATTTGCACTCGGAGAAAATGTCAAGCAGAGCAATTGGGGAGACATGCAAACAACACGTTTCCCTCAAACCCGAATGGGAGTTGAACAAGTATTCTACGACAATTTTATTAGGGCACGTGAATACGGTAAAGCTCATTTTGATCATAGACAAGCATTGAGGAATACCAGAAGGAGGGATGTTCTTATGGGTAAGGGACCTTTAGCTCCGCGTAGAGATTTGGAACTTGAGGCATTGCTTCAAATTATTAATGAAGAAAGATTTATCACGTGTCACAGTTACAGACAGGATGAGATTAACATGCTTATGCATGTGGCAGATTCAATGGGATTCCGATTAAACACATTTACTCACATACTCGAGGGGTATAAGGTTGCAGATAAGATGAAAGCTCATGGAGTTGGAGGCTCTACTTTTAGTGATTGGTGGGCATATAAATATGAGGTGAAGGACGCCATTCCTTATAACGCAGCTGTACTGTACGACATGGGTATAATTACTGCGATAAATAGCGATGACGCTGAAATGGGACGTAGGCTTAATCAAGAAGCCGCAAAGGCTGTTAAGTATGGACGAGTACCACAAGAGGAAGCTTTAAAGATGGTCACTTTAAATCCAGCCAAACTCTTACACATAGACCATAAGACGGGTTCTATTAAAAAAGGAAAGGATGCAGATCTGGTGATTTGGGATGACAATCCTCTAAGCATGAACGCACAGGTGGTAGCAACCTATGTGGAGGGTAGATGCTTGTTTAGTCTTGAAAAGGATTTGGAACTTAGAGAAGAATTAAAAACAGAGAGGGCTAGGTTGACAGAAAAAATGCTCAATTCAGCTGAACCTGGCGCAAAGAAACCATCGGAGAGAGTTAGAGCTCACTACCACTGTGATACATTAACTGAAGAAAACAGATAAGATGAAAAACACAATTACAATTCTACTTCTGTTTGTTGCTTTTAGTGCAGTAGCTCAACAAACGCCTGCGCCCGAACAAAGCAGATCAATTTTAATTATTGGAGGAACTGCTCACCTAGGAACGGGCGATGTTATACCTGATGTTGCAATTGGATTTAGAGATGGAAAAATCGATTATGTGGGGAGAAAATTCCAGGCAGACCAAAGCAAATATGACGATGTAATCGATGCAACGGGTAAGGAAATATATCCAGGGTTTATAGTTACAAACTCGACAATTGGACTTCAAGAAATTGGTGCCGTAAGAGCCTCAAGAGATCAGTATGAAGTGGGAACATTTAGACCCAACGTTAGATCTCTAATTGCATTCAATACGGATTCGGAGATTACTCCAACAGTTAGAACTAACGGAGTTTTAATGGGACAAATCACGCCAAGAGGTGGAGTGATAAGCGGGTCTTCAGGCGTTGTACATTTTGATGGATGGAACTGGGAAGACGCAGTAGTTAAGATGGTAGATGGGGTCCATATGAATTGGCCTTCAACTCATCACAAACACAATAAGGACGGTAAGGTTGATATTAGGAAGCGTAAGACTTATGATCAATCAAAGCAGGAAATTACCAGATACTTTACAGAAGCTAAAGCCTATGCTGCGGCATATCCTACATCTTCAACCGGAGACATGGATGTTAGGCACGAAGGCATGAGGGGATTGTTTGATGGAACACTTGCTCTTTACGTACATGCAGATGATGCGCGTGCAATTTCTGAAGCAGTGCACTTTAAGCGCAAAATGGGTATTTCACGCATGGTGATTGTCGGAGGGTATGATTCGTATTTGGTTGCTGATGTTTTGAGAGAAAATGGGGTAAGTGTTCTTTTAAATAGTGTACATAGACTTCCTCGATTTAAGGAAGATGATATAGATCTTCCTTATAAGTTGCCTAAGTTATTGGCTGATGAAGGTGTTTTGTTTGGCTTACAAGTAGATGCTCAAATGACAGAAATGAACACTCGAAATTTGCCATTTTATGCAGGGACTGCTCGCAAATACGGCTTAACAGAAGAACAAGCAGTTATGTCTTTAACAAGGAACGTAGCCCAAATTTTAGGCGTAGAAGACGTATGTGGTTCAATTGAAAGGGGAAAGGATGCAACGCTCTTTATCTCTTCAGGAGATGCTTTAGATGTAATGACAAACAATCTTACACATGCATTTATTCAGGGCAAGAGTATAGATTTGGACAATAGGCAAAGGGAGCTATACAGAAAGTTCCAGACTAAGTATGGGATTGAGAGTAAGGACTCTCCGGAATAAAATTAGTAGCCAGCTTTAGAACGTGTTCGCTCGAGAACTTCACTAGCGACTTTTCTTGCTTTATTAGCTCCAATGCTAAGTGCTGCATCAATCTCTTCGCGGTTAGCCATAAGATGATTAAAGCGATCTCGTTGGGGAGCGAATCCATCAACGATTGCTTCTAGCAAAGCTTTTTTTGCATGGCCCCATCCATAACCACTTGCTTTGAGAGAAGTAGCCATTTGTTCAGCATCACTTTCTGATGCGATGAGTTTATAGAGCTGATACACAACAGATGAATCGGGATCTTTAGGATCCTCTAGTGGCGTGGCGTCTGTTACAATCTGCTTATTTATCACTTTTTTAATTGCAGAAGGCTCAGCAAAAATGTCAATGGTGTTGTCTTGAGACTTAGACATTTTGCCACCATTAGTTCCAGGAACATACATGGTAGATTCATTTACCATTACTTCTGGTAAAACGAAGGTCTCGCCAAATTTGTGATTAAATCTGCTTGCTACGTCTCGAGTCATTTCGAGATGCTGCATTTGGTCTTTACCCACAGGCACCTTTTCAGCATCGTATAAAAGGATGTCTGCAGCCATCAACATGGGGTATGTAAATAGTCCAGCATTTACATCCTCAAGTCTATCAGCTTTATCCTTAAAGCTATGGGCAAGGGTTAGACGAGAGTAGGGGAAAAAGCATTGTAAATACCAAGAAAGCTCAGTTACTTCTGGAATGTCACTTTGGCGATAGAATACAGTTTTCTCAGGATCCAAACCAAAAGCTAACCACGCAGCTGCGACAGCGTATGTGTTGTCTCTGAGAGTAGCTCCGTCTTTGATTTGGGTTAGTGAGTGTAGATCTGCTATGAATAGGAATGACTCATTTGAGGGGTCATTTGCTAATTCAATGGCTGGCATTATTGCACCAAGAATATTCCCCAAGTGGGGGGTTCCAGTACTTTGTATTCCAGTTAAGATGCGAGCCATATTTTATAGATTAGCAGAATTCGTTGAATGCTAATTTAAGGTGAGCAGCAATTGCATCTGCAGTGTTGCCTTCAATGTGATGTCTTTCAACCATCATTGCAATCTTTCCATCTTTAAATAGAGCAATACTTGGTGAAGAAGGTGGGTAAGGCAACATGAATTTGCGCACATGTGCAACGGCATCAGTATCAACACCTGCAAATGCAGTTGTGATATTGTCAGGAGTTTTTTCATTCTCCATTGCTTGAATTACTGCTGGACGCATTGAACCTGCCGAACATCCGCAAACGCTGTTTATTGCAACAAGCGTAGTACCTGGCTTATCTAAAGCGTTGTTTACATCTTCGATTGTTAGAAGTTCTTCAAAACCTTCATTTGAAAGTTCAGCCTTCATTGGGGCTACTAGTTCAGGAGGGTACATGTGTAGATTTTAAAAATAATTCGTCGTATTGTTCATCATCGATAGGCGAAGGTGCGTCTATCATAACATCTCTACCAGAGTTGTTTTTAGGGAATGCGATAAAGTCTCTAATAGAATCAGACCCGCCAAACATTGAACAAAGTCTGTCAAAACCTAGAGCCAAACCACCGTGGGGCGGTGCACCATATTGGAAGGCGTCCATAAGGAAACCAAATTGTGCCTGAGCTTCTTCTGGTGTAAATCCTAGAAGGTCAAACATTCTTGATTGAAGTTCTCTATCGTGAATTCTGATTGAACCACCACCAATCTCAACTCCATTGATAACCATGTCGTATGCATTGGCTTTCACCTTGCCAGGATCAGTGTCAATTAAAGCTAGTTGATCAGGTTTTGGTGATGTAAAAGGATGGTGCATTGCGTGATAACGCTCAGTGTCTTCGTCCCATTCTAGAAGAGGGAAGTCCATCACCCATAATGGCTTGAATACTTGTGGATCTCTTAGCCCAAGTTCAGACCCCATGTGAAGCCTTAATTCACCTAGTTGCTTTCTTGTTTTATCTAGTCCACCAGACAAGATTAGGATTAGGTCACCCTTTTCAGCGCCTGTCTTTTCAGCCCAAGCAGCTCTTGCATCCTCGTCAAAGAATTTGTCGACGCTACTCTTAGAAGTGCCGTCTTCGTTCAGTTTACAGAAAATAAGCCCCTTCGCCCCAATCTGTGGACGCTTCACCCAATCAGTTAATTTGTCTAATTGCTTTCGAGTGTATTCAGCTGCACCGGGCACTACAATTCCTAAAACAGATTCTGCCGAATCAAACACACCAAAACCTTTTCCTTGACATACATCACCCATGTCTATGAATTCCATACCAAACCTCGTGTCAGGCTTATCTGACCCGTACAATCTCATGGCATCGTCGTAATCCATTCTTGGGAAATCCTCAATCTCAACTTCTAGTACAACCTTGAATAGATGGCGAACCATCCCTTCAAATGTGTTGAGTATATCTTCTTGTTCTACAAACGCCATCTCACAGTCAATCTGTGTGAATTCAGGTTGTCTGTCAGCTCTTAGATCCTCGTCTCGAAAACATTTTACAATTTGATAGTAGCGATCAAAACCACTTACCATTAGAAGTTGCTTAAATGTTTGTGGACTTTGTGGAAGTGCATAGAATTGACCAGGGTTCATCCTGCTTGGAACAATAAAGTCACGAGCTCCCTCTGGAGTAGACTTTATTAAATAGGGAGTTTCAACATCGATGAATCCAATAGAGTCAAGATACTTTCTAGTCTCAATACCAACCCTGTGACGAAGCATAATGTTTTGTTGAACGGGGTTACGACGAAGATCGAGATAGCGGTATTGCATTCTCAAATCATCACCACCGTCAGTACTGTCTTCAATTGTAAATGGTGGAGTTTTACTAGCGTTAAGAACGTCGAGTGTCTTAACATCGATTTCAATGTCGCCAGTGGGATTGTTTGGGTTTTTATTTTCCCTTTCAACCACATCTCCTGTGATTTTAATTACAAACTCACGACCCAATTTTCTCGCTTGCGCACAAAGCTCAGTATCTGTATCCATATTAAATACAAGCTGTGTAATACCAAAACGGTCGCGCAGGTCTACAAAGGTCATACCTCCAAGGTCTCTAGTCTTCTGAACCCAACCTGACAGGGTAACATTAGTCTCCTTATTTTCTAGGTTTAGCTCTCCACATGTGTGTGATCTATGCATGGCGCAAAGTTAGAATTTATCTGCCGTAGATTCGCATTATGCAAAACCAGTTTAACAGCCCTGTAGATCGCCTCGAAAAGATGCGTGAAGATGCCCTTAAAGGAGGTGGTGAAAAACGCATTGAAGCCCAACATTCCAAGGGCAAACTAACTGCACGTGAGCGAATTAGCTTGTTGCTTGACCCTGGCACTTTTGAGGAGTTGGGGATGTTAGTGACGCATAGATCTACGAATTTTGGATTAGATAAACAGAAATTTTTGGGCGACGGTGTTGTAACTGGCTATGGAAAAGTGAACGGAAGACTGGTTTATGTCTTCTCTCAGGACTTTACGGTTTTAGGTGGATCACTAGCTGAAGCACATGCTGAAAAGATCTGTAAAATAATGGAACTTGCTCTAGAAAACGGGGCCCCTGTCGTAGGTCTAAACGATTCGGGAGGCGCTAGAATTCAGGAAGGTGTAGTCAGTCTTGGCGGTTATGCAGACATTTTCTATCGCAATGTTCAAGCTAGTGGAGTTGTACCACAACTTTCTTTAATAATGGGCCCTTGTGCAGGCGGAGCTGTTTATTCACCAGCACTTACTGACTTTACATTTATGGTAGAAGGGTCATCATACATGTTTGTTACAGGACCCAACGTAGTTAAAACAGTTACCCATGAAGAAGTTACTTCTGAGGAACTTGGCGGAGCCAAAACTCACGCAACTAAATCAGGTGTTACTCACTTTACAGCACCTCACGAAGCTGCAGCAATAGAGCAAGCCAAAACTATACTAGGATTTCTTCCACAAAATTGCGAAGAAGACCCAATTGCTTTAGACTACACTTTTGGTGATGAAAAACGTCCAAAGCTCGACGACCTTATTCCAGAAAATGCTCAACAACCATATGACATAAGGGAGGCTATTTCAGAGATTGTTGATTCTGACACATTCTTTGAAGTCCAAAAAGATTACGCTGAAAATATTGTTGTAGGATATGCAAGATTAGCTGGGAAATCGGTAGGGGTAGTTGCTAATCAGCCAGCCTTCCTTGCAGGGGTGCTTGATATACATGCGTCGATTAAGGCCGCAAGATTTGTTAGAACATGTGACGCGTTTAATGTTCCTTTATTAGTCCTTGAAGACGTTCCAGGATTCCTTCCGGGAACTGATCAAGAATGGAATGGAATTATTACTCATGGTGCTAAACTTTTATTTGCTTTTTCTGAAGCTACAGTACCAAGAGTTACAGTAATTACTCGTAAAGCATATGGAGGAGCATATGATGTTATGAATAGTCGTAATATCGGTGCGGACATGGTTTACAGTTGGCCAACGGCAGAGATTGCAGTTATGGGTGCCAAGGGCGCAGCAGAGATTATTTTCAGAAAGGAGATAAAGGACGCATCTGATCCAGCTGCTAAACTTGCAGAAAAGGAGGCAGAATATGCAGAGCTATTTGCACACCCCTACAACGCAGCTTCTAGAGGATATGTTGACGAGGTAATTAACCCAAGAGATACAAGGGAAAAGCTGATAAAAGCATTTGATATGCTCAAGAACGAGGTGAGGAATAATCCACGCAAGAAGCATGGCAACTTGCCACTCTAAAGTTCTTACTTTACTCTCTTAATGGAGCAACCGTGAGGTGCTGTTGAATTTTTGCGAACTCTTTTGCCAGCTGCGTGACGCTCAATTGCGTTTATTAAATAGTGCTCTTCAACATCTTCAGCGCTATCAACATTATCATCAATCGCACCTTTATAGATTAAGTCTAGCTCTCCATCGAAAAGGAAAACATGAGGGGTGGTTTTAGCTCCAAAACCATTTGCTAATTTACTTTCTTCATCGACCACATAAGGAGCAGCATACTCCATGTCGCGGGCGCGATTTTTCATAGCACTAATATTATCATCTCCAGACCTCTTTGCTGAATTTGAGTTTACTAAAATGCTACCAATACCATAAGAACCTGCAAGTTCTATAATGCTATTATACCGTCCTTCCCAGCCCTCAACTTTATTGCCTCTACCAACTACAAAAGGACAAGAGTTGCAAGTAAAAATCACAAGAGCTCCATTTTCTCCTGCAATAGATTCTATTGATTTAGTTGCACCATCAACGTTCCTCATCTCATAGGTTTGGAACGGAACGCTATCTCCTATTTCTATAGTTGGAAATTGTGCTGAAGCTGTAGTAACAGCAAATAGCGCTAGAAGAGATAAAGCAAAAGTTTTCATGGTTTATTTAATTAATAGAGCATCACCGTAAACGTAGAATCGGTATCCCTCTTTAATCGCTTCATTATATGCATCCATGATAAGCTCATGTCCTGCGAAAGCAGATTGAAGCATAAGAAGTGTAGATTGAGGAGTATGGAAATTTGTTAGAAGGCTATCTGCCACTCTAAAATCGTACTTAGGGAAGATGAACTTATTTGTCCAACCTGTGAATGGCTTTAAAGTATGAGTTGTACTTACAGATGTTTCCATTGCACGCATAGCAGTTGTACCAATAGCACAGATTCTCTTTTCTTCAACCTTAGCTCTATTAACCCTATCTACACATGATTTCGGAATGATTAATTGCTCGCTATCAACCTTGTGCTTTGTAATGTCTTCAACCACAACTTCACGGAAAGTTCCAAGACCAATGTGAAGAGTAAGGAAACTCATATCAATTCCTTTGATCTCTAATCGCTTTAAAACTTGCTTTGAAAAGTGAAGACCAGCGGCCGGAGCTCCAACAGCGCCCTCAACACTTCCGTAAATAGTTTGGAAGCGTTCAGCATCGATATCTTCTGTTCCTCTGTCAAGGTAACGTGGCAAAGGAATCTCACCTAACTCAGAAATCTTCTTTAAGAACTCGCTCTTAGTTCCTTCAAAAAGGAATCTAAGCGTACGTCCCCTAGATGTAGTATTGTCGATTACTTCTGCAACTAGCTCGTCGTTTTCTCCGAAGTATAATTTATTGCCAATTCTAATCTTACGAGCAGGATCAACTAAGACGTCCCAAAGCATGCTTTCTTCATTTAGTTCGCGAAGAAGGAATACTTCAATTACAGCACCCGTCTTTTCCTTATTTCCGTATAAACGAGCTGGAAATACTTTAGTGTTGTTTGCAACGAACACGTCGCCTTCGTCAAATATATCGAGGATGTCCTTAAACATCTTATGCTCGAATTTCCCCGTTTTTCTATCGACAACCATCATTCTGGCATCATCGCGATTATCAAGCGGGTATCTCGCAATTTGTTCTTCCGGAAGGTCGAACTTAAAGTGCGATAATTTCATTCTTTGAGCAGACATATATGTGCAGTTTTTAGGGTGCGAAATTTGAGCGTGCGAAACTAATTAAAAACACCATGTAAGTCAAGTACTTTGGGCGTTAAAATTCAGTCTATGCTAAAGACTTGACAGAAGAGATAAATTCCTGTAAATCAAAGGCGTTTTCTACTTTGAAATTTCCACTTTGAGTACGCCTTAATTCTGTTAGTGTTCCGCCTACCCCTAATGCCTTCCCAAGGTCTCTTGCTAATGCCCTAATGTATGTTCCCTTAGAACATTTAATTTCAAACTTTACATCAATAACAGGATGCCCCTCGACATTTGCACTTTCAATCTTAGGTGTATTGAAACTGAATACCTGAACAGCCTTAGGGGTTAAATTAATTTTCACCCCCTTTCTTGCGGCATTGTATGCGACAACTCCATCTACCTTTTTTGCACTGAATTGAGGAGGCATTTGATTGAGATCTCCCGTAAGAGCTAAAGCTGCTTTTGAAATTGAATCAAGTGTTAGTTTTTCGATTTCCACTGTATCGCCCCAGCTATCAATTTCAGTTTCAGCATCGAAAGACGGAGTTGTTACACCAAGACGTATAGTGCCTGTATATGTCTTTTCTTCAGCCTGTAGTGCTTCAATTGTTTTGGTCTTTCTACCTGTGCATAGAATAAGCACACCTGTAGCTAATGGATCCAAGGTTCCAGCATGACCCACCTTTACTTTCCGCAGGCCAAACACATTTTTAAATGTATACCTCACCTTATTCACCACATCAAAACTCGTCCAGGTTAGAGGCTTGTCAAAAACGAGCACCTGCCCATCCAAAACTTCTTCTGATGTTGAAAAGGGTAGGGGCCTATGCATTTTGTTTTTCATTTGAGGCTGATCTACCACTTGTCATTTCTGTTGCATCAGATGCGGTCATGCCAGCCATATCTTCAAATATACCCAGAGCGTGTTTTACAGATTGAACACCTGTAATTTTTAATCTCAAGGCTCCATTTCGCTGATACATACTTGTATCCTTTGTGTTTTCTTTCAAATAATTTAAAACACGCGCAAACATTGGCCCTTGGAAATATGGACTATCCTCTTCAGAAACGAAAGATGCAATAAGTACTTCACTTTTTAAAATCACTTTTTCCATCCCAAGCACTCTTGATAACCACCTTAATCTAATAGTTTGAAGAAGCTCTTCCGTTTCTTTTGGCACTAGACCAAACCTATCCTCAAGCATAACCTTAAACCCTTCAAGCTCACTCTCTGAGTCAATTCCATCGAGCTTGCGATAAAGAGCAATTCTCTCGGGTATATCGCTTACGTATGAGTCTGGAATCAGTAGAGTAAGGTCAGTTTCGAGAACAGTCTCTTCGACGTAATTCCCGGTTTGGCGTCTCTCCTCTTCAAAGAATTCTTTAAACTGATCCTCCTTCAATTCCTTTACAGCGTCAGCAAGAATTCTCTGATACATTTCAAATCCAATATCAGAAATAAATCCACTTTGCTCAGCACCAAGTAAATCACCAGCACCTCTTATATCCAAGTCCCTCATAGCAATCTGCACGCCACTTCCAAGATCACTAAACTGCTCAAGTGCCTGCAATCTTTTCCTAGATTCTGAAGGCAGCGCACTCAAAGGTGGAGCCATCAAATAACAAAACGCCTTTCTATTTGAACGGCCAACACGACCCCTCAATTGATGCAAGTCGCTTAGTCCAAACTTTTGGGCCTCATTAATCAAAATCGTATTTGCGTTACTAATATCAATACCACTTTCAATGATAGTAGTTGCAACTAGAACGTCGTATCCACCTTCAATAAACTTAGCCATAACTTCTTCTAGCTCTTTGCCTTCCATTTGGCCATGGCCGATCCCAATCCTCACATCTGGACACAACCTTTGTAACATACCAGCAACATCCTTTATGTTTCCAACTCTATTGTGCACGAAGTACACTTGTCCACCACGACTCACTTCATATGTAATAGCATCTCGTATAGTCTCTTCACTAAAACCAGTCAAAATTGTTTCGACGGGATGCCTATTAGGAGGAGGAGTTCGAATAATACTGAGATCCCTAGCACCCATAAGTGAGAATTGAAGCGTCCTAGGTATAGGAGTTGCTGTTAGAGTCAATGTGTCGACATTTTCTTTAAGAGTCTTTAATTTATCCTTGACACCAACGCCGAATTTTTGTTCTTCATCAATAATAAGTAAGCCCAAATCCTTAAACTTCACCCTCTTACCAACCAGGGCATGAGTGCCCACGAGTATGTCGACCTCACCAGATTCTACTCGATTTAAAGTTTCAGTTAATTTTTTACCAGTCTTGAATCTATTGATGTAATCTACAGTAACAGGAAAATCTTTTAATCTTCTAGAAAAACTCCTAGAATGCTGCATGCTTAAAATGGTAGTTGGCACAAGAACAGCTACCTGTTTTCCATCAGTAGCAGCTTTAAAGGCAGCCCTTATAGCAATTTCAGTTTTGCCAAATCCAACGTCGCCACATATAAGCCTGTCCATTGGCATTGATCTCTCCATGTCCTCCTTAACTGATTTTGTCGCTTCGTGCTGATCAGGAGTGTCGTCAAACATAAAACTAGCTTCCAACTCGTGCTGCAGATAGCTGTCAGGAGTGTAGGCAAAACCCTCAGACGCCTTTCTCTTAGCATATAGTTTCAGTAAGTCGTATGCAATTTGCTTGACTCTGGATTTTGTTTTGGCTTTAGTCTTAGCCCATGTAGCAGTTCCTAGTTTGTTAACCTTGGGATGCGTCCCCTCTTTAGAAGTGAATTTAGAAATTCTGTGTAATGAGTGAATGCTTACATAAAGAACATCACCACCCTTATACGAAAGACGAATTGCCTCTTGCTCTTTTCCGTTTACTTCAATTTTATGAAGTCCAGAAAACTGCCCTATACCGTGATCAATATGAACTACAAAGTCACCAACCTCAAGAGCCATTAGCTCTTTGATTGTTAGTGCTTCCTTGCTCTTTTTATAACCCTCTTTAAGTCGGAACCTGTGATATCTATCGAAGAGTTGGTGGTCTGTATAAACTAAGATTTTTAATGCTTTGTCTACAAAACCCTCACTTAACTCCATAGCTATAGGATTGTATGGAGCGTCATCTTCTCTATCAGTAAAAATATCATGAAGGCGTTCTAACTGAGTTGCCTGTCCGGACACGATAACATTCACATACCCATTTCTACCATTAGCTATAAGGTTCGAAGAAATCATGTCAAAATTCTTATTGAACGCTGGTTGCTCAGTCATTTCATAGTCTAAAGTCAACCTGTCTGGGAAAGTCGTTCCTCCCCCAAATTCCACAACTCGGAATTCATCAATCATAGATTTGAACACACCCGGATCTAAGTACAATTCTTCGGGAGGAGTATATTCGAGCTCTCCATCAAGCCTTTCGTAATGTGCTCTTGCTTTTTCTAATTCTGATTCTAATCCTTTTTCACAACGAACAACGTCGTTCATCCAAATCACAGTGTCTTGAGGTATGAAGCTGAAAAAGCTTTCCTTAGACTCGTGAAGCATTTTCTTATCAACGTTTGGAACTACTGTAGCCCTTGTAAGTTTTCCAACACTTAATTGACTTACGGGATCAAATTTCCTTATTGAATCAATCTCTTCACCAAAAAATTCTATCCTATAAGGGTAATCTAGGGAGTAGCTAAAAACATCTACGATTCCGCCTCTCATGGCATATTGACCAGGCTCGTATACGAAGTCTACTTTTTCGAATCCGTATTCCATTAATACTTCATCGATGAAATCTAGAGGGTAGTTCTCACCTAATGCCAAGGTGAATGTTTGTGAACTTAGTTTTTTCTTAGTTACAACTAATTCTGATAAAGCTCCAGGGTAGCTAACGATTAAACAACCCTCACGGCCACCATTGATTTCGTTTAGTACTTGAGCTCTCATGCCAATATTGGCATTTTCAATTACTTCTTCTTGATAGGGAACTCTCGCAGATCTTGGAAATAGAAATACAGGACGAGGGTTTTTACTCAGAATTTGTTCGACGTCATTCATAAAATATGCAGCCGACTCTTTATCCTCTAAAACAAAAAGGTGGTGCCTAGGTTTAACACCAGATTCTACCTCTCTTTCTAAAATTCCACATATACTTAGGGGTAGTGCAGAGCCTACGACATTGCGTAATTCAACCTTTGTCCCTTCGTTTTCAAGAGAGTTGAGAACCGTGGTTGCTCTATTATCGCGTCTATAAAATTCTAATAGATCGTCTGGGCGCATCTATTGTCTATGATGAAAGGCATTCTTGCATAGCCTCAACGAGGTTTTTGCTGCCAACGTAATAGGGTATTCTTTGATGTAACTCCGTGGGTTGTACGTCTAAGATTCGGCCGTTATCGTGAATTGCAATTCCTCCTGCCTGTTCTGCGATAAATGAAAGTGGAGAACATTCGTAAAGCAATCTGAGTTTGCCGTTGGGTTTATTCGAAAGTGAAGGGTAGATATAGATTCCACCGTGTATTAGATTTCTATGGAAATCAGCTACTAGTGATCCGATATATCTAGCTCTATAGTTCAAGCTGTTGTCTTCGTGACAGCGTTGAACGAATTTTTTTGTTGGCTCAGTACAAGTGTCAAGTAATGCACCATTTACAGAATAAGTAGATCCTACTTCTGGGAATTCCATTTGAGGGTGAGACAGGAAAAACTCACCTACGGCAGGATCTAGAGTAAATCCATTTACTCCAGTGCCAGTTGTGTAAACCAGCATAGTAGATGATCCGTAAAGCACGTAGCCTGCTGCGATTTGCTCGGTACCTTTTTGTAAAAAATCAGCTTCGCTGATAGGCTCTCCAACAGGAGTTACTCGTCGATAAATACTGAAAATGGTTCCGATACTTACATTAACATCAATGTTAGATGAACCATCTAATGGATCAATCAAAACAATGTATTTACCATTACGTGCTTCGTCGCCACAAATAAATGCCTCCTCCTGTTCCTCGGATCCTATTCCAGCAACAGACTTACCAGCTGACAATATTCTCATGAATGTGTCATCTGCTATTACGTCAAGTTTTTGCTGAGATTCATCTTGAACATTTGTTGACCCAGCATCACCTAGTATTCCAGCAAGACCAGCTCTATTAACCTGATGGCTAACGATTTTCGACGCAACAGAAATATCTGTTAGAAGCCTTGTTAGCTGCCCTGATACAAACGGGAATGCAGATTGCCCATCCATAATGAATTCGCCTAGAGTTTTGGTCTTACTCATGCTGCAAAGGTAAGTCTAGTGCGATGGCTAAAGTGTGAAATTCTACAATGCTTAATTGCTCTGCTCTTTTTGAAGCAAATTCCTCTGGAATACTTTCCTTGGCAAATCCAGCACTACTTAGAGAATTCCTCAAAGTTTTTCTACGCTGATTGAAAGCGCCTTTTACCACTCTCTTGAAATGAGAGAAGCTACAACCTATGTCTATCGTTTCATTTCTGAGTAAGCGGATAACACCACTTTTCACTTTTGGTGGAGGATCAAATGCCTCTTCATCAACTGTGAATAGATATTCTATGTCGTAATAAGATTGAAGCAGTACACTGAGTATCCCATAGGTTTTACTTCCGGGGCCTTCTGCTACTCTTTCTGCAACTTCCTTTTGAAACATCCCCACTACTTCAGGGATTCTATCCCTATGTTCTAAAACCCAAAAAAGGATTTGAGATGATATGTTATAGGGGAAATTTCCTGCCACAATAAATGGAACTCCATTTGGAAATGCGAGATCTGGATTCCACCTCAATAAATCCACACCAAACACTTTTTCAGATGGCAAGATTTCTTCAGTAATTAAGTAAACTACACTCTCTTCGTCTAGTTCGACAACGTGAAGATCTAAATCCCCTCGAGCAATGAGAGGTTTAGTAAGGGCACCCGTTCCAGGGCCAACTTCAAGTACTGTATTACAACTTTTGTGACAAGTGATTGATTCGGCAATACGAACAGCTATACCTGGCCCCGTAAGGAAGTGTTGGCCTAGATGTTTTTTTGCCCTTATATCCATTATGCCTTTCCTTCAGAAATAATTGGCAAAACTGTTCTGAACGCAGCTGCTTTTGAGCCCCACTTATCTATGAATTCTTTTTGTAGAGCTGGAGCACATTCTTTTTGGTATTTATTAAACGCCTCTACAGAATGAGCTACATATTGTACAGCAAAGGTTAGCCCACCTTGTTCGTCTCCCTCAACACGGCATAATTTAAAATCTCTAAAGTGACCAGTATCCAATACTGCGGGAATGTGATCCTTGTGCATGTAATCTACCCACTCTTTTGCAAGTGAAGCATCTACGCTTACGGTTATGTTATACAGTACCATTTTATTCTTCTAATTCTCCAGTCAATTCTCTATATCTCTTTCTCGCTTCTATAGTATAAAGTGAACCTGAAAAATCAAAAAGAAGTTTAGAGTATAGTTCCTCTGCCTTTTCATAGTCCTCTAAGATTTCATCATAGATAGTAGCAAGGTTGTATAACGCATCATCACCAGTGATGTCATCAAAATGTAATTCTACAACTTCGTTGTAAAAATCAATAGCTGTTTCTAAATCCCCCTCTTGCATTGATAGATCACCAAGCAGATATAAAATTTCATCCTCTAGAGCATGACCAGGGTACGTCGTTGTCAATGAATCTAGCGTGAGCCTCGCGTCATCAAATCTTCTTTGCATAATTAGAAGATCTGCTCTTGCGTACATCTCCATAGGCTCAAAGATGGTGTCTAGGTTAAAGTTGTCAGTAATTAGAAGACTTAAGTCTATTGCATCGTTAGAAATGAGTTTCGAAGTTGAAGCCTTGAGTGCATCAAGTTGTGTTTGTGCCCAGGAAAAATCACCTGTAAAATAGCTAATTCTTGCGTTTCTAAATTTAGCTTCATGACCTAGCGGATCGTCTTTAAAGTCGAGGACTATTTGAGAAAAAATCAATGAAGCATCCCAAACCAAATCAGCAAACACATACACATCTCCCAATTCTAATTTACACACGGCCTCGACTCTTTCATTGAGGTTTGGCATTTCTAATACGGACTCCAAATTATCCATAGCCTCCTCAGATCTGTCCAGGAAAAATGCAAGTAGGTGCGCATGATCCTTAGCCATAATTGCTGTCTCTGGCTTAACCCCCAAGTCATTCAAGCTCGCGGAATAATCCGTCTCTAGTTTTTCTAATTCCTTGTGATCTAATGGCACTTCTTTTTTCAAAGACTCAAATCTTATTTGAAGAATTTCATTTCTAGCAGTGTAGAAATAAGGGTTACGAGGCCCCATTCCTGCAACATATTCGAAGCACTCTCTCGCAGTTTCCAAATCATCATTTGATGCAGCGGTATTTCCAAGTTCGATTAACCCAACCCCTCTTTCACCCAGCCTTACGTCTAGCGATTTGGCATGTATAAACGCCGAAGAGAAATCCTTTTCCTGTGTAAAAAACCAAACTAGCATTCTAGGATACACCTCATCCTCCGGATATTTCTTTGCTGCTTTCAACAACTCCCCCCTAACCATTTTCACAATTGAACGATCAGTTTGCAACCTCAAATTCCTGTTCATAGTCGTCTGAATAGTATTGAGAAAAGTAGGTTTTGTATGCAACAACTCCATAAAGCTCTCCACCATACCTGCATAATCACCCATCATCCCTTTAAGGTTTGCGAGCTCATAATTAAAATCATCCGTCCCCAGTTCGATGGCTTTCATATATGTGTCATATGCAAGGTCCAATTCGTCTAAAGCAATAAATGCATTCGCCAATCTTATAGCGTGACTTTTTCCTGGTTGCATAATGGCAAGTGCATCATCAAAAGCATCCAGAGCCTTGTCTTTCATGTCAAACCTCATGTAAAGAGCACCAAGGTCTACATAAGCTGTGGACTTACTGTTTTTGTGCCTTCGCTTCAACCTGCCCTTGACAAGCTTTTCAGCGTCATAGAAATTATCCATGGCGAGCAGAGACTCGTAGTACATCTGATAAACCTTGTTGGTTTTATTCTTTTTGTAGATGTCCCCGAGATACAGGAGTGCTTGCTCATAGCTACCGTTGTTGTAGTAGTATTCAGCGAGTTCTAAATCTGTTTGGCCTGAAGCGCTTTGAGAAAAACTAAGCAATAGAAATAGGATGAACCCACTCCCCCAAATTTTTCTTCCCAGCCCCATTATTCTTCTGCTATTGATCTAGCCCAAATCCCTTTCTTAGCCGTCAACAAACTGTCGATTAAAGCCCAATATTCGTTGTCAGTTTCAAGGCCCAATCTAAAGAGCCTCTCAGTTTCGAGATACACCTCTTCTAATTTAGCTACTGCTTCAATTTCTCTTGCTGCGTTTATTGAGATATACTCTTCATTTATTGTGTCGCCCTTTGCATCAATAGATGCTCCAGAAGAGATGATCCCCAATAAACCATTAATTTGATTAGCACATCTGCCACACTCACTATTAAGGCCGTTTATCCTTTGTGGGGCGTCTTTTAAATAACGACTAGCTTCTGACAGCTTGCTAATAGTTGGAGCGTCAGATCTTACAAATTCAACTGACGCCTCAACGCCTAACCACCTTACATCTTCTTTTGCTGCGTTTAATCTCTCTCTTACTGATAAAATAGAATCCGCAGGAAACTCAGAAACTAGTTTTGCAATGCTGTTTGATTTTGCAAGAGCTTCTTCTAGAGGCCCCTTAGAAGGATTTTCAAAAGAACACCCAATGAGTATGATCGATGCTATGATAAAGATGCAGTATCTCATTTTAGATCCTTTCAAAACCAACAAATGGCACTAGTGTTTTAGGTATAATAACGTCACCATCTTGCTGATGATTCTCAAGAAGTGAAGCAACAATTCTAGGAAGTGCTAAGGCCGATCCATTTAGTGTGTGAACTAATTTGTTCTTTCCTTCGCCATCCTTGTAACGACACTTTAATCTGTTTGCTTGGAATGTTTCAAAATTTGAAACTGAGCTCACTTCTAGCCAACGTCCTTGAGCGGCACTCCAAACTTCAAAGTCATATGTTATGGCTGCAGTAAAACCCATGTCGCCAGCACATAGACGTAGAATTCTATAAGGAAGCTCTAGGCCTTCTAATAGTCCTTTTACATGGGTAACCATTCCGTCTAATGCATCATCAGAATTGCCTGGATCTGAAATTTGGACGATTTCTACTTTATCAAATTGATGTAATCTATTAAGACCTCTAACATCCTTACCATAAGATCCAGCCTCACGTCTAAAGCAAGGAGTGTAACCACAAATCTTAACAGGGAGCTCAGAAGAATTCAATAGTGTGTCGCGGAAGATATTTGTTAAAGGCACCTCTGCAGTTGGAATCATATAAAGATCATCACTTTGCATATGGTACATCTGTCCTTCCTTGTCAGGAAGTTGCCCTGTACCAAATCCACTATCAGAGTTTATCATATGAGGAGGGATGTACTCAGTATACCCAGCCTCATCGGCTTTTTCTAAGAAGTATCTAATTAGACCTCTCTGAAGTTTTGCTCCCTTGCCTTTATAGAATGGGAAGCCAGCTCCAGTGACTTTAGCTCCTAGGTCAAAATCAATTATATCTTTTTCCTTAGCTAGATCCCAGTGAGGCATACACGTATCACTAAGGTCTATCTGTTCACCATGAGTGCTGATCACTTCATTATCATCTTCAGATTTTCCGGCAGCAACTAATTCGGAAGGGGTATTGGGGATTGTATAAAGAATTTCATTCATAGAGTTCTCATGACCCTGCATCTGCTCGCGTAGATCTGAAGATTTTTGCTTGAGACCAGAAGTTTCAGCTTTAACTCCTTCTGCTTCTTCTCGCTTGCCAGCTTTCATCAACTCTCCAATCTGACGGCTTAGAGTGTTTGATTGAGCAAGTGTGTCATCTAACTCCTTTTGAAGAGCACGCCTTTCTTGATCAAGTGTTATAACCTTGTCAATAGATTCAGTTACATCGAGACCTCTCTTTGAAAGCGCATTGATTATTTGATCGCGCTCTTCTCTTATTTGTGTCAGTGTTAGCATTTGATTTGGTGAATTTCGGGTGAATTGCTTTAAAACCCCACCTTATTGAAAACAAAAACTCCCGCCCCGAAGGGGACGGGAGTCCAAATTCGTTAGTCTTTAGATCTTACGCCTCGCCTCCAGCGAATGGGACAACGCTAACGTAGGATCTGTTGTTGCGTTTCTTGCGGAACTCAACAACACCGTCAGTCAATGCGTAAAGAGTGTGATCTTTACCAATGCCAACGTTTGTACCTGGGTGGTGAGCAGTACCTCTCTGGCGAACAATAATGTTACCAGCAATACAAGCTTGACCACCAAAAATCTTTACTCCAAGTCGTTTCGAGTGTGACTCACGTCCGTTCTTCGAACTACCTACACCTTTTTTATGTGCCATGATCTAGGGGTATTAT
>MDTD01126098.1_pt1 | contig 51729 bp, 47 predicted proteins | sample 811221 | NCBI WGS metagenome assembly MDTD01 (sample SAMN05326646, study PRJNA326480) | marine metagenome | isolation source: seawater | place: Pacific Ocean: South West | collected 2011 | reverse complement strand
ATTAGGGATTAGGGATTAGGGATTAGGGATTAGGGATTAGGGATTAGGGATTAGGGATTAGGGATTAGGGATTAGGGATTAAATCAATTGTATTCAAACCGCTTGCGGTTTAGCGTCGCAGGCGAGATACAAATATCTATAGGTATCCAACAGATTCTTGGAGCGCTAAACCGCAAGCGGTTAAAATTCCCTACTGCCCGTCCCTACTTAATCTGACTCATCTTAATTGGACAGCGATTGCGGGCTGACTCCACGGCAGCGTGTAAGACGCGTTGAGTCTGATAGGCATCATAGAAGTCCGGCAACGGAACGACAGGTTGCTTCCCACCGATCACGTTAATGATATCCGAAGCCATATTGATAAAACCATGTTCGTAACCAACCACATGTGCGGTGGGCCACCAGGCATTGGCGTAGGGATGGCCGTCTGCACCACTGGTCACATTGATGGTTGACCAACCTTGCAGTGATCCATCAATCGTTGCGTCATACCATTCCAATTCATTCATGCGTTCAAAGTCGAATCGGATCGCGCCTTTTTCGCCATGGATTTCAATACGATTGCGGTTTTTATCACCTGTTGAAAGCCGTGTGGATTCAAAGCTTGCTAACGCTCCGCCTTTGAATCGTGCCAGGAACATCACTGCATCATCAACGGTACTTTTGCCCATTTTGGTCTTGGAGGTTTTAGCATTCTTGCCAGAGATTTCACCACCTGTTGATTCGGGAATCGGACGTTCCTTGATAAAAGTATGTTCCATAGCACCTGCGATTTCAGAGATTTCGTCACCGGTAATGAATCGGGCCATGTCGATAATGTGTGCACCAAGGTCACCATGAGAACCGGAGCCGGCGATCTTGCCTTGGAATCGCCAGACCAGCGGCGCGTCGGGGCCTGCCCAGTCCTGAAGGTAGGCTGCTCGGACATGAAAAATTTTCCCGAGCTTTCCTTGTGCAACAAGCTGCTGTGCAAAGGCGACCGCTGGACATCTGCGATAGGTGAACCAGACAAACGTTTTGGACTTCTTATATTTTTTTGCAGCTTTGAGCATTTCCCGTGCATCATCAAGGTTACCTGCCAAGGGCTTTTCACAGGCCAGGTCTTTGCCAGCTTCCAATGCTGCCAATGCCATTTCTTTGTGGACATGATTGGGCGTACCGATGTCGATTAAATCTATCTCTGGATTATCACACACATCTTTCCAATTGGCCGTGGAATGGTTCCAACCCCAACGCTTGGCAAAGGCAGCGACTTTCTTGGCATCACGTGCAGCGATGGTATGCATCACCGGCTCAAGTGGCAGATCAAAAAACTTGGCGACTTTCATGTAGGCATTGGAATGGGTTCGCCCCATGAAACTCGAACCAATTAAAGCGATGTTCAAAGACCGTGTGGACATGTGCAACTCCTGATTGACGGACAGAATAGTTACTGTTTATAACAAATATACTCTCAGTATCAACGTGTACCGGCAAAAGATGCGCAATAAAAAACAACCCGACTCTATTGAGCCGGGTTGCTTGGATTGGTTTGCATCAGGTGATGCATATCAGCGTTGGGATTTACTTGGCGGAATAGGTGCTACCGCGCTGTCCCTTGATGTTCTTGCGCTTGATCTTGCCTTCCTTGACGAGTTTGCCAAGAGCATTGTCAGCTTTGCCTGAGCGACCTTCGGTGGTCCAGTGTTCGTTGACCTGTGCAGTTGAGCAACCGGCATTGGCCTTGACGAAAGCGAGAACGGATTCATCGCCGGAGACTTCGAATGTCTTGCGGGTGCGCTTGCCGGACTTCTTGGCTGGCGTTTTCTTCGCAGGAGCCTTTTTGGCAGCGGCTTTGGCAGCAGTCTTCTTGTTCACGGATCCCTTGGGACGACCACGACGCGACTTCTTGGCGGGTGCCACTGGAACTGCGGGTGCTGCTGCACCAATACCCAGTTGTTGGAAAGTCAGATCAATCGCTTCAATGGCTTTGACGTGACTTGCACGTTCATCCTGAAGCTTCTTGACGAGTTTGAGCAATTCGTTTGCTGCGGCTGTTTTTGCCATGTTCTGGCCTCCTCTAAAGTGTTGATGCGAATTGAGCACATACATGCATTCGCAAATTTTCTGAATCCCATCGGAATATACGGTGTTAGCAATATCCATACCCCGATTGGATATGCGTAGCTTAACATATTCGCATATCAATACCAATCATGCAACATTTAAATGAAGCAAACCAAGTATTTACAAATTTTTCAATCTCAGGCCAATACATATTAATCTAAATTGAATGCTTAGATATTTGATTGTTTTACACTAAATACTCAATCTGAATTCTTCACAAATCATAAATTGAGTTGCTTAACATATTCCTGATATCGATCTGTTATACGGACATCAGGAAAGTGTGGATGGTGTTTCTTTGACGAGTTTGTCTGCCAATTCGATGTGTCTCAAATCCTGCATACAAAGTCTGATTAATTCCTGTATCCGCGAATCAATAATCGGATCATGTGTCGGCAGGATATCCTCCAACAACATCCTGGTTTTTTCCAACTCTTCACGTATTTGGGGAAGCCAGGCATCAAGTGTCAGAAAATGTGCAAAACCGACAGTCTGTTCAAAGACCACGGGGAGAGGCTGAGCATTGAGATTTTCAACCAGAATATTCGAAAGCAATCCCACTCGAAACAATCGGTGTTCTTCAAGCGAGGAAAGTTCATTCCATGCCTGCCATGTTCGGACACTGATATGCGGTTGAGCTTCGGATAAGTGTCGAATTAACGAGCCATGTTCAAGAGATAGTAAAGCGTTGAGCTGATTAATCAGACTCTGCGAAGTTGATTTTGACATTTAAACACGTCCTGCATGTTGTGGCAAAATAATTACTTGACCACAACCTTGGTTTCGTGCGGGAATTGAGAAATTTATTGGGCGACTGTAAAGACAACGCGCTTGGGAACAGTTGAGGTGTGTTCGCTTTCCAAGGCAATCTGGCGTTTTGCAGATGAGACAATCATACGTCCGTTGTCTTGTGCAATATCACTTGTAATGGCTGGCAACAATCCTGTCCATAGCAGCATGATGCAGCAGACAGCCAGGATCGCCCACAATGCCGGACGCAAGGGTTGGATCACCGGTAGTTGCTTTTGTGTGTCTGGAGTTGCAAAGACCATAAAGTAACATGGACGCAGGTAGTACCAGAGACTAAAGAGCGTGTTGAGTAACAAAACCCCCAAGAGTACCGTCCCCAGCGTGCCAGCTTTGACCAAGCCAACCCCCAGGAAAAGTTTACCCATAAAGCCGCCTAGTCCGGGCATGCCAAAGAGACTGAGCATAAAGACGATCAGCAAGATGGCTAACACGGGCGACTTCTTGAGCAGCCCTGCATAGTCTGAAATATTAAGCGTCCCAAGCTGTCGTTCAAAGACCGCAGCAATGGTAAATGCACCCAAATTCATGAACATGTACACCAACACGTAAAACAGCAGCGCACTGAGAATGAGCTTGGGATCAACCAGCAACAAAACCGCGCATCCCATAATCATATAACCGGCATGGGAGATGGAACTGTATGCAAGAAGTCGCTTGAGATTGGTCTGATGTAATGCCACCAGGTTGCCCCACGTGGCGGTGACTGCTCCAAGTGCACCAACGCCTAAAGCGATACCGATTAAGACCTGTTCATCAATGACGATTGTCCCCAGGTTCTGCATCACACGCGCGAGCATGCAAACCGCAGCACTTTTGGATGCCACCGAAAGGAACGTGGTCACTTCGGTGGGCGCACCTTCAAAGACGTCCGGACACCAGAAGTGCATCGGCACCGCAGAAAGTTTAAATGCAAATCCTGCAAACATCCCCACCAGTCCGACCACCATCAACGGCGTCATACCCATTTGATTAATCGAACCGGCGATATGTGAAAGTTGCAGTGAACCACTCACACCATAGATCATGGACATGCCATAGATCATGACCGCACTGGAGACCGAACCAAAGAGGACATACTTAAGTGATCCTTCGGTAGCCATACGGTTTTTCTTGCGGAAACCGGCAAGAGCATAGCTGGGGATTGAAGCCGACTCCGTAGCGATGAAGATCATGATCAGATTATTGGCAGACGCCATGAGGCACATACCAAAAGTCGCACCAAGCAACAGGCAAAGAAAGTCCGGTGCATCAAGTGCGTGTGTTTTTTCCCGCCCAAAGAGAGTCCATTGCACGATGATGAGCATTGCAAAAATCATCAGCATGGTCTTGAAGAAACTACTAAACGGGTCAATGGCAAGTGTATTGGTAAAAACCTGACCTGTACGGTCGGCATCCATCACGCCCAGGTGAATACCTTGCGTATACAGCAAGGCCATCAACAGACCAAACATACTCACGAAGACTGGCAGAACCACATTCCCTTTCTTGAAAAAGGGAACGATCAAGACCATACACATGGTCACGACGAGTATGACCTCGGGCATGACCAGCTTCAGATCAGCCAGCAGTTGGGGGAGCCATTGTGGATCGCTAAGAAGCACAGTCGATTCCTATTCTCAGTTCGTTAAACCGGCAAGCCCGATGACGGACATGAGGTTGTTGAACGTGGCATTAGTGTAAGAGAAGACCAGGATCGGTGCGATGCCAAAGATCAACGCAGCAACACCGAGTGTCACCATAATGGCATATTCGCGGCCGGTGGGTTTTTCAAAATGATCATATTCCGGACGGGTCTTGCCCATATAGATTCGCTGGAACATCCAGAGAATGTAGCCGGCGGTGAGGACAACACCAAAGGCAGCCAAGCTACCGATGATATAAACGAAGGTCGGATCTTCGACACGTTGGGCTGCCTGGAACGTTCCCAGCAGGACCATCACTTCGCCGATAAATCCACAGAGTCCGGGGAGCCCCATCCCGGCAAAGAATCCGAGCATTGACCATCCGCCGTACTTAGGCCACGCCAGCCAGAGTCCGCCGAAGTTGTTGATCTCACGGTGATGGGCACGTTCATAGACAACGCCGACAAGGAAGAACATCATCGCCGAGGTAATGCCGTGTCCGATCATCTGGTAGTACGCACCATCAAAACCGGTACGCGTCAATACCGCGATACCGAGTGTGACATAACCCATGTGGCTGACCGATGAGTAGGCGACCAACTTTTTCCAGTCGGTTTGAGCCATGGCACAAAGCGCACCATAGAGGATGCCAAACACAGCAATGCATGCCACACATTCCCAGTACAGCGAAGCCGCATCAGGGAACAGTGGATAGGTGATTCGCATCAGTGCATAGCCACCCATTTTCAGGAGCACGCCCGCAAGGATCATACTAATGGGAGTTGGTGCTTCGACGTGTGCATCAGGGAGCCATGTATGGAAAGGTGCCACCGGAATCTTGATTGCAAATGCGATGAAAGTCAGCCAGAACGCCCAGCGAGCAAAGTTCCAATATTCACCTTCAGGAGAGAACAAGGCTTGAATCGCTGGCGTCTGCAGGGCCATCATGTCCCACGTGTTACCCGCCACAAAGTCGGCACTGGAAGTCACATTGTAAATCCCAAGCATGGTGATCAGCAGACAGATCGAACCAGCCAGTGTGTACAGGAAGAACTTGATCGCTGCATATTCTTTTCTTGGACCGCCCCAGACACCAATAAGGAAGTACATTGGCAACAAGGAGATTTCAAAGAACACGTAAAACAACACCAGGTCCAACGACACAAACACGCCGTACATACCCGAGAGAAGCAGCAGATAAAGTGCCATGAATATGTTGGGGGATTTTTCAATTTTCCAACCTGCACCAATGACCAACACACTCAATGCACTGGTGAGAACAATCAGCGGGAGACTCAGGCCATCAAGGCCGACTTTGTACTGCACGTTGATCGCGGGGATCCATTGAAGTGTCGTGACAAACTGCGGGCCGCTATGCCCAATCTGAAATTCCAATGCCAGGACAATGGTCATCAGCAATGTGATGATTGAGGTGCCCAGTGCGATGTTGCGAGCTTTGTCTGCTGGTAAAAGCAAACACGCCACCGCACCAATACACGGGGTAAAAATAAGCCAATTCAAAAGCGATTCATACATGTTTGTGATCCAATGATCTGCCGAGTTTAATTTCGGGTTTCATTTCCTACAGTTGTTTCGTCTTATCCTGTCACAAGTGTCATCGCAAACATCAACGCGATGACCAGTCCGACAAAGAGCAGTGACACATACACGCGGATGCGACCGGGCTGCGTGGTTCGCAAAGCCTGCCCCCCTGCACGTGCGGAGTTGGCAGCACCGTTAACCAGCCCATCAACAACCTTGTTGTCGAACGCACCAGTGAACCATGCCAGGCCCTTTGTCCAGTGACCTGCGACATTCACCAGGCCGTCAAAGCCCCACTTGTCGATGAAGTTGCAAATGGCTGCAAAGCATTTTGTCATCTTCACAAAGAAAACGTCGTACAGGTGGTCAAAGTAAAATTTGTTCAAGGCCCATGTGTACAACAGCTTCAAGCCGGGAACCTTTTTGAGCAGATACTCCGCTTTGCCAAAGCCGTCTTTGTACATCCATATACCGACTGCAAGCATCAATGCGCCAGCAAGACCAAAGAGCAGCGGCAACGCAATGTGGTGATGCTCTGCATGGGTGGGAATCCCCTGAATCCAAGTGACATTCTTATTCACCAAAGTTTCGCGAGTTACTTCGATCATTTGTTCCCAAGGCAAAAGCCATGGCACGCTGATGATCGCACACAGGGCAAGGATCAACTGCGGGACAACCATTGTCTTGGGCGCTTCCTTGACGTGGTCATACAAATGCTGATCACGGGGTTTACCCAGGAAAGTCAACGCAAAACTGCGAGCCATATAAAATGGCGTGATGTAAGCGACGATGACTGGCCCCCAGAAAAACAGGCTGCCCAGTCCGCCAAGTTCATGTGCGTAGTTGTAGGTTCCGAGAATGATGCCATCCTTGGAGTAGAAGCCTGAGAAGATACTGAAGCTTCCGATACCGATGCCTGAGATTGTCAGAGTGCAGATGCCGTAGGCCAATGCGGTCAGTGGCATTTTCTTGGCCAGGCCCCCGTAGTATCGCATGTCCTGCTGATGGTGAGCCATGTTGATGACTGAGCCGGAACATTGGAAAAGGCAGCACTTGAAAAAGGCATGGGTAATCAAATGGAAGAGCGCAAAAATATAGGCGCCGCTTCCGACGCCTAAAATCATGTACCCAAGTTGTGACAGCGTAGAGTATGCCAAAACGCGTTTAATGTCGGTCATGACCATTGCCATCATTGAAGCCATGACCAAAGTGATCAGACCGATGATGCAGACAAACAGATGTGCAGCGGGAGTCAGGATCGGGAAGATTCGCGCGGTCAGATAAACCCCTGCTGCAACCATCGTCGCAGAGTGAACAATCGAGGAGACGGGCGTGGGACCTTCCATGGCATCGGGGAGCCAAGTGTGCAATGGGAATTGAGCACTCTTGCCAATAGCGCCAAAGAACAGACAGATGCCAGCCACGGTCAACCACATCGGCGGGTGTTCCATGATTGCGGCCTTGCCACCGAGTTCCGCTGCAATGGCGTCGAACATACTGCCGTCAGCTGCGGGGACCAACACCTTGCCACCAAGTTGGACAAAGAGGATACCAAAGCCGATGAGGAATCCGGTATCGCCTACGCGGTTCATCACGAAGGCTTTCTTGCAGGCCAGTTGCGGCCCCTTCTTTTCAAACCAGAATCCGATGAGCAGATAGCTTGTGAGTCCCACCAGTTCCCAGAAGACAAACAGTTGCATCAAGCCGTTGGCGGTGACGATGCCGAGCATGGAGAAGGTGAATGCTGAGAGATAACAGAAAAATCGCTCGTAGCGTTTATCACCTTCCATGTAGCCGACACTGTAAATGTGAACCAGCAGGCTGATACCAGTGACCATTGCCATCAAGGCGACGGTCAGTTGATCGCAAAAGAGTCCAAGATATAACCAGGACGCCCCGTCTTTACCCATGTAAATTGGAATCCAGGGGATCTTCCAGGTAAACGACTCCATGTTGCCGGATGTGAATTTAAAGGCTGCGAGTATTGCACAGGCAAAGGAAATTCCCATCACAACGCAGGCGAAGGTTCCGGCTTGTTTTTTGAGGTATCGCGTCCCTAAGAACAAAACCATGATCGAACTGACCAATGGCAAGAGTGTCGCCCAAACGAGGAGCTTGCGGACCGTTTCCTGATCAGCCTCAACAGCAGTCAATTGAGCAAGTGTTATCAATGTATGCATGAGCGATTAACCTTGCAGTTCGTCTGCCTGATCCACGTTGATGGTGTCAAAGTTATTGTAAAAGTTCAGGAAGATGGCCAATGCCACCGCCGCTTCTGCAGCAGCCAGAACGATAATGAACAGCGTGAACATCTGCCCGTCCATGGCGTTGTCCCAGACGTAATTATTAAATGCCACAAAGTTAATCCCCGCAGCATTGAGAATCAGTTCAACCCCCATGAGGATGCCTACCGCGTTTCGCTTGGTGAGAATGACCGCGACTCCTGCAGCAAGCAGCGCGATGGAGACGCCCACAAGGTGGTAAAGGCCAGGTTCAAAGAGTGCCAGTGTTGTCATGATACCTTCTCTAAAACAGTCTCAATTCAAGCCCGGCTTCTTGCCATGAATGCCGCACCGATCATCACGACCAGCAACAACACCGCAGCAACTTCAAACGGAACGAGAAACGGCCCGAGCAAAGTCGAGCCGATCGTGTGTATGTCATGATTAACCATTTGATCAGAAGCTGACTGCTTAATCGGTGTGTTGACCAAAGCAATCGTCGTCAGCATCGCCAACAGTGCACCAAGACCCACAGCAACAAAACGCTCCCATAGGTATGTATGCAGTCGCATGAATGGATTTTTACTCGTCAGCATCACGCCAAAGACAATGAGAATCAGCGTACCGCCTGCGTAGACGATCAATTGGATCGCGGCTAAAAATTCCGCGTTCATCAGGAAATAGAGTCCTGCAACACCACCAAGCGTAAACAGCAGATACATGGCCATGCGGACAATGTTCTGGCTGATGACGATCATCCAGGCGCTAAAGACTGTAATACCTGCGAAGATCAAGTAGAGAAACGGCGCAACCTGATCCAATGATTCGGGTTTTATACCTGTGGCAAGCGTGGTAAACAACGCGATCCCTCAATCCATTAAGTGCAATGCAAACCGTTGGGCGAACTATATTATTGCCAAGAGGCAAAGAATAATCAGATTGGACGTATCGGTCAACCGGACGTTTTTGTCCTGACCGTGACTAATAGTAGATTAACGTGGCAAAATAGAGTGTGAATATCACAATGACATTCCTGTCACATTCAATTCAGGACACTTTGGAGTATCAAGCCACTGTTAATTAGAACACCATCCCGACAATCGTAGCTTCAAAGACAAGCTTGCCATTGACCAAGCCCTGCATCTGACAGGTACTGCGTCGTGGGTGGATTTTGACTTCCTGTCCCACAAGGTAGAACCGATCACCGGGAACCACTTGACCGCGGAACTTAACATCCTGAGCACCGGCAAAACCAAGGAACTTCTGTTCAAGACGTTGCAGGCAGACAAAACTCGCCAACTGTGCAGCAGCTTCAAGCATCAGGACACCGGGAAATAACGGGCGACCTGGCACATGGCCGGGAACCCAGAATTCGTCGTCACGAATGTCCTTGTAAGCAATCACTTGTGAGGGCTTGTCGAGCTTGCAGTGAACCACGGCATCAAGCAAACGCATTGCCCCACGGTGTGGATTGATCGACTCAATCACGTCGACGTCATATGCCACTTTGTCCAGATCAAACTCAGAGATATCAAATAGTAAAGATGGTGCCATGCGGTTTGCAAAGCCTCCCTATGGCATCATTGCCAGGGTAAAGCAAGATTAGAAAAAAACAGATCAAATCAAAATTTAGTGGTCGTCTTCACGAGCTTCAAGCACCTTGGTGCGAAGTTCCTGAGCAGTCGCCTTAAACTCCTGCATGGCCTTGCGAACACGTGTTCCGGCGGCGCGATTGCCACCTGCGGCCTTGCGAACATCCTGTTCCACTTCGGCAACCTGCTGTTGAAGCTTTTCGTATAAATCAAGCATCGATAGAACCTCCTGTGTGAATCCATGCTCGGCAAAACGTGCCTAAGCGGGGATGGTATTGACATTAGACTAACGTGTACAAAAGCGTTGAGCAACGTTTGTAAGCAATAGGGATGAGGAACTAGCGACCAGCGACTTGGGTGAAGGCAGAAAAATCCCGATGCTTTATTGTCTTTACGCTAGTCACTAGTCGCTAGTCCCTGGTCCCTTACAACCCCTTAATCACGGGCAAAATCGACTTGAACGATGCCGTCCCTGCCTCTTTGACCCATTCGAGCAGAATCGATTCCACTGTCACCGGCACAATGCCAATCTGCTGCATCCGCATGAGTCCGACTTCTTTATCCAACGGCCGACGTGAACTCACTGCATCCACAACCACTGCTGTCTCAAAGCCCTTTTCAATCAAGTCCATACACGTTTGCAGCACACAGATATGCGTCTCAATCCCACAGACCACCACCTGTGTCACTTCCAACTCACGCAGCTTGGCCAACACTTCAGGGATCAACGCAGAGAAAAGCATCTTCTCGTGATTACACTTGGCTGCCGCCAACTTACTCTTGATCGGTTCGACAGTCTCACCAAGCCCCTTGCGATATTGCTCAGTTACCAGCAAAGCTACGTCCAAGGCGTTGGCCCCATCAACCATCCGCCCCACCTGTTCAATGAGTCGATCCTTTTCATGAATCTGTGGCAAGAGCTTTTCCTGCATATCCAATACCAACACGGCACTACGCTTTAAAATCATCCGACTAATCGGCATGGGATTTCCTTCAATCATTAAACGAGTCTGCAGCAATCATTCACAAAAGTAATATATTTACTTCTGTACACGCATGCACATTAAAGCCCGCGGGACTTTAGTCCCCGGGGTTGGAGTTCCAATAAAACAAAATTCAGGATTCAAAAAATCCAGAAACCAAAAACCATCCCTGGGGTTAAAACCCCGCGGGCTTTAGTTCCATTTTCATCATTTAATTTGTGATCCAATATCACTTGGCTTGCTCAACTGTACAGGCATCCACCAACGCGGCTACCAAACCGGGGATGTCCGACTGCGTTGCTTCGAGTGCAATATCCAACCCCAGCTTCTGCATCGTTTGACTGGTGATCGGGCCAATCGACGCAAGCTTGCAATCATTAAGCAAAGCTTTTTCGTCACCGAGTAATTCAACCATATTTGCAGCAGTCGATGAACTGGTGAAAGTCACCCAATCCACTTGCTTTTCTCGCAATGCTTCAAATGCTTCAGCAGGTAAGGTGTCCGCCAACTTTGTTTGGTAAATCACGTGCTCTGTGATTTGAGCACCGGCTTGGGCTAAGAGCTTGGGCAATGCAGGCCGGGCAATATCCGCACGGAGCAGTAACATTTTTTTACCAGAAACATCATGCTTGGCAATCAACTCCGCTGCTAACGATTCGCCAACAAACTTCGTGGGAACCAGGTCGGGAATAATGTTGAGAAGTTCTTCCAACGCCTCGGCAGTGCTGCTTCCAATGGCAGCAACCTGCACACCCGCAAGGTGTCGGGCATCAAGATTCATCATTGCCATACGATCCGCCAAAGCCGATACGCCATTGCGACTGGTAAGAACCAACCAGTCATAGGCTTTGACATCCTTGATCACCGCATCGACATCCGACCAATCCTCCGGACCGACAATGTCGATGGTAGGCGCTTCGATCACCTTGGCTCCCAAAGCCCCCAACTGTATGGACAAGTCCGAGGCCTGCTGCCGCGTTCGGGTAATGAGGATGGTCTGCCCAAACAACGGGCGAGATGTAAAGAAGTCCAGTCCCGGTTCGTTTGTTGCTGCAACCTTACCCACGAGAATGATCGCTGGTGAACTGATGCCAGCAGCTTGCACATCCGCCACCGCGGAACCTAATGAGGTCACAATGTGTCGCTGCTGCGGTGTGGTGCCCCACTGGACCAATGCAGCAGGCGTGTCAGCTTCAAGGCCATGACTTTGGAGAACCTGACAAATCGCCCCCAGCCGCCCAACGCCCATATAAAAGCAGACCGTGCCTCCCTTGGCGATGAGTCCGGCCAGTGACTGGTAGTCGACAGCAGTCTGATCCTTGGTAGGGTCTTCATGTCCGGTAACAAAAGTGACCGTACTGGCGATTTTACGATGGGTCACCGGGATGCCTGCCATCATCGGCGCAGCAATACCGGCAGTGACTCCCGGAATGACGATTCCCTCGACACCATGCTCTGACAGATAAGCAATTTCCTCAGCACCACGACCAAACAGGTAAGCATCACCACCTTTGAGTCTGATAACCAATTTTCCCTTATTTGCATTTTCAACAAGGATATTGTTTATTTCGTCTTGCGTTTTAGCGTGGTTGCCCCCTCGCTTACCGACGTAGATCAATTCCGCATCGAGTTGAACATTGTCCAATAATTTCGGGTTCGACAACGCGTCATAGACGACGACATCTGCTTGCTTCAAATAATCCAGACCGGCCACCGTAATCAAACCGGGGTCTCCGGGGCCGGCACTGACGAGGACGACGAGGCCTTTTTGATCGGTATTGTGGAATAGCCTGTTCGATTTTCTTAAATTTTGTTTCACTTTAGGTAATCCCTGACGGTTATTCTGCCGATTCTAAGTATAGGGATGGGTCACATTTGGCAGGAGTATGACCATGTCACAAGCCGCACTTAAACTTGTAACACCAATTGTAGAAGTCGATGCACTTCTTTTTGAACGTCGCCGCGATGCACGCCGCCCCATGGATGGCCGTGTCACCGTGCTTCGTCGCTATCGCAAAGAGGGTGAACAACGCTCAAAAATCTCTGCGATTGATCTTCTTGATATCTCATCAACAGGCCTTGGTGCTTTCACCAGTGAACCTGTCGAAGTCGGCAGCGATCTGACCGTCATGTTCCCAGCTCATGGGCCTGATGGTGCCTGCGACAGCTCATGTCGCGTGGTTCGTTGCATCAAGCGTGATGGCGGCTATGAAATCGGCGCTCGCTTCGGCATGAGCCATTCAGCAGCCTGATCCAAACCGGCAACTGACGGATTTTACCTTTTCTATCTCTGTACCCTTGCGTACGGTTTAGAGTAATTTCTCCAATTCCTGCCGAAGATGAGAATAACTCTGATCCAACGCCTGGGGCTGAATCCGCACACCACCGATGGTCTGCATGAAATTGGTATCACCTTCCCAGCGTGGCAACACATGCATATGCACATGTCCTGGAACGCCAGCACCGGCGCAACGTCCAAGGTTCATCCCGACGTTAACCCCCTGACAGTGCATCGCATCACGTAGCAGTCGCTCGGACACCTCCGCCAGCTCCATCATCTCACTACGCCCATCAGCAGTCAGATCAGACAGTGATCCGACATGCGTTGAAGGTGCGATCAGTAAATGGCCATTGGTATACGGATAGCGATTAAGCAGGATGACATTGTGCTTTGCAACATGCAAAACGCCGCGCATCTGGGCAGTCTCGCTGGTCATGTCTGTGTTAAAGGCATCACAAAGGAAACAGCCCGATGTTTTTGCCGCATCGGACACTTTTTCTGCCGATACGTCATCCAACTCTGCAGCAATCTGCCGCATGTAAGCCATTCGCCATGGAGCCCATAGGTTCTTGTGAAACATCCACGAACTATAACAGGATTGAGCAAGTCAGACCAAGTGACAATCCCTGGCTACTAACAGAAATTCAGGCAGGTACTGACGATGAGCTTCAAAGAAGGCATGTTAAGACAAAACTGGCCTGAAAATTGCAGCAAGTCTGAATATAGCCAAGTGACAAATAACCGTTCGTATAAGACTTATCGGATTCTATTTTAGTTAAAAGCGCCAAATGTCCGATGGTAAAACAGACTTTTATGACAATCGTGGAATTCTCAGTTCAGGGATAAAACCAATATGCAGCCCGAACACGCAACCTGGCTCCTGATGGCCGCCATCTTCTGCCCATTGATCTGTGGCACACTTTCGCTGCTGATCCCAAGACCTTACATCCTCCCAAGACTGCTACTGATCCTATGCGGGCCCATTGGCGCCCTGCTGATGCTCAGTCACTTCACTTTCCATAGTGGGGTTGGTGGTGCCACCGCCTATGTGGAGTGGATGCCGTTATTGCATTTGGACATTGCACTCAAACCCGATCACCTCGGGTTATTTTTTGCCTATCTTGTCAGCGGCATCGGTGTCTGCATCGTGCTCTACGCTCGCGGATACTTCGGCAAGGATGCAGATAGTCTGTTCCGATTCTACCCGTACCTGATGATCTTCATGACGGCATTGATCGGTGTTGCGTTATCCGACAATTACATGTTGCTGATGATGTTCTGGGAGATGACTTCGATCAGCTCATTCCTGCTCATCGGTTGGGATCGGGACATTCCGCAATCCGTTCGCAATGCCATGCAGGCGTTTATCGTCACCGGTGCTGGCGGACTTTGTATGCTCGCTGGACTGATCTTTTTAGGTGTGCATACCGGCGAATGGACCATGACAGGCATGTATCATGCCGTGGAAAATGGTCACGTAGCTATGAACAGCACGCCGATCGTGGTCTGTTTTATTCTGGTGTTTCTTGGTGCTGCAACCAAGAGTGCTCAGTTCCCGTTTCAATTCTGGCTTCCCGGTGCGATGGCTGCTCCGACGCCTGTGTCTGCGTATCTGCACTCAGCGACGATGGTCAAGGCAGGTGTGTTTATCACCGGACGCTTCTGGCCAATCCTTGCTGAACATGTTCACATGTGGCCGACAGTCATCATCCCCATCGGTGCGTTCACCATGGTCTATGGTGCGTATGTCGCGATCCAGAAAACCGACCTCAAGAAAATTTTCGCCTACACCACCGTTAGCCAACTGGGTTTGTTGATGACGATGTATGGCCTTGCTGCCTACAAGTATGATGGACAACCGAACCTGATCTGGGATGTGACTCAGATTCTAAACCATGCGTTGTACAAAGCGCCACTCTTTATCCTCGCTGGCGCGATCGGCCATGTGGCAACACGTGAACTGCCCGATCTCAAGGGCTTTTTCTACCGCGACAAGCAAGCCCGGATCATGACGATTTTCTTGCTACTGGCTGGATACGGTTTGGCAGCCGGCCCCTTTACACTGAGTTTCTCAGCCAAGGAAATGTTCTTCTACCAGATTTATCACGCACTGCATGAGACGCATAATCCCATGTTCTGGCTACTCGTCTGTGCAGGTATTGCAACGGGAATGTTTAACGTTGCGATCTTCATTCGTCTGTTTACAACTTTGATGGCCAAGCCTGAAGCCAAGCCCGAAGAACATCACCATGATGATCACGCACATGGACACGGCCACGACGAACACGAACATGAAACCGGATTCTATGCTGCCCTGCTGTGGCTTCCCGGCGCGTTCATCGTCTCGTTCCAATACATCTGTGGCATTATCCCATATGCATATGACACGCTCTTTGCATGGCTCGATCCAAGCAAGGATTTTTATGACGGTTTCCACGGCCACTTCCCGATGACATGGAATGCTCATCTTGGCCTGCCCCTGTACATGAGCCTCATCGCCATCGGTCTGGGTATTGCACTGGGCTTTGGCAAGTTCCTGCGTGGGACATTCAACGATCCGTGCGATCACCTGTATCCGGGCTTTTACACATTAACCACCAAGTACGTCGGCCCCGGCGCCTTTGGTATTGTCCAACGTGGACATGCTGGCTTTTATGTCGGCGCGGTGTTGGTGGCAATGGTCGGTTTATTCCTCTGGTCCATCGGTGGCGACTTCTCGCAACTGGTCTGGCCGGAGACTGCGGTAACTGAAAGCTTCACACAACTTCTCCCCGGATTGCTGCTGACCTTCATGGTTTGTTTGACTGCGATCCTGCTGCCCATCGTGATGAACCGAGCCAGTCGCGTGCTGCTTTTGGGCATGTGCGGTTTCTCAGTCGCCGGTGTGTACTACCTGTACAAAGCACCGGACTTGGCATTGACGCAGTTGAGTATTGAAATCGTCTCTTTGATCCTTTTCCTCTTGGTGCTGTCACTGGTTCCTGATCTGACACCTAAAACCCGCAAAGCTGTCCCAGCCCGTTTGGTCATCGGCATTGCAGTCGGGCTGACCATGTTCTGGATGACACTTTCCAGTACAGGTGTGGATCAACCAACGATGCCTTATCTGAATGCTCAAGGACAGAACCTTCCCAACCTCGGTGAATACTTCCTGCGTAACTCGCATCATGGTGTGGATACCATGGCAGTTCCTGAAAGTCAGACCTATGGCGGCATAGTCACGCAGGCGATTGACCCCAATGAAGTCCATGCCAATGACTTGGACGATGCGGTGATTCACGCTGATAAAGAAGGTCAAAAGAGTGTCCTCGTTCATCACGGCGGTGGTGGCAACAACGTTGTCAACGTCATCTTGGTGGACTTCCGTGGCTTTGACACGATGGGTGAAATCACCGTGCTTGGCCTGGCTGCCATGGGTGTTTGGACGCTGCTAAGACGGCGTAAGAAGTCCGGCGAATACAACGATCCTTCGGACTTTGAAGACAGTGGGCCTGAACCGCTTAAGAGCTAAATCTTCGCTGATTTGTATTGAATAAATTCAAAATCCAAAATCCAAAATTGGAAATTCAAAAATGTGCACAAGTGTGATTTTAAAAGTTGGGGCAAGACTGATCGTGCCGCTGAGCCTGGTCTTTGCCGTCTACATTTACTTCAAAGGTCATCAGACCCCCGGCGGCGGATTCGTCGCTGGACTGGTTGCCTCGGTGGCCTTAATTGTCCATCGCATGAGCTTTGGCAGTGACTCTCTTCGCCGCATGCTGCCAATCTCCGAACGGTACTTTATCGCGATTGGTTTGACCCTCGCGTTAGGCACTGGATTTATCGCATTCGTTTTGGGACTGCCCTTCTTCACTTCAGCACATGGATACCTGCACTTGCCGACCACCATTGGTGCCAGCTACGACTTTGAATGGGCTTCGGTCATGGCGTTTGACCTGGGCGTGTTCATGGTGGTCACCGGCGTGGTCGTGGGCATGATTGATGTACTCTCCAAGGAGATTCAATAATGAATTTACTTATCGCCTTAATGGTTGGAACGCTTTTTGGTGCTTCCGCTTTTTTGATGCTCGACCGTGAACTCAAAGGTGTCTGCATGGGCGTGTTCATGCTTGGTCATGGTGCCAACCTAGCGATCCTTGCGGTGAGTGGTTCGCCTGCTGGCAAGCTCCCGCCGGTGCTTTCACATGGCGTGGATATCCACACATTTGTTGACCCATTACCTCAAGCGTTGATCTTAACTGCCATCGTCATCGGCTTTGCCATACAAGCATTTCTGCTGACCATGATCGTGATCACCTGGCGTCGAAATCAGACGTTGAGTCTGGCCATGCTTGCAACAGAAGAGGATGCACATTGAGAAGGGACTAGAAACTAGCGACCTCAGGGACTAGGGAAAGTCAGAAATAGCTGCGTCACTGCGTGACGCTGAAAGTTGGAAAAGTCGAACATGACACAACATCAAATCGTACTCTTTGTCGTCTTACCCATGGCTGCGGGAATTGCCACCACGTTCCTGCACCGGTATCGCAAGGCACAACGTTGGGTCGGTGCTGGCTTCCTGATTGCCAACATCGTCTTCGCGTGTAAAGCGCTAGCGACCGTTGTCCCCAATGGCGATATACTCGTCTCGCAGATGGGTAATTGGCCGGCTCCTTTTGGTATCACCATTGCAGTTGACACGCTTAGCGCACTGATGCTCACCATGGCATCAATTGTCTGCTTTAGCGTCTTTCTCTACTGCGTCTTTCAATTCGACCGTGACCAGCAAGGGGGCTTTTTCCACCCCATGTTCCACCTGCTGATACTCGGTGTGCAATGGAGCTTTATCACAGGTGACTTCTTTAATCTGTTCGTCGCTTTTGAAATTATGCTCATGGCTTCCTATGCCATCTTCTGCGTAGGAACATCCAGGAAGCAGATGAAGCAAGCCTACAAGTATGTCCTGCTCAACCTTGTGGGGTCGACCATGTTCGTCACCTTACTTGGACTGATCTACGGGCAACTTGGTACGCTGAATATGGCGGACATCACCCGTCTTGCCATGAGTGATCAACTGCCCAAATCTTCCATCCCGGTCATCGCAATGATGGTGCTGGTCTTTGGTGGCAAGACAGCAATTTTCCCATTGTGGTATTGGCTGCCCGACACCTATCACACCTTGCCCAGCGCGATCGGCGGACTCTTCGCCGGCTTGCTCACCAAGGTCGGTGCGTACGTGATGATCCGCGTGTTTGTCATGATGTTTGGAACCTCTCAAGCCATCACCGATGTGGTCGCACCGATCCTCTTGGTTAGTGCAGGCATCACCATGTTCCTGGGCGTGCTTGGCGCGGTGTCGATGCATACGGTCCGTCGGATCCTTTCAATTCATATCATCAGCCAGGTCGGTTACATGCTCATGGGCATGGGCCTTGCCATCGCAACTGGAATTGCTAGCGATATCAAAGAGATGGCGGTGGCTGGTGCAATTTTCTTCATCATGCACAACATGGTGGTCAAATGCTGCTTGTTCCTTTGCGGCGGATTGATGGTCGAACATGCGGGTGATGACAATCTGGAAAAAATCGGCGGACTGCTCAAACGTGCCCCGTGGTTGGCAACACTATTCATGATTGCTGCTCTGTCTCTTGCGGGCCTGCCCCCCTTGTCCGGATTCTTTGGCAAGTGGGTATTACTCAGTGCAGGATTCCAATCACAACATTATGTCGTGGTATTCTTCGCGGTACTCACATCACTGTTCACGCTATTGTCCATGCTCAAAATCTGGAGCTATGGTTTCTGGTCACCGTCAATGGGCAAACACGTCGACAAGCCTGAACGTCGCCCGACCACTGTTGGCGGGATGTGGGGCATTGCGATTCTTGTCATCGTCGCACTGAGTATGGGCCTTGGTGCTCAGAAGTATTACACCATGTGTTCCATGGCAGCCAAGTCGCTGATTGATCCGACCAACTATGTCAAAGCGGTACTGGGTGAACAGAACACACCGAAGCTGGCAATCAATGACATGTTGCCAGAAACATCGCCAAAGAAACTTGTAATCAAATCTGACAGTTACGAAACTTCCGGTCACTGATAAACGCTAAAGGAGCGTTGTAATATGCTGGCATATTTTCTAATCAATGTACTCTTGGCCGTCCTGTGGATGTGCATGTGGGGCCTGTTTGATATCTGGACGATGCTTGCCGGATTCTTCTTTGGATACCTGCTGCTCGGTGCTGTGAGTCGGACGTGGTATCCAGATGGTAAAGGCTATGGTTCAAAACTCTTGAACCTTGCTTCCTTTGGCATCTACTTTATCCGTATTCTGATCCAGGCCAATCTCACGGTTGCCAAGGAAGTGGTCACACCCAAGTTCAATATGACCCCACGTTTTGTGCGGTATCCGGTCAAAGGAATGACACCGTTACAGATCACATCCCTTGCCAACGCCATCACACTTACGCCCGGCACGTTAAGCGTGGACGTCTTGGATAACGATGAAGTCCTGCTGGTTCACTGCATGTATGCAGAGGATCGCCAGTCAGCGATTAAAGAACTTGATGAACTGCGTGACCGTTTGATGACGGAGGTATTCGGATGTTAAATGTACTACTTGCTTCAGCTTCAACAGGTCACGATGCTGCTCAGACCGCCCATGAGTCAGGCATGCTTGATTCACTGGTCACGTTCACCATTGATGTAAGCATTGTCTGCATTGCTGTCGGAATGCTTATGTGTGTCATTCGCCTTCTCAAGAGTCCGCACCTTGCTGACCGGGCACTTGCGGCTGACACCCTGGGCGTCGAACTCATCGGCCTGGTGATCCTCATGGGCATGCGATTTGCCACCAGTGCCTTTGTCGATGGCATCCTGGTTCTGTCACTACTTAGCTTTGCGGGCACCGTGGCGATGGCACAATACATCGCTCGACCACACCTGCGACACAAACAAGTCAAGAGCAACGAAAAACTCGAAGACCTCGCCTAACCCCCCCCCCGGAAGTCCAAGTCAACGTTTGTGGCTTGGCGTTGAATGACTGGTATTTTCGGAAACACAAAACACACGGAAACAAATCCATGTTGAATTTCACACTCGATATTCTGACGATCGGCTTTCTGATCTTTGGCGTCTTCTTCATGTTCGTCGCAGCATTTGGACTGTTGCGTTTGCCGGACGTGTATCACCGGATGCATGCAGCCACCAAAGGGGTCACGCTTGGCATCTCCGGGTTGATGATCGCAGCAGCCATCCAACATGCTCAAGCACATGATGCCAATGTCATCAACATCATCTCCAACGTGGTACTGGTGATCATGTTCCAGTTCATCGCCAATCCTGTGGGCTCACACCTGCTGGCCAAAGCCGCCAAACTGGACAATGCACCGGTCTGGGACGGACAGATTGCCGATGAAGAGCACGAACCCGTTGCGGAGTGAGTCCATTTCCCCAACTGCTTGAATGGACTTTTTTTCACGCCACATGATCAAGCCTTATGGACTTAACCACAGAATCACAGAGCAGGACAGTGAAAAGATGTCCTGATCTCTGACCCTTTGTGATATTAGCCATAACAATAAATAAACGCATCCAACTAAAAATTCCGGGGTTCCGGGGAATATGGACAAAATTTCATATTTGTCGGATTATTTTTTCAACGTCTGATTTATCCTTGTCACCAAATAGATCAGCGGTAAAGTACCTGTCATGAGCACCAAAAAAGCAATTATCGTTCAGGGCGGCTGGGACGGGCACACGCCAGTAGAGTCCGCAGCACTTTTTGAAAAACAACTCAAAGCCAAAGGTTACGAGGTGACTGTCTATGATTCCATGGACGTATATACCGACGACGAACTGATGGCCACCGTCGACTTGATCGTCCCCATTTGGACCATGGGTGAAATCTCTGCTGACCAATGGAAGGGCTTGGACAAAGCTGTTGCAAACGGAACCGGCATCGCAGGCTTCCACGGCGGGATCATCGACTCCTTCCGCCAGAACACCGAATACCAATGGATGACTGGCGGGCAATGGGTCGCACATCCGGGTAACTGCATCCCTGAATATGATGTGAACATCACCGAGCCGGACCATCCGATCACCAAGGGCATCAGCGACTTTACTCTCACCAATACCGAGCAGTATTACATCCATGTCGACCCGGCCATCCGAGTCCTGGCAACAACAACACTCGAAGCAGCAGCAGGTGACATCACTCGCTATGAAGTCGGTGTGACACTGCCCTACGCATGGATCAAACAATGGGGCAAAGGCAAAGTCTTCGTAGCCTGTTGGGGCCATACCTTCAAAGACTTCGATGTCCCCCAAGCGTTGGAAATCACACTCCGTGGAATGATCTGGGCAACCCGCTGATCAACGCAAAATTAATAAGACCATTTGAACAGACCCTGCGACATCAACGCATGGTCTGTTTTATTTTGGACGAATTAAACATTCTCATTTTCAATCCAAACTGCTAAACTGATACCTGACTCATAAACGTTCAAGTTGTATTCCAAATCGTTTATGCACCAAACTCCCGCTATGACCGGCTGACAACAGCCCTTTTGTCTATCCACGGGAGGCACACATGAATCCACTCACACGTCAACGTTGGAACCCCTATCTCGTTGGGATCGGCATCGGTATCCTCAGTTGGATCACCTTCGGCGTGATGCACAAAGCCTTGGGAACCAGTACCACCATCGCTGCGACACCCGGTGCGATCATCGGTATCGTCGCCCCGGAACATGTCCAGAACAACTCGTATTGGGCCAAGTATCTCAACGCAGAGAAAAACGAGTTCTATTTCGACTGGCAATTCTTCCTCGTCATCTCACTTCCCATCGGAGCATACATCGGCATGAAACTCTCCGGCGAGAAGTTCAAGGAATCCGTCCCCGCACTTTGGGCGTGGCGATTCGGCCCAAGTAAAACAATCCGCTATGCAGCAGCATTTCTCGGTGGCGTCATCCTACTCATCGGCGCTCGAATGGCAGGTGGATGCACCTCCGGTCACGGCATCTCCGGTGGACTCCAACTGGCAGTCAGCTCATGGGCGTTCTTCTTTGCTATGTTCGGTTCAGGCGTCGTCACCGCCTTTGCACTCTTTGGTTTGAAAGGACGCAGCCATGTATAACTTCGACTCCCCTGTCATGATCGTCTACGGCATTCTCACCGGACTGATCTTCGGATTCCTGCTGCACAAAGCAGGTGTCACCCGTTACCAAACCATCCTCGGCCAATTCCTTTTCAAAGACTATACCGTCCTCAAGGTCATGCTTACCGCCATTGTCACCGGGGCCATCGGCATATGGGGCATGCGCTCAATGGGTATGGATTTTCCAATGCATATCAAAGCTGCAACACTCGTCCCCAACATCGTCGGCGGACTGATCTTTGGTGTCGGCATGGCACTCCTGGGATTCTGCCCCGGCACAGGTGTCGCAGCTATCGGCGACGGTAGCCGTCATGCCATCGCAGGACTATTGGGTATGTTCGTCGGTGGTCTGATCTATGCCTATGTCTACCCATCCATCATGAACGGCTTTCTCAAATCCGGTGACCTGTCAGTTGATGTTGCAGGCAAGATGACGGACAAAATCACCTTTGCTGATGTGTCGCATCTTTCGCCGTGGTGGTTCATTGCAGGCTTGGTGGTGATCAGTGCGGTGGTATTTGGACTCATTGAAAAACTTACCGGCAAAAATCCTCCAACGACTCCGGCCTGATCCAAACAGTCGTCGAATACATCAATTCACAACCCCTATCCATCCACGAGCCGCGGGCATGTTGGTATAGTTGTGGTTCAGAAATTGATGACACTCAGCTATAGGAATAAAACCATGAAATACCGTCGACTTGGCAAAACTGATATGAACGTGTCCGTGATAGGTGTTGGCACATGGCAGTTCGGTGGTGAATGGGGTAAGAACTTCGAACAATCCGAAGTCAATGACATGTTCGCCGCTGCCAAAGATTGCGGGATCAACCTCATCGACACCGCCGAGTGCTACGGCGATCACCTTTCTGAAGAATTCATCGGCGCAGCGATTGAAGGTAACCGTGAAGACTGGATCGTCGCCACCAAGTTCGGCCACAAGTTCCACGATTTGTTCACCCGTGACACCATCTACGAACCAGCGATGATTCTCCAGCAACTCGAAGACTCACTCAAAGCTTTGCGAACCGATTACATCGACCTCTACCAATTCCATTCGGGTAATGACGAGATGTTCCAAACCGAAGGACTTTGGGAATTGCTGCAAAAACAAGTTGAACTTGGCAAGATCCGTCACCTGGGTATCTCCATTGGCTCGAACCAAAACATCTTCCAAACCGAACGTGCCAGCAGTGTCAACGCCAAGACGATTCAGGTCGTCTACAACCGTCTGGATCGCGCGCCCGAAGAGCAGGTCTTACCCGAATGCATCAAGCAAGACCTTGGTGTGCTCGCTCGCGTCCCTTTGGCCTCGGGTTTCCTCAGTGGCAAATACACCGAGTCGGCAGCCTTCGACAAAACCGATGTGCGTGGCAACTGGATGGATGACAAAGCCCGCCTGGACAAAATCACCCAGGCCATCGAAATCAAAAAAACAGAAGTCCCAGAAGGCGTCAACATGGCTCAATGGGCTTTAGCCTGGGTCTTAACCAACCCCGCCGTGACCACCGTCATCCCCGGCTGCAAGACCGTGGAACAAGTCAAATCCAACGCCGCCGCCGCGGACTTGCAGATGGTCAGTACCGAGCATCCGCAGGCGTGCTGACCAACGACTGCAACCCAACCCGTAGGGTGGGTAGAGTAAAGCGAAACCCACCAATTCTACGCCGTTGCAGTACCGACGGTGGGTTTCGCTACGCTCTACCCACCCTACTTCAAAGTCATAAATAAAGATGGCAGCCCGACACAAAGTCGGGCTGCCGTTTTTATGAAGGGCTATGTTGTAAAGGCAAGAATCACTCTTCCCCAAAATACTTAAACCCTTTGAGTGTGTCGGCGACGGTATTGATTGTTATTTCAATCACCCACAGAGAACATCACTTGCTACGTTCAAAAATGATTTGCAGAACACCTTGATTCTCTGTGACGATTGTTTTGAGATGTTCGTTGTTTTGAGCTTGTTCCCAAACAATTCGGTTTTCCTGATAGGCATTGGTGGATAGTACCTTTTGGGTGGGCTTGCCAAAACGTTGGGTGAACTGTTCGATGACATCAAGCATTGCAGGCGGCTGAGAGTAAACCAGACTGACTTTGTTGCTTCCTGAGTGATCAAAGTAGATTTGAATATCCGCAGGCAGGTTAAAAAGAACTTGCGCCTGGTTAAGCGTAATCAAATTTTGCTTTTTATCATCTGCTTTCAGATGGGTGTAGACCAGAGGCGATTCACGAATTTTCTTGTGTGCCTTACCATAGGTATCAGACCATGTCAGTCCAGCAAGGGGATACCAGAGAGTGGAGACAGATTCGGTTGTGTCTTGATTTTGTTTTGATATGCCCAACTGCTCTGTGTTGTTCATCACAATAGTGGTCTGTGGTGTTTGGGCAGCATCTTTGAAAGCTGATATCTGCAATATACTATTACTCATGGCCGGACCATGATAATCAAGCACATTCCCATTGATTGTGAATGTTGATATTTTTCGATAGGCCGCATCATATGTCTGCCAACTGGCCTGGATGTTCTGAGGTAGTGCAACCTTAAACGCAACCGCTGTTTCGAGAATGGGAGCATGCCCGTGATTTTTGATGAACTTGGCCTGTTCAATGGGATTGCCTGCGTTAGGTTGATTGCGTATGGACATATCCATATCAAATCCGCTGTTGACTGCATCATATCGAGCGTTGACATAAAGACGATTGGCCGGATCACTGCCGACCAACGGCTTGCCATCGCAACTGGTCATGGCAAAGGCGACGAAGTCAGTATTAAACTGCCCCACAGCAATCCCATCTGTAAAACGATACCAACCCTGATCCGAAGGTGTCTTACCCACATAAATTTTAGCATGGGGCGTATCGACGATTAATCGACCGTTGGGCCAATCCCATGTGATCTGTTTGCCTGCGCGCACAGCTTGTGTGATACGAGTCTGAATATCCATGCTCAGATTATCTTCACGTTTGATATCAAAGTCTTCATCCGGCACGTAGTCAATGACTGCCCCGCGTTCAAAAGTAGCTTGTCCCATGGAAATACCATTCCATTGCTTGTAGCCAAAAATACCTTTGGAGCCGATGCGATAATGCACTGGATTGGACGCTGGATCAATCTGTTGTTTGAGATAAATTTGCCCGGCCATCCCAATGGTACTAAGCATGACAGGATCTTTTTCAAACTCAACAGCAGTCCAGTAGAACTGACGTTTCTGGTATGGCAGCGGAGTTGCAAGATACTGTTCTTCGGGCCATCCTCGACTGTGATAGTAATGCCAGAAGACGGCATCCCAATCCTGCCAGCTGGCGAGAGTCGCGGTGCGATAAGCATGTTCCACACGATATGTACCTGGCCTCCCAGAGTTGGTTTCGTAGATCACTGTGGGCTTATTGGCTAGCGTGTGCGAATCCATCACATACATTGAAGGTGGATTATCAAGTGTCGAATCCAGTGCGAAGAAATACATGCCGAAGTTAGCTACATCGGCTTGCTGAGCTGTACCATAATGCCAGGGTGTATTGGGTCGATATTGCGTGTCATATGAAAAGGGTTGGACATTGACGCCAATACCGGTGGGAGCCTGTTGTCGGGCATAATCCTCAAGTCGCTTGTAATGTTCACTGATAAGTTGAATCATAAAACGAACAAAATCATTACCACGCGCCTTTGGGAAATTGTTCCGTTGTTTAAAGACAGGTGCCGGTGCAATATTCAACTGCTTTAGTGATTCACCATCTTCAATTTTTCCCCATGTATGAAGCAATGCCTCATGGTTTGGATAGTTCGATTTAAGCCATAGATTCCAACGTGTTTTGAGTTTATCTTGAAAATAGACTGGCCATTTATCAAAACCGATTTCCAAAGCGATCTTGATGAGTTTAGCTTCGTTATCCAGTTCCCATACCGCGACAATTTCTTCCTGGCCATAGGTTTTTTGAGTATAAGGATTGACATGATTCAGCACATTGTGAATATGCCGTTTATGTGCATCTTGCAGACGTTCATCGATTGTTTCCCATAAGGCGCTGTTTTTACATTTGGTCTGGACAGCTTCTTTCCATTGCTGCCAATCATCGCCACCTGCCACAAAGGAACGATCATCCACAAGTAGTTTCACTGGGATAGATCGTATTAAAAAGGGACTCATCACAAACATCCCTTGCTCTTTGAGGGCAGCTAAATATTTGTCATAACGATCAAGTTGTTCGTTGTCGGACATTTCCCCTTTGATACCAGATTCCCCGTGGTAATAGGGATTTTTATTTTGCTGTCCGCCTTGGGGCCAGAGCCGGATGGCATTAAATCCATTTCGCGCCAATCTGCGTGGAGTTTCCGGGCTGGACACTGTTCCTGCCACACCCCATAAGCGTAGACGCTCCTTGCCATACATCAGATGCGTCCCTTTTGCCTGAACATATGTATCGGCTTTGGGCTTCACAGGGAAGTCATAAATCGCGTTACTCGGATGCGATCGCACAGTGATTTGCGCATCCATGTTTTTTTTAATTTTGACCGAAGGCATCATGCCTTTTTCATCTTCTACAACCATGACCACACCATAATTTGGCCATACCCCACTGAGCCATTGCTTGAGGATCGGTGTGATTTTTTCAACCGCCTGTTTTTTTACAGAATGACTAAAATCTAGCGATGCCAATGGTGTTGGATCATAGTCCACTGCTGGGGTCCAACGATTGCTCGTTGCAACTGACTGCCCATTGAGAATAGGTCTGATCGCACGATGAAGATTGACACGCGCAGCAGTCGGCTTCTTAGCATTGGTATTAAACTTGATAACAGCCCATGTCATCGTTTTCTGATCCACAGGCTTGCCGGATTGGATTTGCAGATGACCACTAATGCGATAGATACCAGGCTCTTTGGCATCAAATACCAAAGCGGGTGCCCAGTCATAGACACGAGAGGATTTTGCACGACCGTTGGTTGCCAACGTCAATGTCTGTTTTTCAACATGCAATCGTGCGTGACTCCCTATCCCGGGCATGACAAAAACGCCTGTTTTTTCAGACTTTTCCGTCATTTCCCAACGTCCGACTTTCGGGAAGCGATCGCGATTGGAATAGGCCATCAGACGAAATTGACCTAGCGTCGTTTGAACATCAGAGCTCGACGCAAAATCAGGCAGTTGCACTGACGACAATACATTGCCTTGTTCATCCAGACGGGATAGTGTGAATTGTTGCAGACTGGCTTTGCCCCACCAATGCCACTGATGACGCCACGCCATTACAGCAAGTGTTTCACCAGATGAGATTGAAATCTGCTTTAGTGCGGGTATCTGTTCAAGCGTTAATGACGTGTTACTCTTTGTTTTTTGATGTGCCAGCACATGGATGCCATCAACTTCCAAGCTCGCATTTATACTCAGGGAAGCTTCATATAAATCCTCCCGTTCAAGAAGCACTCGATTCAATAATGCAAGATTCACGTCATAGGCACCCGCCATACGTGCTGACCCGCCGAGTAGGACATCTTGATCTGATGGACCGAGAAAATTCGCCGGAACCGTCACGCTGCGATGGGACTGTGCACTGGCATTTGTGGCTCCAAAAGCCAAGATAATCAGGCACAGAACTTTGATCCTCGGCAACGTCCCTAATTTAATCATATGTCGTAAAAACAACTGCATACATATTCCTCTATAAAAATAGATCATCGACAAACGTAATTAATAGGTGTACCCAAAGCGGGTTTTTTCAACCGGTACAAAAATCCGATTCTTTTTCAGGGACGCTTCCAATACAAAATGTACAGTGCTGAATAATCGGACATTTCCTGAAGCTTTGGTTGTCGAATGGCATGGCCGTCAAGAAAAATCATATTCGCCGAATCCCTGTTGCCATGCCGATTATCCAGACTTGTCAAACTTGGTTCGGGACGTGATGGGGTATACCAGAACGGACGCGCACTGGTCCAATGGGGATAACCAAAATACTTACGATCGTAGTACATCAAAGTCGATGTCGGCTCGATGCCATCAATCATCGTCATCCAATGTTGATTGGTTCTTACACGTACATAGCTGGACTGCCCTTTGGTGGTACGTGAAGGACAATCCCACACACTGGTCTCGTCTTTTTTTGTCGAGACATAGGGTGGCAACAATCTGACAAAGCTGGTTGTCCATTGCAAAGAACCACTGGAAAAATAGCCAAATCCAAACGGAAGGGTTCCGTTGTAGTCATTGGTATAAACAACCGTCGCGGTACTTAATTGCCTGAGATTACTCAAGCATAAAGCTGCACGCCCCGCTTCTCGCGCGGATTTTAAGGCAGGCAACAAGATCGAAATCAATAAAGACACAATGCTGATCACAACCAGTAATTCAATGAGCGTAAATCCCTGGCGGTGGTTGCTATTGAATGAATTGTTTTTGTGCAGAATCATTCCGATCTTCCTTTACTGGCATGGTTTTGAAGTCAATCAAATAATTGCCACAGAAAGCAATTCCATGACTTCCTGGCTACCAATTGATACTGCAATGAATATGAATACAAGCCCATGCAATTAACGTGGACGAACCACTGTTTGACAAGGATCAAAAGTCAACGCCAATTTTTCATGTGGCATATTCTGTGTTGGATTTGCGATCTTCTGTATCAACATTTCTACAGCATGACGCCCCATCATTTCTGTTGGCTGTATCATCATCCCAATACTCGGACCTAAAAGTTCAACATGATTTTCACCAAACGTGATCAGTGACAAATCGCGTGGCACATCAAGTCCGAGCATCATTGCTGCATGCATGATCGGCAATGCCTCATTGCTTGGCCCGTAACAGACAACCGCTGTCGGACGATCAGGCCTTGAAAGCCAGCTACGACTTAATGCGACACGTTTGTTGGCAGGTACCAAACGGCCTTCCTGACATCGAATCTGACGACTGGGTAAGCCTGCTTCTCGCATCGCCTGCTCATAGCCCTCACGACGATACGCGACACTGTAGTGCGGATTGACCTTGGTCGGTCCGTGCGTGTAATCCACGTAGGCAATCTGTTTGTGCCCTAGCTCGATGAGTTGCTGTGTGGCATGACTTGAGGCATTAAGATCATCCATTGACACACAATCATGCTCACGTTGGGTATTGACCCAAACTGCAGGCAAACGATGAGCATCAATCAGATCAACCATTTGCTCAGGAACATCGTCGGTGTAGTTCACCAGCATCCCGTCACAACATGTTTCACGTAAAAACATCGGCAGCTTGGCAGCATCTGTTAATTGATCATCCGCTAAACGTGCCATCGTCAATTTCATGTCACGTTCAGCAAGCGTATCCGTAATCCCAATGAGCATTTTGGAGAAAAGCGCCCCTCGATAAGGCTTGACGCTCATCAACAGGGATATCGCACCAAAACGACCTGAACGGATCGCCTTGGCGGCTGCATTGGGCTGATAGCCGAGTTTCATGGCGATTTTTCGGATGTGCTCTGCGCGTTGAATCGCCCGACGCTGAGTCGGCTGATAGCGGCCGCTAAGAACTTTGGAAACTGTCATTTCAGACACGTCAGCATCCAAGGCAATTTGTTTTAAGGTTACTTGCGCCATAATGTGTATCGTTAAATTTATGTAACGTTAAATATTACGCCGCCTATTACACATGTCAAGATATTATGCTAAAAAAAACGGCAGTCCGACGTGAAGTCAGACTGCCGTTTATTTATGTATGGTCAAAATAGCATTGACGAATAATCAATCTTCCCCGAAATACTTGATTGCTTTGAGTTCGTCGGCCACGGCGTTGATCTGGGTTTCCATGAGGCCCGGGGAGTAGATGGACTTCATTTCGAAAATGCCAGCGGACTTCATGGCTTGGGTCAGCGCATCGTTGGCGGTGCGCAGGTCGGCGATGGCTTCGTCGGTGTTAAAGCGACCGGGACTTGTCGGTGCTGGAGGCCAACGGGCGTCGGAGACGTAGGCGCTGGTCACGGCACGTAAGGCGGTCTGCAAATCACCATCCAAATTCCGGGGGTCTTTACCAAGGTGCTTGGCGATGGCTTTGATGCCCAGGTACACGCTGTAACAGACGGGATCGAGCAGTCGGGAATAATCGGTGTTGGCCCAGGCTTTGGCGGTGCCACCGTGCCAGGCACAACCGTTTTCGATGTTCATGATTTGCGGGGCGTCGAGTTGGACAGTGCTGGCAGCGATGACTTGGGAGGGTGTAGCCAATTCGTAACCTTGGGCGACGGCGAGTTTGAGTAACTGTTCGAAGCGACCGACGCTATCGGGTTCGGGCTCGAAGAATCGGGCTTGGCCGAACTGTTTGACGTAGAAGTAGGCGGACGTGCCGATGTATTCTGCGTCTTCGGCATAGGGCATGATGTAGCTGCCGGTGTCGGCTGCACGTTGTTTCCAACGGCCGAGCATCTCGTTGACTTCGTCGACACTGATGGGTGTTTCACGGTTGCCTTCGGTGGCTCCCATGAGATACCAGAGCATGAAGTTACTCATCATGTCGCTGCGGAAGATGAGGTTCAGACCATGCGACTGGGCGGGATTGGTCAGATACCGCATGAAGTCGGGCTTGTCCTTGATGTACTCCTCGATGCGGAAGAGTTGGTTTTTATTGCTGTGGCCTCGCACGTCAAAAGCCAGGCCGGTGGCTTGGCGGATTTCAGGGAATGACAGGAAGAACGAGTCGGCATCCATGACAAGGTTTTCGAAGCCTGCTTCGCGGTAAATGTCCGGGACATAGCCAGCCCAACCGCACTCGGGATTCCAGCCGGTGGTCGGGCGGACACCTGTGTGCTGCTCCCATGCGTCGATGCCATGCTTGAGGGTTGCCAGGCCGATGTCGGGATCGACATTGGACATCATCAAATGGGTAAACGGTGAGCCGACCGGTTCGATCTGGCCGTTGGTGATGAGATTTTTGAGCAGGTCCATGACTTGGGGACATTTGTTGGCGATGTCGACGACAGTCTGGCCGGAGGCTTCAAAGCCGATGGTGTAGCCGCCCTTTTCAACGAGTTCGAACAAAGGTTTGTAGGAGTTCTCGATCACCCAGGCCCGTTTGTCGGGATGGAGTTGGGAGTATTGGATATTGCCGTGTGGGAGAAAGACGAATTTAGGTGTTAATGTGTTCATGAACACATTATTGCAATACTTTATGGAATATCAAGGGGGCGGGTTGTCTGATTTTGTCCCTTGATTATTAATTCTTAATGGAAAATGGTGTTATAGTAAAATTAGAAAATTAACATAAGGTAGTTATACCCGTCAGATTCACTTCGTTCATCTGGCGTCTTGTATCAATATTTTAATGTTGATTTTGAAAATCAAACGGTCACATTAAAAATGCTGATCATGAATTGGCGCATATGACAAGACCCGTGTTCGCTTGAACACGGGTCTTGTCATATGTTTTAGTGTATCGGTTGCTGAATCAGCTACCGAGCGTTATGCAGGCGTCACTTCAATGAAGCGAGCAACGCTCTTAAGATCGTTGATGACATCGGCACTGGCGAAGACAACGCCTTGATCGCCCATCACACCTTTGACAGGGTGGATTTTGACCATACGCTGGATCCAGGGACGACCACCACGGGTCTTGAACTTAAGGTGCTTATCAGCAACTTTATCCAGACGCTTCTTTTCTTCCTTGACGGTTTCATCTTTGGCAAGAATGCGACACAGTGTTTTAGTAGCGGCTGCGTTGGTGGGCTGCTTGACAACCTTGACCTGAACGTTGGTGCCGATTTGGATATCCATATCAATTTCCTCTTGAATTCGCAGTGAGTCGGGTATTATGAGGTTTTTATTGCTGGCTGTCAACTGGATTTGTAATTGGTTGGGGGTTTACACATTCAGGATCAGTTGCAAAACAATATCAATCCTGCACCGGCACACTTCAAACACATCAAGTCTAATCACAAAACTCTATTGAATAGACCCTTAAATGGCTCAATACTGCCGACGGGATCGGTTAACCTGGATGTTGTCATGGCCGGGGATAATCAAGTCAGCGATTTCCACGATTTCCACCATACTGTCCATAGCAGCTTGTGCATCATAAGCACCACGTAGAACTCGTCCCTGTTCAAGATGCTCCTGCGTGGCAATGGCATCACCTGCGACGACAACGGTATGTCCGGGTAATGCCAGCAGCAAGCCACAGGTTCCGGGGGTAAAGCCGTAGGACGGGAACAGGTCCACGCCACGGGCTAATTGGTCTGGTGCGGCCTTGCATTTTTGGAGTAGTTCGATGTCGCGTTTGAGAATTTCCCAGGAGTCGGATTCTTTTTCTTCACGCTGGAACTGTTCGACTAATCGCACCCCCATTGTTTCACGTTCAGCTTCCGAGACATACCAATCCGCATGCTCCAGACCGTTAAGTCCCCAGCGATGCGCAGGACGGAAGTTGGTCATAAAGACATCGGTCACTTGTTTAAGTTCAATACCTGCTCGCTCTGCAAGTCGAGCGCCAATGATCTGAGCAGGCAGACCGGGGTCAACGAGAATGACTCGTTTTTCTGAACGAATCAACGTACAAGTGCTATGTGCTGAACGTGTCGCGCCAGCTTCGTTCCAAAGTTCATGCCGACTCAGGGCACCGATACTGATAATGCGATAATCCATAAAGGTTCTCATGTAATAAGGATTGGGGCCGGGTAAGAGATCCGGCTCAAGACTATAACAATATACAACGACGATCCCAAAAGATCGCGACTCATAGCTTAGTCGCTACGACTCACCATATATCGCTATACAATTAAAAATGCTCGATGGAACTAAGCAACTGTTCCTTGGTCATCTCTTTAAGCTTGTCGATCACCAGCTTAGGCAAAAGTGGCAGGAGACGATCAATTTTCCCACCTGCAGCGATCTGCTTAATGAGTGAAGAACTGGTAAAGCCGAAGTTTTCGCCGGACATAATAAAGACTGTTTCGATATCACCCACAGCACGGTTGGTCAATGCCAACTGGAATTCGTGATGCAGGTCGGTGACATTCCGCAGACCACGGAGGATGACCGTTGCCCCGACTTGACGCGCAAAGTCAACAGTCAATCCTTTAAATGACTGCACCTCAACATTGGGGCAAGACTCTGCGACGATCTCTTGGATCATTTCGACGCGTTGGTCCTGTGGGAACACCACATTTTTATCGGGATTGTGCCCTACTGCGATGATCAGCTTGTCAAAAAGCGGATCGGCACGCTGAATCACATCCATATGCCCGTTGGTTATCGGATCAAAGGTCCCCGGGAAGAGGGCGATTTTTGTTGTCTTATTCATGTCAAACAGTATAGCAAGTGCTTCAAAGAGCAAGTTATTGTGTACAGAATGCACAACCGTTACAGACGGAACCGTATATTTTGATTTTAACTCAAGTTCTCTACTTTTGTTTGCAGGGAAAAGTTATGTTAATGATGGATCACAAGAGTTCTAGTTTGGGAGAACGCACGACTCTTGATGACTGGGAGAATTTTGAGACTGCGAAAGGTGTAGAGACTCATGAAGAAAAAACTGACTAATTTATTGGCCGTCACCGCCCTGTTGCTGATGTCATCATCAGCATTTGCCGGCATCGACTTTGGATCAACAGAAAACGGCTCATCTCGACCGAGCTGGGGCCGCGCCGCCGGTGCCAGTTGGGGTATGAGTGGTTTTCTTGTTGAAACAATCAACAAGTTTGGTGCCACAGGCAATCCGGTGAGTATCACCTCCGGCTCTGCCAACACCTATGACCCCATTGCTGGATTTGGTGCCACCAACTCTGACTTCCTGGGTTATCAGGTAGCTGGCCCTCACGGTACCCGCTTGATCTATGACCGTCTGGCAGCCAATATCGTAGCCCATGTCTTGGGTGGCGACACGGATGATCAGATCACCGATGCTCCTGACATGCATGACATGTTCAGCTTCTATCGACCACAGATCACCAGTGCTGCATTTGCTGATGGCGGTGCTTCAAGTACACAGCTTGGTGGCATTCCCGACATCCCCGTCCCAACTCCGACACCAGAACCCACCAGCGCCGCCCTTATGGGATTGGCAGCATGGATGGTTGGCCTGCGTCGCCCAAGTCGTAATCGCATTGCCTAAAACCGTCCGCACGGTAAACAATAAAATCCCGCATAGCGTTCATCCCTCATAGAACGCATGCAGTCTCAATCTGCCCTGGATCGGGTCTTGACTGGCGAATGCCTCCTCAGTCAAGACCCTTTCTCCATTTATAGGAAAACCTATTAAATGTCACATTGATATCAGTATGCCAAGGCAACCGGGGACTCAAGTCCCATGGGCTTAATGTGTTTGTGTTGCGTGCTTGATAAAATCTATGTGTGTGATCTACACAGCGATGATAAAAAGTCCATAATATGCAAATGCGACAGTATGATAGATACATCCATTTAAAACAGCATCATCACTTCACCGTCACCGGCACGTTTTCAATGATCAACGGAACATCCCAATAAGCAGTCAGATCAACGGTCTGCCGAGCCACGTTTACACTTGGCTTTAGTAGCACATCAACAATCTGCCCGTCTTTGATATCCACTTTCCAACCCAGCCCAAGCCCCCAACTGGTGCTCCGATTCGCTGCCAAATGAATACCGCCAACGCGATGTTCCTGATTATTGAATCGAATGATCACATCGTAAGCCAAGGGGACAGACATCTTGTCAAAGTGTAGGTTCACATCACAATCACCTGGCTTTGTTCGATACACAATGTTCTTGACCTGCACAGCAGCGGTGACTTCTTCCAATTTACTTTCATCAAGGATCGGCGTAACTGTGGATGTTCCCTTGGGCAAAATAGTCCATGGCAATGCATACTTGATCTGCCGAGAAACTCTCTGCGAAGTGTCACTTCCTTGGCTTGCGTTATATGGATTATAGGGTGTCAAGGCATAGTCATAGATGAGTTGCACGGTGTAATCACCGGGCTGCAATTGTTCCCAAACCCTGCTATCAAGTTTGTGATGATGCGATGAGTACCCACCACCATTGGCACTGATACTTCCCCCACCTGCATGTCTTCGATCATAGAGAACAAGATCGGCAATTTGTATTCTCAAATGCTTCTTGCGACACCACATTGTGTTGTTACCCATCCGTGATGATTGATCCACATGTCTCCATGCAAAAGGTTGGCCATGCTGCACCGTCTGACGAATCTCACATAAAAACGCGGTATCAGCAATCTTTGACACATACTTATTCCATTGCTCTTCGGTTAATATTGCCCGTGTCTGAGCGAGTTGTAAAAAATCACCTGCCTTTGGATGCCATGTGCGTTTAAGATCTGCCTGCAAGTCCAGAGCATCCTTAATCACACTGCGCACCTGTGATGTCAAAAGCTTTTTCTTGGTAAACCGATCCAGCATGAGTTGCCATGCATCATCTGCCAATTCTGTATCATTATTTATCTGCATCCGCAGATACCACGTGGGTGCCTTGTCAAGCCAATTCATCTGGCCAGTAAGTCTCAAAGCCGTGGGTAGACACAATGTGAACACCACCAGCATCATGATCAGACCGATCCAAATGCGTTTGGGCTGGCGTTTAAGATTACCAATGATCATCCCGCCACGCAGGAGAATCACGCCACATTCCGGGCATTTTTCCTGATCCTTTGGTAAGCCCGTCAGATCAAACCGACACTTGCCACAGAGTGGATGATCGTCGATTTTTCGCCCCTTGAATCCCAGCACAAAACTGCGAAGCCCTGCCAGAAAAACCAGCAGATAAACACCTGCAAATATGATTGTGACAGGATCATTTGATAATGAGACGGATTGCATTAAGACACTCCCCGAAACTGAATAACCAGGCCAAACGCATGTACGTTTGTTTTGCCGTAGCGAGCCGGCTCGTGTCGAGCCGGGATTGAGCGAAGCTCAAATTCAGCACACAAACAACATGTTTGATACCGAAATTTTCTCCAGCTACGGATTTCGTCGCGACACGCGACGGCTCGCTAAGGCAAAAACGTCTACATGCGTTCTCCCTGACTGAATAACAGCAATGGTTACACCGGACATATATGACCTGCTATCATACTCCAATGCCTGCTCCTGCTCATCCTGTGCCCATCATCGACACCTATGCCGAAGCGTTTGGCATGTGGTGCTGTCGGCTTGTTGTTACAGCGTCCGACAGCTACTGGGTGAAGATGGCTGCGCAACACGCTACCGGTTATGCAACGAGTATTATTGGTTGTGACTGTGAAGCGGGTGTCGAACATTTTCTATCTCCGGATCAAACGCCTGATGGTCGGCCCGGAGCGTGTTTATTGTTTTTTGCGATCAACTCCCAGAAGCTGGCAGATGCAGTGGTCAATCGTGCGGGGCAATGCCTGATGACCACGCCGACGACCGCGGTGTTCGATGGCATGCCTCAAGTGTTGGAAGATGAGTCTGCGGGTACCAAACGTGTACCTTTAGGCGAATTGATCAGCTACTTCGGTGATGGTTTTGAAAAACAAGTTGAACACGCTGGACGTGACTGCTGGGAAATCCCGGTGATGGAAGGCAGCTTTCATGTACAGTCGGACATGGGCATATGCAAAGGTGTAGGCGGCGGGAACATATTGGTCTGTGGACATAATCAACGGGTGTCGCTTAATGCTGCCAAGTCTGCAGTGGATGCGGTGCGGCCGATACCGGGTGTGATTATGCCGTTTCCCGGCGGTGTCGTGCGATGTGGTTCAAAAGTCGGAGCCATGAGCAATGACAACATGATCGCTTCGACGAACCATCGCTATTGCCCAACGTTGGCTGATCGACAAGACAGTCTATTGCCAGAAAAAACGTCCGTGGTTTATGAATTGATCATTGACGGGATCGATCTGGTGTCGGTCAAGAATGCCATGCGTACTGCGATCCAGAAATTAGTCACATACGATCTGACTGCGATCAGCGCTGGCAACTATGGTGGCAAACTTGGCAAACATATCATCGGTCTGCGCGATCTACTCAGTGAATCGGTATGATATGTCGCTGATATCCAAAACCGTTTTCAGAATTGTATCAGTCAAACCCCATACGCTTAAAGCGAGGATATGATGTCAACCAAGGAAGTACCTGGCCTTAATGATCGGGCACTCGTATCAGTCGATGAAATGCTGCGTTGCTCAGCTGAACTAGGCGTCAAACGCGGAAGCGTCGTCGGGGCTCGGATTCTCGATGCAGGCAACGAGTCACTCGGTGGACTTCACGCTGGTGTTCTTATCGCACAAATGGCAATGGCAAACTTGGGGAAGGTGTCGCTTCTACCCAATCCTGACCCGACGCAATTAGGCCCTGTGGTCGCAGTGAACGTGACACATCCCGTTGCAGCATGTGTTATCTGCCAACACGATGGCTGGCTCATCGAAGACGAAGAATCAGACTACAAAGCACGAGGTAGCGGCCCATTCCGAGCTGCCTATGGTAAAGAAGAGCTCTACGACATCTTTGGCTTTCGTGAACGAACCGGTGTCGCAGTGGGTGTCATCGAAACCAACACTACCCCGCCCAAGCAGCTGGTCCATCAACTCTCGATTATGTGCAGTGTCGAACAGCATCACCTTGCGTTGATCTGCGTGAATCCAAGCAGTCTGGCAGGAAGTGTCCTCACAGCATCACGCACAGTCGAATGGGCACTGATGAAATTACATAGCATGAATTTCAATATCAAACGCATAGTCAGTGCGTATGGTGTCTGCCCACTTGGTGCTGTCGGTGGCGGGATGATTCGCAGCGTGGCCAATGCCTATGATCAATTGATCTACAACAGCCAGGTTACGTTGTATGCAACAGGCGATGACGAAACCCTCGCTAGCGTGATTACGCAACTCCCCTCGAATACGTCGTCCATGTTTGGTCAGCGGTCTGAAAGCCTGCTGTCTATCGATAGCAGTACAGCCCAAACGCTTGATCCTGCCTTACGATCCCCAGCAAAGATTTGCATCCAGAATATCGAGACCGGCAATATGCATGTCCAAAATAATTAGCGAAGCAAATTTATCTAGTCGATACGCAATCGACATTAACGGATGATATGAAATGAGAATACCACCACTACATCTCAATCAACAACCGGAATATATCCTATTACGTATTTGTAGTTTTGAGCCCCTCCCGATTCATTTACCAGTCATTGTGAGAGAATCGGGTTATTGTTTGTCTGCTGAGCCAGAGGGTGGGCGCAGCCCCGACAGGAGGATCAACAGGCAAAGCCGGCGAGAACGCCCTATCGGCTTACTGCGTCAAACTATCTGACCAGCTAGGCAAAGCAGCAAGCCAGGCAGGATTCGTCGGTTACCTGCTTGCGGATCATCAAGGTAAACAGGTGACAGTCCAAGCCGATCGTCCAGCTTGTCACATCCAAGTGATGATTCCGCAAATTGCTTCCAAGCCCTCCGCTCCGGCGACACAATGATTACATTAATACACAATGTTGGGTAGCTGAATCTTTTTGCTATGATGTCGCATTGCTTGCTTGGTTGGATCTGCTGAAATTGATACAGATCACCAAGTTCTTCCTGTACAACCAACTCACTGGAGTGATACCAGAAAATGATTCACGGCAAGAAAGTGATAGTCGTCCTGCCAGCTTACAAGGCAGCTAAAACAGTCAAACAGACTTACGATGCGATTCCTATGGATGTCGTGGATAAGGTGATTCTTGTCGATGATGCGAGCAGCGATGACACTGCTGCCATTGCCAGTGAATTGGGAATTGAAACGCATGTTCATCCGGTCAATCGTGGTTATGGAGGCAATCAGAAAACCTGTTACACCCAGTCGCTTGCCAGTGATGGTGACATCGTCGTGATGCTCCATCCTGACTATCAGTACGACCCACGTCTGGTCACAGCGATGGCTGCCATGATCGCATCGGGGATTTATGATTGTGTACTGGGATCGCGAATCTTGGGGAACACTGCCCGTGGTGGTGGCATGCCGATGTACAAGTACATGGCCAACCGTTTCCTCACCGCGTCACAAAATCTTCTCATGGGGACCAAACTCTCTGAGTTTCATTCAGGCTATCGCGCGTTTTCCGCAGATGTCCTGCGTAAACTGCCGCTCAACGCCAACTCAGACGACTTTGTCTTTGACAATCAGATGCTCGCTCAGGTGGCTTGGCACGGTTTTTCCATGGGTGAAATCTCATGCCCAACCAAGTACTTTCCTGAAGCAAGTTCCATCAACTTCAAACGTTCATGTATCTATGGTCTGGGCGTACTCAAAACCAGCGTACACTTTAGACTGGCCAAAATGGGTTTGGCTTCCAAACTCATCTTTGAGAATCCCGAGGGCTTGCTCCCTGCACTACGTTCAGCGGACTGAATCACAGACAAATTTACGTTACTGAATCTGCCGCAAATCCAGCAGAATAAAATGCTCATCTTCATATACAAAGGCTGTTTTTAACGGACCGGCCAAGAGAGTCGGCATTTTCGTTTGCTTGAATCGCTCATAAATATAAATATGATACGGCCAGAAATACCTGGCTGTATGCTTGAAGTGCGATCGCTGTATAAGCAGATGTGTAACGCCCATCTTGTCGCGAAGTCTTTTGACATCCTCTACGGATTGAGCGTAATACGCATCAATCACAGCTAATGTACGGGCTCTCATCTCAAGTGCATAGAAGCGATGAAATAATTGATGCAATTCATAACTGACCAAAACCGATCGTTCGTGAAGATATGGTACTGCTTGAATAGGATTTAAGAACCAACCGGCAATCATCACATCAGGTTCAAGATTTCCGAGCACATTCATCACCGGATGCGTATAGATATCAATTACCTTATAACCTGACTTTGCGTCCCCACGATTCACCTGCGATAACACACCCGATACGCAAAGCACAATCGTCACGCTCACGCTCAAACATTTGTGTTTGAAGTGGATAGCAATCCAGTGCCCAATTGAAACCGGCGCCAAGAATACCATCAACATCAACAGAATAACGAGCATGTATTCGGTATAACGCGCTGGCATATACAGCGTTGGATAAATTGCCCGGGAAACTACATAAAGAACCATACAGATAAAAACGTACATAACCAACCGGCAATAGACCGGATCTCGCCACGCTCGTACCAGGCATAGCAGTAAACCAACTCCCCAAAACGTCCATAGCAGGCAATGCGATAATGTTATCTGTTTGTAGATTAAAGTGTCTTTGCCCCACGTACCAAGAATCGGCCATGGTTTGCCTTGTCTCATTGGAAAATTAACACAAGGCCTGGCAACTGAACGCCACAACGGCTCAAAAGGATAACTGTCAATCAAATTGTATCGCCCACCTACAGTTAGTTCAGGAAAATCCTTAACGGCTTGCGCGTCAATCTTGTTGCCATATTGCGATGCAGCATTGAGTGTCGGGGAGACGCAAGCCACAGTGAGTATTCCCGTTGCGCCCACCAGAATAATGCGTTTCCTCAATCCCCAACATGCTTCATCCAAATCACGGTTACGCCGATCCAAAAGCAATAACCAACACGCCAAACTAACTCCACCAATCACAGCAGCAACTGGATAAAAAAGACTTCCCATAACCACTGTCAATGCCAAAAGCCACGGACGTTTTTCAAGCAGACACATCAGCATCAACGAGATTAACGGGAAGGCAAATGTTCGTGGCAATCCACCTGTCATTCGACCCATCGTCATCACCATACTCATTAGCAGAAAAATGCAGGCCCACATGCCAATTTCACCTGCAAGCCTACGTGCCATTCTTGCCATGATCATCACAAAAAACAGATAAAGCGGATAAATCATCACCTTACTGAAGACTCGGGGATCCATCACCTTGGCGACCAGGATATACAGCCCCTTGTAACCAAGTGGCATGCAATCCAGGTAATACTGAGCAATATAATCGTGCTTGAAGAGGCTCGGATCATAATACTTGAGAAACGGCCATATTTGCTGCAATGCATCATCATTAAAAACATACGGATTCAATGCATACTGCATATGACCAATCCACGTTGGCCCAAAACTCACAACAATCAACACGAGTAAAAAAATACGAACCAACCAAATGCTTTTTAAAAATAAAAAGATTCGCCAATGTGGGGTATTCTGTAGATTATTATCTTCAATGGGCGTAGACATACGACGCATTGTAACATGATGCAAAACACACAATGCTCAACTCACGGAGTTTTTATTGATGACGAAGGCGTCGAACAATGACAATCATCAAACCAAGCGGATCATGATCCTACTGGTACCAACATTGCAGCAAGATGCTTTGCTGAATCTTCTCAATGACATCCCCAGCCAACTCATCGAAGATCAGCATGTTGACTTTGTCATCCTGGATCGCTCAGTTGACGGCAAGTGTTCGCAACTGGCAAACGAGTGGGTCACCAAGCAACAATTAACTCGCTGGACCCTGCTGCACAATCCCGCCCAACATGGTTATGGGGGAAATCAGAAACTCGGCTTTCGTTTAGCTTTGAATCGTGACTATGATTTTGTAATTCATTTTTTGGCTGACGGTCGATATGCCCCCGCTGACCTGGAAAACTTTGTTAACGAGATTCGCAGCCACCCCTCAGACGTGCTTCTGGGGGATCGTTTGTCTGACCACGTGCAAGCCAAACGTTCCATGCCACTGCGTCGCCGTTTAGCCAACAAGTTGCTTGCGTGGTATCAGAACCGTTGTGCTCATGCGAAGCTCAACGACTTTCACTGTGCTCTACGTGGATACAGCACGCGTTTTCTCAATACCGTTCCGTTTGAAGTGAATACCAATGATCTTCATTTTGACTCGCACTTGCTGTTACAGGCACTCTGTATTGAAACCAATATCCAGCAGATTCCTGTGAACTACCAGCATGACAAGGGAACGCCCTACCGAGCAGGATTAGGCTATGCGTGGAATGTCTTTAAATCGGCGACGCAGTATCGCATGCATCAAATGGGGATGCTTTGTTCGCTAAGTTACCGTGATCTGCGTCCAACCAAATATCAGGACAAAACCACCGACTTCAAATCGTCACATCAGTTGGCTTTAAATTTGATTCGCCAGATCAATCCCAAGTCGGTCACTGACATTGGATGCGGGCCGGGCTTCGTTGCCAAACATTGCATGGACGAAGGCATGAACGTCACCGGCTTGGACATGTATCCACCCCTGGACGGTACGATGAACGCCTATCATAAAGTTGTCTTGGAAGCTGAACCTTTGCCGGTGGACCCGTTTACTTCGGACGTGGTGATGATGCTCGACATTATTGAACATCTAGCACATCCTGAAGAGTTTCTCATTGGCATGCGTAACGACAGTGTGAGTCTCCGTGGAGATGGTCAAAGCAAGACTCTGCTGCTTTCGACTCCCAACATTGCATTTATCATGCCACGTCTGAATCTTCTGTTTGGACGTTTTAATTACGCTGAGCGGGGGATCCTGGACATCACTCATAAACGACTTTTCACGCGTAGTTCATTACGGCATTGTCTAGAGACCTGCGGATATCGCGTTGAGAAAATGCATCCGATCGGCTTGGCCTTTGAGGTGGTATTCAAGGGATTACTTGGCAAATTTCTGGCAAGATTGTCCTGGCTAGCTGCACAGATTCTGCCCACCATCTTCGCAGCTCAGTTTCTAGTCGTCTGTCATCCAACTCCCGGGTTGAAGCAGATTATTGAAGATAGTCACCGTAAACACCTTGCTGAACCTGACGAAACTGCCCCACAGTAAATTACTTATTGGTATTAACCATCTTAATGATATAACTAACAGGTGATTTTCGAATTTGACTCTCAGACTTTTTTTAGTCATAATTCGTGGCTCGGCGCAGTATGCGCACACCCAACAGCGAGGAGCTTGAAACAACATGGCCGACGAAACCACAAATGTGACCACCGAAGAAACCCCAGAAGTCGAAGAAACCGCACTCCAGCAGACCGTTACGGTCAAGGACAGTGGCCCGGCTTGTAAGGAACTGACCATTGAGGTCTCCGAAGAATCCATCTCTGATCGGATCAAAGAGAGCTATGACCAGTTGGCCACAGATGCCGATATCCCCGGCTTCCGTCGCGGTTATGCACCCCGTAAACTCATCGAACGTCGTTTCGGTGCTTCCGTCAAGGATGATGTCCGTGCTCGTCTGATCAGTGAGTCCTACTCCAAGGCCATTGAAGACGAAGGCCTCGACGTCATCGGCGAACCTGATGTCAAGAACTTCGACGAAATCGAACTGCCAGAGACCGGCACACTCAACTACGTCGTGGAAGTCGAAGTCTCACCCGCCGTCGATGTCCCGGCATTTGACACCTTCGAAGTGACTGAAGAAGCATTTGAAGTCTCCGATGAAGACGTCACCAAGGAAATTGATTCCATGGCTGACCGTTACGGCGACATGGCTTCCATCGGTGACGGCGAAGTTCAGGAAAAAGACTTTGTCCAAGCTCACGTGAACATTTTTGCCGGTAAAGATGCTGGCGAAGACGCAGAAGAAATCGCTCATCATCACGGCGTGTACATTCTTGTCAACGGTGAAAAGGCTGAATACAAAGGTCACGTCGTCGGCATCGTCGTCGAAGACCTGGGTAAACAACTTGCTGGCAAGAAAGTCGCCGACGAACTGCGTATTTCCATGACCGGCCCAGAAAGTCACGAAGACGAAAAAATCAAGGGTCAAGACATCACCCTCGTCATCAAGATCGAAGACATCCAACGTGTCGCTCCCGTCGAAATGGACAAGCTCATCACGATGCTTGGTGTCGAATCTGAAGACGACCTGAAGACCCGCATCAAGGAAGACCTTCAGCAACGCAAGGAACGCGAACAGCAGTCCAAGAAACATGACCAACTGCGTGAACAGTTGCTCGAAAAAATCGACTTTGAACTTCCCGAGAAGGTGGCCGGACGCCAGATCGCTCGCAATCTCCAGAATCAGGCCATGCAGTTTGCATATCAAGGCATGAAGGAAGAAGAAATCGAAAGCAAGCTCGCAGACATGCGAACAGAGAACGAAGAACAAGCCCGCAAGGACTTGCGTTTGTTCTTCATCCTTGACCGCATTGCCAAGGACAACGAAGTCGAAGTCACACCTGAAGAAATCAACGGTCGCATCTATCAAATGGCAATGATGCGTCAGACTCGCCCGGAAAAACTGCGTCAGCAAATGCAGCAGTCCGGCGAAATCGAAAGCCTTTACATGTCCATTCGCGAACAGAAAACGCTGGACAAGATTCTCGAAGGTGCCAAGGTCAAGACTGCTTGATCGCATGAATCGGCATCTTGTCGAACATGATAAAATATTGATACATTCAAACCAACGACAGAATTCACAACGTTCTGTCGTTGGTTTTTTTTCAGTCAATTCTGATATGATTTCCAGCTATGGCACACACCATTCTGGTAATCCCCTGCTACAACGAAGCAAGCCGATTGGACATTCCAACCATAGAACGGTTTGTAATGTCCAATACTCAAGTCAATTTGTTGTTTGTCAATGACGGGAGTAATGACAATACGTTTACGGTACTCAAAACGCTTGAGCAGAATCATCCTGATCGTGTGACAGTCCTTGATTTGCCACACAACATGGGTAAGCATCAAGCAGTTCGGCAAGGGATGCTCATGGCTTTGAATCAAGCTGAGTATGTAGGCTATTGGGATGCGGATCTTTCCACGCCACTTAATGAGGTGTCACAATTTTCAGATGAGTTTTCCCGATTCCCTTCCCTGCAAATTGTCATGGGATCACGTGTCAAAATCATGGGCCGACACATCGAGCGGAAACGGACACGGCATTACATTGGACGTGTTTTTGCAACCTTTGTAAGTATCCTTCTCAAGACTCCATTTTACGACACACAATGCGGTGCCAAGTTATTCAAAGTGACTGATACACTTAGCGACATATTACAAAATCCCTTCAAAACCAGTTGGATATTTGACGTCGAATTGCTTCAACGGTTTATGGCACATCCCAACATCACATCACAATCGGATGTCAGCGAACTGATCCATGAAATTGCATTGAATCACTGGGTCGACGTACCTGGGTCAAAACTCAAACTGCGTGACTTTGTGTTCGCAGCCAAAGACTTGATCAAAATATATTGGCTGAAGTCTTAAAGATTAAAATTCCAAAGATTGTTGTAACTCATCTTCCGAATCAGGTACGGCGGGTATATCTTGCAAACTGTCATTGGGTATCCAAAAACTCAATCCGGGGAATTGATCGCTCATCGCCATTTTCTGAAAATTCGCGTATATCCATAATGTAATGACATGCTGTTTTCGTTTGGGGACATCGTTGAGCCAATCCTCACTGAGGATAACCATACTCGGCGGATGATCCTGAAGGTTCTTTCGAATCATACTGGTTAGTCGACTAGCATATTTACCTTCAACAGCAGCGTAAGGCATCAGCACGCCAGAGGACATTCGACACCCTATGGTCATCACAGGTTCAATCTGACTGCCCCATACAAAAACGAAGTCATCAGATTTGATTAGTCTTGAGAGTGCGTTTCCTGCTTCTCGCCCCACTGCCATGCGTTGTCGGATGAAGTTGCTTTCGTTGTACGCCTCGACTGTCCCAGTCCAGCTGGGCAACTGTGTTGAAGCGATGCCAAGAACAAACCATGCGGTACCTAAAGCAAGTGCAAATCGGGGAATTTTTTGCCGCTGTGTCCAGAGACAAATGATCCCCCAGCCGGCCCCCAGACAGAGAACTGGAATCCAGTATTGAAAGTAGTGTTCAAACATATCAACAAGGCAGAATGATGCCACATACGCAAACGCAAGATACCCAAGAAGCATCAAAGGCAACTGCCACTTGGCATTCCTGCTCAATTCCACCAGTGCCAATGTGTTGAGTGCGAGTAAGAAAATGAACTGGCGAAAATGACTCATCAAATCCAGCCAAAACCCAAAATTTGACTTGGCTTTTAAATTCTGGAAAACACTGCCGCCATAGGTTTGCGAATAGGTGATGAGCGTGAAGTAAATATCATCAAAGCGACCTTGAATAGCGAAGTATGCAAAAATGTTTGTCCATCCAACAAGTCCGACTACTGTCCATATAAATATGTCACGGATGGCAAGTCGTAGCTGACCAGCTCGCCATTGCACCCCAATATAGACTCCAACCAAGGGAATCAGTCCAAGAATGATGCTGTGTTTGTATAGCGATGCGCATAGGAAACAAAGTCCGACCACCAGACTCACCCAGAGTCTAGGCTTATTGCAGACCAAACTGAGCATGCCCACGAAGGCCCAAATGATAAAGACGTTGATGAAGTATTCTGTATTGGCATTGTGCAGTTCCAAGTTCACATCAGCACATTGCAGCGTCCAAATCAATGCACCAAGTAAACCCGCCCAACGTCCCAATCCTGATACTACCCCTGCACGGTAAATACCAAAGACGATCATCAGATTGCAGCTTATTGCCATAATGGGAAACAGATGCAGACCATATCCAAAGACCAACTCATAAATTGCATAGGTCACCCAGACGGCTGGTGGTTTTAGATCCCATATGTCGGTGTAAAGCAATCGGCCATGGAGGATTTCATGGGTACCCACCGCATAAATTTTAAGGTCCACATTCACTGGCCAACTTGCTGTATGCAAATGCATAAGCACCACCAAGATCACCAATAGCAATCCCATCACTCCAACTAGTATGGATTGAAACTTGTCAGATTGACTCTTTGTATTGATCACCAAATTGACTGCCTTCGTGCATCGTTCGGTTTAATGAGAAACTTGATCAAGTAAAACCGCAGCCATCATGTGACTGGGCATCGTGAAAAATCATTCTAATCAATATCACAACATGACATGAAATCACTTGCCAATGGCACCGTCATTATGACAAGCAAGCTTCTTGGTTTGCACTTATGAGGTAACAGGATAACTGGACTACAAATGGGACTTCGGACTTATCGAATGCATTAAGCTGGATGTAAACCTTGACGATATCAACTTTTTAACCATAGTATTTGTTACCTGACATTCGGCTATCAGACGATGTTAGCCTCTGTTTTTATCGTGGTATCTTTAAAATCCACTATCAATTAAAATATGCTCTGGAAGTGATATGAGTCGCACAATGTTATTCAAGCAACTGACTAGTGATTCATCGACCATGATGTCTGTTGGCACACTCATCGTACTGGCATCCGACGGTCGCGGTAACACCAACACTTCACCTATGCTTGACATATTCCTGTACTTATCTCTGATCGTTGCAGCGTTATTCATTTTGCTGTTCGTTGCACTTAAGACACGTTCATGGTTACTGAATACCGATCAAGAATCTAAGTCTGGTGACTTTTTCAGCATCTCGCAACTGCGTGATTTACGTGACAATGGATCATTATCCGAAGAAGAATACGAGAGAGCCAAGCGGGTTCTGGTTGCCCATGGTTTACAGATGCTTAACTCCTCTACGACTGATGATTGATGTTCACGTCTGAATAACTATTCAGCCTGTTAAAGACCAAGGATAATCCATCATAAATCAAGGCTATCGGTCCTTCTGGAACGGTTATTTGTGTTATGATAGGCTCATAGGTCGTACAATATCAGACAGGTGCAGGTAATCCCGGATTGACCATTAAGCACGTGACAGAAATAGACGATCTACCGATATAAGGCAATGCGTTTTCCGACTGACTTGGGACGGTTTACCTGCCAAAAACACAACAGGTTCGAGACTTTCACTTGGGACGAATTTCATGACAAATGGTAAAGGCAAAGGCGGTAGCAGCAAGACTGGTGAAAGTGGATTCCAGGGGCGCCGAGTCACCACATGCTCTTTCTGCGGCAAAACAAGCCGTGAAGTCGGCCCGATGGTCGAAGGCCCTAACGATGTATACATCTGCGCCAACTGCGTAGACCTCTGCCAGAACATCTTCAAGCAGGAACGCCGCCGCGTCTCAACCGGTCGCACCAGCTTTGATACCATCCCCACTCCCCGACAGATCACCGAGTTTCTCGATCAGTACGTTGTCGGGCAACGCAGTGCCAAACGCGCTTTGTCCGTGGCTGTGCATAATCACTATAAACGACTCACCGCAGCGGAAAACAAGGACGGGAATGTCGAACTCGACAAGTCCAACGTACTGCTACTGGGTCCCACCGGTTCAGGTAAAACACTACTTGCCCGTTCATTGGCAAGGACGCTTAACGTCCCATTTGCCATCGGTGACGCCACCACATTGACTGAAGCCGGTTACGTAGGTGAAGACGTTGAAAACCTGCTGCTCAAACTTTTGCAGTCCGCTGACTATGATGTGGAAGTCGCCCAGCGTGGCATCATCTACATCGACGAAATCGACAAGATTGGCAAGACCAGCCAGAACGTCTCAATCACCCGTGACGTCTCAGGCGAAGGTGTCCAGCAAGCATTACTCAAGATGCTCGAAGGTACTACCGCCAACGTCCCGCCACAAGGTGGTCGAAAGCATCCTGAACAACAATACATCCAGATTGACACCACCAACATCCTCTTCATTTGTGCAGGAACCTTTGTGGGTCTGACCGATGTGGTGGATCGCCGTCTGGGTCAATCTGCCATCGGCTTTGCTTCAGAGCAGACCCATGATGATGAGCACAATGATGATCTGGGTTATCTGCTTAGTCAGGTAACGCCTGAAGACCTCGCTGAGTATGGCATGATTCCTGAACTCATCGGTCGTCTGCCCATCATCACATCGCTGGATCCGCTGGATGTCAAAACGCTGGTGATGATTCTCACCGAGCCTAAAAACGCCCTTGTCCGCCAGTATCAACACTTTTTCTCCATGGAAGATGCCGAACTGGAATTCACACAGGACGCATTGGAACTGCTTGCCAGTCGTGCGATTAATCGCAACACCGGCGCACGTGCCCTGCGTAGTGTGATGGAAGAAATCATGCTTGATCGCATGTACGATCTGCCAGACTTGCAGAATAACGACACCAAATACGTGTTGGATGCCAAGGCGATTGAAGAGCAGACGCCACTGGAAAAGCTCCGTGTGGCTCATAAGGAATCTGCCTGATCCAGATTTGGATACATGCAACACCTTCAGGCAATTGGGCAACTCATTGTGATTGATGCAACGCCAACCCGACTCTTGGGGTAGGTTTGATTGTGACAGCATTTTTGATCTGATGGAAGCAGAGGAATCAGCTCCATGATGTGGTTAATCAATCTTTGTTTCCCTGCACGCCATCGACACCTGCTTTATCATCTTTGCCTGATCCTGCTTGCTGTTGGCCTGCCCAATACCGCAACGGCTCAGCCGCGCAATGACCTGCTCAATGCGGCATATCATGGTGACTTTGCCACCATCCGCCAGACACTTGAAAACGCAGACCACCTTAACGCCGATCCGCAACTGGCGTCTTTACTCAAAGACCTCAAAACCTATCAGCAGCATGAAGCTCAGTTTCTGACCCAGCGCAAAAACGAACTCGAAGCGTCCTTGAAAAAAATGCGTGCCGCCTTAGCCATTGGGCATGTCGAAGACGCATTGATCAATGCCATCGAAGCTCAAGGCCAAGTTGAAGACTCGCAGGTTTTCTTGCAGCATCAGGAAATCATTGATCTTGTTTCTGAAGGTGAATCCCAGGCAGGCAAAACAGAACTCGAAGGCAACTGGCTCACCGCCCTTGGACTCTACCGCAAGCTTGAGATGCTCTATGAACCTCAGCCGCGATATAAAACGCATATCGACCGCATTACGCAACGCGTTCGTGTGATCTCGCTGTATGCTCCCAAAAAGATCAACGAACTCTACTCCCAACGCGCCAAAACCGCAGGTGATCCTGAACCCCCGCCGGTGGCATTGGATGCTGAAACCTGGCAAAAGCGTTTAACCGACGTGAATCTTCCGATTCTCACCAGTGCATTGCGCAATTCGGCGATGCAACATTATTCAGGGGTCGGGTATCGTGAATTGATGGTCACTGCAGTCGGATCGCTTAAAGCAACATTACTCACACCCGGACTTGAAGAAGCCTTCCCGTCGCTGTTGGACCAACCCACCAAAGCAGCCTGCATCGACTACCTGACCATCGTGCATAACAACCTGCGTCAACGCCGTGATCGGATGACCAACGCCGATGTTGCCACAACGCTCCAACGCATTTTTGATCAAAATGAAAAGACCATCAAACTCCCACAGGAAGTGATTATCTACGAACTCACCGAGGGGGCGATGAGTCGGCTTGACCCGTTCTCAGCAGTGATATGGCCATACGAAGTCGATCAATTCAACCGATCAACCAGCGGCATGTTCTTCGGCGTCGGCGTGCAAATTTCGCTGACCAACAATCAACTGACAGTTGTCACGCCCCTGCCTGATTCACCTGCCCATCATGCAGGTGTTAAACCCGGTGACATCATCATGACTGTCAACGGCAAGGCAACCACCAACTGGACACTTGACTGGGCTGTCAAAGAAATCACCGGACCTGCAGGTTCACGTGTCACCCTTGGCATCCAACGCAAAAGTGAAAAGGATTTGCTGACGTTTAACCTTGAACGGTCACGCATTCAGATTCACTCCGTTCGTGGTTGGCAACGAGCTTCAAAAACACCCACCGGCTGGGATTACTACATTGATCCCAAAAACAAAGTCGGCTATATCCGTATCTCACAATTCATCCCGCGGACCCCTGCGGACTTTGATGCAGCGATCAACCAGATGGAAGCTGAACACGGCTTAAACGCCCTGATTCTTGACCTGCGATTTAATCCCGGTGGACTGATGCGTCGCAGTGTCGAATTGGTCAACCGCTTTGTCTCCAAAGGCACCTTACTCTCAACCGTGGACTCCACCGACCGAACCACCAGCCTGTATCCAGCCAAGGCACATCTGACTCATTACCCGCGTATCCCGCTGGTTGTCATGATCAATCAAGGGTCCGCCTCTGCAGCGGAGATCGTCGCAGGAGCCTTGCAGGATCACCAAGCTGGCATCCTCGTCGGTTCACGCAGCTTCGGCAAAGGATCGGTTCAGGACGTCTACCCGATGTTCGGCAATCGCGCTCAGATGAAAATCACCACTCTGCATTACAAGCTGCCTTTAGGTCGAATCATCCACCGTGAACCAGGGGAAGCCCAATGGGGTGTCGATCCGGACGTGCCGATCAAGATGACCGATCAGGAAGTCGCCGACGCTATTGAGTACCGGCGCGATGTCGATGTCGTACGAGAGAAAGCGGATGGCCCCAAACCCCAAAAGCTCATCGAAGACGGATTGGATCTGCAACTCGAAGCCGCCCTGCTGCTGGCAAGAATCCAGACCGTCGTCGAAGCACAAAACAATCTCGCCAAACGGCGTGATCCATTTGATACGCCGTGATACACGGTTAAGCCATGGCTGAAGCACAGAACTGAACCACTACCGGCTGAAGCCGGTAGGTTAGGGGAAGTTTCGTGAGCTACGGACTGAAGTCCTATCCTCACGAGAGAACGAACACAGTACCT
>MDTD01101970.1_pt1 | contig 51731 bp, 42 predicted proteins | sample 811221 | NCBI WGS metagenome assembly MDTD01 (sample SAMN05326646, study PRJNA326480) | marine metagenome | isolation source: seawater | place: Pacific Ocean: South West | collected 2011 | reverse complement strand
TACCTCTGGGGATTCGGACTTCTGGGCGTCTGTCTGACGCCTGCGCTCGGCCTGGCGAATGGTCAATTCGAAAGCTCCGACGCTATTGTGTATGCAACAGCGGAATCTGCTGCTTTGATTGTTTCACACAATTTGGCGTTTTTCTTTTTCTTTAAATCAAAGGGGCGAATGAGGCGGGAAGATCAACATGCAAATATGGATGTCCAGCAAAAACCCACATATTGACGAAATCACTTAAGGCTTGCCGGTATCCAGACGTACTCGGCTTTTTCTGTTTACAGGACATGCGCTTAACAGGTTGTCGTAATGTTCTGCGTAGGCCGCCCCCATCCTTAACAGGCGATCTGTTGTAGTTATTGGAAAAGGCGGTCGTTTACACCGAGAGGGTCAGCGGTTCGAGCCCGTTACCGCCCACCATTCTATGTTATTTTTCAATGAGTTATGCATTTTTCGGCGAGGCGCGCGTTTGCCGTTGAGAGCCGAATGACGGTTTTGACGAAGGCTGCCAGTCAGCGAAAGCGTGTCGAAGTGCTCGACTTGGCCCATTTTCGACAACGGTTGGCGCTAAATCAGAACGCCTGGCGGTACCTAAATCGAACATTCGCGCAATGGCTTCTCGAACCCGGGAAGAGACATTTGCGCTCCGGCAATCGGTTTTATCTTGCTGGGCATTTGCCGATTTTAGGAACACAAATGTCCATAGCCAGAGTCATTCCGGACGAACCGGGTAGTTCACTGAAGGGAGGAGGTTTATATGCCGTCACTCCTCGATCGTCTCTAGAACGAGTTGCTTGTAGTGCCATTCTCGCCATGTTTGGTTTGACGAACCCTTCTTACGCATGGAAAGTTCGACTCGGTTGCCATTGGAAGAATTCATGCCGGACTTAGATGAACTCATAGACTGGATGGATGCTTTGGAGTTTTACGCTCGAGATTGGGACCAGACATTTGGCGAGCAGACCAACTATTTCACTCAGGAATTCTGGTATATGTTGATTGGGTGCGTCAGGGCTCATTGGGTTGGACATCCGTTAACGGTGAGCCAACTGACTCAACGCATGAAATCAGGGTCCAATCGCACAAGAGAAGAACGCATCAAGCGCGCCGTAGATGACGGCTATCTGATCAAAGTCCGTGACGATCAGGATGGACGAGCATCCTATGTCCGGCCGACCCCTGAACTGGAATCCATGGTCATCGGGCACCTGACACGCACACTCGCACGCGTAAGCGAAACGATGCAACGATCCAAGGCCCCGCAATAGCCTCAGTTTTTGCGGGTATTTTGTCGGTAAACTCCACGGATTTTCTTTTGCCCCCGTCTGAGCAGATTAGCTCAAAAATGATCGGGAGGATCCAATGACGAGTCGCCGCAACGCACGTAATGCAGTTTCAATCGCCAGTTTTTCAGTTCTGGCTTTTTCAGCTTTTATGCCTGCCGCCTCCGCCCAAGAGACGGATGCGCCGCCCCAAACTTCGGATGACCAGGTCAAGACGCTCGGGCAGGTCACGGTCACAGCAAGGCGGCGTGAAGAGTCCCTGAAGGACGTCCCGGGCTCAGTCACTGCGATCAGTGCGGACGATATCGCCAAATTCTCCGCTACCGAGATTGGCGACCTCCAATCCAGTGTACCCAATATCGTCCTGCATGAAGGCGATGCGCAAAACACGGTTGCGTATATCCGAGGCGTTGGGCAGCTCGACAGCCTTGCTTTCGCAGATCCCGGCGTTGGAATCTACCTTGATGACGTCTACCTCGGTAGGGCTCAGGGCTCGTTCCTTGATGTCTTCGATGTCGAACGCATTGAAGTTCTGAGGGGTCCGCAGGGAACGCTCTACGGGCGCAATACAATTGGCGGCGCGATCAAATTCGTCTCCCGCCAGCCCAGTGAAACGCCCGAGTTTTCTGCATCTGCAACGCTCGGCAGCTACAATCAGACAGACCTCACCATTGGAGCGTCCGGCCCGATCGCCGGAGACAAGCTTCTTGGCAAGGCCGCTGTGGCCTACCTCTCCCGTGACGGGTACGCCGACAACACGATCACAGGCCAGGATGATGGCGATCGCGATACACTCGCATGGCGCGGCTCTCTCCTCGCCAACATTTCAGACAATTTCCGTATTCTAGTCTCGGCGGATGGGTCCACGGACAATCCTGATACGTCCCGCACGCCCGCCCGGGAAACGGCTGTATTCGGTGCGTTCGCTCCAAGCACCGACCCTTTCAAGGTTGAGGCAGACTTCAATGACCTGAGTGATCTGAGCGTGCGGGGCATCTCGGCGAAAGCCACATGGGATGTGTCGAACTCGCTCAGCGTCGTCTCAACCACGGCATATCGTGAGATGGAGTATGATGCGCATCTTGACCTCGATGCGACCGGCTCGCCGCTGTTCGGGGTCTTTGTTTTTGAGGACCAGAACCAGTTCAGCCAGGAAATACAGGCCAATTATGAAGGCGGCCCTTTGTCGGCCGTTGGCGGGATCTACTATTTCGACGAAGAAGATGTCACGGAATCCGGCATTTTCGGACCTGATATCGCTTTCGTTTCAAACTCGATCAACGACCAGACGACAACGGCTTTCGCGATCTATGGCGACGTATCTTATGAGCTCTCAGATCGCCTCAGCGTCAGTGTCGGCGTCCGGTTGACCGAAGAAGAGAAGGACTTCAAGCGCATCCAGGAATTTTTCGACGCGGCAACGCCGCTCGTGCCGGAGATCGGAACAGGGTTCCGGGCGACGGATGTCGATACGTCGAAAACGTTCTCCAATACCTCGCCGCGCCTGTCCGTCTCATACAACCTGACGGACGATGTGACGGGATATGCTTCAATCGGACGCGGGTTCAAAAGTGGTGGTTTCGACGGGCGCTCAAACTCTGGATTCGAGGCCCAACCGTTCGACGCCGAAACGCTGACCGCATACGAGGCGGGCATAAAGGGCAGCTTCGCCGAAGGCGCAATCTTCGTGAGCATGGCCGTCTTTCTTAATGACTACAAAGACCTGCAAGTCTCCAGCTTCACCGAGCAGAATGGAGCCTTTGCCGCGATTTTTACCAATGCTGCCGAGGCGCAGATAGCGGGCTTTGAAGTTGAGGGAAGCTGGCAAGCGACGGACGCGCTGCGGTTTGATCTCTCGGCAGGCTATCTTGATGCTGAGTATGATGAGTTCATCGGACAGAACGGCGTTGATGTCTCAGGCACGCTGACCCCTGCGAACGCGCCGGATTGGACGGGCCGGATCGCGGCGAATTACCGTCGGTCATTGGGCCGTAATACGGAACTGGTCATAAATGCGGCTGCCGCTTATCGCGGGGATGTCTATCCGACAGTGAGTTCAAGCGAGATTCTACGTCAGGGCAGCTACACCCTGTATGACGCATCCATTGGGCTTGAGTTTGTGGACGGAAAATATGCGCTCCTCCTGGCGGGACGGAACCTGTCCGACGAAGAATACCGCACGCAAGGCTTCGACCTGTCTGACAGCCTGGATTACCAGCTAGGATACTATGGCGCACCGCGCACTGTGAGTTTGACCGCCTCGGTCCGCTACTAGGATCGTCGTGATGTCCAAACTCAATGCCGAAACCAAGGCTGTATTGCGTGATCTCGATGCCGTCGCTCCTTTGGTCAAAGGTGACCCGGATATTGCCGTTGTCCGCAAGGCTTACGATGACGTGTTTGCGCGCTGGACGGCCCCGCCACTTGGTCGGACCTGTGAACGCTGGGTCAATAACTGCCATTCGGGTGACGGTAATCGAGCCCTGGTGATCGAGCCGGCGGATGGCGACCCCGGCGCGACAACCCTCGTGCTCATTCATGGCGGGGGGTGGTCTCTTGGCACCGCACTTTGCTATGCCCCACTGGGGCGGTGGCTTTGTGCTGAATTGGGGGTGCGGGTGCTTGTCCCGGACTTTCCACAAGCGCCAGAGCATACGGCGCCCGCACTGACGAATGCTCTGTCGGGACTACTTGTCTGGGCCAGTTCGGAATTTGGGAATGCGTTCGCCCTGATTGGTGACAGCGCCGGCGGCAACCTCGCGGCCGTCCTGTCCAACAATCCGCCTGAGGGGGTATCGATCCGTGTGCAGGCTCTCCTGTACCCCGTTGTCGATCTTCGCCCCGATGCCGAATATCGATCGCGGCGAAGATTCGGCAAGGGACGGCATTTCCTGACAGTCGAAGCGATTGTTGGTGCGGCCATACAATACGCCGGTGAAACGTCGCCGGAATCGCCGCTTCTTACGCCTCTGCTTGCGGATGACTTTTCAGCGACGCCGCCGACTGTTATTCTTGTCCCGGAGTATGACCCATTGTTCGACGAGGGCGTTGCATATGGGAATCTTCTAAAGCAGCACGGCGTCCATACCGAGGTTGTTATTGCAAAAGGCACTATTCACGGGTGCGTCTCATTTAGTGGGCGTATTCCGTCTGCGGAAGCATCGCTAATCAAGGTTTGTGAGTTTTTGACCCATCAACGCTTGCGCAGTTGACTGGCATTTTAGTCCAAGTCGACCAGCGGCAAAACCGGTTCGGCAACTTCCGCCGGCATTCCAGCCATTGTGATGTTCAAGCACTACGTCCATTTGCGGCGAGATCGCGCCTGACCGTTCAGCCTGCTTGAACGACCGGATTGGACCGGCCTTGCCGTTCAGTGAACAAGCGGTGACGTAGTGCAGTTGGCCCGTAGTTGCCGTTCGCATAGTTGTTCTCGAACGACCGGATTGAAGAATTCCAGTCACCGCTAGCGTCAGAACTTCCTCCTTCCGGCCGAGCCATCTTAGCCCTGATTCAGGGCTGAAAATTCAATGTTTCAAGTCCGTCGTTTGGGTTCGGGCGCCGCCAAGCAGGTATCAAGCGAGCAACGACAAGGCCAAAAACACCGCGAGCCCAACAGCAGATGTGATCAGGACTTTTCGACGATAGGATTGAGCCAGAAGACCGACAGCCAGCCCGCCTAGCACGACACCCAACAACGTCAAGGCAACAAGCATCTGATATAGCTTGAAAAGCTTCGGGCCGTGGCCCTTATGAAGCTCCATCATCGCGTATTGCAGGCTTGGTTTGTTGACCTTGGCTTGAAGTCCCTGATCAGACTGCAAAAATTCAATGTGTGTTCTGGACGTTGGGCGTGTTTCCGCTTGTTGACCATTCGCTTTTACGTACTCGAATTTGTGATCGATACCGACCGATTCCAATAGCGTTCGTATATCTGACTCCAGCGTTTCGCTTTCAAAATTCAGAGCTGAATCTGCCGGGAGCGTGAGTTGTTCACTTTGAACACTGCCTTTGTTTCCCAGAAGATAAAGCCCACCCGACAGGGCGACCAATAGAAACGCGGGCGCCATGAATGCGGCAAAATACATGTGGACGAGAACGAGTGTTCTTCTGACTTTTGGATTGATCACGTCGGTACCTTTTTTCAATTGCGAGGAACTGCTTCGTCCACCACCGGGACGGATGCGGCTTCGCCGAACTTTTCCTTCACAGCATCTTTTAAGTCATTGTCCAAGGAACCAAATCGAATCGCATGTCTTTGCCCTGTCATCTGAAGTCAGGACGACAAAGCCTTTAGCAGCGACTGCCAGACGAAGACTGATTAGAAGTCCCACGCAAAAGCAGCGTGCCAAATCCGCTTCCTTGGACATTACCTCAGAAGCGATCGAGGTCCATTACCTTGGCCCAGGCGGAAACGAAGTCGTTCACGAACAACTCATTCGCATCATCGGAGGCGTAGGCTTCGGAAACCGCCCGAAGTTCCGAATTCGATCCGAAGACCAGATCAACCGGAGTGGCAGTCCATTTCAACTTGCCGCTGGCCCGGTCGTAGCCTTCGTAAAGACCATCGGTCTTCGCGGACTTCTCCCACTTCGTGGACATGTCGAGCAGGTTGACGAAGAAGTCGTTGCTCAGCGTGCCCGGACGGCTGGTGAAGACACCATTTGCCGAGTGCCCGGTGTTTGCATCAAGTGCGCGCATGCCACCAACCAGCACGGTCATCTCCGGAACTGTCAGCTCCAGCATATTGGCCTTGTCTACCAGCATTTGCGCCGGTGGAAGGTCGCTGTCCATGCCGTAATAGTTACGGAATCCGTCGGCGCGGGGCCGCAGGTGCTCAAAAGATGCGACATCGGTCTGCGACTGCGCGGCGTCCACACGGCCTGGGGTAAATGGCACAGTCACAGTATGACCAGCCATCTTGGCCGCCTGTTCGATCGCCGCATTGCCGCCCAGCACGATGAGATCGGCGAGCGAGACCTTCTTGTTGCCAGTGGCCGAGCGGTTGAATTTCTTCTGAACGCCTTCGAGCTTGCTGAGTACCTTCGTCAGTTCGGCTGGGTCATTGACGGCCCAACCCTTGGCCGGTTCCAGCCGGACGCGGGCACCATTGGCACCGCCGCGCATGTCAGTCCCGCGGAAGGTCGATGCAGAGGCCCATGCAGCCTTGACCAATTCCGGGCCGGTCAGGCCAGTCGCAAGGATACTCGCCTTGAGCTGGCTCACGTCTGATGCATCAATCACTGCGTAATCTGCAGTAGGAAGTGGGTCCTGCCAGGAGAAGGCTTCCTGCGGTACTTCGTTGCCGAGATAGAGGGCACTTGGCCCCATATCGCGATGGGTCAGCTTGAACCAGGCACGCGCAAAGGCAGCGGCGAACTCATCAGGATTGTCGCGGAAGCGCTCGGAGATCATCCGGAAGCCGGGGTCTTCTTTCAGGGCTATGTCGGTGGTGAACATGATCGGCGCGTGCCGCTTGCCCTCGACATGGGCGTCAGGGACCAGACTGGTGGCAAAGGGGGTGGAGGGAATCCACTGTGTCGCGCCGGCTGGGCTTTTCGTCTTGACCCATTCGAATCCGAACAAATTGTCAAAGTATTGCGTTGTGAAGGCGATCGGGTTGGCCGACCATGCGCCCTCCAGGCCGCTGGAGACGGTGTCCTCGGCATTGCCCTTGCCGCACTTATTCTCCCAGCCAAGTCCCTGCTGTTCCAGGCCCGCGCTCGTGGGATCGGGGCCGACGCATTCGTCAGGCTTGTGGGCTCCGTGCGCCTTGCCAAACGTGTGGCCGCCGGCGATCAGCGCGATGGTCTCTTCATCGGTCATCGCCATGTTGCCGAAAGCGATGCGAATGGCTTTTGCGGCCGCAAGCGGATCGGGATTGCCGCCCGGTCCTTCCGGATTGACATAAATCAGACCCATCTGGGTCGCCGCGAGCGGACCAATGAGATTTCCATCCTTGTCGAAGCGGTCAGCGGCGAGGAACTTTGTCTCCGGCCCCCAAAACACCAGGTCCGGTTCCCAGGCATCAACGCGGCCACCGGCAAAACCGATTGTTTCGAAGCCCATGTTCTCCAGCGCCACATTACCCGTAAGAACCATCAGGTCCCCCCAGGAAAGCTTGCGGCCGTATTTCTGCTTGATCGGCCAGATGAGACGGCGCGCCTTGTCGAGACTGACATTGTCGGGCCAGGAGTTGAGCGGTTCGAAACGCTGCTCGCCTCCGCCAGCTCCGCCGCGTCCGTCACCGACGCGGTAAGTACCCGCACCGTGCCAGGCCATGCGGATGAAAAACGGGCCATAGTTGCCGTAGTCGGCCGGCCACCACGGCTGTGAGGTGGTCAGGACGCTTTCGATATCTTTCTTGACGGCGTCGAGGTCGAGCGTGGCGAACTCGGCAGCATAGTCGAAATTGGCGCCATAGGGATTGGCCCCTGCGTCGTCCTGGCGCAGCGCACTCAGGTCCAGCCGGTTCGGCCACCAGTCCTGATTGGACATGACCTTTTCTTCGGCCCGGACTTCTTCAGCTTGGGCCGTACTTGCCAGCATGACCAGAGCGGCGGGAACCATGGTCGCGGCGATTATGGCGAAAAGAGATACCGAAGTCTTGCGCATTTTATCCTCCTGACTGGCTTGTAGAGATCGATCAGAACACGAAAGGAACTTTGGCGCCACCTCCGGACAGCGCTAAATCTGACGAAGACACGGATCGCTCAGTCGACAGAATGTTAGTACCTTCCAGACGATGCCAACAATATGTATTACCACCTAACAAATTTAGGAAATGCAGATTGGTTGGTGGGGTAGGCGAATGCGAACCATTCTCCGTCGTTCGCGAAGCGCAGAGTCCCATGTGGTCTTCCTGAGAGTTGTGCGGATTGCATTCTCGAACCTTGCCACTCGCCAACGTCTCGAACTTGCACGTAAGCACCCATTCGCCCGAGGGCGACCTATGACCGCTTCCGGCGAGTTCCTGCCTCACAGCCATTCCACTTGGTATGTCCGGAATCTCGCGCTAAGTGGTCACTTGCTGGAACATGACTGATGTCGGATCTAAACCACGTTGGCGCGCAGCTTCTCATTCTTCGTGCGCCAATTGTTCCCGAGTGAGCTTATTCGCTGAACAGGCTGCCTTAGTGTTCCGCTAAATGCGACCCCATCCTTAACAGGAGATCTGTTGTAGCTATTTGCAAAGGCGGTCGTTTACACCGAGCGGGTCAGCGGTTCGAGCCCGTAACCACCCACCATTCAAATCCGGTCAGCGATGCAGATTACTCGATCCAGTGGATCGAAAAAAGGGTTTGAATGCGCGAAGCGTGAGCAAGCGCCCAATACATCTCCAGGCAAGCGCTTACCCCGCCGTTCCCGTCCGCTTCTCCGTTACCTGTACAACGTCCGCGGCATCGCGGGCGATAGCGCGCAGGAACTCGATCGTTTTCAGTTCCTTGGCATGTTCCTCATCTGGCTTCACGCCATAGTCGCGATTGGAGGAGAGCTTCACGATGGTGATGCCCCGGCCATGGTCGACATAGATGAACTCGTTGTAGACCCCCATGGCGCAGAATTCGCGCGGCGCGGTACTGAGGACCCACCACTGGAAACCGTAGCCAAGAGACTGGCCGTAGCCGGACGGTGCGTCAGGCAGCGCGAAGCCGCGAGGCATCAGGTGCGGCATGTCCGGGGAGAGGGATTTCTCGACCCATTCCTGCGGTACAATCTGCCGGCCATGCCAGTTGCCGCCATTGCGATAGAGCTCGCCCAGCTTGGCATAGTCGCGGGCCGTGGCGGTGAGACCACCGAAGGCCATCTCCACGCCATCCTTGTCAACGATCCAGCGCGCCGGGCTTTCCGCACCGAGCGGTTCCCACAGCTTTTCCTGCATGTAGGCAGCGAGCGATTTGCCCGTGGAGGCGGCGACCAGCATGCCAAGCACTTGCGTGTCGATCGAATTATAGAGCCGGTAGAGGCCGGGCTTGCGTGCCGGGGCCAGCGAGCGGGCGAAATCGGTCAGTGAACCGCCGAGCGCGAAGGTGCGTGCGAAACGGTTGATGTCCGATTTCCAGTCGCTGTAGTCCTCGTTCCAGGACGCGCCGGAGCACATCTGTAGCACCTGTTTGATGGTGACGCCGTCATAGGCCGACCCCTTCAGCGCGGGTACATGGTCCGTCACCAGATCGTAAATGGAGTGGATGTGACCATCTTCAATGGCGATCCCCACCAGGGCCGAAACGAAGCTCTTGGCGACCGACCAGGACAGCCAGTCCTGTGTGCGTCCACCTGCGCCGGCATAGGTCTCGTGGATGATCTCGCCGTCTTTCAGGACAAGCATGGCGGCCGTGTCTGTGTCTTCGAGGAAGGTGTCCGTATCGAAGGACTGCCCTTCAAATTCGAATGTCTCCGGCAGGTCCTGAAAGGCCGCTTCCGGGAAGGGGGTGCGGCGCGTCGCTGCCGGGATTTCGACCGTGGGGAAAATCTCGGCGATGTGGCTGAAGGTCCAGTCCTGGCGCGCGCCAGAGAATAGCGTCGGGGCGAGCCGGATGCGCAGGATCGTGCTGCGATAGCGCCACGCAGCCAGCGCTAGCAGTGCGGCTGTGACAGAAATGATCGCCGAAAGCGGCATGTGCGCAACAAACACGATGGACCCCAGACTCAATCCTGCCGGGGCATTCCCGGACTTCAGGAACAGGGGTAACCGATCTTGGTTTCTGCCGGCCTTGGGTAGGCGATGAAACTTGCCACCCGCCACCAAGGTTTTGTTTACAAAGTTTGGAGGGGCTCTGGAAGCCTGATAGTAAATTTGCCCCTTTTGGTCGGGTGTACGAAAGTTGCTACGAGTACGGCGGTATCAGGCGGTCCTTCAATCGAACTTCACCAAAGCCGCCGATCCTCATCTGCTAGCGCATTCGGGTCAATGTCATTCACAACGCTGCGAAGGAGCAGGTGAACGTCTCTGTTTTCATCCGGATGAGCCAGCGCCAATGCAACAAGCAGCTTGCTTGTCAGTCCATGCGTCGTAGTTGCCTTCGACTCCGATACTTGAAGGAGTAATTTATTGTTCAGTGCATGAAGCTCATCAATGCGACGATCGATAATTTCTAACGGAGTTGCTTCAAAGATGATGGAGCGCTCGTGCTCGTCCAGCTCAAACAAATTGTGTTCACGCATCAAGAACGCCTCGAGTTTATCCCACCGCTCCGCGAGTTCTCTTTGATTGGCATGTCGGGTGAGCCATTCGGTGCAAATTGAAGTCGCTTCGTCAGCGTGAGATTTATCGAGGTTGCGTTCACGCAATGAAGTCGGTTTCGCGAATAATTGAAAAGCTGATTTGCCAAGCATGATTTGCCTCCTGCCGACTGAGTTCAAAGCGTGGAACGCCAGCGGTCACTTATCTACGTGGTTAGAATAGGGGCAAACTTGTCTGCGCGTTATGTACTATAATATGTATTCGGACAATGATTTGCTTATTTGTCTGTCGCGCTTGGGAAACAACTGCAAATGAGCCAGGCTTGTTTCGTCTGTGAGTGGCTGCCGCACCGAGTTTCGAAGAAAAGTGGACTAACGAGGCGGGTAAGCGCAGCCTCCAATTTTCTTATGCGCGGTTTCGCTCAGCTCCGCGCAGAAACCACGTTGAAGAACGAAATTCCCCTGAGCTCCATGTCGGATGATGGTCGTCACGTCATGCCGAAGCGCTCGTGCATCAGCGTGATGCTGGCAACCTTGTGGATGAGCCCTTCAAAGGCGATCTTCTGTTCGCCCTCCAGCATCTTCACCATGTTGAGCGCATTGCGAGCCCGTTCAGGGTCGATTACCGGTTGCTCTTCCAGCGCCTTAGAGGCGAACACGTCTTCGTACATCTGCATCATCGGGTCTTCGGCGTTGGTGACCGGTGGGGCGAGGAAGGGGTGTTTCTCGCGGGTGTAGACCTCGTCGATGAGCACATCCTTGGCCGCTTCCCGCAACACATGCTTTTCGGTGATGCCCCGGACTTTCATGTCGATCGGCAAGCGTGCAGCACATTCAGCGAGGCGGTGATCCAGCATCGGCACCCGGCCTTCTACCGAATGGGCCATTTCCATCCGGTCACCCAGGAAGGTGAGGATGAAGTTCGCCATATGGGTCTTGGAATTCAGGTAAAGCGCCTGGTTGAGGCGCGGGCGGCCATCCAGCGCCTGGCTCACCGGCAACCGGTCCATCACATAGGTGAACGGGTTGGCGGTGGGGTGGATCCCCGCCATCATCTCGTCGCGATAGAGCGAGGATGAGATGCGGCCGAGCTGGCCATAGGTTTCCATGAAGGACGGGACCCAGCCAAGGCGGGCGGCGACTTCCTTAATCGCCGGATCATCGGCGCCATCCCGCATGAAGATGGCGCGGGCGGCAGGATTCGACTCGAAGATCTGCTCGATCATGGCCTGGGAGTCTGCCTCACTGCGGCCATTGCCATGGTGAAGGATCGCATCGCGCTTGAAGGGCAGGTATCCGCCCAGCATTTCATCTGCGCCCTCGCCGGTCAGAACGACTTTGATGCCGCGCTGATTCACGGCGCGGCTAAGCAGGAATTTCGCTACGCCATTGGCATTCACGAACGGCGTTTCGGCATGCCACACCGCATCGGAATAGGCGGATGCGAGGTCCTTTCGCCCAACGATGATGGGATTGTAGTTCGCACCCGCGAAGGCGGCCTGTTTCTCCGCGATAGGGGCTTCATTGTAGAGTTCGTCGTCAAAGGCGAGCGTGTAGCATTCGATCGGCCGCGACAGGCCTTGCTGCGCAAAGCCGAGCACGGCGCAGGAATCGATCCCGCCGCTGAGATAGCAGGCGACCGGAACGTCCGCGACCAGACGGTCCTGGATAGACTCCTTCAGAATGGACCGGAATTCTTCAATGCATTCCGCGTCACTGCGCCCATCAAGGGTGAGGGCGGACTCCGTCGGAAAATCCCAGTCCCAATAGGTGTAGAGCCGGATGTCATCCGGCGTGGCGATCGCGTATTGCGCCTGCGGGACCGACCAGATGTCCTTGAACAGAGTGCGGGCATGGTCCCGGAAGAGGAAGCCGTCATAGAAGGCGGTTTCAAGATCCCAGCGGGCCGGCACGCCGAGGGCCAGCAGCGCCTTGATCTCTGATGCGAAATACACCGCCCCCTGATGAACCGTGTAGAACAGGGGCTTGATGCCGAACCGGTCGCGGATCGCGATTAGGCAGTTCTGCCGTTCGTCTGCGATGACGATCGAGAACTCGCCGCGCAGTTCCTTCAGGGCTTGCAGCCCGTAGTGCAGGTAGAGGTGCAGGGCAATTTCACTGTCGGTCTCGGTCTTGAAGACCGCGCCTTCAGCAAGAAGGCGGTCCCGGATTTCGCGGTAGCCATAGAACTCGCCATTGACGACAATGTGGACATTGCCGTCCGCATTGCTGATTGGCTGGGCCCCATTGTCGAGGCCAATGATCGACAGGCGCGTATGGCCGAGAAACATGGACTTGTTTTCCGAGACCCAAGTCTCCGAAGATTCCGGTCCCCGATGGGTCAGCGTTGCGACGGCTTTGTCCAGTGTCGTGAGCGACACCTTGCCGATTCCTGCGATCAGGCCACACATAGCGTCATCTCCGTTGTTTCTGGATGCCCTTCACCCAAGTGCCTTCAGCATTTGTGGCACGAGGGCTTCGTTGTGAATGCAAATATTGGCGACCGATTCGTGCGAAAAGCTTGCGCCTGTATACCAGGTTTGCCGTTCGCCCTGCATCTGGCGCATCCGGGCAATCAAGCCTTTTCGGATCGCGCCAGGGTCGTATTCGGGGAAGTATTCCCAGACTTCCTGCTGGATCACGGCGTTGATGCTGCCGCCGCGCCGGGTCACTTCCTCGCGCAGGATTTCGATCAATTCCGGTCCGGTATAGTCGCCCGGAAGCTGGTTGGCGATGTATAGGTGACCACCAAGCCCGGCATCATACCCTTCACGCCGGGCAGACATCAGCAGGCCGGGTTCCACGCCCGGCAAACAGGTCTCGCTGTAATACTCGATCTGTTCCTCGAACCAGTCTTCGGAAGAAATCAGGGTCGTCGCATAGCCGCCCCAGTGAATGGAATCGCCGACGACGCGTTCTGATTCGGTGGGTTCCAGCAGTGCGGAGAAGCGATCGACCGGCATGGCGCAGATCAGGGCATCAAAGGTCTCTTCAGTCCCGTCATCCAGCACGACCATGTGCTGGTCTCCGGACCTGTCGATGTGCCGGACATGTGTTTCGAGGCGTACGTCCATGTCCTTTGCCAGGCGTTCCCAGAACTCACTCCAGCCTTCCACGGGCATATAGATCTTGTTCAGCGTGCCAGAGAGGATGAGGTCCATATCCACCCAGCGCATGGCGTGGACGATCGGCACGGTTTTCAGGTCGCCATAGCCCATACCGGTGACCGTGCGCATCATCATCTTTTCGATCTTGCCAAGATTGCGGGCGCGCAGCCAGTCCACTGCCGGGGTCGCCGCTTCCTCAAGGGCTTTTTGAGGTGGCGTATCGGAGTTCAATGCTTTCAACAGCTTACGGCGCGAGAGCACATAGGAAATGCCCTGGACGGCAAGCGGCGCACCGGGGCCGGAATTGAAGAAGTCGCGAGCCGGGATGCCGTCGATCTTGTGCGGCACGATCTGCTGGATGGTGATGCCTTGCTCGCGCATCCAGTCCATGACCCGCCGGTGGGACAAGATGGTGTAGCAGGTGCCGAATTCGATCAGGTCCTCGCCCTGGCGCACGCTCAGGGACTTACCGCCAACCCGGTGGGTTTTCTCGAAAAGGGTGACGGAATGATCACTCTGCTCCATCAGGAGTCGAGCGATCGTCAGGCCAGCTGGACCTGCGCCGAGAATGGCGATCCGCTTTGCGCCCGGCTTCATCTGAACTACTCACAACAGCATTGGCAAACAGGACTAGCCAATTGCGCCGCCGATGCAAGGCGAATGCTGCCGCTTTGGAGATCAGGGCCGGAAAACTTGCCCGCGAAGGCGTAAAATCAGCCGTTCACAGTCCGGCGGGAAGGCGCGGATTCGTCTTTGAGAGCCGTTCCTGTGCGCGGCTTGGTGCTGTTACCCACGATGGCCGAGGTGGGCAGCGTGATCGTGATGGCGTTGCCGATCTTGTTCAGCGGCCGCACAGCGATTTCAGCGCCCTGGCTGTTCAGGTATTTCTTGATCAGTGCGAGTTCGAGGCCGCGCGTCACGTACTGGTCTGCACCGGGGCGGGTCTCGTCGCCGTAAGGCTCGAAGAAGTCGGCCACTTCTGCCGGGCTCAACGGACGGCCGCGATCGACGATCGTCACATGAATGCGGCCTTCCTCGTCCGGCGTACAGGTCAGCACGATCGGGTCGATCGATACCATGGATGCGCGCTTGAGGAGTTTCACCACCGTAGAAGTAAAACGCGGGCCGTCGATCATCACGACATTCAGGTCCTGCGGAATAGACACCTTGATCCGGTCGAAGGTCGATTTCTCCCAGGTCGCCGCAGACCAGAGCTGTTCCGGCGAAAGAAGTTCGCGGAGGTCTTCCGGGGCTTCGTTCGAGAACGTCCCGCCGGCTTCACCTTCGGCGTATTCTTCAATGTCGCGCACCAAGTCGAGCAGATCGCGGGCAACCTTGTCGATGCTGTCGCAGTGGCCGCTGATTTCCTCACGGGAAAATTCGATGCGCGAGCCGGACGACATCGCCGAAGCGAGCGTCATGATGTATTTCAACGGCCCGGCAAGGTCGGTAGAGGCACGCGAGATAAAGCGCGAGCGAGCTGCCAGGGCATCGTTGATGGTTTCCTGCGCCGCCAGCAGCGAGCGCTGGGTTTCTTTCTGCAGGTTGATGTTCGTGTGCGTAACGATGAAATTCCGGTTGGTGGACTGAGTGACCGACCGGATGAACCAGTCGCTGCCTTTTACCGAAATTTCCTTTGTGCCGAGATCGGCCGCCGTCGGAACGAAGTCGGGGAAGTAGTTCTGGTGATAGGTATTTGCGACCAGGCGCTCGCCTGTTTCGGTGAAAATCGCAAATCCATGCCGGGACGTTTCAAGCGACTGTTTCAGCAGGTCGTGCGCGCGCTCGGTTTCGGTCCGGGATTCAACCAGTTCCAGGGTCGACTGGAAGAAGTTCCGGGAGCTGACGAGCAGGGCGATCGAGAGGGCGAGGCCGAAAAGCGTCGCCGTCATTGCCGTTGCGGTGTGGTGCTGGAGAAGGGCCAGCAGCAGCACGATGGTTGCGGCAGTCATGTACCGCGCCGCTACGCCCACCATGGGGGCGGTAAAGCCGACGACGCCGCAGCACATGCCCATGGCGACGCCGATCATGGTCAGCTGCTGTGCATCGGTTTCCGCCACCGGGGTCAGCATCAATCCCGTCCACCAGAGGCCGAGGATGAAGGATCCGATTTCGGCCCGTTTCACGAACCGGCCGGAAGGCACGCGCCCGGTGCTGAGGTCGAGCGGACGCAAACCACTCCAGAACATGAAGACGGAATAGAACGCGACCGGCAGCCACCAGAAAAAGGCAATCGGACAGAAGCCGGACGGGGAGTCCGCCGAAAACATGGCGAGCAGGATCGTCGCATTAATCAGCGTCACTACACTGATCGGAATTTTGTATTTCTGGAACCGGCTCAGCATGTGCAGGTTCATCGGTCCGCGCACGCTCTCATCGATCTTCGGTGAGCCGAAGAGGATCAGGTCAAGGAACGTAAAACGGGTCGCCGCACTGGTCATGCGGCCAAATAATCACAACTCGGATAAGTTATAGTTCACACCGAAAAGAGAATTACAGTCGCAGATTAACCACTTGTTCACGCGCAAATCTGCTGTGCCTGCGCCTGTTCCCGGAATTTTGGCGAGTCAGGCGTGTTAAGGGTGGCGGGCCATGCCTGCGGTTACGTTATTAACTGACCTTGCGAGTATTCCACAAGCCAAGCCCCGGATTTGTCTCGATCTGTCGCCGTAACAGGGTTTTTAGGTATTCCTACACCTGCCGGGGATATGGTTACCGCCACAAATCCAGGCAGGTCAGGACAGACATGACATCAACAAGCTCCAAATTCGGCTCGGCGCGCTTGTGGGCGGGCCTGCTGGCAGGCTCAATTTTCCTGAGTGTCGTCGTGCTGAGCGTGCTGAAGCAGCAACTGGGCCGGCCGGGACCGGATGGTGACGATATTATGCGGCTGGTACAGGTCCGCGACGTGCTGGCAGGGCAGGGCTGGTTTGATCTGCATCAATACAGGCTGGGACCGGATGGCGGCACCCTGATGCACTGGTCGCGCATTCCCGACATTCCGATCCTTTTGCTGACATCGCTGTTCGACCTTTTCCTGCCAAGCGAGACCGCACTTGCCTGGGCGATTACGATCTGGCCACCGATCAGTCTACTGATTGTTATGGGCGGGCTGGCGCTGGCTGTCCGCAATATCGGCGACGGCAAGCTGCTCGTCTTCACTTTCATCGTTGCCCTGTTCATCCTGTTCGGACATTTCCGCTTTCTGTCCGGTGCGATTGACCACCACAATCTGCAGCTCGGCTTCCTTGCTGTGGCGGTCGGGGCTTCGCTCGACCGGCTGGTGAGCCCGCGCAACATGATTCTCAGCGCCGTGATGCTGGCGCTTTCCGTGGCCGTCGGAGCCGAGCTTTACCCGTTCGTCGCGGTGCTCTGTGCCTTTCATGCGGTCGATTGGGCCTTGAGAGGGGCGGATATCCGCAACGGCACGCTGGCCTTTGGTGCGGCGCTTGCCGGCGCCATCGCGGTCTGTTTCTTCGGGACAGTACCGCAAGCGGCCTGGGGACGGGTCTATTGCGACGCCTTGTCATCGATTTCATTTCTTGCCCTGGCGATTGGGGGCGGAGGCCTTGCCCTCTGCGCGGCGTTCCTTTCCGGATACGGTCGGCTCATCCGCCTTGCTGGTCTTGCCGCAATTGGTGCGGCGTGTGCGGGCCTTTTCCTGTTGCGAGGGCCGCAATGTCTCGGCAGTCCGCTGGACATCCTCACACCTGACATGCGCGATATCTGGTTTGGCAGCATCATTGAGGCTCGCCCGATGTTCGCGCAGCAGGGCGGACGCTGGCCATTTGTGGCCTATGCAATGGGACCAAGCCTTGTGGGGTTCGGCGTTTCAATCGTCGGGCTGCTGCGGCGCAGAGATGTCCGCACGGATCTGATGTTCGCCTTGCTTCTGGCGCTCGGCCTCGTCCTGATGCTGTACCAGACACGTTTTTATGTATTCGGCAGTTTGCTGGCGATCATTCCCTGCGCGGTCTGGGCGAGGGATGCCTACATTGCCGGGCGTAAAGAAGGGGGGCGGCGCACGGGCTATCTCCTGCCGCTCGCGCTTTCCAGCCCTACACTCTGGGCATTGCCGGTGATGCTCGTCTTGCCATCGTCAGCCCCCGTCATCGGCGGCGAGCAGTCCTGTCTGTCAGACGAGACGCGTGTGGCACTGAACTCGGTGCCGCCCGGCATGATTCTGTCCGATGCGAATACCGGTGCAGCGTTGCTGGAGATGACACCGCATTCGGTAATGTACGCGAACTATCATCGCGACATTGCGGGCATTTCCGCCAGTCTCGAAGCCTTCGGTCTGCCGCCGGACAAAGTGCCGGCGCTGCTCGCAGAAAACCAGGTCGATTATGTTCTGCTTTGTCCCAACGCCGGACAGAACAGCACGTTCGAGCAGCTGCGGCCGGATGGTTTCCTTGCCCGGCTGGCCGCTGGTAAAGTTCCTGATTGGCTGCAGCCTGTGAAGCCGCTTCCGGAGGATGAGGCCTCCGGCCGCTTCTACCGCGTCGTCCCTGAAAACTGAATGGTCTCTTCCCCTTGCGGGACGTGTTGACCGTCAACCGGCGCATGCCACTATCGATAAAAAGTCGATAAAGTGGAGGAAAAGGGCATGCAATCGGGAAAGGATGGAACGTCTCTCAGCATTGCCGTGCTTGGCGCGGGCATGAGCGGCCTGGCGGCGGTCGCGAAGCTGAAAGAGGCCGGTTATTCGAAGATCGACCTGTTCGAAAAATCTGACGGTGTCGGCGGCACCTGGCGCGATAATACCTATCCGGGGTGTGGCTGCGATGTACCCAGCCATCTCTACTCTTATTCCTTCGACCTCAATCCGGACTGGGACTACAAATGGTCGCTGCAGCCGCAGATCCTTCAATATTTCGAGGACTTCGCGGACAAGTTCGGCGTGCGCCCCCATTGCCACTTCAATACAGAGATCACCGACTGCAGCTATGACGAAGCCGGCCGCACCTGGACGCTGACCAAGGCGGACGGAACGACCCATACCGCAGATGTGCTCATCTCCGGCCTTGGCCAGCTGAACATTCCCTCCATTCCGGACTTCAAGGGCAAGGACAGTTTCGGAGGGGCATCCTTCCACTCTGCGCGCTGGGATCATTCCGTCGACCTGAAAGGCAAGACGGTTTGCGTGATCGGCAATGGACCGAGTGCGGTCCAGTTCCTGCCCGAGATACAGAAACAGGTCGGGAAACTGATCAATTTCCAGCGGTCACCGGCCTGGTGCCGTCCTCGCGGCCAGCGGAAGTACACGGAAGCCGACAAGCGCGCTTTCGACAAACAGCGGTGGCGGATCAACTGGTATCGCTGGCGCATCCGGGCATTCGCCGATTTCGGCTTCACCGCCTTTCACCAGGGTGAGAACGGTCTGGCGAAGTCGATGAAGAAGATGTGCCTGAAACACCTCGAAGACCAGGTGAAGGATCCGGAGATGCGTGCCTTGCTGACGCCGGACTTTGAGCCGGGCTGCAAGCGCATCCTCATCTCGGACGACTATTACCCGGCCCTGATCCAGCCGAATGTCGAGGTGATCCGTCAGGGGGTGAAGGAAATCACGCCCCGGGGCGTCGTCGGTGACGACGGTGAGGAGCACGCTTGCGATGTCATCATCTATGCGACCGGCTTCCAGTCGACCGAATTCCTGACCCCGATGCAGGTCCATGGCCGGGCAGGGGTGTCCCTGAACGAAGTCTGGAAGGATGGCGCCGAAGCGTACAAGGGCGTGGCTGTGCCCGGCTTTCCGAACTTCTTCCTGCTGTATGGCCCAAACACCAATCTCGGGCACAATTCCATCATCCTCATGGTGGAGCGCCAGCTGGAATATGTGATCCAGGCGATCGGCCGGATTGCGGCGAAGGAGGTTGCGGCGCTGGATGTGAAGCCGGAGGCGATGAAGGCTTACAATGACAAGCTTCAGGCGGACCTCGGCAAGACGGTCTGGGCGGGCGATTGCGCCAGCTGGTACAAGACAGAGAGCGGCAAGGTGACGAACAACTGGTCCGGCAAGACGACCGAATATGCCGCGATCATGCGCAAATTTGACCCCGACAGCTGGCAGGTCATTCCCGCTGATTGAGCCAGGAGATTAAGGTCCGCTAACCCCTTGTTTACCATTCGTGTACGCGGCGTTCGAATGCCGGATACCGCGTTTTGGGGTGCCGTCGCGAATCTTCAATAAAAGCAACGGGAATCGCGTAACAGAACGGAGCGTTCCGTTTATCTGCGCGCCATCCCTTGCATTAAAGCCACGTTAACGGCAATGGGTTTATGGGGCTGTGTAGGGAATTACACACGCGCGCCGGGATTTGTCGCCCGGCCGCTCAGGAAAAGAGCGCGGTAAGACATGATTGGTAGCCTCCTCGGCATGCTGTCTACGGACATGGCCATCGACCTCGGCACAGCCAACACGCTGGTCTATGTGAAGGGGCAGGGGGTTAAGCTCGATGAGCCCTCCGTCGTCGCTTACATGACGCAAGGCGGCCGCAAGATCGTCTATGCGGTCGGCGAGCAGGCCAAGAACATGCTCGGCAAGACGCCTGTGAACATGGAAGCCATCCGCCCCATGCGCGATGGCGTGATTGCCGACTTCGAAGTCGCCGAGGAAATGATCAAGCACTTCATCCGGAAGGTTCACAACCGCCGGGCGTTCGTGTCTCCGCTCATCATCATCTGCGTGCCCAGCTCCGCCACCAGCGTCGAGCGCCGCGCCATTCACCAGTCGGCGCTCGCTGCCGGGGCGCGTGAAGTCCATCTGATCGAGGAACCCATGGCCGCTGCCATCGGGGCCGGCCTGCCAATCGATGACCCGGCAGGCTCAATGGTCGTCGATATCGGCGGCGGTACGTCCGAGGTGGCTGTGCTGTCGCTGGGCGGGATCGTTTATTCCCGCTCGGTCCGGGTCGGTGGTGACAAGATGGACCAGGCCATCGTCAACTATCTGCGCCGCGAGCAGAAGATCCTGATCGGCGAAATGTCTGCCGAGCGGATCAAGAAGGAAATCGGCACGGCCCAGCCGCCGGAAAACGGCACGGGCATGTCGCTGACGGTGCGCGGCCGCGGAACGCTGGATGGTGTGCCGAAGGAAACAGAGATCAATGAGGCGATGATCGCCGACGCGCTGTCGGAACCGGTGAATGATATCATCGACGCCGTGAAGATCGCGCTGGAGGCCATGCCACCTGAACTGGCGGCCGACATTGTCGATCGTGGTATCGTGCTGACGGGCGGCGGCGCATTGCTGCGCAACCTCGATGCCGTGATCCGCGAACAGGCCCAGCTGCCGGTGATGATTGCGGACGATCCGCTGCGTTGCGTGGTCAATGGCTGTGGTCACGTGCTGGAGAATTTCTCCAAGATGCGAAACGTCCTCTCTCCGGAGGTCTAGGGACGGTATAATCAGCGAAACACCAGAGGACTCGCCATATGGCACGTTCGGGCCGGTCAGCTCAGAAAGGCGTCCGGCGCTCTCCCAAGCGCCTCGTCCTTGGTGTGCTCATTTTTGGGTTTGCAGCCCTGATTATTGCGCAATCAGCCCCGCAAATCAGTCAGTTTTTCAATCCTGTACGCGCCTCGGTCGGTGATCGGCTTGGTGGCGGCGAGCAGATTGGCCTGTGGGCCCGGCTGACCGGGCAGGTGGCGCAGGAAAAGCGTATCCGGGAGCTGGAAGCCGAAGTGCGGGACCTGTCTCGCTACAAGGCTGCGGCCATTTCCATGGCCGACCGGCTGGAAGCCTATGAGGAAATCCTCAACCTGATGGGGGAACCGCCGGCGCGCGGGGTGACCGCGCGGGTGACCTCTGAAAGTGAAGGCCCCTTTGCACAGACGCTGCTGGCCAATGCGGGCCGGTCGCAGGGGGTGGAGCCGGGATCCATCGCGATGAATGAAGGCGGCCTTGTGGGCCGGGTCATCCAGCTTGGGGAGCGGTCGTCGCGTATCCTCCTGGTCACAGACTTTAACAGCCGGGTCCCGGTCATCGGCGAAGTGTCGGGCGTGCATGCCATCATGCAAGGCGGCGCGACCAGTTCCGGCGCCCTGACAGACCTGCCCGAGCGGAGCGCTTTTATTGAGGGCGAGCGAATCCTGACATCGGCCGAGGGCGGGGCGTATCCGCGCGGGCTGGTCGTCGGCGAGGTGCATCAGTCCGGCAATGACTGGCGCGTCAAATATGCGATGAGCGAAGGCTCGTCCGGTTATGTGCAGCTGATTCCGCCGCCAACAGTGGAGCGGCCGATCCCGGCCGGTGAGCTGCCGGCGCTTGAGGGCGACGCCAGCCCGACGCAGGGGGCGCGCCGCTGATGCCCGGCTCCTTCCTGACCCGGCGGAGGCAAAGTCTTTGGGCCAAGTCAGGCCCCACACCCCGGCTGCTTTTCGGGTCGTTCCTGATTGCCACTGTCGGCCTCTTCGGCCTGACCCGGAACGACATTTTCGGCTTGTCGTTCGCATGGCCGCATGCCGCGCTTTGGGGCGCTGTCGGCTGGGGCCGGGTTGGCCTGTCGATCCGGCCGATGATCATCCTGATCATATTCGGCGGGATACAGGACGTGATCTTCCACGCCCCGATGGGCAGCTTTGAGGTGGTCAATCTGCTGACCTACGCCGCGAGCACGGCCATTTCGTCAGAATTCGATATCACCAATGAACCCTTGATCGCGATCGCTGCGACGATCCTCCTGTTCGCCGGGGCGTTTCTGGTACTCTGGATCATGGCGTCGACCCTCGAAGACCATCCGGTGCGGATACTGCCTCTGATTGCGGCGATGCTGACGACCGGGCTGCTCTATGCCCTGATCCACAAAGTGTTCGACCTTGGCCGCAGGCCGGGAGAAACGCCGGGGCAGGCAATATGAGCAAGGGATTCCACCCCGATCAGGAATTCTCCCGCCGGATGTTGATGGCCGGCGTTGGCGGCGGTGTCGTTTGGGCCGGCCTGGTCGCACGCCTGTTCCAGCTGCAGATCCTGGAAGGCAAGAAATACGACAAGCTGGCCAATGAAAACCACATCAAGCTGGAACTCGCCCCACCCCAGCGGGGGCGGATACTGGACCGTTTCGGCAAGCCGCTCGCGTCGCACCGCCGGGCCGGACGGGTCACCGTCATTCCCGAACAGCTGGACGACCCGGCGGCAACGATTGCCAGCATCGGCCGGCTGATCGAGCTTTCCGACGGGCAGGTCGAGCGCGTTTTGAGGGATATCCAGCGTGCCCGTCTGCGCAGGGCTGCCTTCCTTCCCGTGATCGTGGCGAATGAATTGTCCTATGAAGACTTCGCCCGGATGAACGTTCATGCCGTCGAGCTGCCGGGCGTTCAGGTCGAGATGGCGCTGACGCGGTCCTATCCGCGCGGACGGGATTTTGCGCATGTCCTGGGCTATGTCGCCCGGGCCAGCCAGGACGATCTGGACCGGCTGACCGAAGGCAAGACGCCGGACGAAGCCACGACGATTGAACGGATGTTCCGGCACCCCGACATGCGGACGGGCCGGCAGGGCATGGAGCGGTTTGCGGAAGAATGGCTGCGCGGAAAACCGGGCTTCAAGAAGCTGGTGACCAATGCAGCCGGCCGCGTGATCGATCAGATCCCGGATGAACGCCTTGCGCCGGAAGCAGGCAAAGACCTGTTCATCACGATCGACATGGACCTGCAGCGCGTTGCGATTGAGCGGTTCCAGGGGGAAAGCGGCGCTGCCGTCGTCGTCGATATCGACAGCGGCGAGATCCTTTCCATGGTTTCGACGCCGGCCTTCGATCCCAATGATTTCGTCAACGGGATTTCAAGTGCCGACTACGCAGCCTTGCGTGACAATACCCGCTCGCCGCTCTATCCGCGGGCGCATGGCGGGGTGTATCCGCCGGGGTCGACGTTCAAAATGGTCGTCGCAACCGCGGCGCTTGAAACCGGCGCCATCACGCCGAGCGACAAGGTGCATTGCAACGGCTACTACCATTTCGGAAACCGGACGTGGCACTGCTGGAAAAAGGGCGGTCACGGAACGGTGGATCTGCACGGCGGCATCAAGGGGTCGTGCGATGTCTACTTCTATGAAGTCGCCCGCCGGGCCGGCGCGCAGGCGATTGCGGACACGGCGCGCAAGTTCGGCTTCGGCCAGGCCTGGACCCTTGGCATGACGGGCGCCCGCGGCGGGCTTGTGCCTGATCCGGAATGGAAACGGCGGGTCCGGAAAGAACCCTGGTATGAAGGGGAGACGCTGAACTTCGGGATCGGCCAGGGACAGCTGGGGGTCACGCCTCTGCAACTCGCCCTGATGACCGCGCGCATCGCAACCGAAGGACACGCCCTGAAGCCGAGCCTGATCGGCCTTGGCCCGAAAGATCCGGATGAACATGTGCTTGATGCGCATCTCGATGCCGAAATCATGAAGCTCATGAAGTCGGGCATGTATGGCGTGACGTCCGAATGGGGCGGCACGGCGCGCAGTTCCGGCGATCTGGGCCTCGGCGGCCCGCGTCTCGCGGGCAAGACGGGAACGGCGCAGGTTCGCCGCATTACAACGGCTGAACGCGCCACCGGCGTCCGCAAGGGGGCAAACATCGAGCGCGAGTTGCGGGACCACGCCCTGTTCGTTGCCTATGCCCCGGCTGAAAATCCGAAATATGCGATCTCTGTCGTCGTCGAGCACGGGGAGGGCGGCTCGCGCACCGCCGCGCCGGTCGCCCGCGATATTCTCGCTCACGCTATCCGCACCAATAGCGGCCGCAAACCGGCATGGACGAAGAGTGCGTCCATCAATCGATCCGATGAAGAAGGCACGCCGACATGAGTCGCGACGGCAGCTTCAGCGGCTACAGCCGGGGGGAAGCGCGCACGCGTACCGCCCGGTCGCTCAATTTTGACGGCACCTCTTCCGGCCTGCTTGGCAAGATGGCGCGGCTGCCCTGGGGATTCATCCTGCTGATCGTCGCCATGGCACTGATCGGCATCGCGATGCTCTATTCATCGACCTATACGAATCCGGCCGAGCAGCATCTCTGGAAGCTCCAGCTGATCCGTTTCGTCGTTTGCTTCGGCATCATGATCGCGCTGGCCCTGTTGCCGCTCTCCTGGTGGATGAACCTGTCCTGGCTAGCCTATGCGGGCACGATCCTTCTCCTGTTGGCGGTGGAGTTCTTCGGAACAACCGGCGGCGGGGCCCAGCGCTGGCTGCGGATCGGCCCGGTGGCGGTTCAGCCTTCGGAGTTTGCCAAGCTTGCCGTGACGCTGGCGCTGGCCCGGTATTACCACGGCATGCTGGGCGCGAATGGCTCCCGGTTCCTGATTCATATCGGTGCGGCGGTGATTATCCTGATCCCGGCCGCGCTCGTCTTCCTGCAGCCGGACCTTGGGACCGCGCTTGCGATCATCGCATCCGGCGGCGTGGTCGTCTTCCTGGCGGGCCTGTCCGGCCGCATCATTCTGGCCGGGATGACCGCCGCGGCGGCCGCCGTCTGGCCTGTGTACCAGTTCGTGCTGGAACCCTATCAGCGGGGCCGGGTGGACACATTTCTCGCCCAATTGTTCGGATCCAGCGGAGCCTCCACCTCATTGGGCGAAAGCTACCAGATCGAACAGGCCAAGATCGCCATCGGTGCAGGCGGGCTGAACGGGAAGGGCTGGCTGCAGGGCATCCAGTCCCAGCAGGACTATGTGCCCGAACAGCATACCGACTTCATCCTGACGGTGATCGCGGAGGAGTTCGGCTTTCTCGGCGCGACGGCCATTCTGGTCGGCTTCGCGATTCTTCTCGGCTGGTCGCTCTACACAGCGTTCCAGTCCGCCAGCAATTTTGGCCGTTATGCCGTTGCGGGTGCGACGGCGACGGTCGCCTTTTATGTCGTGTTCAATGTGGCCATGGTGCTCGGCCTTCTGCCGGTGGTGGGCATGCCATTGCCTCTGATCTCATACGGTGGCACAGCCATGCTGACGGCGATGTCCTGTTTCGGCTTGATCCTTTCGGCCTATCTGCATCGCGACGACAAACTGAATACAACGGGGTTGTTCTGACCCTGACGCAGCATATGGCGTTGATTTTTGTTTCTCCGCCTATAGTTTCGCGCGAAACATTATACCCTGGGGAGAGGGAAATATGGCAACAATCGCCCGCAAGGCAGACACATGGGGCTCACGCTTCGGGTTCATCATGGCTGCCGTTGGCTCTTCGGTCGGCCTCGGCAATTTCTGGCGGTTTCCATACACGGCTGGTGAAAACGGCGGTGGCGCGTTCATCCTGATCTACATCGCCTGCGTCATTCTGATTGGCCTGCCGGTGCTGATGGCCGAGTACGGCATGGGCCGGAAATCCGGCATGTCGGCCGTGGAGGGCGTTGAGTCGCTCGCGCGGGCGGAAAGCAAGAGCCAGCGCTGGGGCTTTGTCGGCTGGGTCGGCACGATTACGGCCTCCTTCATCCTGTCATTCTACATGGTGATCTCGGCGTGGCTGCTGGCCTTCGTGATCCAGGCCTTGAAGAACGGTTTCGCCGGCATGGACGCGTCCAGTTCGGGCACCAATTTCGCCAATGTCATCGGGCAGGGAGAGCATGCGCTCGCCTCCAAATGGTACATGCTGGCGCTGCTTGCCCTCTTTATCATTGCAAATATTGCGGTTGTCGGCCGGGGCGTGAAGGGCGGAATCGAGAAAGCTGCCAGCATCCTGATGCCGGCCTTCTTCTTGATCCTTCTGGTCATTGTCGGGTTTTCCCTGACGCGCGGCAATGCCGGGGAGACGTTCGCCTTCCTGTTCCAGCCCAAATGGGAAGACGTCGGCTTCAAGACCTTCCTTGAAGCGGTGGGCCAGGCCTTCTTCTCCATCGGGGTCGGCGTTGGCCTGATGATCACCTATGGCGCCTATCTTGACCGCGGCACCAATATCCCGCGATCCTCCGTGATCATTGCAGGATCGGACACGTTTGTGGCGTTGATTGCAGGCTTTGCGATCTTCCCGATCGTGTTTGCGGCCGGGCTGGATCCGGCCGGCGGGCCGAGCCTCTTCTTCGTCTCGATGCCGGTGGCCCTCGGAAACCTCGGCGCCGTTGGCTACCTGATGTCGATCCTGTTCTTCGCGCTGGCCCTGTTTGCCGCGTTCACCTCTTCGATCTCGCTGCTTGAGGTCTCGGTTTCCTGGCTGGAAGAACGCCAAGGGGTGACCCGGATGGGCGCGGCTATGGGCGTCGGCTTCATGCTGTGGATGATCGGCGCGGCCTATATCTTCTCGACCGAATATCTCGACTTCATGGATTTCATCACCGGCAATGTCCTGCTTCCGCTGGGCGGTTTGCTGGTCGCGATCTTTGCCGGCTGGGTCCTGTCACGTGACATGCTGACCTCCGAGCTGGGCGAGGGGAACATCATGAATGTCTGGCGGTTCCTGATGCGCTGGTTCGTGCCGGCCTTTGTCGGGTTCGTCCTGTTCTTTGGCTTCTTCGACAAGATCCAGGACCAGTACCACGTCCAGCTGCCGGGCTTCCTGGAAACCCTGCTGGGCCCGAATTACGAGCTGCCGCCCGTGGAGTGAACGGTCTTCAGCGGTCACGCCCGCACCCTCACGAACACCGTCTATAGACCCTCAATACACCTTATATAGAAACGCCCTCCACGCGGTGGAGGGCGTATTCTTATGGGTCCCGGAGATCAATCGCGGATCAGGCAGCGATCAGGCGCGGACTTTCGAGCCGTAGACGCCGGCAAAATGATCCGTCGCCTGAATCAGCTTGTCGACAATGCCGGGCTCCATGGAGGAGTGGCCGGCATCCGGCACGATGTGAAGCTCGGCTTTCGGCCAGGCTTTCGACAAGGCCCAGGCCGTCGACAGCGGTGTCACGACATCATAGCGGCCGTGAACAATCACGCCCGGAATGTCCTTCAGCTTTTTCGCGCACTGTTCCAGCAGCCAGTTGTCGCTGGCGAAGAAACCGCGATTGACGAAATAGTGGCACTCGATCCGGGCGAAGGCGTCGACGAAGTCATCTTCATTGAAGCGCGGCGGCGTGGTCAGCGGCCCCTTGATGGATAGGGTCTCCCCCTCCCAGCGGGACCAGGCCCGGGCGGCCTCGATCCGGCTTTGCCGGTCATCGCCCGTCAGGCGGCGATGGAAGGCCATCAACAGATCGTCGCGCTCATCCTCCGGGATCGGGGCAATGTAGCGGTCGTAGGAATCGGGGAACAGGCGGCTGGCGCCGCTCTGGTAGAACCATTGCACTTCCGGTTTCGACACAAGGAAGATGCCGCGCAAGACTAATCCGAGAGTCCGGTCCGGATGAGTCACGCCATAGGCGAGTGAAAGGGTCGATCCCCACGATCCGCCGAACACAAGCCACTGATTGACGCCAACATGGTCACGCAGTGCCTCCATATCGTCCACCAGGTCCCAGGTCGTGTTTTCACGCAGTTCGGAATGTGGTGTGGACCGTCCACAACCGCGCTGGTCGAACAGGAAGACGCGATACCGCTCAGGGTCGAAAAACCGCCGCATTTCGGGGCTTGAGCCGCCTCCGGGGCCGCCATGAAGGGCGACCACGGGCACGCCATTCGGGTTGCCTGATTCTTCCCAGTAGATCTCATGAATATCTGAAACCCGCAGCCGACCGGAGCGCCGGGCCTCGTAACGGGGATATAAAATGCGGCGTGGCGGGCGTCTATTCATTCACTCTTCACCTAATTTCGTTCAAACTGCCGTCTGAGGTGGACATGGTTCCCGTCGTTACGTACAGAATATTACGTATTGGGGCCCAAACAGAATGCAGGTGGCTGTTTGATGCGTAGCGTAATTCTGGGTGTATCCCTATGCCTTCTTGCAGGATGCGCAACCGTTTCCATGGTACCAGGTCAAGCTCTGGTGCAGGCGGGGCTATCCCAAAATCAATCTTCCCTTCGTACAGCGTCAACGGAATATTGCGACGCGGCCGTGGATGCCGGTTGGGTGAAATCCAATAGCGGCCTCGCAGGGCTCGCCAATACGCTGATCAACGGCATTACCAATGACCAGGCGCAGGCGAATACATATGCCGCGCGGATTGGTGCAGGGTCTGAAGCCCCGGCGCTTGTGCTCGCCCGGATCGTTTCCGACAGCCAGGCAGCACGGACCGGACTGGGCAAAGTCAGCCGGGAGGCCGACTCGCTGCTTGAGGAAACCGGCGCGCAGACGGCAACCCGCGCAGACGTGATGAGCTATGAACGGGCCCTTGTCCGTGCACAGATGGCCTATCGCAGCTTCCAGAGCGCGCTTGGCGAAGTGGCTGCCCGCCCTGACATGGACATGGATACAGCGCCGGTCGACAAGGAACTCGGTGCCTTCGAAGATGTCATCGACGATGCACGCGAAACGGCTGACCGTCTCGCCGAAAAATACGCGTCCGTGAATTCCGCAACGTCCTGAACTGCAGCGGCCTGACCGCGGCGCCCTGACCGCAGCGACCTAGTTTGACGGTCTCAGGCTGCTGATCGCAGCCAATGCCCAACCAACCAGCAAGGACACGCCGCCGATGGGCGTGATCGCGCCGAACCAGCGGGGCGCGCCAAGGGCCATGCTGTAAAGTGTGCCGGCAAAGATGCATGCGCCAACCGCCATGAACCAGCCGCCGCTGCGCAAAAGACCCGTACGGCCGGACAGGGCGATCGCCATCACGGCCGCCGCATGCGGCAAGGCATAGAGTGTCGCCGTGTGCCACCAGTCGGCGCCCTCTGCCGTCAGCCGGCCATCCAGCGCATGCGCGCCAAAGGCGCCGAATGCGACGCCGAGAAAGCCGATCAGCGCAGCGAAGGCCGCCAGCCGGTTCAAGCGGCCGTTTCTTTCCGGGGCAGGGCGTAGGTGACGACGGCATGGCTGGACGGTTTGGTCGCGCCTTCGACGCGCACGTCCACATCCATCACCGCCAGGGTCTGCCCGATCTTCATGATGCGGGCGTCCGCCAGCACGACATCCCCGATGCAGGGACGCAGGAAACTCATATTGAGGCTGCTGGTTACGGCCATTGGCTCCAGTCCGGTAACGGTCATCACGGCAAAATAGGAGGCCGTGTCGACCAGCGACATCTGTGTCGGCCCGGAGATATAACCGCCAGGACGCAGATTCGTCTTGTCGGCCCTTAGTCGCACCACGGCGCGGCCTTCCACCATTTCCACGATTTCCGTGCGCACCGACTGGCCCTCAAAGGCCTGGCGCAGGAATGTGTTGGCTTCCTCCGGATTCATTTTACAGGACATGTTGCCTCCCTCGCGTCACCCCTTGTCGCCGGGGCTTCCCTCGTACACCCTAGCTTGCATGAACGGCCCGCCAAGAGGTCACCCAGAGGAAGGAAGTGCGAACTATGCTCACCGCCGGAGACGAATATCCAATCCACCAGACGCCGGAACCGGTTGCCTTTTCAGGCTCTGACCGGAATTTCTACGACCGGTACTTCTACAATGGCTATTCGTCTGACGGATCCGTGTTCTTTGCCGCCGCGATGGGTGTCTACCCGCACCTGAACATTATCGATGGATCGGTGTCGGTCCTGCATGACGGCAAGCAGAGTTCGGTCTTCTTCTCCCGCCCGCTGAACATGGAGCGGATGGACACATATATCGGCGGCATGTCGGTGGAAGTGCTGGAGCCGCTGAAGCGGATCCGCCTGAAGCTTGAAGAGACCGAAGGCATCGCGCTCGACGTGGAATTTACCGGCCGGGCCTTCCCGGTCGAGGAGCCGCGCTTCACGCGCCGCCAAGGCCCGCGCATGCTGATGGACCTGACCCGCATGACGCAGAACGGCCACTGGTCCGGCAAGCTGCGCATCGACGGCAAGGAGATCGAGGTCGACCCCGCCAGCTGGAGCGGTACGCGCGACCGGTCATGGGGCGTGCGGCCGATCGGGGCGCAGGATGCCCAGCCGCTGATCCCGCCGCTGGAGCCGCAATTCTACTGGATCTGGACGCCGACGAATTTCGCGAACCAGGCGCTCTATTTCCACGTCAATGACGATGGCGCCGGGGAGGCGTGGAACAAGCGCGCCGTGCTCGCTGCGGATGGCGCCAAGCATGGCGAACACCTGCATCTCGACGATGCGCAGATGGATATGACCTACGCGCCGGGCACGCGCCGCATGGCGAAAGCGCGCCTGAACATGAAGGATTCAGAGGGCAATCCGCATACGGTGGATTTCGAGCCCATCGGCACCTTCCTGATGCGGGGCATCGGATACGGCCATGAAAAGTACAAGCACGGCATGAGCCATGGCGACCAGCTGGTCGTCGAGCGGGAAGACATGGACCCGAACGCGCCGTGGAACATCCCGGAGAATTTGCATATCCAGGCAATCGTCCGGGCACATCACGAAGGTCCGGGCGGCCAGTCATCCGACGGGATTGGCGCGTTCGAGCAGCTGTTCATGGGCCCGCACGCGCCGAGCGGTTTCAAATCCATGCTCGACGGCGCCGGGGAGTAGGGCGGCTCAGCCCGCCATTGCCTGCCAGACAAGGGCGGCGAGCGTGATCGCGCGCATGTCGCCCGTGGTGGTGCCTTCCATCCGGTTCATCGCATAGGCGATCGTCATCCGGTTCTCCATGTCCACGAGAACAATCGACCCGCCATAGCCGCCCCAGAACATCGACTGATCGTTCAGGGCGGGTGACATCGGGCCGGACAGGCCATAGCCGAGCCCGAACCGGACCGGTATGCCCAGCACCATATCGGTGCCGTCCACCTGGCATTCCAGCGCCTTGCGGCACCCGGCTTCCGACAGGAAACGCTTGCCGTTCATGACGCCGCCATTCGCCAGGATTGCCTGGACCGTGGCGATGGAGCGGGCATTGCCCGTGCCGCCGGCCGCCGGGATCTCGGCCCCGCGCCAGGCGCGTGTCCGCGTTTCCGACACATCAATTCCCGGGTTCTCGAATGCCACACGCTGGATTTCCGATTGTGCCGCGCCGCTGAGACCGGCGCCCGGTGGCGGCTTCAGGTGTGCCACGCGGTGATCCTCCGAGGCCGGAAGGCCGATATGGAAGTCTGCGCCCAGCGGTTCGGCAAACTCTTCCCGGAATACGTTGCCCACGGTGCGGCCGTCGATCCGCCGGATCACTTCGCCGACCAGATAGCCTTGCGTGAGCGCATGATAGCCGGAGGCCGTGCCGGGTTCCCACAAGGGCGCCTGTGCGGCGAGCAGGTTTGTTGCCTGCTCCCAGTCATACAGAACGCGCTTGTCGAGCGGGTCCGCCCAGCCGGACAAGCCGGCCGAATGGCTCATCAGGTGGCTGACCTTGACCGCCTCCTTTCCGTTGGCTGCAAATTCCGGCCAGTACTCGGCGACCGGCGCATCGAAATCCAGCTTGCCCTGATCGGCCAGCCAGAGGGCCGTCAGCGCCGTCATCGTCTTGGTCGTCGAGTAGACGTTGACGATCGTATCCTCTTCCCACGGGCGTGTGCGCTCTTCGTCGGCCCAGCCGCCCCAGAGGTCGACGACCGTCTCGCCATCCCTGGTGACGCAGAAGGATGCGCCGATATCCGTTCCGTCGCTGAGGTTTTTTTCGAACTGTTCTCTTACGGCTGCGAACTTGTCGTCCACCATGCCGCCCACGTTCCCGTCAGGCATTCATCTCTCCCTGTTTTCCCGGGAAGGTAGCCGCGCAGGCGCCTTACAGCAATCGAATGATCGAGATGTCTCGGTGTTTTCCGGCCTCAGTGTTTTCCAGAAAGGCCGTAGAGGAACATGTCGACGGCCCGGTCCACGCTGGTGCGGACATCGTCTTCCGACGGGCGCACATTCGAGTCCAGCAGGGCCCGGCTTTGCAGGGGGGAGCGCACCATGTCGAGGAAGAGCGAGCCGAGCGTCTCGTATTTGTCCAATTGCGGTATCTCGCCCGCATCGGCCCGGTCCTGCAGGTAGGCTGCGAGCCCGGCGCGCACCTTGTTCGGCCCAAGCTCCATGAAGGTGTCCGCGATATGGGGGTATTTCTTCGCCATGCCGACGATCAGCCGGTAGAGTTCCAGCGAGTTGGGCTGCACCAGCTTCCCGGCGAACTGTTCACCGATGCGGCGCAGGCCTTCTTCAACCGGCGTGTGGGCCTGGAGTTCGACCTCAAGCGTCGCCGTGACGGCTTTCATTCGGGTTTCCAGCATGGCGAGGAAGATGCCTTCCTTGTCGCCAAACTGAGAGTACAGCGTCGCCAGAGACCCGCCTGCACGCCGGACAATTTCCGACATGTTGGCTGCCTCAAAGCCTTGTTCCAGAAAGACATCCTGCGCCGCTTCGAGGAATGCCGCTCGCCGCATTTCTGCGCGCGAAGCGCCGTCGGCCGCCTTTGCGGCGGGCGGGGCGGGGGTCTTGGACTTGTGAATACCGTTCATGGGTTGATTTTGGTGTAATGTGAATTACATTGCAAGCGATGTAACCAGAATTACACTTTTTGGATCTATCACCGGGATCCAGAACAAATACCACGGAACTCCTCCCATGGCTGTACAACCGTTCAAGCGCGACTCCTCCCAGCCCGCTTCCGCGCCCCCTCCCAACGTGGCAGAGGCGCCGGCCAAAATGCCGGAACCGGCCTCTGATCCAGCCTCCGATCCGGCGCCTGCGAACGATGCGCCCGCCGCCCGCAAACCCGTCCCGCAAGGGCAGGGCCTGGTGGCGAAGTTCAAATCGGACCCGCGGAAATACATTCTTTCCGGCGCCGGCCTGCTGCTGGCCCTGTTCGTCGGGTATCAGGGCATTCACTGGCTGGTCGCGGGCCGCTACGAGATCTCGACCGACAATGCCTATATCCGCGCCGACATCGCCACGATTGCCCCGAAGGTGCAGGGCTATGTCGAACAGGTGCACGTGACGGACAATCAGGCCGTCAAGCAGGGTGACCTTCTGGTGACGCTGGAAGTGGCGGACTATGCCACCCGCGTCTCCGAAGCGGCCGCTGCCCTTCAGCAATCGGTTGCCGCGCAGGCGCAGGCCCAGTCCGGTGTCGCTGCTGCCGAAGCCAATCTGCAGACAGCCGCCGCCCAGATTTCCGCCCAGCGTGACCGTCTGGCCCAGGCCAAGGCAAGCGCCGCGGCCGCACAGGCCGACGCCACGCTCGCCGCCCATGACTTTGAGCGGTATACGGAGCTTGCCGACAAGGGGCATTACCCGAGAGCCAGCCTCGATGCGGCGGCCACAAAGGAACAGTCTGCCCGGGCAACGCTGGACCAGTGGAATGCCGGCATCACGACCGCGCAGAGCGAACTGACCGTCGCCCAGGCAAATTATCATCGCGCGCAGGAAGACCTGGAGTCCGCCAAGGCCGCGGTTGCCGGGGCCGACGCGCAGGTCGACGCGGCAAAAGCGCGGGTCGATGCAGCAAAGCTCGATGCGACCCGCACCGAATTGCGCGCGCCCTTTGACGGGGTCGTTGCCAACCGCGTCGTTGCTCAGGGCCAGTTGCTGAGCCCCGGCCAGCAGACCATGTCCATCGTGCCGGTGTCGCAATCCTACATCGTCGCCAACTTCAAGGAGACGCAGGTCGAGCGCATGCGCCCCGGCCAGGAAGTGGACATCCATGTCGATGCGTATCCGGACATGAAAGTGACCGGCACGCTGGATTCGATCGCCCCGGCGACGGGCGGCCAGTTCAGCCTGATCCCCATGGACACGGCGACCGGCAACTTCACGAAGATTGTCCAGCGCGTGCCTGTGCGCGTGAAGATTTCGGAAGAGGCGCTGGCGACCGGCCGGATGCGTCCCGGCATGTCAGTCGAGGCAAAGGTGATCGCGAAAGGCGTGGACGGCTAAGCCGCCCAGAGGCCGGAGAGGTCCGCCATGGTCAACGCAATTCGCAAGAAAGCCTCTTCGGAGCTTGCCCTCAACATCGGCTTCTTTGCCATGGTGATCGGGATGTTCATGGCAATTCTGGACATCCAGATTGTCGCCAGTTCCATCTCTGAAATTCAGGCCGGTGTCTCGGCCAGCCAGGAAGAAATCGCCTGGATCCAGACCGGTTATCTTGTCGCCGAAGTTGTGGGCATTCCGTTGTCGGGCTTTCTCAACCGGGCCTTTGGCATCCGCAAACTGTTCATGATGTCTGCGGCAGGCTTCGTCATATCCAGCGTCCTGTGCGCCATGTCCTGGGATCTGGATTCCCTGATCTTCTTCCGCATCGTCCAGGGCTTCAGCGGCGCTGCCATGGTGCCGACCACAATGGCGGCCAGCTTCACGCTGTTCCCGGCCGGCCGGTCGATGACGCAACAGGTGATGATCGGCATGGTGGCGACGCTTGCGCCATCCATCGGTCCGACGCTGGGCGGCTGGATCACGCAGCATATGTCCTGGCACTGGCTGTTCCTGGTCAACGTCGTGCCGGGTATCGCCGCACTCACGCTCGTCTTCCTGTTCGTTCCGAAACAGAAAGGGGAACGCGCGCTGCTGCGCCGGCTGGATGTCACCGCTCTTGTTGCCATGGCCCTGTTCCTTGGCCTGTTCGAGTGGATCATCGACGAAGGGCCGGGCGACAGCTGGTTCCAGAGCTCTGCGATTGTCAAAGCGTCCATCGTCTGTGCGGTGGCGGCGGTCATCTTCTTCCGCCGTGCCCTGACATCTGACGTGCCGCTGGTGGACCTGCGCGTGTTCAAAGACCGGAACTTCGCCTCCGGCGCGCTGATTGGTTCGGTGATGGGGTTCGGCCTGTATGGATCGGTCTTCATCCTGCCGCTGTATCTGGCGCAGGTACGCGGCTATTCTTCCCTGCAGATCGGTGAGGTGATGAGCGTTGCCGGTTTCGCCATGTTCGTCGGCGGGCCGCTGGCCGGGGCAATGACGAGACGATACGATCCGCGTTTTGTCGTTGCGGTAGGCCTGTCACTGGCCGCAATCGGGACATGGCTGAACGGGCATCTGACCGCCCAGTCCGGATTCAACGAATTGTTCTGGCCGCAGGCCCTGCGCGGCGCGGGCCTGATCCTGACCATGGTGCCGACGACCAACCTTGCGCTTGGCACATTGCCGCCGGACCGGGTCGCCAATGCATCCGGGCTCTTCACGGTCTGCCGGAACCTTGGCGGGGCGATCGGGATTGCGATCCTGACAACATTGATGATCGGCTACAACCAGCTGCACCAGCAGCAGATCGCCGACGGTCTTTCCCTGGCCCGGCCGGAGGTACAGTCTTTCCTGTCGAACATGACGGCCCGCATGCAGGCCGCCGGCGTGGCAGACCCGGAAGGCACGGCGCTGGCGCAGCTGGTCGCCCGTACGAAGATGGAAGCAGCCGTGATGACCTATAACAATCTGTTCCTGACCATGTCTGTCTCGTTCGCCCTGGTCCTGCTGGTCGTGATCATGCTGGACAAACCGAAGGCGGCTGCACCGGCGGCGGCGCACTGAGGCCGGATCATCCCCAGAGGTCCGGCGTCGGCGGGGCGACCATGCCGTCCGAATAGGCAAGGCCGTGCGCCACATCCTGCGCCAGCCAAAGCGGCCCATCCACATCCATGAGGTCGGCCAGGCTCGCCAGCAGCACGGCGGGGGCCATGGAAATCGACCCGGCCACCATGCAGCCCACCATGATCCCCAGGCCCATGGCCCGCGCGTCCCGCACCATGGCCAGCGCTTCGGTGAGGCCGCCCGTCTTGTCGAGCTTGACGTTCACCGCATCATAACGGCGGGCAAGGTCCTGCAGTTCCGCCCGGGTGTGCGCGCTTTCATCGGCGCAGATCGCCACCGGACCGGGGCGGCGCAGCAGCGCATCGTCGGCCCCGGCGGGGAAGGGCTGTTCGATCAGCACCACGCCCAGCTGTGCGGCCGCGCTGGCGATGGCCGGCAACTGGCCTTCATTCAGGCCTTCATTGGCATCGACGATCAGGCGGGCATCCGGCCGGGCGGTATGGACGGCCTCGATCCGGGCGAGATCGTCCGGCCCGCCAAGTTTCAGTTTGAGGAGGCGTCCCTGCGTCTCCCGCGCGGCGGCGGCCATGGCGTCCGGCGTGTCGAGGCTGACGGTGACGGCGGTTTCCACGGGCTTCGGCTCGGGCAGGCCAGCCAGTTGCCAGACCGGCTTGCCGGCGAGCTTCGCTTCCAGGTCCCACATGGCGCAATCCACCGCGCATCGCGCTGCGCCGGGGGGCATGAGGGTTTGCAGGTCTTCGCGGCTGAGGCCGGAGGCGAGGGCGGAGCGGGCGGAGTCGATGGCTGCGATGACGCTGTCGACGGTTTCGCCATAGCGCGCGTAGGGTACGCTTTCGCCGCGGCCTGTGGCGCCATTTTCGGAAAGCGTGACGCGAACGGTCTCCGCGCTGGTCTTTGCCCCGCGGGAAATGGTAAACGCCGTTTTCAGGGGTGAGGAAATCGCTGAAATTTCAAGGTTTCGATTGCCCATGTCCGATCCTGAACGATAAAATTTCACCGATCCCGCTTCGCTGTCCTTAAGCATGTTTTGCTACTGTTGGAAGGCTAGTTGCCACAGATGCCAGTTACGACAGCCCCCGGTTTCGCGCTCGAAGAGAGCGGCGAACAAGCCACCCTCCGCCTGACGGGGGACTGGACAGCCATGACCATTCACCTGCTGGATGATGACCTGGCCGGACTAAAGCATGATCATCCCGTGCTTGTGGATGTCTCCGGACTGACCCGGATCGACACTGCCGGCGCCTTCCTGATCGACCGCACGCTGCGGGCCGCGCCGGAAGGATCGGGCCTCACCGGCACCAACGATGTGGCCCGGAACCTGATCGACCAGGTTCATGCCGTCTCCGACCCGGTGCCCCCGGTCAAAGCGCCGGACCACGGCTTCGTCGCCCTGCTGGAGCGGACGGGGCGCGGCTTTGTCGGCGTCATGTCGGAAATCTTCCAGACCCTCGCTTTCCTGGGTGAGACGATCGTGACAACGCTGGGCCTGCTGATGCGGCCCTGGAAATTGCGCTGGACCTCCATCGTCGCCGTGATGGAAGAGGCGGGCCTCGATGCGATGCCGATCATTGCCTTCCTGTCTTTCTTTGTCGGCATGGTGGTCGCCTATATCGGCGCGACAACGCTCCGGGACTTCGACCTCGAAATCTACACGGTCGAACTGATCGGCTATTCGATGCTGCGCGAGTTTGGCGTGGTGCTGACCGGGATCGTGCTGGCCGGGCGGACGAACTCGTCCTTCACCGCCCAGATCGGCACCATGAAGATGCGCCAGGAAATCGACGCCATGCAGACGCTTGGCCTGAAGCCGATGGACGTTCTTGTTGCGCCGCGAATCATCGCGCTCCTGCTGATGACCCCGGCGCTGACCTTCGTGGCCACGCTGGCCGGCATCGCCGGCGGCGTCGTGGTTGGCTGGTCGTCGCTGGACATCAATCCCGGCGTCTTCCTTGACCGCCTGCGCAATTCCGTGCCGCTGGAGCATTTCTGGGTTGGCCTGTCCAAGGCGCCCGTGTTCGGCTTTGTGGTGACACTGATCGCCTGCCGTCAGGGGCTGAATGTCGGCGGCAGCGTCCAGTCGCTGGGCAATGCAACCACCACGTCGGTGGTGCAGGGCCTGTTCGCCGTCATCGTGCTCGATGCCATCTTTGCCATCCTCTATATGGAGCTTGGCATATGACGGACGACATCATCATCCGTATCCGGGACCTGAAGACCGCCTATGGGACCCATGTCGTGCACGAGCATCTGGATCTCGACATCCGCCGGGGTGAAATCATTGGCGTGATCGGGCCGTCGGGCTGCGGCAAGTCCGTCCTGTTGCGGGCGATTACCGGCCTCAAGGAATTTGCCGAAGGCAGTATCGAAGTGTTCGGGGAGCGGCTTGAAACGCTGGACGAGGCGGAGCGGGCCGATGTCGAACAGCGCTGGGGCGTGATGTTTCAGGACGGCGCCCTGTTTTCGAACCTCACCGTGCGCGAGAATGTGGAAGTTCCGATGAAGGAACATACGCTGCTTGCGCCGGAGCTGCGCCACCAGCTGGCCGACATGAAGATCCGCATGGCCGGTCTCAGCGCCGAGGCGAGCCCGAAATATCCGTCTGACCTGTCCGGCGGCATGCGCAAGCGTGCGGCCCTGGCCCGGGCCCTGGCGCTGGATCCGGAACTCCTGTTCCTGGATGAGCCGACGGCCGGCCTCGATCCGATTACGGCGGAAAAGTTCGATGCCCTGATCCGCAGCCTGCAACAGGCATTGGGCCTCACCGTCTTCCTTGTCACGCATGATGTGGATACGCTGCATGCGACCTGCGACCGGATCGCCGTGCTTGGAGAAAAACACGTGCTGGCAGTTGGCACGATCGAAGAATTACGTGCGTTCGATCATCCGTGGGTGCAGGAATATTTCTGCGGCCCGCGGGGACGCGCGGCAACGGGACACTAGAAAGGGGGCCCGGAGCGATGGAAACGCGAGCGAATTATGCCGTCATCGGCGCTTTTGTCATTGTTGCAACGCTGGCCGTTGCAGCCTTCGTCCTGTGGCTGGGCCAGTCCCAGTTCCAGCGGGACTACAAGGCGTATGATATCGTCTTTGAGGGCCCTGTCTCACTCGAGGACGGATCGGCGGTGCGCTATATCGGCATCAAGGTCGGTGAAGTCTCCACCGTCCGGATTGACCGGGCCGACCCGTCCAAGGTGCGCGCGCGCATCCGGATCGACCGCGAAACGCCGGTGAAAACGGATTCGACCGCATCGATCCAGCTGGCCGGCATCACGGGCGTGACGTTCGTGCAGATCAGTGCCGGCTCCCCCACAGCCCGCCTGCTGGAAGCGAAGCCGGGAGAACCCGTGCCGGTGATCAAGGCCGAAAAGACCCAGCTGGACCAGTTGGTCGCTGGCGGCGCGCAAGTGCTCGGCCAGGCGAACGACACAATGGAGCGTGTGAAAGAGCTGCTGACGGACGAAAATATCGAGTCCATCAGTACCTCGCTGAAGAATATCGAAACCATCACCACAAAGCTCGCCGCAGATGACGGGCTGATCGACCGGGCAACGGGAACGATGCAGGACCTGTCGCGCGCCAGTACGGAATTTGCGTCCGCGTCGGAATCTGTCGGCGCGTTCAGCACCAATGCCAATGAAGAGCTGGACGGTCTTTCCGGGCAGATCGGCGACCTGCTGACCGAGGTACGCAATGTCGTCGCCTCCGCCGATGCTGTGATCGTGCAGGGCAAGGATACGGTGAGCGTGGTCAACACGCTGCTGGAAGGCCCGGCTACCGGCGTCGTGGAAGATTCCAGACTTGCCGCGCAGGATCTCCGTATCCTGATCAGCCGTATGGACCGGCTGACCCGTGAACTCGAACAGAACCCGCAAAGCATGCTTGTCGGGGAACCGGTTCCATATGAGGACAAACGCTGATGATCCGCTCGATTTCCCTTGCCTTCGCCATGACGGCGCTGACCGCCTGCGTCAGCGTCTTGCCGGAACCGGAAGTCCCGGACGGCCTCTACCGGTTTGGCGCGATGACCGAAACCTATCCGGTCGAGACCGTCGTGGCCGTTCGCGAGCCTGAAGCCTCCCGCCTGTTCGGCGGACGTGTGATTGCGTCTGAAGATCCCGCTGGTGCCTTGCGCCTCGTGCGCGGCGTGGAGTGGGCCGATAGTGCCACACGCCTGATGCAGGTGGCGGTGCTGGATGCGCTGGACGATAAAGGTGCAGGCGTTGCCGTGGCGCTGGAGGCGGGCGCCCATGCAGATTATGAACTCGTGTGGCGGATCGAAGACTTCACGCTGGCGGGCACGCTGGCCCGGTGCGACCTCGAAGCGACGCTTGTGGAAGCGGACACGCGCAAGGTCGTCGCGCAGACGAATGTGACCTCATCGGCAAATGCCGGCGCGTCCTCCGCTGAGTCCCGCGCCCTCGCGCTGGCCGAAGCGGGCCGGGCCTGCGCGGCGCAGGTGGCGGGGTTCGTTTCCGAACAGGCGACGGCCGCTGAGCCGGACGCCTGATCGGACGTCAGGTCTCTACAGTTTGCAGGTACGGATACCGAGTACGGAATAGACCGGGCAGGTGCCGACGAGGCCTGTCAGCAGCGGCACGAGGCCGATCCAGCCCCAGGGCGTTTGCGGTCCGACGAAGACGATGGCGATCAGCGCCAGGCCGACAATGACGCGCAGAACGCGGTCGATGGTACCTTCATTGGTCTTGAACATGGCGGGCTCCTCCTGAAGCGTAGAAGCCTATTATACCATAATTTGAAGGCCATACGTAAAAATCCCGGCTGGCGCGAACCAGCCGGGATTCTTCAATAGATCGGGCGTTGGACGGATCAGCCGCTTTTCAGCTCGTCAAACGGCTTGTCCTTGTCGACGCGGACATCCTGCGGCAGGCCCAGAACGCGCTCTGCAATGATGTTCTTCAGGATCTCGTCGGTGCCGCCAGCAATGCGCAGGCCAGGGGCCCACATGAAGCTCTGCTGGAAGATCGCATCGCCCGGCATCCGGTCGGTCTCGTTGATGATGCCGTAATGGTCCTGCATCTCGATGGCCGAATTACAGATGTCCTGCAGATGGTTGGCGGTGATGATCTTGCCGATCGAGTTTTCCGGTCCCGGCGTCTGGCCGCGCGACAGCGCGGTTTGCGTGCGGAACTTGGTCAGCTTGTAGCCCTGGGCGGCGACATACCAGTCGGCCAGTTTCTCGCGGAAGGCCTGGTCGGACAGAGAGCCGTGATCGCGGGCGTATTCCATGATCTCCGCCCAGTCGGGGCCGGGGGAACCGCCGACAGCGAGACGTTCGTTCATTAGCGTGACGAGCGCCACTTTCCAGCCTGCGCCGACATCGCCGAGGCGGTCCTTGTCCGGGATGCGGACGTCGGTGAAGTAAACTTCGTTGAACTCACGGCCGCCGGAGGCCTGGTGGATCGGGCGGACTTCGACGCCGGGCTGTTTCATGTCCACGATGAACATGGTGAGGCCCTTGTGCTTCGGCACTTTCGGATCCGTCCGGACAAGGAGGATGCCGTAATCGGAATAGTGGGCGCCTGAGGTCCAGACCTTCTGGCCGTTGATGACCCAGTCGTCGCCATCTTTGACGGCGCGGGTTTTCAGGCCAGCCACGTCAGAGCCGGCGGACGGTTCGGAGAACAGCTGGCACCAGATTTCCTCACCCATCAGGGCTTTCTGGACATAGCGTTCCTTGTGCTCGTCCGAGCCGAAGGCGATGACGGTGGGGACGCACATGCCGAGGCCGATGGCGAACGGGCCGGTCGGCGCGTCGAATTTCGACTCTTCCTGGCCCCAGATCACGTTCTGCATGGCTGTGCCGCCACGCCCGCCCCATTCCTTGGGCCAGGTGATCTGCGCGAACTTGTTTTCGGCCTTGGTCTTCTGCCAGGCTTTCGCCTTTTCCAGCATGTTCGCGCGGTCGCGGCTGGCTCGCTCCGAGCCTTTCGGTTTCAGGTGCTTTTCAAGGAAGGCGCGCGCCTCTTTGCGGAACGCGGCTTCTTCGGGTGTATCGTTGAAGTCCATGATGTTTCCTCCTTAGGCGGCGTTTTTCTGCTCAAGAGCACGCACGAGTTTCTCTTTCCAGACCTTCGGGCCGCCGGCCTGCACGGCGAGCAGCTTGGCGCGGCGGTAGTAGAGGTGGCAGTCCACCTCCCAGGTGAAGCCCATGCCGCCATGGGTCTGGATGTTCTCTTTCGAGGCGAACCAGAAGGCTTCCGACGCGGCCACGCGGGCGGCGGCAGCGGCTTCCGGCATTTCCGGGGCATCGGTCGACAGGGCCCAGGCACCGTAGAAGCAGTTGGACCGGGCAACCTCGTTCTTCACATACATCTCGGCCAGCTTGTGCTTGATGGCCTGGTTGCCGGCGATCGGACGGCCGAATGCGTAACGCTCCAGCGCGTATTCCTTCGCCATTTCCAGCGCGCGGGAGGCCCCGCCCAGCTGTTCGAAGGCGAGCAGCACGGCGACCTTGTCCATCAGCTGGTCATTCAGGCTCGCGCCGTCTCCCGCAGCGCCGAGGCGGACGCCCGGCGTCTTGTCGAAGGTCAGCTCGGCATGGCCGCGCGTCGGGTCGAGTGTGGAGAGCGTTTTGCGGGTCACGCCTGCGCCGGAGAGATCGACCAGGACGAGGCTCGCGCCGGAGCCTTCCTTGGCCAGCACAACGGCGTGCGTGGCGATGCCGCCATCGGTGACCGGGATCTTGGTGCCGGAGACGGTGGAGCCGTCGAATGTGGTTTTCAGGCTGGCCGGATCGGGATGGCCCGGGCCTTCGCTGGCGGCGTAGCAGCCGATGATTTCACCGGCGACGACGCGCGGCAGGATGTCGTTCTTCACGTCATCCGATCCGGCGAGCTTCACCGCTTCGGTCAGGAAGTAGGCCGTGGACGAGAAGGGGACCGGCGCCAGGACGCGGCCCATTTCCTCTGCCAGCACGCACATTTCCAGCATGCCGAGGCCAAGGCCGCCCTGTTCTTCCGGAACAGCCGTGCCCAGCCATCCCATTTCGGCGATCTTCTTCCAGAGGCCTTCCGAATAGGCCTTGTCGTCATCGTTCAATACCTCGCGCACCACCGGAATGGCGCTCTCGGCTTCGAGGAATTTCCGCGCTTCGCCAGCGAGGTATTTCTGGTCTTCCGAAAAGTCGAAGTTCATGAGTGGATGGCCTCCCTTCGCCCATTATACGGGCGTGATTACATTTCTGGATTGGAAAATAGCGCGCTTTACGTGCACGGAAAGCCGTGACCCGGCGGAAGGGTGCCGCAAGGTTTCGGTAAAATTTCCCCCGCCGGGTTCATGGCGTGGAAATCAGGCGCTGTCAGGCTTTGCGGCTTCAGGAGGGTCAGCATGGCGAAAGCCCATTTCCACAAGATGCAGCGTGTCTACGTGAAGCCCGTCGGCACCTGGGCGCTGGTCGAACAGGTGATCCCGCATTGGGTCAAGGACGTCGCCGAGCCGCTGAAGGTCACCTATGAGTGCGGGCTTGGCCGCCCGTTCCAGGCCAGCGAACTGGTGTCCGAACAGGCCATGCATGGCGATGAGCCGTCCAATCATGACGATGACCTGCTGCTGGAACACTGGCGCATTGGCCGGCGGTCGACCAAGTGGCGCACGGCGATGGGACATCATTCCGGCGACAATTCCGGCACGTTTCCCGTTGTCCTGACAGATGAGAGCGATGTCGGCGGCTGGCGGGTCAATCCGGCCGATTTCGACCGGGACCCCCACCGGGTGGAACATCAGGCCCGGATGATCGTGCAGACACCGGACATGTTGCGCATTGCCCGCAAGATTGCCGAAGTGGCGGCGGAAGACCCGGACGGATTTCCGGAAGAGCTGGTGCCGGTGGCGAAACAGTGCGCGACGATCCTGCGCTATGTCTACCAGTTGAACGACCCGCCGGAGACGGTGGCGGCCGAATAGGCCGTCAGCGCCGAAGGGCCAGCGCGACGACCGTGCCGACCCCGGCGCCCAGAATGTTGGCCACTTCATCCAGTACGGAAAATTCCCGGCCCGTCGGGGCGAGCGCTTGAGCGATTTCCATCAGGGCGCCATACCCGATGGTGATGAGAAAGGCGCGCAAAGCCCGGCCCGGCCCGAACGCCATGGCCATGGCGCCGCCGAGGCTGCCATAGGCCAGAAAATGTTTCACCTTGTCCGATCCTTCGACCGGCGGCAGGTCGCCTGACGGCAGCAGGGACAGGACGGCAATCGCGATCAGCAGGGCGATTGTGGCGAGGCCTGCAAACCGGCGCATGGCGGGTGACCGGAAAAACTGGGCCATCTGATCGGGTTCCTTGTCCTTGTGCACGTCAAAACCGGCCGCGCGGCCGCTGGCAGCGTTCCGGCCCTCGACGCGCCTCTCCCCATTTCCTATGTCCATTGAAGCGATTGCCAAGACCCCGGAGCCATTATGCGAACCGAAACCCCCGTTTCCGTCCAACTTTCCGACTACAAACCCTATCCGTTCGAAGTCGAGCAGGTGGATCTGCGTTTCGATCTCGATCCGGATGCGACGAAAGTCCGCTCCGAACTGAAGATCCGCCGCACCGGCGGGGCCGGGGAAGCGCTGGAGCTGGACGGGGACGGGCTGAAGCTGCTCTCGATTGCCATTGATGGCACGCCGCTTGAGCCGGGCGCCTATGAGCAGACGGAGAAGGGGCTGACCATCGCGTCGGTGCCGGATGCCTTTACGCTGGTGACCGAGGTGGAAATCGCGCCGTCGCAGAACACCGCGCTGTCCGGGCTTTACATTTCCGGCGGGCGGTTCTGCAGCCAGTGCGAGTCGACGGGCTTCCGCCGCATCACCTTCTATCCGGACCGGCCGGATGTGATGAGCGCCTTCCATGTCTGGATGGCGGCGGACAAGGCGGCCTATCCGATCCTCCTGTCGAACGGCACGCCCGGCGAAACCGGCGACCTGGACGATGGCCGCCACTTCGCCGTGTGGGATGACCCGCACAAGAAGCCGTCCTATCTCTTCGCGCTCTGCGCCGGGGACTATGATGTCTGGCGCGACAGCTTCACCACGATGAATGGCGACGAGATCGCGCTGGCCATTCACGTCGACAAGGGCGATGCCGAGCGCGCCGCCTGGGCGATGGACAGCCTCAAGCGCTCCATGACCTGGGACGAGCAGACCTATGGCTGTGCCTATGATCTTGGCGTGTTCAATATCGTGGCCGTGCGCGACTTCAATTTCGGCGCCATGGAGAACAAGGGCCTAAACGTTTTCAACTCCGCCTATGTGCTGGCCGACGAGTCGACCGCAACCGATGCCGATTTCGAGGCCATCGAGAGCATCGTTGCCCACGAATATTTCCACAACTGGACCGGCAACCGGATCACCTGCCGTGACTGGTTCCAGCTTTGCCTGAAGGAAGGCCTGACAGTCTTCCGTGACCAGAACTTCTCCGCCGACATGCGCTCGCGCCCTGTGCAGCGCATCAAGGATGTCATCCGCCTGCGGGCACGCCAGTTCGCTGAAGATGCCGGCCCGCTCGCCCATTCGGTACGGCCGGACAATTACGGCTCCATCGACAATCTCTACACCGCGACGGTCTATGAGAAGGGCGCCGAACTGATCGGCATGCTGCGCCGTATGATCGGCGAAGAGCTCTATCGCAAAGGCACGGATCTCTATTTCGAACGCCATGACGGCCAGGCCGTGACGATCGAGGATTTCTACAAATGCTTCGAGGATGTCACCGGCGAGGACTTCACCCAGTTCCGTCTCTGGTATGCCCAGGCCGGAACACCGGAAGTGACGGTTGAGGAAAACTGGAAGCCCGAGACGCGTGAGCTGGAGATCACGCTGAAACAGAAAACGCCGCCGACGCCCGGCCAACCAGTGAAAAAGCCGGTGCCGATCCCGCTGGAAATGGCGCTGCTGGACGAGGAAGGCAATCTCGCGGAGTGGACGACCATTCTGGAAGATGAAGACATCACCCTGACGATGGAGATGCCTGAGAGCATAACCGAGGCACCGCTGGTCTCGGTCAACCGCGACTTCACGGCGCCCATCCGTCTCAATCGCTCCTTGACGCGCGACCAGCGCCTCGCTCTGGTCCGTATGGAGACAGACCCGTTCAATCAATGGGATGCCGTCCAGACCCTGGTGAAGGAAGAGATCCTGGCCTTGTCTGAAGGCAGCCAGGCCGAGCCGGACGATGCGCTTGTTGCTGCCCATGCGGGCGCCATTGAGCGGGCCGTCGACGATCCGGCCTTCGCAGCGCTCCTGACGCGCCTGCCCGAAGTGGGCGAGATGTTCCTGGAACGCCAGCCGGCTGATGCCGTCGCCCTGAATGCGGCCCGGAAGAAGCTCCAGTCCGCCCTTGCCGAAAAGCTGTCCGGCTTTATTGCGGGAACGCTCGGCAAGCCGACGCCCGAGCCGTTCAATCCGGGGGCGGAGCAGGCAGGCATTCGTGCCCTGCGGACGGCCATGATCGTGCTGCTCGGTGTGTCTCCGGATGCGGCGGCGGCCGATACGCTGCGGAAACTGTACGACAATACCACCAACATGACCGAACGCCTCGCGGCCCTGCGGGCCTATACGGTGCAGAAGGGCGGGAAGGCGAACGAGGCGCTGGCCGATTTCGAGTCCACCTGGAAGGACAATCCGCTGGTCATGGACAAATGGTTCGCGCTGCAGGCCACAACGGGCGATGCCGAAACGGTGAAGACACTCGCCGCGCATCCGGCCTTTGACCTGCGGAACCCGAACCGCGTGCGCTCGGTCGTTGCGGCCTTCACAATGCAGAACCTTGCGGCGTTCCATGCGCCGGACGGATCCGGGTATCAGGCGGTGGAGGAAATCATCCTCAAGGCCGACAAGGCCAATCCGGCGTTGGGCGCCCGGCTGCTGACCGCGTTCGAGCAATGGCGCATCCTGGAACCACAGGCCAAAGCCGCAGCGGAAGCGACGCTGAAACGCCTTCAGGCGGCCGGTCTTTCCTCCAACGCGGCAGACATTGTGGCCCGCGCGCTCGGCTAAGACTGTGCGTTAACGAAACTTTGAGATTTGTTAACGCTCGGGCAATGATTCCGGCAGACAAGGTAGAATGTGCGAATGTTGCCTGCGTTGCGGGCAAGGGATCATCCATTGGTAGACGCGGAGAGAAAATCCCAATTAAAACAAGCCTCAGACCCGGTGTCTGAGGCTGTTTCCACGCGCCTGAAATGGACAGTCGCCGCAACGGTTTTCCTACTGGCGGCCGCCATGGGCCTGAAAGCCTGGGACGAGCACCAGCGCGCCGACCAGAACCTGTTGCTGACACTGCAGGCCGAGGCCGAAGCCCTGGCCGGACGGGTCACCGGACGCGCCGACACGGTCGAGACCGCCATCCGCCTGGTCGCCGACAGCCACGCGTCACGATCGGCCATCGCGGGCGCGACGCCAGGCGTGGATGCGGTGATGTCATTGTCCGATGCGCGGCAGGCGCCGGACGGCAGCCGGCTCGACGCCGCTGCCTCGGTGGCCGAGAAGCTGATCAAGAGTGGCCAGCGGGCCGGTCTTTCCGAACTTGGCGATGTCGTGCTGGTGGCTGGCAGTGGCAAGGACGCGGTCATCGCTCTCGCTCCGGCCGGAACCTGGCTGCCGGCAGTTTCGCAGGGACACCAGGTTTCACTTGTCTCCGGCGGGCTGCAGATGGTGGCTGGCGATCCTGTGCCGCGCCCCGCAAATGGCCTTCGGCCGGTCCAGCAGTCGCGCTTCGAGAAAGGGCAGGGGCTGCAACGGTCCGCGCTGGCGTGCAGCGAACTTGCCGGTGGCGGTCTTGCCGTGTGCAGCGCCACGCGGGCGGACGTGCTGACCCGGGACGACCTCGTCAGCCTCCTGATCTTCGCGCTGCTTCTGGCGGCGCCTGTCCTGGCCATCACCGGTCTCATGGGCCGCTTGTCCAAGCAGCAGGCCGACACGATGGTCGAAGCGGCGCGGGACGAGCAGGCCGACCGGATCATGGCGACCGTCATGCGCAGCGCGCGGGCCGGTTACTGGGAATGGACACCGGACCTGACCTCGATTTTCCTGTCCGAAGCGTCCAGCGAATTATTGGGCCTTGAGGGCATGCGCACGGTCTCGTTCGGCAACCTGCTGAAACAAGTGCATCCGGAACACCAGACGCGCGTCCGCGAGGCGATCGAAAAATCGCGCGAGATCGGCTGGCTGCAAGTCGCCTTCGCTGCCGCACAGCCGCCGCTGCGCTGGATCGAGATGCGCGGCTCCGGCACGGATACGGACGATGGCGCCCTGTTCGGCGGGATCATGCTGGACATCACGGACCGCAAGCACGCCGAAGACCGGGTGAAAGCTGCCGAACGCCGCCTGCGCAATGCGCTGGAAGGCTTCAACGGCCCCTTCGCCCTGTGGGATCACCGCAAGCGCCTACTGTACTGGAACCGGGCATTCGCCACCGATTTCGGCCTGACCGACACGCTGCGTCCGGGCATGACCCACGAGACCGTCGCCATCGCAAGAGCAGGGGCGATACGGGCAGAGCGCGCCTCGGCAGACGACACGCAAGCCAACCTGATCGGCCTGCAAGGCGGACGCTGGCTGAAGCTGGTCGAGCGTCCTTCACCGGATGGCGGCCTCATCACGGTCGGCATCGATGTGACCGAGAATATCGGCAAGGAAGAGGAGTTGCGCCGCCAGAAAGAGCGCATGCGCAAGACGATGCTGGATCTCGAACGGTCCGAGGGCCGCGCGGGCGAGCTTGCGCGCAAGCTGACCGAAGAGAAATCGCGCGCGGAAAACGCGGCGAACTCCAAGTCGGCCTTCCTGGCGAATATGAGCCACGAGCTGCGCACCCCGCTGAACGCGATCAATGGCTTTTCGGAGATCCTCGCGCACGAACTCTACGGATCGCTCGGCGACCCGCGCTACAAGGGTTATGCGCAGGACATCCTGGCGTCCGGCCAGCACCTGCTGGACATGATCAACGACATTCTCGACATGGCAAAGATCGAAGCGGGCAAGATGACGATCAATCCGCAACCGATCGACCCCGTCGATCCGGTCGATGCCGCCGTCCGGATGATCCGGCGCAAGGCATCCGACAAGGACATCGAAGTCGTGCTGGATGTCCAGCCCGGCCTTCCGGAGATCGATGCAGACCATCGTGCCATCCGCCAGATGGTGCTGAACCTCGTCTCGAACGCCATCAAGTTCACCAATGCGGGCGGCAAGATCACGGTGTCCGTGCAGCAGCAGGGCCCCGACATCCAGGTGTCGGTCACCGATACCGGGATCGGGATTCCGGCGGCGGACCTGCCACGCCTGTCCCAGCCGTTCGAACAGGCGGCCGGGGCGCACGACCGCAATTATGAAGGCACAGGACTTGGCCTGGCCCTGACCAAATCCTTTGCAGAAATGCATGGGGGGGAGCTCAACCTTTCCTCCATCGAAGGGGAGGGAACGACGGTGACGTTCACCTTGCCGATCGCCGGACCCGGCGAGATGGAAGAGGAATCCGGCGGCCGCGACGCGGCCTGATCAGGCATCCTGACTAAACGGTTGGGCGCTGATTCCATGCCAGGATGCGTGTGCCGGTATTGCACGCGACTTCACCCCAGGCGCCTGTCTTGAGCTTCGGTTGCAGGCCGACCGGTACAGCATCCACGACATCCGGCAGGAAACGGGCAATGCCATTGCTGGTCACGACCAGGATCGTGCTGTCCTCCGGCAGGCGGGCCGCTTCGGTGAGAAGTGATTTCCAGCCGTCCTGAATGGCGGCCTTGTCTACCGTCCAGCCGTCCGGCACGCGGCTGTCTTCCTCCCAGGCGCGCAGGGCGTCTTCCCCGATGCGCGCAACCACTTTGTCCTCGGCGACATTCTCGTCCGGGCCGTAGTCGATTTCCGTCAGGAACGGCAGGACGGAGAGGTCAGGCCCGTCGGCGCGGGCGCTGAGGATGGCGGCGGCCGTTTCCCGTGTCCGCTGCAGGGTTGAGCAATAGGCGGCCTGGAAAGGCGTATCGGCAAAGTGACGGGCGAGGGCGTCGGCCTGTGCCTTGCCGGAGGTGGAAAGCGGCAGGTCCGTGCGGCCGCCCACACGGGTGACGACATCGCCCTTGTCGAATGTATTGCCGTGCCGGCAGACAATGATCCGTCCCATGAGGGTCAGTCCTCCAGCGGATCGCCATGTTCGGCGACAAGGCGTTCTGCAAGGGCGACATCCTCGGCCGTATCAATGCCCGGAATGGCAATCGTGTCGGGTTCGACTTCGACGCATTGTATGCTCATGCCGTTTTCGAGCAGGCGCAGCTGTTCCAGTCCTTCGAGCTGTTCGTAGCGGCCTTCGGGCAGGCTGACATAGCGGCGCAAGGCGTCCAGGCGATAGGCATAGAGTCCGATATGGCGGCACACGGGCGACAGGCCGCCCGCCGCCCGCAGCGCAGCTTCCTTGCGCATGGCGGGGATCAGGTTCTTGGAAAACCACAAGGCGCGGCCGGTTTCGTCATGGACCAGGGTCGTGCCGGAAAACGGCGTCTCCTTCTTGTGCAGCCGGAACGAATCCAGCGCCTCCCACGAGAGACGCACATAGGGGGTTGCTGCATCCGCGCCGGACTCCCGGGCGGCCTTGGCCACGGCAACCACATGCGCCGGCGGGGTAAACGGCGAGTCGCCTTGTAGATTGACGACGACGTCTGGTTCGGCGCCCAACGCGTCTGCGGCGGCCAGCGCGCGATCTGTACCTGAGGGCAGGTCCGGATCCGTCATCACGGCCGGGATACCGAGATCCCGGCAATGGGTTGCGATCCGCTCATCATCCGTTGCCACCACATGCTGGGCATCGCCAAGCGCATCCGCGGCCTTAGCAGCCATGGCCGCAACGCGGGAGACCATGGTGCGTCCGGCAATGGTGACAAGCGGTTTGCCGGGCAGGCGGGTGGAGGCATAGCGTGCCGGAACAACAATGAGTGTGCGCATGGTGTTCAGTCCTGATGGTGCCCGTCGAGATCGAACGTGCCGTCGCGCATTTCCGTCATCACGCCAACAAATGGAATGATCCAGCTGATCGCCTCCTCGCTGACGCCTTCGTCCTGCAGGAAGGCCGTCAGGGCCGGTACGAATTCTTCATGGCGGCCGCACTGGTCGACCGCGGCTTCCAGTTCCGGCAGCACGGTGCGATTGAACGAGTCGGCGAAGGTCTGGATCCGGTTGGACTTGCGGGCGAGGGCGATCGCGACAAACGGGTCCACCTCGCCATCTTCGCGGGCGAGCTTGCGGAAATCATTGATGAGACCACGGTTTTCGGACGCGAATTTCCGCAGGATCTTGTCGGTCTTGTAGTCGATCCACTCTGCAGAGCAGGGGTCCGGTTCGACCGTCGCGCACGCTGCCAGCGGCAGGAGGAACAGGGTCAGGGCTGTCAGGCGCGGTGTCATTCAGGCGGGCTCCGGATAAGGGCAGATTGGGAGCGCACCCTAGAGGGGCTTGGCAAGCCTGCAAAGCCTGCCCGCTCAGACAATAAAAAGCCCCGGCAGGCAGGGCCGGGGGTATAGTCATCTCCGGCGATAAATTACTTTTTGGCTCATTGGATTAGTGGGTTTGAGATGTATGACGCGGGAAATGACTTAAATCAGGCGTTTGCCCCAAGGTCGGCATCAATACTTTCCTGTAACGAATACAGCTGATCCCGTAGTTCCTGGTGGTGTCGATCCAGATATTTTGAAACATTGCCGTTATCTAGAAGTCGAGAAATGTACCCGCTTGCAACAACAAGTGAACCGCCCCGGGTTTGCCGGAGGCTCCTTTTCTTGAGAGACTGGAGCGATGACAGACAAGCCACAACGACCAAGGTACTCCACCGAGGTGCGCGAGC